>Ga0315902_10007736_pt1 | contig 14638 bp, 11 predicted proteins | sample LakEriMetagenome_9_FD_203523 | JGI IMG/M metagenome (GOLD analysis project Ga0315902, IMG submission 203523) | Freshwater fungal communities from buoy surface, Lake Erie, Ohio, United States - Buoy 12 MA117 | ecosystem: Environmental > Aquatic > Freshwater > Lake > Lake biofilm | place: USA... | reverse complement strand
TATTTCAACCAGAAAGAATATCTTTGCATCCCCTTAAAAAGTTTGTTAACTCTTTAAAAACGATATTCATGACCAAGGCAGAACTTGTCAACGAAATCTCGACCAAGACAGGTATCGAGAAGGTCGCTGTTCAGCAGACCGTTGAGTCGATGATGAAGGTTATCCGCAACTCGCTGATTAACAATGAGAATGTGTACCTGCGTGGATTCGGCAGCTTTATCGTTAAAAAGCGCGCAAAAAAGACCGGTCGCATCATCACCAAAAACGCCACGATTATCATACCGGAACATTTCATTCCGGCTTTCAAGCCTGCCAAAACCTTCACCGAGCGGGTGAAGAATGCTCATACCAAGAAGAACCAGTCCAATTCTTGATCTGATTCATGAAGGGTAAGTCACTGAGAACCTCGCTAATAGCCGGTTCTGCCCTTCTGGCATTCCTGATTTACCTCGCGCCCTCGCAGCTCAATCCGGGCAATGAAGAGCCGACCGAATCGGGAAAAGTGGCGGTAGTGGCCAACGACGACGACGCCTTGCTGATGACCGCAAAGGCTGCGCTGGACTCCCTTCAGCGGATTCGCTTGGCCGAGATGGAACAGAGTTCCGGCGTAGAGACAGGCGATACAGCAAGCCTTCGAAGCATGGGCTTGTTTTGGGACACCGTAGGTGTTCCGGCTGCTTCGGCGATCTGGTTCAGCAGAAAGGCCGAAAAAGCTGGAGGAGAAAAAGATCATCTTGAAGCTGCCTACCGCTTCTTTGATGCATTCCGGCTCGCTCCCGACAGTGGACTCAAAGCCGAATTTGTCCGACGCGCTATCGGACACTATACCCGGGTTCTTGAATTGAATCCCAGTAACCTGAATGCCAAAACCGACCTCGGTGCCTGTTACGCCGAGGGGACTGCGGAACCGATGAAAGGCATCATGATGTTGAGGGAGGTGGTTTCAGCCGACCCAAAACACGAGATGGCCCAATACAACCTAGGGATGCTATCGGTGAAGTCTGGCCAACTTGACAAGGCTATCGATCGGTTCAATACCGTACTCGAAATAAACCCCGACCGCTCAGAGGTGCACTATCACCTCGGAAACGTCTGGTTACAGAAAGGGGATACGGCCACCGCCATCACCGAGTATGAACAGTTCATAAAGGTGGCCACAGTTGACGTAAGTGACCTGATCCGGTTTGTTGAAACGCTTAAAAAGCCAGACAACTTCCGGTCATCATAAACCACATTTAAAACAACCATTACCATGCCCTCTGGAAAAAAGAGAAAGCGCCATAAAATGGCCACGCACAAGCGTAAAAAGCGGCTTCGCAAAAACCGCCATAAGAAGAAGAAGTGAACCAGCGCCGTTGAGGTGATCTGAGCGTGCCGGCCTGTACCGGACCTTCCCCTTCTTTCACCGGATTTTCCGGTTTATATAACCACTTATTTTGAGTGGAATGGGAGTGTTTTGTCCAATAACCACGGGAAAACCTGAGGTGTCGGCCGCCTGAACATTCGTTCGGCTAAAAATCCCTGCTGTGAACAGCGAATTAGTGATCGACTCATCTTCGAACGAGGTGGATATCGCCTTGATTGAAGATAAAAAACTCGTAGAGCTAAACAAGGAAAAGAAGGAGAACAACTTTTCCGTTGGCGACATCTATTTGGGACGGGTAAAAAAATTGATGCCCTCCCTGAATGCGGCTTTCGTGGATATCGGCTACGAGAAAGACGCCTTTTTACATTATCTCGACCTCGGTCCGCAGATCCACTCCCTTCTTAAATACATGAAAGGGAGTAAGGACGGGAGTCAAGCCGAATCCTTATTGAACAATTTCGCTGCTGAACCCGACATCAACAAAGCCGGGAAAATCGGACAGGTACTGACTCCCCAGATGCATGTAATGGTGCAGATTGCCAAGGAGCCCATTTCGAGTAAGGGACCCAGGGTCACAGCCGAAATCTCCTTCGCAGGTCGATACGTCGTTTTGGTTCCATTTTCGGATACCGTATCGGTTTCCGCGAAAATTAAAAGTTCGGCCGAACGCCTGAGGCTGAAACGGCTGGGTACCAGTATTCGGCCACGCAACTTCGGCATTATTGTACGAACTGTAGCGGAGGGCAAAAAGGTGGCAGAACTCGACCGTGATGTCCAGGATATACTAGCCAAGTGGAACACCGTTCATGGTCAGCTAAGGACCTCAAACCCGCCCAGTAAGTTGCTGGGGGAAATGGACAGGGCATCCACGATACTTCGCGATTTGCTGAACCCGAATTTCAATGCCATTCATGTCAACGATACCAGGGTAGCAGAAGAAATCCGTTCATACCTGCGTGAGATTGCTCCTGAGCAAGTTGATATCGTCAAGCTCTACAAAGGCAAGGGACCCATCTTCGAGCACTTCGGTGTCGATAAACAGATCAAATCCCTGTTCGGAAAGACAGTCAGCATGGCTGGCGGCACGTATCTCATCATCGAGCATACCGAGGCGATGCATGTCATTGATGTGAACAGTGGTGGCAGAAACAAAGGTTCGGTCGATTCACAGGAATCCAATGCCCTTCAGACCAACCTGATGGCTGCCCGTGAAATTGCCAGACAGTTGCGGATGCGCGACATGGGGGGGATTATCGTGATCGATTTCATCGACATGAAAAATACCGCTCATCGCAAAGAGCTTTTCGATACGTTGAGGGATGAAATGAAACGCGACCGCGCAAGGCATACCATCCTACCGCCATCCAAGTTTGGGCTCGTTCAGCTAACGCGTGAGCGGGTACGTCCGGTCACCGATATCATCACCTCTGAAAAGTGCCCCGCCTGCGACGGAACGGGTGAAATCCGCTCTTCGATCCTGTTGGTAGACGACATTGAAAACAACCTACGTTACCTCTGCCAGGAACAAAACGAACGCGAATTGACGCTACAGGTCCATCCGTTTTTAGCTGCCTATTTACGCAAAGGGAATTGGACTTTCTCGTCCTTCCAATGGAAATGGAGAAAGCGATTCAGGCAGTGGGTGAAAGTCGAGCCGATTTCGTCTTACCACATGATGGAATACCATTTCCTGAACCGTCAGGGCGAGGAAATCAAGATCTGAATCGGAAGGGCTCCGTATCTCAGGCACCTATCGACGGTCGAACAAAGCTGTGAGCCGGGGAGATGCCCAGTTGAGTTTGTACGCCACTTCCAGGTTGATGAAACTAAATGAGTCGTTCACTGCCGGATTTCCGCGGCGCGAAGTAGCCGGCCCTACAATACCATTCGTTCCCAGACCTGTCGGATCGCTGATATACCTGGCGATTTCCTGTCGAACTGCATCATCCGGAAAGTTGAGCTCGATTTCTTTATAAGTTGCATAAGCATCGCTCACATCATCCAGGTAGTCGGTGAAAAATCGGTAGTATCCAAACTCAACCGAGAGTGTGATGTTGCGGCTCACTCCACAGCGGAACCCCATGGCCATGGGTATGCCGATGTTGAACGGACTATATGCTTTTTTCCTTGCACCACCTTCGGTGAGCGCACCCTGTCCTTCCGTCCTCCACTCCATCAGATCCGTCTCGTATTCACCATCACGATCAATTTCGTTCCCGCGACCACTAGATTCAGGAGCATCGCGAAGGGTACCATCGCTCCAATGATAATAACGGTTCTTCATATCGATTTCGCCACGAAACAAATCACCTTTGGGTCGACCATAATACACTCCGACACCAGTGTAAACGAATAAGGCGAGGGGCTGACGATGCAGCGGAAGTCTTCTACTTGGGTAATAGGTGTAAGAGAAATGAGTGGATAAACCCAGCAAGTCGTTCCTGAAATTAAGTCCGCGATTGTAATTGCGTAAATCGGAACCTAGTCTATCACCAATAGGAACCGCCTCATCGTACTGGATACGGTGCCAGCTGATACGCGCCTCGATATCGAATGGCGAATAGTAACGGCCACTGACAGGATGAGGTGCGACAAGGTTTCTAACGGTAAGGGACATACCCGGACTCAAGGAGCTACCCTGAAAGAATTCATCGTTACCCAGATCGCCGAAATAATTGGTGGCCCCGGCTGCAAAGCCGATGTTGACGGATTGCTGCGCGTTGAGGTTGCCGGCAGCTGCGAAAAGCAGGAAGAAAAGCGTTAGGGTTGCTCTCATGACTTCAGATTGATACCCTAAGGTACAGAACACGTCCCCTAAATTCCATGGAGTTTTTCACTGACTTTGAACAACTTGTCGGGATTAGTCCTTCCGGGCCAAAACACAGGAGGTTTTTATGCTCAAAACCTGCCCATTAAGGTGTAAAAACCTCGCTATCAGGAAGTAAATTCCCTCATCGCAGGATAGACCATCCTGATTATTCCCATCCCAAAACCAATCACTTTCGATGCCCGAAAGTTCATGAACCCCGAATTCCCGAACAACTTGTCCGCCTTCTGTGAATACGACCACCCGCCCCATGAATCCGGGTTCAGGCCAGCTTGCATGTATATGCAGAAGGTCACCTTGACCATCGTTGTCGGGTGAAAAAAGCCGAGCTGACAAAGCGAACCAGGAGCCGTCACCTTGACCAACGACATCCATGCTTTGCGAATTCCGCATGCCGGGTGTTGCATAACCAGAGGCACTGGATGCGCTGTGCCAGTTATCTGAATCCGAAGCTGGGCCCCGTGCAGAAATACGCTCCAAGGAAATACCCTCATGCTCATTGATGAGCGGATGGTGCATCGAGGCATTATACTGGAATCGCTCCAGTTCTTGGAGTGAACGGTTCAGGATTGCAATCCCGCCCGCATCATCGGGAAGAGAAGGCAGGTCAACCTGCTGCATCACGGCCGGATCAGCGTGGCCGTATCGGGCAATCAATCCATCAGGATTGACGGATGCTGCAGCGAATTGTCCCGGCATCAGCAAGCGGTGTCCGTAGCCAAATGAAACCGGTGAACCGACTGGCCAACCACCTTCATCCAACCCCAGCAACTTCAACTCGTACAGATCCAAGGCCTTGCCGGATGCATTGTACACTTCGACAAAATCACCATCGTCCTCATGCGGATTAAATAGAACCTCATTTATAATCACATCACCATAACTGGCCTGTTCGGGCAGCGCGAATGCGAAATCAAGGTCGCCATGCAATGCGTTTCCTGGACAATCGGACAATGTAGCGTTTATACGCAACACATACGAAAGACCGGACTGAAACACACCAGAGCTAAAGACAAGCACGACTTCGTTTCTTCCATCACTCACCACAGCTGAAGCTGGCTGCACCCCCGAAGGGTCCAGCACAAAATTCGTGGGAACCGCTAATACGTCTTGGTTCATGGTCTCGCTGAAATACACGCGGAGGGTTGAATCATTCTCGGGGAACACATGAACGACAACTGGAGCCTGATTGTCGCTGTATGTCCCCCAAGCAGAATTGTTTCGACCAGGAGTTCCACCCGAGGAATCGGTACAGGCTTTCCAGTTCAACCGGTCGTGACACGTGAAATCGAGATCGATTCGTTCCAGCGACCAACCTCGATCGTCCCGCAGTGGATCGCGGTACATTCCCGGATCATATTCGACCCGATCCAATACACCTAAGGGACCGGTGAGTACAATGATATCGCCATCGTTATTCAACGAAGGCATAGAGCCAGCCACACTGATAACCTGAATGCCCGATTGATTCAATAAGGCCGCCCCACCGGATGAAGTAATCACACGAAATGCTCCGGGACGAAGCGTATCCGCTGCAATTGAACTTACAGTTGCTGCATCGGCGATTGTCCAGCCGTTCATAACCACAAAGGCCTTACTTCGGTTGTGAATCTCAAGATATTCTACAGTTGGTAGTCCGGGGGCATCGTCCGGATCCGACATGATTTCCGAAATAACCACCATGCCTTCGACCGCGATACTAATCAAGTAGAGCTCCATACTCACCGTATCCACCATTCCATTCCCTTCCTCATCGCGAAAACCACCTACAGCCAGTGTATACAAAACGGTATCTGACAGTGAAACTGCCGGGGCAATCCACACAACCGATGCATCAAGCGAATCAACCTGCATCGCGAAACACGACAAACCGGGTGGCGAAAGAAAAACGAGCGGAAGACCCCCTTGTGTCAGGAAGACCGGCTCATCGAATTTGAGCCGTATGCTGTTGGCATTTTCAGCCGAACAAGTAAGTAATTGCGGAGGGACTGTATCATGACGCAAGTTCCCGGCATACACATTGTCAAGGCCAAAGGCCTTGGCATTGCTGCTGGTGAAGATGCACTTGAAACCGAAGTAGGCTGAAGGCGGAGGTAAACTTGTGCTGAAGTCCCCTTCAAACACCAATGAGGAACCTGACTCTGCAGTCCACAGCGAGGCCGTCCCACCTGGGGTGAGCGTGAACTTGACCTGAAAGGTGCCTCCCTGAGCAATCAGGCTATCGCGACCTCTGAACAACGTGGTAGATACCCAACCGGTTTGGTTGCGCACCATCACCGCGTCTGCAGCACCAGTTTCACCAAACTGCAAATACAGGCCATTCAACTGCTGCTCCAGTTCGTCAGAATCGGACCAGAGGTAGACACGTGCCAAATTCTGGGAACTAGGAGCGAAGTCGAGGCTCAACTCAAAAAACCACTCCAGTGTATCGTTACTGAGGATGGCGCCAAGAGGTGTAACCAGAAACGTAGAATCGCTTCCACTGGCATCCAATTCCAATACTCCGGAGCCAACAGAGAACTGGGCGGTATCGCCCGACCAGGCCGGATTATTTTCGAAGTCTCCATCCGAAAACGAATCCACCAACTGCGCACAAACTGACGACAGATTCAACGGAAGATAGAAAGAGAGTATAAGCAGAAAGCGGTTCATGGCCGCAAAGAAAAATGGCCTGGACGTGTCGATTCGTATAAAAGACGCATGCATCCGTTTTCAAACGGCTTGAACAATGCAGGTCTGAAAAGTCGGCTTCAGCTTGTGACCGACCACAAAAAGCTCAAGCTAATTTGGCCCTATAAATCAGCACGATGAAAGTAGCCGTAGTCGGAGCCACCGGATTGGTGGGTACCCGCATGATCAGCATTCTTGAAGAACGGAATTTCCCCGTAACGGAACTAATCCCTGTAGCATCCGAGCGTTCAGCCGGGAAACAGGTTCAGTTCAGAAATTCCGCTTACACGGTAGTCACTCCCGCCGAGGCCCTTGACATGAAGCCTACCTTGGCCCTATTTTCAGCAGGCGGCCAAACTTCACTCGACTGGGCTCCGCGCTTCGCTGATGCAGGTACGGTGGTCATTGACAATTCTTCGGCCTGGCGTATGGACCCAGGCAAGAAACTGGTCGTGCCTGAGGTGAATGCCGAAGTAATCGGACCCAATGACCGAATCATCGCCAATCCGAATTGCAGTACAATTCAAATGGTGGTTGTTCTGAAACCACTTCATGATCGATACCGCATACGACGCGTCATCGTTTCAACGTATCAGTCTGTGAGCGGTACCGGCGCTAAAGCGTTGGACCAACTTTTTGGTGAACGCAAGGGCGAACCGGTCAACCGAGTGTATCCACACCCGATCGACCTGAACCTTCTACCCCATATCGACGTATTTCAGGACAACGGATACACCAAGGAGGAAATGAAGATGGTGAAAGAAACCTGCAAGATCATGGGGGATGATTCAATCCGCGTAACAGCCACAACAGTCCGTGTACCCGTTGTGGGCGGTCACTCTGAAAGTGTGAACATCGAATTCGAATCGGATTTTGACCTTGCAGAAGTAAAACAACTGCTGGCCGCAGCACCGGGCATCGTAGTTCAGGACGAGCCCAGCAGGGCCTTCTATCCAATGCCACTATATGCAGAGGGAAATGACGAGGTGTTTGTCGGAAGGATCCGACGAGATGAATCAAACCCAAACACGCTAAACTGCTGGATTGTGGCCGACAACCTGCGAAAAGGGGCTGCCACCAATGCCATTCAGATTGCGGAGCACATGCTCCAACGCGGACTGCTGTAAAGCGGATCGAACTTACTTCTTTAAGAGCGCCACAGGGTGCTGCAATCCGGAAAATTTAACCAAGTCCATTTTTACTGAACCCACCAGGATTTCAGCTTCAGCCCTAACCGGCACCCGATTGTCGTCGTCGGTAATCCAAATGGTCATTCCTTCTTTTTCTTTGAACACACGCCCCTCGAGCAGATACGGCTTAAAGACGATACACCTGAATTGACCGGCTGACGTTTTGACTTTTTGCTTTCCAGCATACTTGATGACCATCGGAAATGTCTCGTCGTCGAGGTAGCATTGTATGGAAAAGGTATCGCCCACCGCAGCCTGACTCATATCGAGGGTTCGGGCATAATAAAACGCAGAAATGATATCCTGAACTTTTTCGGGTGTACGGATGGTCTTCTTTTCACTGGTTGCTGTTGCACGCCGGTGATCGAACTTCACCTGCTGGTGCTTACGATAATTCCCTTCTTCGATTTTGCGGATAAACATCCATGGCTGTAATGTTTCCATATCAATATAACTCTCATAATGGTCACGGACCTTGAAGAACCAATCGAATGCACCGACCGAGCGGCCGGTTCCCAAGACCCGGTAACAGGTGCGGCCACCAATTGTACGTAAAGAGGGGTCAACTTCTAACCTTGCCTTGCCGGCGTCTATAAATCCATAGTGTACGCGGTAGTCGAGTACCTCATTGGTACCGTATGCTATTTTTTCCGGGCCGGCAGGCGACTGCGCCTGGGCCTGAAAAAAGAGCAGTGCTGCCGTTAGAAGGATGAAAAATCGTTGGTTCACTCGTCAGAGGGTTCGGATTGCTCCTCCCCGCCCTGCAAATCCTGTTCCAAACCTTGCTCAGCGGCAGCAGGATCTACTGTTCCTTCGATGATGAATGCTTCCTCATCTCCAAGTTCCCCCTCGGAAATATCCTCCTGCAGGGTGACCTGCAACCCTTCTCGAATCGCATCAACAAAACTTTCCGGAATGGTGTCGACCGGCACTTCTGTCAGGTCCATCAAATCGGATGGGGTTCCGATTTCATTGTCGGCAATATGTAAATCCTTGAGCTTGGGGAGGTCTTTTACACTCTTCAATCCGAAGTGGTCCATGAAATTCTTGCTGGTCGAATAGAGCAAGGGCTTTCCCGGGCCATCACCTTTTCCGCTGATCATGATCAACTCCTTCTCCAGTAGTTTCTGGATGCTGTAATCGCAATTTACCCCGCGGATGTGCTCGATCTCAGATTTTGAAAGTGGTTGCTTATAGGCAATGATGGCAAGGGTCTCCAGGGCGGCAGTACTCAATCGACGCTTGGCCTTGATCTGAAGCAGGGTGTTTACCGCGTGGTGGTATTCTTTCTTTGTCAGAAACTGAAAACCTTCCGCGATTTCCACCAACTCAAAGGAGTAGTCGTCGGACGAATACTTTTCGCGGATTTCGGAAATCAAGGAGTGAAACTGTTCTTTTTTCAATTCCCAGCCATAAGAACCCTTCAGGCAGGAGAGGATATCATCGCCCGACACAGGTTGTTCGGAGGCGAAAATCAGGGCTTCGATATGTTGCAGCAGGAGTTGCATGGGATGATCTTTTAATTCAAGGATTAAGTAATGATTACACGACAACGTTTACAATTCGGCCGGGAACAACAATGACTTTTTTAGGTGGATCAGGTACAAACCGACGCATTTCATCGCTGGAAAGTACGACCTGCTCGACCTCTTCCTTTGAAAGGTCGAGCGGTAGCTTCATTTTGAAGCGCACTTTACCGTTTACGGAGACAGGGTATTCAAACTCGTGCTCTGTCAGGTATTGCTGGTCCCACTTCGGAAATGTAGCAGCAGTTACTGTACCGGTGTTTCCAAGCGCATGCCACAACTCCTCCGCCATGTGAGGAGCCAATGGCGATAACAAAACAACCAATGGCTCGAGGACACTGCGCTTATCACATTTCAGATCGTGCAATTCGTTGGTGCAGATCATGAAGGCACTGACGGAGGTGTTGAACGAAAAGCGCTCAATGTCTTCCTCCACCTTGCGAATGGTCTTGTGAAGTACTTTCAGCTCTGCCGGAGATCCGAAAGCGTCACTCAAGTTCGCCTTGCCATCAACTATCCGGAACAGGCGCCAGAACCTGCGTAGAAAATTCGACACGCCATTGATACCCTGGGTACTCCATGGCTTACTCTGCTCGAGCGGGCCAAGGAACATTTCATATAGTCGCAAGGTATCCGCACCGTATTCAGCAATAATCTCATCGGGGTTAACGACGTTGTACTTGCTCTTAGACATCTTCTCCACCTCTGAGCCGCAGTGATACACTCCATCTTCCAGGATGAACTGTGCGTCGCGGAAGTCTTCACGCCATAACCTGAATTGTTCAAGGTCAAGCACATGATTGGGTGCAATATGAATATCAACGTGGTGAGCAATCGTATGATGTTGCTCCCGCAAACCGGCAGACACAAAGGTGTTGGTACCATCAATGCGGTAAACCAGTGCGCTTACGCCCTGAATCATTCCCTGATTGATGAGTTTCCGGGCAGGCTCGTTCACCGGTATGCATCCAAGATCGAACAGGAATTTGGTCCAGAACCGGAAGTACATCAAGTGCCCGGTCGCGTGTTCGGCACCGCCCATGTACAAATCGACTTCGCGCCAATAGTTCATGGCCTCGGTTGAAGCGAAACACGTGTCGTTACCTGCATCCATATACCGGAGGTAGTACCAGCTTGAGCCGGCCCAACCGGGCATGGTAGTTGTTTCAAACTCAAACTCACCCTTATATTTCCAGGATTCCGCTCGAGCCAGCGGCGGCTCGCCGCTTTCAGTGGGCTGGTATTTATCCACTTCAGGCAAAATCAGCGGCAGTTCCTCAACGGGCAATACATGCGGAACACCGTTTTGGTAATAAACCGGAATGGGTTCACCCCAATACCGTTGCCTTCCAAAGGCAGCGTCGCGCAAGCGGTAGTTGATCTTTCCCTTGCCGAATCCGCGCAGTTCGATTTCACGCACTGCAGCAGGAATGGCTTCAATCACGGTCAGGCCATTGAGAAAATCCGAATTGACCATGACCCCAGACTTGACGGCATGAGCATGCTCGGCAATGTTTCCTCCGGACACCACCTCCTTAATGGGCAAACCGAAGTGTTGAGCGAATAGAAAATCGCGCTGGTCGTGAGCAGGTACAGCCATGACTGCACCCGTACCGTAACCTGCCAGCACATATTCGCCAATCCACACAGGAATAGGATCGCCTGTGAAGGGATGCCTTACATAAGCACCGGTAAATTGACCTGTAATCTTTTTGACTTCTGCCTGTCGCTCACGCTCCGTTTTGTTGGTTGCCTGAAGCACATAGGCATTGACTGCCTCACGTAAATCCGGGCGTGTGATGGACTGAACAAGTTCGTGCTCGGGGGCAAGGGTAACAAAGGAAACACCGAACACCGTATCGGGTCGGGTGGTAAAGACTTCCACGAAAGCGTCCGACAGATCATCTGCAATATGATCGGCTTTTTCAAGCGCAAACCGCAGGGTGGTTCCCTCTGACTTTCCAATCCAGTTACGTTGTGCCTCGCGGATGGATTCAGGCCATTCGACATGGTCAAGATCATCGAGCAGACGGTCTGCATACGCCGTAATGCGCAAACTCCACTGCTTCATGCGCTTTCGCTCAACGGGATGTCCGCCGCGCTCTGACCTTCCATCAATCACTTCATCGTTGGCCAATACCGTTCCCAGTGCAGGGCACCAGTTCACCCAGGCTTCGCTGAGGTAAGCCAAACGGAAGTGAAGAAGGATATCGGACTGCTCCCGCTCGGACATGGATTGCCATTCCCCGGCGGTAAAAGAATGCAATTCGGATTCGATATTACCCGAAAGTGCACCTGGCTGGGTAGCATCGTATCCCTCGTTTGCGAAGCGCTCAATCAACTTCTCAATCGGTTCGGCGCGCTGGAGTTCAGAATTGTACCAAGACTGAAAAAGCCGAATGAAAATCCATTGCGTCCAGCGGTAATATTCGGGATTGCAGGTGCGGATCTCGCGCGACCAGTCGAAAGAGAAGCCGATTTTATCCAGCTGCTCGCGGTAACGTGCGATATTTTGCTCGGTAGTTAGCTTGGGATGCTGACCGGTCTGAATGGCATATTGCTCCGCAGGAAGTCCGAAGGCATCGAAACCCATCGGATGCAATACATTGAATCCTTTGTGTCGCTTATACCGTGCTACGATATCCGAAGCGATGTATCCTAGAGGATGTCCCACATGAAGTCCCGCACCGGATGGGTAGGGAAACATGTCGAGTACGTAGAATTTGGGACGCGATTGATCCTGACGGGTAAGATAAGTACCCTCCTTGCGCCAATAGTCCTGCCAACGGGCTTCTATACTCCTGAAATCGTATTCCATCGCTTCCCAAATCGGGGATACGAATGTAGGCAAAAGGGCCGAGCTTCTATACCTTAACCTTGCGGCTGAGACACGCCGAAAATGCTATTTTTGCCCCGAGCATGTCAGACGAAAAAAAGGCCCTTCGCCGCAACCAACGGGGTTCACGCGTATCCACTGTGGTAAGTATTTCATTGGTCGTCTTTTTATTGGGCACGCTTGCCGTCCTGCTCCTGCATGCCCAACAACTCGGTCGTTATGTACGGGAGAACATGGAGTTATCGGTCATGATACGACCGGAAGCGGACTCCAGCCAGGCAAGTGGTTTGCTGCAGCAGGTCCGTAGCCGGCCGTATGTAAAAAACGCCGACCTCGTCACGAAAGAAATTGCTGCAGAAAAGCTCAAGCAGGAGCTGGGCGATGATTTCGTTTCCTTCCTTGGATTCAACCCTTTGTACTCCAGTATTGATGTGCATTTCAAAGGGGACCAGGCCGACGAAGAGCGGGTGAACGATTTTGTGGCCCTCATGAAGCGGCACCCTGCCGTTCAGGAAGTCCATTATCAGCCATCGCTCATTGAAAGCGTGAACCGCAACCTGCGCATGATCAGCGGAGTATTGCTGACCTTCAGTGCATTGCTTATTCTCGTTTCAATCGCTCTCATCAACAGCTCCATTCGCATCTCCTTGTATGCACGTCGCTTGTTGATCAAAAGCATGCTGTTGGTGGGCGCTACAAAAGGATTCATCCGCAAACCCTTTTTATTGAAAAGCATTTGGAATGGTCTGGCGGGCGGAATCATTGCTGCCGGACTCCTGATCGGATCCCTGCAATTGGTAATGGTACGAATCCCCGAACTGGGATTGATTTCGGATCCTGCACTCGTGGGCTCGGTAATCGGCCTGATGCTGACTACGGCTGTCGTCCTCTCCTTTTTCTGTACGCTCTTCGCGGTCAATTCCTATCTTCGTTACCGTACTGAAAACCTGTACTGAGTACCACCATGGCGAAACAACCCACCCTGAATAAGAAAAACCCGGCTGTCAAGGAAACCATCAGCGATCCCTCCGCCTTCGCTTTCGGACGTGAGAACTTCATTTTGCTGTTTGTTGCTCTTGGACTCCTACTGATCGGCTACGTGCTGATGTCGGGGGGCAAAGCCGAATCGCCGGATGTGTACAACCCGGAAGTTTTCAGTTTCCGCAGAATCACATTGGCACCACTGATTGTCATGGCGGGCTATGCCGTTGGCATCTGGGCCATCCTGAAGAAATCCAAATAAGGTCCGATGACCCGGCTGGAGGCTGTGATTCTCGCGGTGGTGGAAGGGATCACCGAATTCCTGCCTGTTTCCTCTACCGGTCACATGATCATCGCCTCCTCCCTGATGGGGATTGCGGATGACCCCTTTACCAAAACCTTCACCGTTTCCATCCAATTCGGAGCCATCCTTTCGGTGGTTGCATTGTATTACAAACGCTTTTTACAGGGGCTTGATTTCTACTGGAAACTTGCAGCAGGTTTCATCCCTGCGGCCGTATTCGGCTTTATGCTGGACGACTTTATCGACTCGCTTTTATCCAATGTTTTCATTGTAGGCATTACGCTGGTATTGGGCGGTATCATACTGCTGTTCATCGACCGCTGGTTCAAGTCCTCCGGGTCAGAATCGCTCGACAATTTGACCTATCCTCTCGCTTTCCGCATCGGCATGTTCCAGTGTCTGGCCATGATACCGGGTGTTTCACGCTCGGCGGCAACCATCATTGGTGGACTCGCTTCGGGGCTAAATCGAAAAGCGGCTGCGGAATTCAGTTTTTTTCTTGCAGTGCCCACCATGTTCGCAGCTACATTATACAAGACCTACAAATTTGCCAGGCAGGGCGTTGGCGTAGCACCCGACCAGGTAGAAATGCTGTTGATTGGAAATCTGGTAGCGCTGGCCGTTGCCGCACTGGCCATTCGATCTTTCATTGGATTCCTGACCAAGCATGGATTCAGGGTCTTCGGCTGGTATAGGATTGTGGTCGGTTTACTCATCATTGCATTGGTATTGGGAGGGTATAACCTCGAAGTGCCCGACTGATTATGCAGGAGCAAAGACCCGATGGCACAATATACCTGATGGACAAGCCACTCGGCTGGTCCTCCTTCCAGGTTGTAAAAAAGGTCAAATGGACGACCAAAGCCAAACGTGTTGGCCATGCCGGAACATTGGATCCGCTCGCGACCGGACTGTTGGTTATCTGCACCGAGAAACAG
>Ga0315902_10007729_pt1 | contig 14643 bp, 14 predicted proteins | sample LakEriMetagenome_9_FD_203523 | JGI IMG/M metagenome (GOLD analysis project Ga0315902, IMG submission 203523) | Freshwater fungal communities from buoy surface, Lake Erie, Ohio, United States - Buoy 12 MA117 | ecosystem: Environmental > Aquatic > Freshwater > Lake > Lake biofilm | place: USA... | reverse complement strand
ACTGGATGCCATCATCAATCATCGGGTGGCCCCGCTCACACACCTGATCAACCCCGCGTCGTCCGCACCTCGTGGACTTCCCATGCCGTCCGCTGACCTCGATCGGCTCTCTCAAAAAGAGTCCTGACACCTTTTTATCGCCCGGGGCCGTCGATTGTCCGAAACCGCCTTGACACTGGCCGGTGCCGCCTTGCTGAAATCGCCATAAGTCAATTCACCACAACGACCTGTGACGACACCGAATGCCATTCATCAATCATCGGGTGGCCCCGCTCACACACCTGATCAACCCCGCGTCGTCCGCACCTCGTGGACTTCCCATGCCGTCCGCTGACCTCGATCGGCTCTCTCACAAAGAGTCCTGACACCTTTTTAGCGCCCCGGCGCGGCTGCCCCGGGCCCCTTGGCGTGTCTGTTCTGACAGGGCCCGGCCTTCCCGGCCTCGGGCTCGGCCAACCCCCATCACCGGCAACTGGAAGCAAAACCACCATGCGAATTTCACGACGCGGATTGCTGGCTTGGAGCGCCCTGGCCGCAATGAGAGGAGCCACGGCGGCCCGCGCCGCCGATTGGACGCGGTTCCGCGGCCCCAATGGAACCGGGCTGGCCTCCGAATCGATCGCCACCCCCGCCCGGTTTGGTCCGGAAGAAAACCTGGAGTGGAAAGCCCGGCTGCCCGGCCCGGGATCGTCCTCCCCCATCGTCGTGGGCCATCGCGTCTATGTGACCTGCTGGTCGGGATATGCCGAGTCGCGGGAGGAACTGGGAGACATCCGCAAACTCCAACGGCACCTGGTCTGTCTCGACCGCCGTTCGGGCGAGATCGTGTGGGATCGCACCATCGACTCAGACGGCCAGGAGGAGGCGTATCGGGGCATGTTCGCCGAGAATGGCTACGCCTCGCACACCCCGGTCAGCGACGGCGAGCGGATCTACGTCTATTTTGGCAAGGGGGGAGCGGCCGCGTTCGACCTCGCCGGCGAACGACTGTGGCTGACGAACCTGGGGAAGGAGTCGGACCGCCGGGGCTGGGGCTCGGCTTCGAGCCCCGTGTTGTACGAAGAACTGCTCATTGTGACCGCCTCGGCCGAGAGCGAGGCGCTGGTGGCGCTCGACAAGCGGACGGGCCGGGAGGTCTGGAGGAAAGAGGCCCAGGGCTTCGCCGGAACGTGGGGCACCCCGGTGCTGGTGAAGGTGGCCGACGACCGCACCGACCTCGTCTTGGCGGTCCCCTATGAGATCTGGGGCTTTGATCCCCAAACCGGCAAGCTGCGCTGGTTCTGCGAAGCGCTCAACACCGATTCGTTCTGCTCGAGCCTGACGGTCGACGGCGACGTGGTCTAAGCGGTCGAGGGGCGGGGTGGGGGCTCGATCGCCGTGCGGGCCGGGGGCTCGGGCGACGTCACCAAGACCCATGTTGTCTGGACCGGTCGACACAACAGCCGGATCAGCACCCCGCTGATCGTCGACGGCCGGCTGTACTTCATCGCGGGGGGCATTGTGAATTGCATCACCGCCGCGAAGGGCGACAAGATCTTCCAGGCCCGGCTGGGAGACGGGGGCGAGGCCCCAGCCGCTGGAGGCGGCGGCCGGGGCGGTCGCGGGTTTGGGGGCGGCGGCCCGGCAGGGGGAGGCTTCGGCGGCGGGGGGGGCGGACGCGGGGGCCGGGGGGGGCAGGATTATTCGTCCCCCGTGGCGGCCGATGGCAAGTTGTACTACGTCTCCCGCGGCGGCGAGATTCACGTGCTGAAGCTGGGAGAGACCTTCGAGAAGCTGGCGACCAATCGACTGACCAGCGAGCCGGAGGACTTCAGCGGCACCCCGGCGATCAGCGACGGACAAGTCTTCATCCGCTCGAGCCGACATCTCTACTGCGTGAGCCTGCCGGAGACGCGAGGGGGCTGACCGGGCCCGCCCGGCCAGACCATGCCTGCCCCCATCCCCTGCGGCTGACGGCTGTTGAGCCCACCAACCCACGAACACGGCCCTCGGCGCAGGTTGCGGGATCAGTTCGCACAGGGGACAATCCAGCGAATGCGGCGACTCGAATGTGGCTCTGCGCAGGTGCAACCACCGTTCCAGGGGCCAAGACCCAAGTCCGGGTGGGCGCTCGACCGCCCGGCTTCTTCACCTGCGAGATTGTCCCCCGCGCGTCGAACCATCGAGGCACCATGCCGAGACTCGTCGACAGGAGTCTCACCGTCCCATTCACCCAGGCCGTCCGAACGAAACTCCTGTTTCCGCAGGACCAGCACACCTCGAGTCGATGGGACGACGAACCGAGCGTGTGGCTGGACATGCGGTCCATCAACGATCTTGAAGGCCGCAGGCCGATCCCGAAGGAGGGCAGCGAGTTGAAGAAGGAAGCCGAGGTCCCACTCCGAATTGTGCTCGTCGCGACACCTGCTGGTGTGGACTTCGGCATCCAAGAGGGAAAGGGCAGTGACTACAAAACGATCCAAAAGCAGAAGTCGAAGGAGGCCGACCTCACCTTCGAGATCGTGGTGACAGTCAAAGACAACCGTGAGGACGGATTGCCGAACTTCCTCGGCCCACTGACACACGGACCGACAACTGGCCGTTTCATTTACATCAACATCGGAAAATCCGCGGGACAGTTCGACTCCTGCTGGGATCGCCGCATCAAAGTTCCCCTGGGCGGCATCACCTGGGATCTCATCAACAAAACAACCTCGAAACTGGTGCTGGAAGCCAGGTTGCCGGGGAAGGGCAAGGATGGTGGGCCGAGTTGCGCGACAGTGAAACCCACCGACGGATGGAAAGTTTGTCGACGATGAACGACGCCGGGGAGTGACGGGCCACCCAGTGCTTGGACGCCCCATCGTTTGGACGCCCTTTCCCACAATGATTACAATTCGACAATTCGGGCGTCGGAAACGGTGGGAGGCCCCCGCTGAATGGGATCCCGCTGATTAGGCCGCCGCTGACTAGGATCCTGCCAAGGCCCCTCAAAAAATCATGTACGGTAGAACTGATCACGATTGACAACTCACGTTCCAGGAACATTACACCCCGGGTGGTTGGGCCATGCCGGCTGATGAGATCGGATCGGAACCGCAGAACAGGCCACTTTCGCCCGAGAAAACACCATGAGCGATCCGGCACCGCAGCGCCTTTGTCCACTGTGTGGTCAGGCGAATCCGGCCGACCTGCGGGAGTGCGGGATGTGCGCCGAACCACTCGGCGATCCCCCGGTGGCCGCGTTGCCGTTCGGTTGGCCCGCCTTGCTGTTGGCCTTGGCTTGGCTGGCGCTGTTGATCGGGTTGTTTGCCTACCACCCCGGACTCGCGATCGCCCAGGTCATCCTCACCACTCCGCCGGTGGCCCGCACGATGATCCTCGCGAAAAAGCGCGCCGCCCTCGGCAAGGAAACCGGCCTGGCCCGCACCCTCGAAATGACGGTGATCTCCTTCGGCGCGACCCTGTTGATTCTCACTGTGGGTCTGGTCAGTGCGTTCGGAGCCTTCTTCACGCTCTGCCTCGGCATGGTGGTGGCAATCAATGCAATTCCTGGATTGGGTGATGCGCTGTGGATTCCCGGATTGGCACTGTGCGGGGCCAGCGCGCTCGCAGCCGCCATCTTCGCGGCCAGAGCCTTTCGAAACTCCATTCTCCGTCGCTGGTACAACGATCTGAGCCGGAAGTGAGTCCGGCTTGTTCCCTCTCTCCCCCGCAGATCCCCGAGTCTCCGTCATGGCCGCGCTGGAACTCCGCGAACACCGCTTCCTGGGAATGACCCAAAGCCTGTGTCCCGACTGCCTGGGGGTGGTCCCGGCCAAGATCCTCTCCCGGGCCGGGCGGGTGTATTTCCGCAAGCAGTGCCCGCAACACGGCACCCGCGAGGACTTCGTCTGCGGCGATGACCGCTGGTTCGACCGGATGGAGTACAGCCTGCCGGGCAAGATCCCGGCCCAATTCGCGATTGCTCCCCGGCGCGGCTGTCCGTACGACTGTGGCCTGTGCACCGAACACGAGCAACACACCTGCATCGCCGTGCTGGAAATCACCTCCAGTTGCAACCTCACCTGCCCCCTCTGCTATGCGTCCAGCGCCCCGGGTGGTGTCCCACTGTCGGTCGCCGACTGTCGGCGGGCGATCGATCACCTCGTGCGCTTCGAGGGCCGCCCCGAGATCCTGCAACTCTCGGGGGGCGAACCGACCGTGCATCCGCAGTTCCACGACATCTTCGAGTACGCGTGCGACCAGCCCATCGACATCGTGATGATCAACACGAATGGCGTGCGGCTCGCCTCGGACAACCGTCTGCTCGACCAACTGGCCGCCCGCCGGCAGCGCTGCGAAGTCTACCTGCAGTTTGATGGCCTCGATCCAGCCAGTCACCGCGTGCTGCGCGGTGAGGAACTGCTGGAGACCAAGCTGCGGGCCATCGAACGGCTGGGGGAACACCGCCTGCACACCACCCTGGTCTGCACGGTCGAGACCGGGGTCAACAGCGGCCAACTGGGGGCGCTGGTGCAGTTCTCGGCCGAGCGCCCGTGGATCACCGGCATCAGCTTTCAGCCGGCGACGTACACCGGCCGCTGCCTGCAGCCCGAGACGCTCGAGCACCGGGTCACCTTTCCCGATGTCCTCAAGGGAATTGCCGCCCAGTCACACGGAACCTGGCGCGAGGCCGATTTCCTCCCCTTGCCGTGCGCTCACCCCAACGCCCACTCGCTGGCGTATGCCTACCGCGAAGCGGGTCGGCTCACCCCGTTGACGCGGTTCATCGACATCGAGAACCATCTCGACCTGTTGGCCAACGGCATCACCTTCAACCGCGGCAGTGCCCGCAGCCTGATCGCCGACTTCCTCGAGCGTCAGGGATGCTGCGGCTCCGGGGGTTGCGGGCCGGCGACCCTCGACTCCCCAGCCGGGCGGGGGGAGGGGTCCCGGCGTGTGCCCTCCGTGGCCGTCGATCCGGCGGAACAGGCGCAGCTCGATCGTGTGGCCGCCTCGTTCTTCACCCGATGCCTGGCGCAGGATCTCTCACCCGCCGATGTCTTCCGCATCACCACCACCAGCTTCATGGATCCCTACAACTTTGACCTGCGGCAGCTGATGAAGTCGTGCGTGCACCATCTGTTGCCCAGTGGCCACCTGATTCCCTTCTGTGCCTACAACGTGCTGTACCGCGACGGGCATGTGCCCCTTCCCGATCTGACCCCCGCCGCCCCAATGCCAGACCGGCCGCACCGGGTGTCCCTGGATGTCATTTCGTGATGGTTCCCTACAGCCTGGTGATGCTGCTGGCCGTGGGTGTGGGCGGCCTGCTGCTGCGGCGATCCCAGGGACGACTGGACCTCGCCCCGCACGAACGACTGGGAGTGGGGCTGGGGGCGTTCTGCGGGGCCATGCTGGGCGCGAAGCTTCCCTTCGTGCTGGCCGACTGGCAGGCGTTCCTCGCGGGAACCGCCTGGTTCGCCGATGGCAAGACGATCTTGCTGGGCTTGGCCGGAGGATACCTGGGCGTCGAGATCGCCAAGTGGTGTCTCGACATCCAGACCCGGACGGGCGACACATTCGCCGTCCCGGTTGCCGTGTCGATCGCGATTGGACGGGTCGGTTGTTTTTTCGGGGGTTGTTGTTTTGGAACGCCAACCGATCTGCCGTGGGGCGTGGTCTTCCCCCACGCCGATGCCTGTCCGCGCCATCCCACGCAACTGTATGAAGCGGCCTTTCACGCGATGGCGGCCCTGTTGCTGGCCGGGGCGCTGTCTCGCGGGTTGTGGCGCGGGCACCTGATCAAGGTCTACATCATCGGCTACGCCATCATCTACCGGTTCTTCAGCGAGTTCCTCCGTCCCGAGGCGAGGTTCGTGGGGGACTTGACCGCCTATCAGTGGGCCAGTGTCGTGCTGGCCCTCGGCTTTCTCTGGCTCTGGCGACACGACGAGCGTCGAGTGGCCCGGGAATCACCGGCGAGCCCCTGATCGGCCCTGTGATGCGGTCCTCACACCACATCGGGGCAAATCGCCGGCGAAGCGCGGGCCACCCTTTGTGGGACCTTTGTTAGACCGCCCCAAGGCCTGGACACAGAACGAGTCTCCGAGCCTCGGCAAACCACGGGTGGCCTCGTGTGGGACGTGGCGTGAAGGTGGCCGCATGATTATTTAAGCCCCCCCCTCACACATATCGCACATAGGGTGACCCCGAGTGGGAGCACATCGGCGAACGGCCCAGCGTCAGCTGACTGGTGGAAGCGTCGGTGGTTCATGCGACTCAGCGCGCGTCCACAACCCGTATCGCCACTGCTGCGGTCGACTCCCCCCCACGCGAACAACATCCACCGGCACGTTCCCTGTAGGGGAACCTTATCATAGCCCGGGGTTGCTGCGCAGCAGCAACCCCGGGTTACGGCCCCCCCATAAGACCAGAACCCTGTAGGGGTTCCTTCAGGAGCGTTGCACGGCGTTCCTCGTAGCAAATCGCGCAAGCAAATCGCGGGCCACCCTTTGTTAGACCGCCCCAAGGAATGGACACAAAAGCAGTTTCTGGGCGTCGGCAAACAACGGGTGGCCCCGTGTGGGAATGTGGATGACCTTGCTGAGGAAGCCCGAGGCCTGGGGAATCGGCAGCACCTGCTCGAACACCGGCGCGTCAATGGGCTGGTCGGTGAAGATCGAGATCGGTAAATCGGGCAGGCAGCGTTTGGCCATCGTCGCCGAGCGGCACGCCTCGTCGGCATGTCGCCGACCTGTGACGACATAGATGATGCCTCGCTGACTGGCTGACATGCGGCAACTCGGGCGGGTTTTACGCTGTGCGGGGTTTGCGGGACGACGGGATTGGAAAGCCACCGTCAGTCGCAGCGGCGGGGAGACAGATCGTGGCGTCGGACCTGTCGGGATCTCGGGACGCACAAGTCTACCCCAGGGAATCACCCGTCACAAATCCCCCTGTCAGTCCCGCCGGGATCTCCCGTTGCCATGCACAACAACGCGAGTCGTGGCCCCGCACGCGGCCCCGGGATTCCAGGCAAGACGGTGCCCGCCAAACAGACCCGCGGGGCCTGACTGGGGCAGGTCCGGGGGTCGTCCATGTTCCGAAAACGGCTTGGTCCCTGCTGTCGCGGACCGAACACGATGGCCACAAGAGGTGACCTTGTAATGACTTGCGATGAAAGCGATGGTCGGAGCGAACACCGGGTGACCCCGGGTTGCTGGGTTGACCATGCCACCCGTCACGATTTGACAGAACGGACCTTCCTGAATAGTGTATCGTAGATCAACGATTTAGTGGAGGGGAGCGATGCCGCCCAAGACTGTGAAGCGCTGTGATCGTGCGGCGATGGGAATCGTGGGCCACCCGTTGTTGGGAGGTGGCGTGGGGGTGATCAAAAGAATATACATCCCCCCACACAAAGGGTGGCCCCTCCCTGACTTCGCCGCTGTCCGGGTCCGGCCGGTGCCGGCCTCGGCCGGGGAACCCGCCCTGCGGGTTGTCCTGGCGAACGGGGCCCTGCTGGGCGTTCCGGGGCCGCCTCCGACAGAGGTTGCCGGATGACTGTTCACAGGTGACAATCCAACAGGGCTTGGGCGGAGGATACCGCTCTGCAGAGGTGCACCCGGAGCACCGTTCCAAGGTCCAAGAGCGAAGCTCGGGCGGTCTCTCGACCGCCCGGCTTCCTCACCTTCGGGATTGGCACCAAGGCGTCAAACCTTCGCGGCACGATGCCGCGACTTCTTGACAGGATGTCTTACCGTCCCTTTCACCAACGCCGTCCCGACGAAATTGCAGTTTCCGCTGAGCCAACACAATTGCGTTTACAGATGAAGCGATTAATCTTGCACGCAGGAATCCCCAAGACTGGCAGCACGTCGATCCAGGAGTCGCTCTACTATGGATTGGAGGATCCCCGATTCCATTACATTGGATTCGGACAGGTCAATGGCACCAGAGCGATGCGGACGCTGTACAGCGCCGGTTCGGAGCTGTGCCTGCTCCACCACCGGCTCGGGTGGACTACGACTCAAGAGGCAACACTGCGGCATACACTTGAGCAACGGCTGCAGTCGGGATTAGATCGCTGCGACCGTCGCGGCGCGACCCCGATCATCTCCGCCGAGGGGTGCTGGCGGATGAGTTCCGCCGAGTTGATGCGAATGAAGCAGGATTTCGAATCCCGGGGTTACGTGATCGAAGTCTTGATTTACGTGCGTCCGCTTACGGCTTGGTATCCGAGTGCATTCCAGGAATACATCAAGTGGTCAGGGGCTAGGTTCGTGCCATTTGACATCTTCGAAGAATTGCCCGGAAATCGAAACGAGGCCGACTTGGCGGCGGGACTTGAGATAATGGATGCGGTTTTCACCCCAGAGCGCGTTCAGGTTGCGATCTTCGAGAAAGAGTATCTGGTTGGGGGGTGTGTTGTGCAGGATTTCTGCCAGCGGCTCGGAATTGCTTTTCCCGTGAGTGCGATTCGTCGCGCGAATGAATCCCTGGGGCTGGACGCCACGCGTTTACTGTATACTTTCTACTCTCGTGGGGCAGGTTTTGGCCTCGGTCCGAGAGTTGTGGAAGAGAACCTAATGCTCCATCGCAGGCTGCAGAGACTGGGCGGCCCACCGTTCCGATACCACTCCTCATTGTTGCAATCCCGGGCTAAGTTCATCGCCCACCAGCATGCCGTGATCGAGCAACGCGTCCGATTCCCGTTTGTACGCAATACGGACCGAAACGATGACCAAAATGGCATTTGCGAGGAGGCGGACCTGTTGGTCCACAGTCCGGAGAGCCTGAACTGGTTGGTCAGCCACGCTGGCGGAGACAGCGGTAGATCACGAGCGACTGGAAAGGGAAATGGCGCACAGACCAGCGACGACGTTGTGGCGCTGATGGACCGCCTGCGTCGCAATCCGTCCTTCGCGCTGCGGTTGGGGCGGTGGTTGGAACTTGCCCAACGCGAATGGCGAAGAGTGCGCAAGGGGGTATGAACAACGCCCACGGCATTCGCTGCGATAGCCCAGGCCTGTCGGAACGGGAGTTTCGGCGGAAGGATCTTGCATGAACAACGCGAAGCCACAGCACTCGGACTCCCCAGATCATTGGATGGCGCGATTCGTTAAGGATTTGCTGATTAGCACTCCCAATGTGCGCCTGTATTCGATTGCCCCGTACCTGCACGAGCTGTACGAAGACTCCCCGCCGATGCCGCCTGCGGCCTGGGGCGATGCGCCGGTGGCCGCACCATTCAAGATCATCCACGGTGGGAATCCGTACTTCATTCCCGGTAGTGCGCGAGATCTACGGCTGTACCTCACCTGCGTCGCTGCGTGTATTCCTGCGATGCTGAATGCCTCTTGTGTTGAATCACCTGAAGATCTGGGCCCCCCTTCTTTCGCGGCACTGGCAGCCGGGTGCACTGGCGGACATCGGGCGATGCGGCAGGCTTGGCATCGCATGAACGCGTTTACTGAACGCCGCCTGTCAGCCTCCGACTGCAAAGTCCTGACAGTCGACATCGAACACTTTGGCGCCTCGATTGACGCCAATCGCCTGTTGCAGTCACTGCGTCAATGCGGGGCGGATCCTGCGGCGCTGCGACACCTAGCCCGGTTACATCAGAGCTGGCAGTCTCACGGCTGCCCGGGACTTCCCCTGACCGGGGCGGTGTCCATCCTCTGCAAACTGGTTCTTTCCGAGCTGAACCACGAACTGAGAGGCCGAGGTTTCGACTTCGTGCACATCCAGGACGACTATCGCATCTTCTGCGACAGTCAGGCTCAGACCGCCGCAGCCCATGAGGTGGTGAAACAGGTGACAACCCGAATGGGGTTGACGCTCAATGCCAGCAAGACACGCATGCTCAGCCCTGGAAAACCAAGTCGAAAGTGGCTGCAACAACAAAACACTCGTCGTCTGTTCCGCGAGGGCCTGCTACGCCCCTTTTTGGGAGAATCACTCCGTTTTCGACTGCTGCGTCCAATCGCAATTGTGCTGCTTCGGTTCCTCTACAGGGATCAGTGCACACCCTGTCCGTCGCGCTGATTGGGGTGGCCTGGACACCCCAATGGCGCCCAGGAGGCCGCATCATTGTGTCGCACTGCACATCGTTTGCTCGGGGGAAGCGTTGTCTGGCCGCACCCGGATCAAAAGGTAATGCACTCGGGATCCCACATCCCGATCCTTCGACCGTCGCGACTCCAGGACTGGGTAGCACTCTGCGATCGCCTGCAACGACTCGGTGACCAGTTGCGGTATGGTTTTCACAACGGCATAAACCAAGCCGCCGCCCCCCCGTTCCGACAGGGCGTTAAGGATTTCCAGAACAGGGGGGTGTGTAAGCCGTAAATCCAGTCCCTCCCGGGAATAACCAGCTCCCCAGGGAGGATCCACCAAAGCTAGCACCGCGCCCTTGTCGGGCACTCCAGAGGCCGGGATGTCAGACGCCAGGCGACCGAGAGCTTCACGCCAATCTCCTTCAATGAACTGAATCTGCGCCGGCGGCTTCATCCCGTCCAATTCCAGTTTCTGATAGTTGTGTTTCGTCATATTGAGGATGACTCCATTCGCATCAACTGCAAGTGCCGAGGGGGCCCCTATTGTTCGCAAAACGTGATACAGAAGGTTTCCCGATCCCACAAACAGATCCACCACCGTCGCAATTGGACACCCTTCGGCGGACAGGGTCGCGGTCACCGATTCGGCGATGAACCTGGCCTGCGAATCGCGGGTCAATTCAATCACGGTGCGGCCGGTCAAGCGGATTCCCCTTGAATACCAGTCCGGCGTCGCCAGACCGTAAAGCGACAAATCATCCGGGTCTCCGCTCAACTTCCGCGCGCATTCCCGAATCTGCCGCAGATCGAGGACTTCAGTCGCAAGTCGTCCCTCCAGAAGCAATTGCCTCGTCGCCAGGTAGCGGCGCGGGATGCGACTGCCTCTCAACCTCCGTAAGCACCCTTGCAGAAATCGTCGAACTTGGGTCGGGAATGGCACGGGGACGGGTTCCTCTGGCAGCGAGTCCTGAGTGGTTGTCGGGAGGACAGGCAACGCAAATCCTTGGACTTTGCATGGCGGTCGGGCAATCTCCACAAATCGCGGGCCACCCTTTGTTACACCGCGCCATGAAATGGACATACAACCAGTCCTCCGAGCCTCGGCAAACAACGGGCGGCCCCGTGTGGGATTCATCGTCCCTGCTGCGGTCGACTCCCCCCCGCGCGAACAACCTCCACCGGCAAGTTCCCTGTAGGGGAACCTTATCATAGCCCGGGGTTGCTGCGCAGCAGCTACCCCGGGTTATGCCCCCTATATAACACCAGAACCCTGTAGGGGTTCCTTCAGGAGCGTTGCACGGCTTTCCTCGTAGCAAATCGCGGGCCACCCTTTGTTAGACCGCCCCAAGGAATGGACATAGAACCAGTATCCAGGCGTCTGCAAACAACGGGCAAACAACGGGTGGCCCCGTGTCGAAGGTGCTTCGGTGCATCGGATAGTTCGCCGCTTCATCGCGTTCCAGTGTCAATTCACGCTAGCCGGTAGGTGACGCTGCCGCAATGCTTTCGGTAAGAACGCGTTGAGCTTACGCCAGTCTAGTTCAGTCGGAATGTCGATTTCCGTTAGCCGTTTTGGCCATTCAGACACCGGAATACCGATCACGTCCAAAAAGTGTATGTATGCGACGCGACGCATGTCGTCGTCGTGACAATTGTCGGCGATGAAGTGAGCAATCGCCATGGCCAGTCGGCGCTCGATCGTTTGCGAGTAGGACAACGCGAGCGTGCCAAACGCGTCAACAAGATCCCAGTCGCCAAACGTGTCAGCTAGTCGCGCGAATGGATCGGGACACTGTGAATTGTGCCAGCCATCACGGTATTCGATCACGCCGAAGCGATTCAAGCGATCGAGTTCCGGAGTGACATATCGAACGAATAGGCGTCGTGACTCCAGAGGGACCATTGACCAAAGGTAGTCGCCAATCTGCTCGGTGCTAGCACCAGGATGACGTCGAAGAAATCGGGTGACAGTTGTGGCGTCACGTTCAACGCCACGTTTAAGTCGCCATCGAATAGTTGAAATTACGTCAGGTATTTGGAGCATAAGTCCAACGCAATACATCTTCTGCCGGCGAACGACCGCGATCACCCAGTCGCGGCGAAAAAGTTTCCATTGTCAAATCGGCTGGCTCCGCGACTTGGGTGCATCGCTTGGTTATCCGTTCAGTCGACCGATAAAGTCATCAGCGGCGTCACCGATCGCAGGACCGTGCGGACTTGCAAAGTAGATTTCGTCCATAGCTACGAACGGCTCGACAAGAGGTTTCCGAGTAACAAGATGCCACTTGTTCAGAATTGCATTTGTGTCTGCATCATACTCGGTAACCAACTTCGGGTCACCACCGGGAAATTCAAGTTCCTCCAAAATTCGATGTCGTTCCCAATAGGCTCTCGGATACGGTAAGCCAAAAAGTGACATCGCGTCGCGAAGCGCTTTGGCGCAATCAGGGAAACCAAGCAATTCAAGGCCGTCGACTGCCTCGGGTGCGAGATTGCCGGTTGAGTTGCGGAAAAATTGCCGAAACCTGCCGTTGCAAACTTCCCCATCGCATTGCAATGCAGCTAGAACCAGCAGTTCATCGCGCGGCACCGTCTGGATAAAAGACTCGTATTCATCGACCGTCTCGAAGCCTTGGATCAAATCATAAAGTGGGGCGAGTCTTTCAAGCGCCTTCGAGCCTGGATATGTGTTCATACGCGAGTGGTCGAGTTTGAGGCGTCGATTGGGAAAGGTGGCAGGTCAGTCGGATAACGACTGCGTTAACCGGGTTGCCGCCAGTCAACTTTCCATTTCAATACCGGTTGTTCGGCAACTCCGGTTGAACGCTTTGTTCGACAAATCTGTATGGCCGGTGAAGGGAATCGAACCCCTCGCTCTGTTCCTCGGAAGATTCGCACGACGATGGCATTATGTCTCCGTGTTGGTGGGGATAGTCAACCAGACACCGGCAGCAGAGCGGCCCCAAACAACACCAAGCAGGAAATGCTGTCCATGAGAGACTCCTTGCATTGAAGACAATAAGATATTGCCGACGACAAGAAGACTTGTACCCACCGAACAGAGACATCAATGGTCACAGTCAGACGAATCCGCAACCCGAAGACGCTTGTGTTTCCATTGTGATCTACCGAGGGCATGCCCCGCCGACGTATACGCCGTTTATTGCGCGACATTGCGCCGGGGTTGCTTGGATACAGGTTGGGCGAGGGTTGCCTGGTGACGAAATCAGGCACGCTCCTGTTTGTGCGGCAGCTGCGACGTTCGCCTGTTCGAGCTGAGCAATAAGGGCCTGAATCAGTTCTGCATCGTTTTGTGGAAGAGATGCTTTCTTTGCCATTGTACTTCTCCTTTTTTTGTCGAACGATACGCATCAGCGGGTCGGCGCGAGCGACATTGACTTCAAAATCGACCCGACCGCCGACTCCGTTGCATGCGATGGTTATCCCCAGATGTCTGTTCGCGGCACTCGTCTTCCAATCTCAATATTGGCTTCCGTTGCCAAACGATCGAGCATGTCCGACTCGTCATCATCCAATTGTTTGTGCGTAAGCGTAACGACAATCGTACCATCTGCCCGCGGCAATAGCTCAACGTTCGCGACTGATGGACAGTTTGCGCGAACAAGATTCAAGTACTCTTTGGCATTGGTTGCATCGCCATGTAGCTGATAGGAGTTGACCCAAACCTGTGCAGGACGTTCTTCTGTGCCCGCGGCGATGCTGGAGTAACGATCACCCTGCCCCATGAATCCACGCTGGCGTAGAAGTTCTAGTTTTTGTCCCGGAACGGAAGCAACGAGGTCTTCAAAGCAATCACAACCGTAATCGGTTCCATTCTGTGCGTAAACGATGAAGTCGTCCGTTACGTTACAGACATTTTGCCAACTTAGTTGATTGAGATGCCATGAAAGGCGCTGAGCAATCAACCGAGAGATAACCAGAGCATCATCAGTTAGACCCGCCGCATTACGCGCGCTGCGGTCCATTGACATGAATTCGTATGCCTTCGCCATGAACGGTTTTGAAGGAGTCTCTCGCTCGCTGAGATCACCGATATCAAATTCGATTGAACCCGTTTGATCCCAGATGTTGTAACCCGCGTTAATGCCGTCATACCTCAGAATGTCATCTCGTTCAGCTACAGTCAAACCATGAGCTAGGAAGTAGCAACAAGGTGCATGAGTGTCGTAGTACCAGAGCTTCAGCCGGAACATAGGGGAAGATATTCGAAGTCGCATCGCAGCAGCGCGCACTTCATCCGCTAGAGCAGGTACAGATTCAGAGATCAGCTGATCAACGCTCACTTCGGACACTCTCCGAGGGGAGAACTATAGATTCTCCCCCAACTAGTGAAGGGGTAAAGATTATTCCTAGCGACTGAGGTTACCATAACAGAATATTCAACTGAACTCAGGTGCGCATAATACCGCGACAAAGCGCGGCAACCGATTTTGCTTGGCAGCGGCATTGAGATTGCTTTCAAGCGGTCGGAGTTCCTGGGCTATTGAGTGTTGCGACAACGCTGGACTGGCGGACACCAGCGCATTGCATTTCGGCAACTGAAGACATCTGTTGTTTCCGTGCAAGGTTGCTTGGCAACGGAAAACTGAGTGTCTTCAAA
>Ga0315902_10007728_pt1 | contig 14645 bp, 14 predicted proteins | sample LakEriMetagenome_9_FD_203523 | JGI IMG/M metagenome (GOLD analysis project Ga0315902, IMG submission 203523) | Freshwater fungal communities from buoy surface, Lake Erie, Ohio, United States - Buoy 12 MA117 | ecosystem: Environmental > Aquatic > Freshwater > Lake > Lake biofilm | place: USA... | reverse complement strand
GTTATCGCTCGCTGGATTATGTGAAGCAGAGATCATCACGCCCAAATCCGCACCGCGCGACGCAACAAGATAAGCAACCGCCGGCGTCGGCAATACCCCGACCCGATAGACATCGACACCCGCAGCCGCAAGCCCATCACAGACCGCAGCCTCGAGAAACTCCCCCGACGCACGCGAATCCTGACCGACGATGGCAAAGGGACGATGACCTGCGAATTCACCGCGCTCTGCCAACACATGCGCAGCAGCGACAGCCAAATCAAAGGCTAATTGAGTGGTGAGATCCTCACCGAAGACCCCTCTGACACCATCGGTGCCAAAGAGCGCCATATTCGAGTAGACCGCGTAAGCCCGAAAAGTGAGCGATTAACGCTTGCTGTATTGCGAGCGCTTACGTGCCTTCTTGAGACCGTACTTCTTACGCTCGATCACACGTGCATCACGAGTCAAGAAGCCCGCCTTCTTCAAAGCCGGACGATTCGCATCAAGGTCGATCGCATTGAGCGCACGCGCAACACCAAGGCGAAGCGCTCCTGCCTGACCTGAGATCCCACCGCCATCGATTCGCGCGATGACATCGAACTTTCCTTCGACGCCAACGAGACGAAGTGGCTCGGAGACCGCTTGCTGATGAACCTTGTTAGGAAAATAGACATCGAGAGCACGATCATTGACGACCCAACGACCTGATCCTGGTACGAGTCGCACACGTGCGACCGCTTCCTTGCGTCGACCTACTCCCGCTCCTGGTGCGATCACCGATGGTCGGTTGGTCGCTCCCGCAGGCGTCGAGCTGCTGTAGGAGGTCATCGTCTCTTCGTTCTCTTTTGCCATAGCTCTCTTTACCTGACCCTTTACTTGACCTGGGAGACTTGCGTGAATTCGTACTTGACCGGTGTCTGTGCTCCGTGCGGATGCTCGGCACCTGCATAGACCTTCAACTTGTTCGCCATGGAACGTCCGAGTGAGTTCTTCGGCAACATTCCCTTGATCGCCTTCTCAACCGCACGGGTTGGGAAACGCTCCATCAACTCGACATAGGTACGAGAGGTGAGACCACCTGGATAGTTGGAGTGATGATGAGCCATCTTCTGTTGCATCTTGGAACCGGTGAGGACCACCTTGTCGGCGTTGATGACGACGACGAAGTCACCCATGTCCATGTGCGGAGCGAAGGTCGGCTTGTGCTTACCTCGCAACAACGTCGCAGCATGGCTCGCCAAACGACCCAAGACGACATTCTCTGCATCGATGACGTACCACTTACGCGCCTCATCGCCAGGCTTCGGACTATAAGTTCGCACAGCAGTACTCACTTTCCTTACTATCGGGATCATCTCGATCAAGCGGCCAAGGGGGGTCGACCCCGCCCTGGACAAGAGTCGAAGGCTACCCGTGGGGGGTGGGAGGGGTCAAAAGCCGCACAAAATCCGGCTTATAGGGCGACTCTTCTAAACAACGTGTGGGCCCCGTATAGAAATGTGCGGGGCTTGCGCCTTTATGCGTAACTTTCTTGTCGAAGTCTTTGCAGGAGTTAAAGTAAATTTGGGATTATTTAAGGGCAAAATTGCGGGCAAGCGGGCAACTCTGCGGGCAAGATTTATCGACTTTCTGAATTATTTGTCAGTCCTCACTTGTACTTTCAAGGCATGTCAGATGTTCTATGCCCCTCAGTGATGCATTTCCATGTTGTCTACGAACAAGTGGGAAGTTTCAAGCGACCTCATAAAGCTGTCATTGCGCCAAGTGCGCAAGAGGCGCTCACTTCTTTCCTACCAACTCTTTCCGCAAGCTGGAGAGGTGGAATCTCAGTGTTTGATGATTTTGGAGGACATGAAGATGAGATGCCACTTCTTCATGCAACTCTCTAATGGCCAGTTTCCCGAAGTGTCCAGAAATGCGGTGGAGCCAGAAATTGACCACTTTCTTTGACGCTATTAGCCTAATTCTGCAGTCATTAAAAGCGCAGTTGCGTAAGGTATGACCATGAGCCAGCCAAAGGGATTCCAAGACAAAGTTAGCCTCATCTGGGCTGTAGCCGACATTCTGAGAGGCGATTTCAAGCCACACGAATATGGCCAAACAATTCTGCCTTTTGTAGTTTTGCGGCGACTTGAGTGCGCCCTTGAAAAAACCAAAGACAAAGTGATTGCCAAATCCAAATCCCTAGAAGGCAAGATTAATGATCTTGAGACCATTCTCAATAAAGAATCTGGCCACACTTTTTACAACACTTCACCACTTTCTCTAACCAAGATCTTGCAAGACCCCAACAAGGTTGCTTCAAACCTAAACTCCTATGTCAGAGCCTTTTCGCCAAGCGCATCTGAAGTATTGGACAAATACGGGTTCCCAGAGAAGATCAAGAAGCTTGAAGACCAAGGATTGCTCTATCTGATCATCGGAAAATTTGCCGATATCGATTTGTCTGAGGAATCTGTGTCCAACGAAGCTATGGGCTACATCTTTGAAGAACTTCTCCGCAAGTTCTCTGAAATGTCCAACGAAACCGCCGGAGAGCATTACACCCCCCGTGAAGTAATTAGGCTGATGGTTAATCTTCTATTCATAGAAGATGCCAAAGCGCTCGCTGGCCAAAAACCAATTAGAAGTATCTATGACCCAGCCTGCGGAACCGGCGGCATGCTCTCAATCGCAGAAGAATACCTCCACGATTTAAACCCCAACATCAAATTGAATGTCTTCGGCCAAGAACTCAATCCTGAAACTTGGTCCATAGCTCGTTCAGATCTCATGATTAAAGGGCAAGATCCAACTCGAATCACGCTAGGCAATAGCCTAATTCAAGAAGACGGCCATGCTGGCAAGCAATTTGATTACTGCATCTCTAATCCACCGTATGGGGTGGACTGGAAGAAGTATCAAGAACCAATTGAAAAAGAACATAAAACAAAAGGTTTTGAAGGGCGTTATGGTGCAGGCCTACCACGTGTAAGCGATGGTTCCTTCCTATTTATTCAACACATGATTAGCAAGATGAAACCTGTTGTCGATAATCCTGACACTAAAGACATCATTGAAGGCGGTTCACGTATCGCAATCATCCTTTCCGGATCACCTTTATTCTCAGGGCAAGCGGGATCCGGGGAATCTGAAATTCGACGGTGGATCATTGAAAATGACTGGCTCGAAGGCATCGTGGCTATGCCAGACCAGATGTTTTATAACACCGGAATCGGCACCTACATCTGGATCATTAGCAATAGAAAAGATGAAAAATCTAAGGGCCTTGTCCGTTTAGTAGATGCAAGAGACTTTGGCACAAAAATGCGTAAGTCACTGGGCGATAAACGTAAAGAATTAACAAGTGAAGCTATCGCTGAGATTACAGAGCTCTACTCAGATTCGATATCCAACAAAACTGATAAGCGCATCAAAGTAATGCGAAATGAAGATTTTGGATTTGCTCGTCTAACTGTAGAAAGACCACTTAGACCTATTTGGAAAGTCGATGCAGAAATCCTTGAACTTGCCCCAGCAGCGCTAAGGGATCGCTTGCAAAAAATAAATGGTAATTACTTTTCTTCGCAAGACGAAGCTGAAGCTGCGCTTAAGAAAGCGGGTTTTGAGGGTAAAGATTTAAAAGCGTCACTGAAGGCTATTTCTTCGACAGATCCTAAAGCGCAACCCGTAGCAGGAAAGAAACAAGTTTTTGAACCTGACGCAGAGCTAAGGGACTATGAAAATATTTCCCTTCCTGTTGGATATATTGAAATGGTGGAAGAAGAGAAAGCTGCAAAGGTAAAAGCATTAGCTGAACAGCATCTTGCTCAAGAGATTCTCAAGTACGTGCCAGATGCATGGATTGATCACTCTAAAACAAAGGTTGGCTATGAAATTCCGTTCATTCGCCAGTTCTATTCTTATGTACCTCCACGACCAGTCGAGGAAATAAGATCTGAAATCACCGAACTTGAATCTGAAATCCAAGCCCTAATGAAAGACTTGTCATGAAGGCTCAGGCTATAAAATTTAGATGGCTGATTTCAGAGTATGACGTTCGTAGTACTGAAAGTACCCGATACCCATTGATGTCAGTGTCACAACATTTAGGCGTAATTCCTCGTTCAGAACTTAAAGGTGATGAAGGTCGGGCGGAGTCGATAGATAATTACAAAACCTCTAAGCCGGGGCAAATAGTTCTTAATCGAATGTCTGCAGCAAGTGGAGCACTAGGCATCGCTTCTGAGCATGGATTGGTAAGTCCAGACTATGCAGTATTGCAACCCTCGGAATTTGTAGAGCCGAAATTTCTTTATTACTTAATGAAATCTGATTGGTTTATCGGTCAAATGGTTGCCCGACTTAAGGGAATCGGTGCCGGCGGAGAAGGCGCCAGCGTGAGAACACCTCGAGTGAATATTTCTGATCTTGGCGACATAGACGTAAATCTCCCATCAATCGAGGAGCAGCGCAGAATTGCAGAATATTTGGATGAACAAGTGCAATCTTTGCGAAAGATAATTGCCAAAAAAGAGTCATTGCTCAATTCAATGTCTCAGGAAAGATTAACTAAGATTTCTGCCTTGGTAACCAATGGGTTCAATAGAGAGAAAACAAACATTGGCTCGGAAATTGATGATTGGATATTTTCTAAACCTAAAGAGTGGAAACTATTGCCGCTAAAGCACTTGGTTTCTGTTGACAATTCTGGAGTCTGGGGTGAAGAACCAGGCGTATTAGATTATGACATTCCGATTGCAACAACTGCTCATCTAACAAGAACTAATACATTTTTATTTGATCAAATGCCAATAAGAAGTCTTGAATTGAGAGATTTAAAGAAGTATGTGTGCCGGAGTGGAGACTTAGTAGTCGTCAAGTCTAGTGGCAGTTCCGATAACATCATGTCTGGGAAAGTCTGTGTAGTGGGAGAAGATGCCCCTACATTCGCCTTCAGCAATTTCTTAATGAAACTTCGTCCATTTGACATCAAACTCTCGAGATTTCTTCAGGCATTTTTGTCTTCTCATATCGGGGTGGAGCGAGTGAAGAGAATGGTGTCTGTAACCACCTACCCAAATTTGAGAGTGGAAGAATATATGAATTCTCTAGTACCGGTACCCCCTGAGTCTGAAATTGAAAGACTGGATAGAACAATTGCAGGAATTGAAAATTGTTATGCCTCCCTCATAGAGAAGATTGAAAAAAGCATTGAGCTCTTAAAGCTGTATGAAAGCTCGCTTATTACGGTTTTTGTAACTGGCGTGAATCAAATTGTGGATAAAGGTGGAGCCGATGAGTCATGATGCACATTTAGAAAGCACGCTGGAACAAAATATCTGTAATCATTTGAGTGCAAGTGGATGGAATCTTGGTGTTGCGTCATCTTATGATCGCATTCTTGGATTAGATCCAAATGAACTTTTCAATTTTATTTCCTCAACTCAAAGGACATCATGGTTGCGCCTTGAGTCGCTTCACGGTGGAGAATTAAGCGCAAAAAAGAAGTTCAGTGAAAGATTAACAAAGGAATTAGCTACACGGGGAACTGTCGACATCCTAAGAAAAGGTGTTGTGGATTTGGGTGTGAAATTCGATCTTGCTTATTTTGCACCCGCACATGACATCACTCCTGAAAATGGAGTGATGTACCGAGCGAACCGTTTAACGGTTACCCGCCAGGTTAAATTGTCAGAGAGTAATGTAAACGACAGTATTGACTTAATTTTCTTCTTGAACGGAATTCCAGTTGCAACCGCTGAGCTGAAATCTCAAACTGCAGGGCAAAATGTAAAGCACGCAATTCATCAGTATCGCTATGACAGAAAGCCAAGTGATCTGATCTTTAGAAGTAGAGCACTCGTGAATTTTGCGATAGATGAAAATGATGTATTCATGACAACGCAATTAAAGGGCGTAAGTACCGTGTTTCTCCCCTTTAACCAAGGATCGGCTGGAGCCGGCAGACCAGGAGGCATGGGAAATCCGCTAAATCAAAAGGGTGAAAAAACCAGTTATTTTTGGCGAGAAGTTTTACAGAGAGACAATTGGTTAAGAATTTTAGGTTCGTATATCCACGTGTCCTACAAAGTCGATGAAACTACAGGTAAGAAGACTGGAGAAAAGAACGTAATCTTCCCTCGCTTTCATCAATGGCACTCCGTTGAAGCCATGATTCAAGCAACTTCCATAACTGGACCTGGTGTAAACAGATTGGCACAGCATTCTACAGGAAGTGGAAAGTCAAACACCATCAGTTGGTTAGCTCATCGCCTCTCAGTTTTGCATTCTCCTACTAACGTCCATGAGGGTGGTGAACTCGCTAAAAAAGGTATTGGCCCAAATGAACCAATTTTCGACAAAGTCATTGTTGTCACTGATAGAAGAGTTCTTGATCAACAATTAAGAGACACAGTTGCGTCTTTTGATCACCAGCCTGGTTCAATTGTCTCAGTACGTGAAGATGCGGGAAGCAAGAACCAACAGCTTCGAGAAGCACTTGAAACTAAGTCAACCAGAATAATTATTACGACAATTCAAACCTTTCCAGTGGTGGCTAAATCTGCCACCGAGTTAGCTGGTTCTCGATTTGCGATTATCGTTGATGAAGCACACTCTGGTCAGTCAGGTGAGACTTCAAAAGACTTGAAGTTGGTGCTTGGTGGCAGCAAGACCAACGATGCCTTGCAGGCCGCTGAACAATTTGATTCAAACAATGCAATCTTAGAGTCATCTTTTGAGGATCTAATTGAGCAGTCTGTAGAAGCGAGAGGAAGGTCGGAAAACATCACATTCTTTGCATTTTCAGCAACCCCAAAATCAAAGACTTTAGAACTTTTCGGAGAAAAAGTAACGGGGGCGGATGGAGCGCTAATCCATGTTGCATTCCATCAATATTCGATGAAGCAAGCAATTGAAGAAAAGTACATCCTTGATGTTCTTAAGAATTACACGACTTACAAAACTTATTACAAGTTGGCAAATAATCTAGGCACTGCTGACTTGGAAGTTCCTAAAGGCAAAGCGGCGTCAGCTTTAGCTCGTTATGCCTCCCTGCACCCCACAAATTTGGCCCAAAAGGCAGAGATCATTGTTGAGCATTTCCGAGCAAATACAGCAAAAAAGATCGATGGTTCGGCGAAAGCCATGGTTGTTACACGATCAAGACTCCATGCTGTTAGGTACAAGCAGGCCATTGACGCCTACATAAATGAGAAGCAGTACAAGGATGTTCGCACCTTGGTTGCATTCTCTGGCACTGTTTACGATCCCGATGTACCTAGTTCTGAATACACTGAATATTTACTTAACCATATAAAGAGCACGGCAATACCTGAGGAGTTCGCTAAGTCCTATCAAGTATTGATTGTTGCCGAGAAATACCAGACTGGATTCGACCAACCACTTCTACACACAATGTATGTGGATAGGAAACTTAACGGTATTGCGGCCGTTCAGACACTGTCGAGACTTAATCGTATCCATCCTGATAAAGAAGATACGTTTGTGTTGGATTTTGTAAATGAAGCGGAAGACATCCAGGAAGCCTTTAGGCCTTATTTTGAAAAAACAACTTCTGTGCCTACTGATCCAAACATTCTCTATAACCTACAACAAAGAATTGTGTCAGCGGGTATTCTTCATAAGGAAGAAGTCCGTTTGGCTGTTGAGGGAATCTTGAGCGCAACCACGAAGGGCAGTTCTGCACTTAAAGCAAATACAGATACGGCAGTGGCTCGCTGGGATTCATTGGACGATGAGAGCAAGGTTGATTTCAAGAGCTTATGTCGCAATTATGTAGCTGCTTATTCGTTTCTAGCTCAAATAGTTCCATTTAAAGATGCCGAACTTGAGGAACTTTATTACTACGTAAAAATGCTAGAGCGTAGGTTGCTTATTAATACCGGTGGATCAGTGGATATTGATGATTCTGTGGTTCTGACTCATTTACGGACACAAATTGAAGCGCAGAATGTGGACCTTTCGCTCCTACATGGTTCTGAAGATCCGATGGACCCGGCGGTTATTGAAAGCACATCAGGTAAGAAGGAAGATGACACTGAGCTGCTTTCAAGACTAATTGCAGATCTCAATGAAAGATTCGGCTTGAATTTGACCGATGCGGACAGAATTTGGTTTGAACAACAACAGCAGCACTATGCAAATGATCCTGATCTGAAGGCAGTGGCTGAGGCTAATGACTATGACAATTTTGAGCTCTATTTTGAGCCACTAGTTGCAGGCGGCCTCATCGAACGCCATGAAGCAAATGAAGATCTGTTTAAAGCTTTCTTCAATCAACCTGACTTCCAGCGGATGATGACAAGAGCTCTATCTATGTCCCTTTACAACCACTTTAATCCACCCAAGGAAGGGGTAATCAAAGGCAAAACTCATAGGCTTCCAGACGGTTCAAAGGTTCCGACAATATGAACTTCTTGAAACGGAAATCTAGAACTGATGAGCTTCCAGAAAAGTGGCAAAAGCTTGTCAACGATATTTTCAATAATCACCCGGATTCAGGTGGAGCAAATCGAGCGGCGGTTGCAGAACTACAGGCACGTTCAGCACTAGAACTTAATAAAGCTACAAAAGGCTTGAGAACCGCAACTTGGATTCTTGCTTTCAGTACAGTCGTGCTCTGTGCAATCACATTACTTAACGGATAGCCGTATCAGAATGGCTCCAGAGAATAACTACGTTAAAGGTTTGGATTCTCTGATTGCACTGGATCTCAAGAGGACTTCGGTCCCCTACTCTGGAGATCATGAGACTCATTTTTTGAGGCTTCAGAGTCTCCTCCGTTGTTCTATTGAACACTGCAGGGCTGCTTTTGAAATTGCAAAGCAGGGACAAATACTCTCCGCACTAGTTCTTGCTAGGACAGCCTTAGAACATGCTTTGTTAGCTCGCTTTCTTGACCAGGCTCCTGATGGGCATGAATTATCTGAGATAGTCATGGATAAGCATTTATCTGACCTAAGCAAGATGGCTGGACTGGCAGGTTCAACTGAATCGAGCGCTCAACTTCGTGAATTACTCAAGTTTAAACAAGTTGATCATGATCGAGTGCCAACAAGCCCAAATACCTTGATTGAAAAGTTTAATCAAAGGGAACTGCTGAGGCATATGTACTTCCTGCTCAGCCAGGCATCGCATCCTATTTCAGCCTTCCTTCAATATGTTGACTTAGAAGAAGATGGAAGCAAGAAAAGAATCCGAAGAAATTCCTTAAACAAGGATTTAACATCGGTGCTCCCTTTCCTCTTTCAAATACTTGCTATAGCCCTACTCACGGATGCTTCAATATCCCACGATAGAAAACTCGAGGAGTCCGTATTCCGAACTGCCTCCGCAACCTTTAATGCGACCGATCTGAAATTAACAACGGAGTGAAATATCTTGGCTACTGCCTAGATCTGAATATCCGTACCTGCCTGTAGGCCCTGACGGGCATCCATTTCTAGGGCTGCTTAACCCTGGGGGGGTCAAAACTCTTTTGTCTTTTTGTTTAGCTCATCCAACTTTGCTTGTTTGATCTGATAATCAATCATGTGATTCAAATAGGCATAAGGGTTACTTCCTCCGGCATGCTTTACTTTCTTTGGAGGCTCCTTCTTCTGCGGCTCGAACCCGTTGAATTGGCGACTTACTTGGTACATGTTTCTACTTTCTAAGAAGGCCCTCTCTGTTAAAGCTACTGTCAATCAATTAATTTGCTATTGCGTCTGTAACATCTCATTATTCAAAGACCAGCAGGAACTAGCAAAATCAATTGACCGGGAGCTTCTCTACCGCCAAGTTCTATTGCTTCTAGACTTCACGAAATTGACACCAAAGGCAAGTGATCACTTAAATCGCACATTTGCAGCCTATGCGTCTGAAATAGCAGCCAAATAGGATTTGCTACTGCTTTAATTTTCTTGTTCAGAACTGAGAGTGCAATGGCGCTAACAGCCCATACTCCCACTTTCACCAGGTCTTGGTGTCCGCCTGAATGTAAACTTGTCCAAATTGTTCTTGACCCAAGACACTGTTGCAAGGTCCAGGGTCTTGACTTTCCGCCGTTACGATGATCTCGGAAGAGTTGTAATCACACAACTTCCATGGAGCGGAAGTCAGATGAGCTTGCGTCGGAAGAAGCAACAAAGCAGGAGTAGCAGATCGCTTACAGGTTCAGACAAACTACACACAGGTCTGCCACTGGAAAGTTTGCTTCTAGATCACTTGAAATGGATAAGAATTCCTTCTTATCATAGTCAATCGAGTCTGTGGCGGTTTGGCAATTGTCACAAACTAGGGCCCAGTAGTGCATGTCCTTTCCATACCGCTTGAAATGTTTTCGATAGGAATGAAGCGAAACTGTTTCACAGGTAGGGCAAGGCATATTACTTAATCCTTGAAGGAACCAGCCCTCTGCATTAAAGCGCTCGTGCATCTTTCTCGCATCTATAGTCTTGGGAATGAATCCTTCATCTCGCAAGACGAGGTCAAACAAGGAATCAAACCCGGTCGAGTAAATCTCAGCAAAGGATTCATCAAATTCCTCAATAACCTGAGCAGTGGGAGCGAGCGCTTGCTCCGCCCGTGCAGCCTGAAATAGAGCTGCAATATCAACTTTGCGAAGCTGTGGCTCTGCTTTCTCTAAGACCTGCTTGGCAAACTCAACTTCATCCTCCTTCGCGGATGCGATGGCCGCAGCAACGAATGCATTTGCAGCATAGACATCAAGTTTTAGATCGATAGATTGATGGCCATACTCAAGAGCTCTTTCAATCTCTGAGAGGTCACCATTGGATTTGAATTTGAGGGTGTGCGCTCTGACTAAGGCGTTCAAGGGGTACGTCTTATTCGCATCTGGGCTAAATTTGAGGCCAACTTCGGCTGCCTCTATAGCCTTGTCGAATTGCTCCAAATCGCAATAGGCGCCACAAAGAACCGTGCGTGCGTAGTAGTTGAGCCTTGTCTTCTCAAGGATCTGCGTACAGATAACAATGGCGAGATCAGGGCGGGCAATCTGCCTCAGGTGTTTTGCGATCTTGTTTCTGTTAGCAGAGGTTGGATCTAGAGCCAGAAGGGCTATTTCGTGAGCAGACTGCAAAACAGGTTCGATAGAATCGAAGTGGTGCGGTCGATTCTCAAGAAATTGCAGAAGCTTTCTAAGTCCCTCTTGGTATCTCGATGAGTCACCACTGTGCAAATCAGTAAGAAAATCTCCAGTTCCAACAATGGAAGATAAGTAGCTCTGGAGAACTGTCTTTAAACTTCCCTCGTCTATCTGAGATTCCTTGTAGATCCCTCTCAATATCTCAATTGAAAGCTCTTCGAGCTTCGGCCAGTCCCCAATAGCTCTGGCAGAAGCGCATTGGTCTAGAAGATCACCCAGTGTCTCCATAAGAGCATTCTTCTCTAGGTACGCTTCTAGATCAATACTCGTTATGGAAAAATCGAAATTGATACCACTCACGTTGTCTCAATAAGTGTCTTTGAACGCGTTTACAAGTATTCATGTAAGGTTAGGGGCAAAGTTACGTTCGAACTACTTGATCGCGCGTATGCCGACATTAGAGAGAACCACTAAGTTAGTCATCTGCTCTCTCTTCCAATTCTCGAAATCTTGCCCTAGCGCTGCCTACAGTCTCCCCATTGAAAAGCCAGTATTCAGGTCCTTGCACTGAGCTCCACTCATAACCGCACTTTCTCAGTGCCTCTAAGGCAGCAGTGGTAAGACTGTGCTGGTTGCCTTCAAACTCCACCCAGGTGTCGTCAACCACCTGTGCGGTGATTGACAGATCCTTCACGAAATTGAGTGTGGAACCAATGGGTATTGAAGCTGAAGAAAACCTAAATCTTCCCGATCGAATATTCGCGTCTCGGAGAGCTTGAACGTCTTCTGAAGAATCAACAATCTCAACCTTGGGAGTAACATCCTCAAGTTCGAGAATCTCCAAAATCGCCTTCACCTTGTAGGGGTCTAGTCGAAAGAACTCTCGATTTGGACGAAGTCTAAAGTCACCGAATGCGGTGTGGAGAGCCCGCTCAACTCTCTTGTTATCCTCAACTCGCGCTGCGTAGTAGCACTGGAACGGGAGAGCAACACTTGTTGTGTCCAAACCACGAATTCGAGACTCCACATCATTTTGGTCTGTAAGCCCTATCTTGACCAGGCCAGGCATCGATTCATTGGTCAAGATGTAAACAAATCCCATGAGCAACTCCCAACTCGTACCAACTCGAGATCATATTTCTCTTAGTGCAGCGTGCATCAAGTGGATCAAAAGCAATTACTCACCCTATGGGATCATGATTCAACCCCATCACGCAAGACAAACCTTCACTTTTCTCGTCAACCCCTTCATCCAGCAAATCTCTGGTCATCAGAGTCAAGGCGAAGGATGCGTTGGCGCTATTGGAGCAAAATGGCCTCCAAGATCATGCGGAATTGAAGACAACATCTCTATGAAATTCGAGATAGGAAATCTGCTTTGAATTGAATTTTCCAACATTTTGAGGAGAGGGAATAGACCATCTACTCAAGACATCCTTGTTCAATTTCTTAGCCACAATCAATTCCCCATCATTTCTGAAGCTGATAAATCCCCGATCAAAGAGGTGATCTACGTGTGGCGAGAGAAGTAGACCATTGAAGCCATCAAGCTTTTCTTGATTATTCGACTTTGACCAAGGTTTTATGTGACTTGCTCTTAGGTGTCGGATATTCGCAACTCCCGTGACTCGACATGACTTCTCTATCTGACGGACATTTGCCTTGAACACACCTTGCCCTCGACGGGCTTTGACAAGTTGAACCTTGACTAGGTCACCCTCGAGATTGTTCGCCTTGATCTCTAGGTCAATTTCGTAATCTGAGTCTTCTTCAAAAGTGGGGGCAAGTTCCTGTGAAATGAGGGTGACGTTTGCCTGCGACAGTTGAATAAGCAGTTGTCCAAATTGGGATGAGATTTCAGTCAGGTAAACACCCTGCAGACCACTTCCATTGGACTGAAGAGGTGAGTACTTGTCAGGAAGGAGAGGTGCAATCTGCTCGATGAAGTCTCGCGGACGTATGGGATGGTCTAATTCCCAGAAATCGACTTCCACATACCAACCCTCATTGGACCAATTGCTACCTGCATCCTGAAAATCGGGTTTGGGGGCTGTGGTTGCTTTTCGTTGGACGACACCAACTGCCTTGATGTAAGTATCGCAGTAGGAGAAGACAAGATCTCCTGGAATCACTTCCTGCATACAGTCATAGAAGTATCGGCGGCTTCCATCTGAATTGGCTTTCGGCGACCAGAGAAAGCCACCTGGGACCTCAAACTGGTACGTCTGATTTTGGTTGACCCACCAATAGCGCATATCTAAGGGTATGCAGACGAGTCCGTGGTTGGCTAGACCGATTTGGAAACTCTTTCCATCTCAAGAGCGGGATTTGGCTTAGCCAATGGCGATCCCGCGAGATCGCTCGTTTCACGTCGAAGCATCAACGGATCCTCGCTTCCGCGTCTTCAACCTCGTGCATTGCGGACCAAACCTTCATGAGAGGATGAGCGAAATCATCTCCACGGAGATCGGCTACTTCTGACTTGAAGTTTCGATAGTCGATCGACTTCGCCATTATTGAAACCCACTCTGCGAAGAGTTCGTTGGAGAGCATTAGGCGGTAGGGGTAGTCACTCACAGGTGACTTCTTGATCTCTGCTTTTGAGAAGGTAGAGATTGGTTCGAGGGATTGGCGATCCCTCGAACGGACGACGAGATGTTTGCCATCACTCACGGCACTGACGAAACCAGTAGTTGTGAAGATCCACATGTTCTACTCGGTCACCAGCCTTGCCTTGATCTCATTCCACTTGCCGAGTCTTTGGCGAATCAACGAGAGGCTTGGTGCACCTTCGACCTTGCGTTGCCATTTCTCGTAGCCCTCAGCGCTGCCATTGGTGCGCGGATCTGCGAGGTAGGAGGCGACGAAGCCGAGCATGTCTTCTTCTGAGTGGGCGCGGGTGTAGTTGTCGCGGACTGCCTTCCCGGACTCGACTCCTGCGAGTTTGCACGCCTCGATCCATGAACCGAAGCGGGCGATGAAGACTGCGACGGTGGGGGCGATCTTCAGCTTCTGGTACTTGTTTGAGGTAAGTGGGCCATCGACTTGTGCTTTGGCTTTGCGAAGGATCTCGAGCAGGTCCTCATCTGAGAAATACTTCTTGTGGTGCTTAGGTCCCTTGATCATCTTCTTGGCCTTGGGTCCGAGCGCCTTCTTGATGATGCTCTGTTTGACACCGAGCTCTTCGGCAAACTCCTTCGCATCCACGACCTTCTTCTCTTTGAAGGCTGCGATCACTTCCTCTTGGACTCGGCGTTCGACGCCTTCTTTCACTTCGGCCTTTGTGGGGCCGCCGTTTGCAACGAGGATGAGGCGGACCATCTCGCGAGTGAGGCCGACAGAGTCTCCGATGGCTTGTAGGGTGTGGCCGGCTTTGCGCTTCTCGAGGATGTAGCGGTTTCGCTCTTGAACCGTGTCGAAGGACTCTTTCGGAAGAGACTTACGGTTTCTGTGTCCTGGGAAGAAGCGGCGTGCGCCGGAACGACTGCTCACTTCGTCGGCTCCATGGTTGATGGTATTCGGGTCAATGGTGGTGACGGTAGGTGTGTAGGTCCACATATCGCTCTCCTTACGC
>Ga0315902_10007726_pt1 | contig 14646 bp, 13 predicted proteins | sample LakEriMetagenome_9_FD_203523 | JGI IMG/M metagenome (GOLD analysis project Ga0315902, IMG submission 203523) | Freshwater fungal communities from buoy surface, Lake Erie, Ohio, United States - Buoy 12 MA117 | ecosystem: Environmental > Aquatic > Freshwater > Lake > Lake biofilm | place: USA... | reverse complement strand
TTACCCGCCACAATTCCTGATTACATTGTGGGCTTACGCAGTGGTTTGGGACTGGGTTGGATGTTTGTTGTGGCGGCGGAACTGACGGGTGCAAGCCAAGGCTTAGGTTATTTACTGGTGGATGGGCAGACCACAGGGCGACCAGAGCTAACTATCGCTAGTATTTTTCTGTTTGCTGTATTAGGCAAGATCTCTGACAGTGCTATCGCCTTAGTATCGGGCAGATTTTTACATTGGCGCGATGCCTATACACCACATTAGGGAGGTGATTGAAAATGTTATTAATTGAAGGGCTACACAAACAATTTAATAATGGATTTTTGGGTTTAGGCTCGATTGATCTCACCGTGAATCGCTCAGAAATTATCAGTCTGATTGGTACTAGCGGTTGTGGTAAAAGTACGATCCTACGAATCATTGCGGGTTTATCGTTTCCCTCTAGTGGCACGGTTCGCATCGACGATCAGATCATCACTAAACCCCATCCAGAAATTAGTATTATCTTCCAAGAGTCTCGGCTGATGCCTTGGCTGACAGTTTGGGAAAATATTCAATTTGGATTGCAACATTTACCCAAAACCCAAAGGAATTTGCTGACGGGTGAAATCATCGAAAAGGTGGGCTTAACCCAATTTGCTAAGGCTTTACCCAAAGAGCTTTCAGGTGGTATGGCGCAGAGAGTGGCGATCGCTCGCGCCCTTGTTACAAATCCTTCGATTTTACTCCTTGATGAACCCTTTAGCGCTCTTGACGCTTTTACAAGACTAAGTTTGCAAGATCATCTCTTACAAATTTGGGAATACGATCATCCGACAATGATTCTGGTTACTCACGATGTGGAAGAGGCAGTGATGCTGAGCGATCGCGTAATTGTGATGCGTGGCAACCCAGGACGCATTCATCAAGAATTTGCGATCGATCTGCCCCGTCCTCGCCGCCGCACTGATCAGCATCTTCAATATTGGAAAGAACAACTTTTGGAAGCTTTGGATTTATCCACAGGCGAAATAAAACAAAAAATAAAACTATGACATTCACTTCTACTCATTCAACCTATGACCCTAACCTCTTTGCAGGTGTGGCAAAGTATTACAGCCAATTTCGTCCAAGTTATAACGATGATCTTTATCAATTACTGATCAAAGAATTTCAACTAGATGGAACTGGGCGCTTACTCGATCTTGGAACTGGTACGGGACTAATCGCGATCGCCCTCAGCCCACATTTTAAGGAGGTAATTGCCCTTGATCCTGATCCTGAAATGCTGAAGGAGGCACAGCAAGAAGCAGAACTAGACAATATTCAAAATATCCGATGGGTAAATACTCAGGCGGAAAATATTTCCCAAGAGTTAGGAGAGTTTCGTCTAATTACCATTGGTCGCGCCTATCACTGGTTCCATAAGCCAAAGGTGCTGCAACTAGCCAGCGATCGCCTAGTTCAAGGTGGTGGTATTGCCATTACTTACAGTCATCAAGATATTTGGCACAGTACGGAACTTTGGAAAATCAATGTTCTCGATGTTGTCAAAAAATATCTTGGTGAGAAGCGTCGTGTTGGTAATAGCACCATCGAAAACCTTGATGATACTTACTCCGCACTGCCTAGCTTGCTAAAACAATCGGGTTTCAGTAATCCCAAATTTCAAAGGCTTACCATTATCAAAACTTGGACAGTTAATAGTTGGATTGGTTATCTCTATTCAACCGCTTTTGCCCGTCCTGTCTATTTTGGCGATCGCCTTGCCGAATTTGAGAAAGACATTGAACAAACTCTACTCACACTCTTTCCATCAGGCGAATTTGTCGAGCAAATTCCCATTGACGTTTATTTAGCCCATAAAAATTAAATCTCTAGTGTTTGAGGCGCTTCGCGCCTCAAACACTCAATCTAAATCTAAATTACTATGCTAAAAACATTCACTCACAACTTTCGTAAGCTAATCCAAAGTTCTACGATCCGCTTTGCTACTGGACTAACCATCAGCCTTGCCATTGTCTCCTGCGCCCCTACCGCCACCACTAATACAACCCCAGCCCCCCCTAGCGCAAACCAATCCGCCGCCACTCCCGACAGCAAATCCACAGAAGCGATCGTGGTGAGAATTGGGCATCAGAAGTTCGATCCCTTAACTTTAGTGAAAAATAAGGGCAAACTGGAAGCACGCCTCAAGCCTCTAGGTGTCACCGAAGTTAAATGGACAGAATTTCCTTCTGGTCCTCCCCAAATGGAAGCATTAGCGGCGGGTAGTATTGACATTGCTCGTACAGGCGATGCACCACCTGTTTCCGCCCAAGCCGCAGGTTCTAATTTTGTCTATGTGGGAACTAGCGCCCCTAAAGACAGCAGTTCCGCTTTGCTAGTCAAGGAAGAATCACCAATTAAGACTATTGCAGATCTCAAGGGTAAAAAGGTCGCCTTTGCAAAGGGTTCCAGCGCTAATTATCTAATCGTCAGAATTCTCGAATCAGAAGGCTTGAAATGGGACGACATTACTCCCGTCTACCTCTCCCCCGCCGATGCCCGAGCCGCCTTTGAGCAAGACAATGTTGATGCTTGGGTGATTTGGGACCCCTTCTATGCCGTGGTACAGTCTAAAACTCCTGTGCGCGTAATCCGTGATAGCAAAGGGCTGGTCACAAATCGTGACTTTTATCTAGCTCCAAAATCCTTTGCGGATAAACACCCCAAGATTATTGAGGCAATTCGCGCTGAGACTGAAGAGGTGGCAACTTGGGCAAAGGCAAATCCTGATGAAGTTGCGGAGTTTTTGTCGCCTTTGCTCAAGATTGAAAAGCCTGTTCTCCTCACCGTCACCAATCGCCGTACCTATGGCTTTGAGACAATCCCCCCCGCTGTTGTTGCCGAACAACAGGCGATCGCTGATTCGTTCTTCAAGCTAAAATTGATTCCTAAAGAAATCAAAGTTTCTGAAGTAATTTGGCAAGCACCTAAATAACCCACCTCCCCACCTCTCCCATTGGGAGAGGGAATAAATTTTGTTGATGCAAAAATATGACTCAAGATTATTTAGAAATTGCCACTGCATACGTTAAAAAATTAGCGGCTGAATTTGCGACAACCTCTATAGAACGCGATAAAAATGGTGGTCTACCCAAACATGAACGCGATCGCATTCGGGATAGTGGCTTACTCAAAATAGCGATACCGAAAGCCTATGGTGGTTGGGAATTACCTTGGCATGAAGTATTTAAAATCAGTCGTGAATTTGCCAAAGTTGATAGCGCAATCGCCCATGTCTATTCCTACCATCATTTAGGAGTAACAATTCCGCATATCTTTGGTTCTGAAGAACAGAAAGAAAAATTCTATTTGGAAACAGTCAACAGTAATTGGTTTTGGTGCAATGCGCTCAATCCTCTAGATAGAAGGGCAACCCTGACGAGAGATGGCGATATCTGGCGATTGAATGGTGCTAAAAGTTTCTGCTCTGGTTCTATCGATTCTGATATCTTACCGATCACTGCCGTTAATCAAGACACTAATACCTTAACGGTTTTAGCAATTCCCACAAATCGTATAGGCGTTACCGTTCATGACGATTGGGATAACATCGGGCAACGTCAAACTTCTAGCGGTACTGTCAGTTTTGAGCAAGTACAGGTATTTCCCCAAGAAATATTTGGCGATCGCAGTCAAAGCGATCACCCATTTAAAACAATTCGTGCTTGTCTAACCCAATTAAATTTAGCGAATATTTATCTAGGAATTGCGATTGGCGCTTTTGAATCTGCAAGGGAATATACCCAGACAGAAACTAGACCTTTTATTAGTTCAGGTGTAAATAATGCGACTCAAGATCCGTACATATTAGAAAAGTATGGTGATATGTGGGTACATCTCCAAGCTACAGAAGCACTCACCGATCGCGCAGGACTAGCATTACAAGCAGCGTGGGAACAGGAATGGGATCTCACAGAGCAACAACGAGGCGAAACGGCGATCGCGATCGCGACGGCTAAAGTTGCCGCGCACAAAGTCGGTTTAGATGTAACCAGTCGCATTTTTGAAGTGATGGGCGCTAGGTCAACTTCTGCTAAATATGGTTTTGATCGATATTGGCGCAATTTACGCACTTTCACGCTGCATGATCCTGTGGAATACAAAATTAAAGCGATCGGTGATTGGGCGTTAAATCATCAAATTCCTAAACCTGATTTCTATATCTAAAAAAAAGGGGCGCTTAGCGCCCCTTTTTTAGTTAGAAAGTAAAAGTAGTCCGAATCACACCAAGAGTAGCTGTACCATTGGCGCTATTACTGTTGGCATTAAATACGAAATACACGCCAGGAGTAATACTAATGTTTTTAGAAATACGGAAGCGGTATAGAGCTTCAAGATGATAGGGAGTTGCATCGTTAGCTGGAGCTACGCCTTTAGTCGCTGTTCCACTTATACTATTTTTGTATAGAGGTTGACCAAAGATAATTGCGCCAAGATCACCTTCACTAAAGATATCTTTGAAAGAGAGTGCCGTTGACCAACTTGTAAACGTAGTTGAACCCGCAGAGCTAACAGCATCAGCAAAAATATAAGAACCCCATGTATTGAAAGTAACCTTGTTGGTGATATCCCAAACAAGGCTGCCCACAACAGTATTAGCCCTAGTACCAGTAATAATACCGCCAGTAATCAATTCTTGATTTAATCCAGAATCAAGACTAGCGGTTTGGTGGTAGCTATTGGCGTAACCAATGCCCAACTTCAACGCATCGCTAGGCTTCCAGACCAACTGAGCCGCCGCCACAGTTGAACCACCAAACAAACCACCCTGTCCACCAAGAGTTGGAGCTGCCGCATTATTTGCCGAATAAGCGACTTGTAAGTTGCCCTGTGGCGATAACTTCCAATCAAAACCCAATACAGCAACGCTAGCACCACCACTACCAATCCGTAGCAATGGATTGAGGCGACCAAACCGAGAAAGTGTCCCCTGTCCGTCGTTGTTAAGTGGATTGAGAGGGTCGATAATGTCTTCTGTTTGACCGATTGGCGCGACATAACCTGTAAAAGCATCACCAATTTGGAATTTATACCATAAACGATTCAGGTTAAACTCATTGGCTGCACCACCAGTGTCATAGGAAAGCCTTGTACCATTACCGCTATTGAGAGCAGGAGCAATTAAGTTTTGCGTATTACTGGCTTGCAGACGAGTTCTCAATAAATCTTTGCCTGTAAAGCTAGTGTCCAAGTTGAGGCGAACGCGGTAGCTAAAGGTGGTATTAGTGCGATCGCTACCCACAGGAACATTGCTACCATCGGAAGCTGCCGCCAAGCTAAAGATGGCTTCACCACGAAGCTTTGTTGTTGTCGAAAACTGCTGAGCTTCTAGCTTAGCGGTCTTGGCATCAAGGGCATCAACACGACCACGGAGAGTAGCGAGTTCTGCTGCAAATTCTTCTTGAAGTTTTTGCAACGTTGCGAGATCTTCTTTGCTGACTTTATCAGCTAGTCCAGCAGAAATTATTTCATTAATTTTATCTAATGCAGAGTTCAAACCTGCTGCAAATTCGTAACGAGAGAGGGATTGCCTACCTCGAAATGTGCGATCGGGATAGCCTGCAATCACACCATAACGCTCTACTAACGATTGCAATGCGGTAAAAGCCCAGTCCGTAGAACGCACATCACTGAGTTGAGATACAGAAGTTACATTTTGCGAAATCCTACGGTTTGATAGAGGATCAGTACTCGCAGAACGAATTAGTTCGGATTCTTTGATGACTACATTATTATTAGTTGTCTTCACGGTGCTAATAGATAGACTTTCTGCATTAGCAACATTGGGCGAGATCGCTATGCCAACAATACCTGTTACCTGTAGTCAAGGTTACAGTTATAACAGAACCTAGAAAGCGATCGCTGACATCTTTTTGATGTTTAAATTTGGACATTATTAGACTTTCCTCACACAGTGGAAATCAATGAAAATAATTGGAAGTTAGAATATGGAGCAAAACCTCGCGAAGTAATTGTTAAATAGAAGCATAGCAAAATGGGCAAAAGCCTCAGATATTGGCGTTTTTGCTAAGATGACTCGATTCAATTTATTAAATTTATTACTTCGCTGTTATTAAAGATACAGTAGCAGGAAGAACTATTCAAAAGTAAGTATAGTAGAAGACATTATAGAAATTTCTAGAAAAAGTTTTTTGATTGAGCTATGTTCTACAATAAAATTTGAATTCAATAAGATGTTAAAAAGCAAAAAATTCTATAAAGAAGGTGGCTCAATAGGTGTTTCGGGGAGGTAAAGAGAGTAGTGAGTCTAGCAAAGCACTCAGCAAAGCTTTGCCCCTCCTCTTGGCATTATGAACAAACTCAAAGAAGCTCCAATACAAAGGTAACTTTTCTTGAGAAATACCACGATGAGGTCGTAACCAAGAGCGTAAAAGCGACCAGAAGCCTTCTATTGTATTGACATAAACTTCTCAAAAGCCATCACCATCTTCATCTCTTGCATATTCTCCCACTCCATGACAAACAGATTTGTGAGCATAGCCCCAAACTTGTAAAGGGTAATAGATAGCATATTCGTCAGTGTAAACCATAGTACCAAGAGCAATCGTTGCTTTAATCAGAGGCTCAATAGTCCGTTGTTGAACGTTTTCCATCATGCGAATTACCACTTCACCACCACGCTGAATCATGCCGAAGATGGGTGGTTTTTCTTTTTCAAGTGTCCCCCGCCCCCCTTGAGGCGATTACGTCTTCCTTTGCGACTTTTTTTAACTGCTTCGGAGTTGCCTTTGTGTCCTGCTGTCACATATACCTCGTCACACTCGACTGTGCCAGATAAGTTTACTTCAGGCTTACTTAGGTCAATACCTTCTCTCAATTGGGTGGTCATATCTTGCACCACATCCTTATCTAGGTCTAGTTCTTGGGCAATTTGTCGGTTTGAGAGGTTTAATCCCATCAAGTATAGGCACAATATCCACATCCGTAGTGGTTGATGGTGTCCTGCAAATATTGTGTCGGTTAAATCGTCAAAGTTAATGCTGCAAGTTTTACACTGGTATCGTTGACGGGCAGGTTGTGTTTCATCTTTGCCTCGCTTGATTACCTCTGTACTTTTACATTTTGGACAACTTACTCCTCCTGTCCATCTCATCTGACGAACTGTTTCGTAACATTTTTCATCATCAATTAGATGGGTTAAGTTCACACTCAGCATAGTGTTGCTGCTTCTGGATTTCGCTACAATTTTATCAATTTCCCCCTTTCTTTACTTCCCCGAATCACCTATTGAGCCTTTTTTATATCTAGCGTTAAAAACCTTGTCTGCAATTTACTAATACCTACCGTATAAACCGTAGATTTTACTTGCGTCTTGCCCAAAAGTATTGTATGGTGTTTAAATACGGTAATTACATCAAGATATCGTAGATTATTTTTTGGAGGTTCAAGCTCGTGAGTTCAAGACAACATCCTTTTAGCAATTCAAAACTTGGGATCAAGGCGATCGCTTGCTTATTTGGCAATATATTTAGTCATAAATGGGGACGTAAATTTGTCTCTTTCTTCTTGGCTGGTGCATTGATCAGTGTCACGATGGCAGCTTGCACAGCCACTACCGACACCAAACCCACAGCAGCAACTAGCCCAACAACAGGTGGTAGTCCTGCCGCTCAAACCAAACCAGCAGGCGAACCTAAAAAGGATGTTGAATTAACCCTTGTATCTTTTGCTGTAACCAAACAAGCCCACGAGGCAATTATCCCTAAATTTGTCGAGAAATGGCAAAAAGAACAAAACCAAAAAGTTACTTTTAAACAAAGCTATGGTGGTTCAGGTTCACAAACCCGTGCTGTAATTGATGGACTAGAAGCTGACATTGTTCACCTCGCTCTTGCAGCTGATACTAGCAAAATTGAGAAAGCAGGCTTGATCGATAAAGGTTGGGAAAAAGAATACCCTAACGATGGAATTGTCTCTAAATCTATTCCAGTACTAGTGACCCGCGATGGAAATCCTAAAAACATTAAGGATTGGTCAGATTTAGAAAAAGATGGCATTAGCCTAATCACCGCCGATCCTAAAACTTCGGGTGTGGCTCGTTGGAACTTCCTCGCTTTGTGGAATGCCGCAGTCAAAAAAGGCGGTAGCGATGAAAAAGCGCTAGAAGCATTGACAAAAGTATATACAAATGTGCCAATTTTGACCAAAGACGCCAGAGAAGCTACCGATGCTTTCTTTAAGCAAGGTCAAGGCGATGCATTGATCAATTATGAAAACGAGATTATTCTTGCTTCTCAAAAGGGTCAGAAGGTTAACTACGTCATTCCTGATGTGAATTTCTCCATTGATAATCCGATCGCTGTAGTTGATAAAAATGTCGCAAAACATGGAACCAAAGAAGTCGCAGAAGCTTTTGTGAAATTCCTTTATTCGCCTGAAGCCCAAACTGAATTTGCTAAAGTTGGTTTCCGTCCTGTAGATGAGACTGTGGCTAAAGAAAAACAATTTGTCGATCTTTATCCTAAAGTAAAAGATCTTTCAACCGTTAAAGATCTTGGTGGTTGGGATGCGATCAACAAAAAATTCTTTGCTGATGGCGCAGCTTTTGACCAAATTCAATCAAAAATTAAGCGTTAGAGACTAAATTTAGGTTATCCATGAACAAGGGGCTTAATCCCCTTGTTTGATACAAGATTAATATAAGTTTAATGCAAGCTTTGTGAAAATTAAAGATGACATGGTAACAACACCTTCCGCTATAACCAACCGAAAGCAAAGATCTAACCCTTTTCTAAAGCTTCTCGGTAAAATCCCTTGGACATGGGTAATTACTTTTACTTACCTCGCCTTTTTGCTGATTTTACCGATCGCCGCATTACTAACAAAAGCTGCTACTGAGCCGTTAGAGAGTTTCTGGAAAACAGCGACTAGCCCACTAGCTCTATCTAGCTATGAGATTACCTTTGTCACCGCCTTTGCCGCCGCCGCTGTTAATGGCATATTCGGAACTTTGATTGCATGGGTTTTAGTGCGTTATGAGTTCTTTGGCAAAAGGTTCCTAGAAGCTGTAGTAGATTTACCGTTTGCTCTGCCCACGGCGGTCGCAGGTTTAACCCTAGCAACGGTCTATAGTGAAAAAGGTTGGATTGGATCAATGGTTGCACCGTTCGGCATCAAAATTGCTTTCACACGGATTGGGGTGTGGATCGCGATGATGTTTATCTCCCTACCTTTTATCGTGCGGACAGTTCAGCCCGTACTCACCGAATTAGAAAAGGAAATCGAAGAAGCAGCTTGGTCATTGGGAGCTTCTAAATTACAAACTTTTATACAGGTAATTCTCCCGCCGCTCACACCTGCTATCTTGACAGGCGTAGCCCTCGGCTTTTCCCGTGCTGTCGGTGAATATGGCTCCACGGTAATTATTGCCTCCAATACTCCATTTAGGGATCTAATCACGCCAATTTTGATCTTCCAACGTCTAGAGCAGTATGACTATGTGGGCGCAACAGTGCTTGGAACGGTAATGTTAGGCATTTCTTTTGTGAGCTTACTCGCAATTAATCTATTACAAGCATGGAGCAAACGCTATGGCTAATCTCAATTCTTCCATAATCGATCGCCCCAGCGATTTACCAGAACCCACAAAAATTGCTAAAAAGAAAAGTTGGGTTCCGACTATATTAATTGCGATTTCTTTTATTTATCTGGGACTAGTGCTGCTAATTCCTGCGGCAAACGTTTTTGTCACCGCCTTTAGCAAAGGCTTCAGCCCCATATTGGCGGCGGTTCAACGTCCTGACTTCCAAAATGCAATCAAGCTCACCGTCAGCCTAGCGGTAATTGCCTTACCTCTAAATACGATTTTTGGTTTAAGTGCTGCTTGGGCGATCGCTCGTAACAAATTTCCTGGAAAAGCTTTATTACTTAGCATCATCGATTTGCCATTCTCGATTTCGCCTGTAGTTGCGGGTTTAATGATCGTCTTGCTATATGGTCGTCTAGGCTGGTTTGGCTCATGGCTGGAATCGAATGATATCAAGATCGTATTTGCCTTTCCTGGAATGTTACTTGCCACCATTTTTGTGAGTATGCCCTTTATTGCTCGTGAAGTGATTCCTGTACTTGACGAAATGGGTACTGACCAAGAAGAAGCTGCACGTACCCTTGGCGCAAATGATTGGCAAATTTTCTGGCGAGTTGTTGTTCCCAATATTCGCTGGGGACTACTCTATGGATTGGTTTTAACCAATGCTAGAGCCATGGGTGAATTTGGAGCTGTATCTGTAGTTTCAGGCAATATCGCCAGTAAGACCCAGAGTTTACCGCTCTTTGTTGAAGAAACTTATAAACAGTATGAAACGGAAGTAGCTTATTCCGCATCTGTGCTGCTTGCATTGCTGGCAGTAGTTACACTAATTCTCAAAGAAATCCTAGAACGCAGAACCAGTAAAGCTCAAAAATAGATAGTGATAAATAGTTAAGGATAGGCGGCGCAAAGCGCCGTCCATCCTTAACAAGGATAAATTCTTCCCTTTTTAGGGCTACCCAAAAATAAATGAAGATCACAGAATCCATAAAATGTGATTCACGAAGCGTCAAAAATTAGTCCCAGCAAGGAGTTTCTGTGATGACTGTTGATACTCGTACTGTAATTAAAGATATTCGCCTTCGCATTCCTGAAAGTTTACATGGGGAACCTGTGATTTCACAGTTAACTTCCCATTGTGGTGTAATTGTGAATATCGTTTCCGCAACTTTAGGTGTAAATGCTGGCAGTGGCTGGTTTCATCTCAGCCTCAAAGGTAATTCTGCTCAAATTCAAACAGCGATCGCTTACCTTAATGATCTTGATATCGAAATTTGGCAAGGAAATATTGAAACCCATACATCTTTCTAATACCAAATCACAAAATGGCGTAGCCATTTTGTGATTTTAAAACCCTTTCTGGGTTGGGTTTTATGCCAAACCCAGAAAGGGTTTGGTTTTCGATTCATAAAAGTGTAGTCACACTTTCGTGAATTGGTATAATTCTATTTGTGAAAATCAGTTGCACAAGAAGAATTTCTGGATTCTCATTTAAAATTTGCAACAAATTACCTTAGTTTGTTATAATTGTCCTCCGTTCGGCGGCATAGCCAAGTGGTAAGGCAGGGGTCTGCAAAACCCTCACCCCCAGTTCGAATCTGGGTGCCGCCTTTAACAAAAAAGAGTGAATGCTTTGCATTCACTCTTTTTTGTTACCAAGTAGTATCTTCAGCAATCTGTTTCCCTTCAGTCTGCAAATATTCCAAAAAAGTCTGAGCTACGACCGATAACTGCTTACCAGCGAGATGAATAACATACCAGTTACAAGGGATCGGAAAATGCTCCACATCCAAAACCGCAATCTGACCCGAAGCGCCCTCTAAAGCGATCGTATGTCGCGACAAAACTGAGATTCCTAGACCACCTGCGATCGCCTGTTTAATCGCCTCATTACTTGCAAGCTCCATTTTTATTTTCGGAGTAACTTTATGCTCATCAAATAGCCTTTTTACATATCCCCTTGTACCAGAGCCAGACTCTCTGGTGATAAATGGTTCATCTGCCAACTTTTGAATGGGAATATTTTTCTCGTTAGCCAAATGATGATCGTGACTTGCTAGAACCACTAATGGGTTTGACAAAAACTGATGAGACGTTACATCTGGCTCATCAGGAACTTGACTAAGAATATATAAATCATCCTTATTCTCAGCAAGCCTCTCTAAAACACCGCTATGGTTAGTTACCTTCAAAGATATTTCTACCCCAGGATAACGCTGACAAAATGGTCCCAGTAAACGCGGGATTACATATTTTGCTGTTGTTACCACCGTAATCTTTAAATATCCCTGTTTTAGTCCTTTCATATCGGCAACACTCATCTCAAATTGAGATATGCGACCAAATATCTCTTGACAAGTTGTAAACAACTCTCGACCAGCCTGAGTTAAAAAAAGTTTTTTGCCCACCTGCTCAAACAAGGGCATCCCGATTGCCTTTGTCAAATGCTTAATCTGCATCGAAACAGTGGGTTGTGTTAGAAATAGCTCCTCGGCGGCACGAGTATAGCTGCCATGACGAGCCGCTACTTCAAAGACCTGCAACTGATGCAGGGTGATATGAGTAGCTAATTGAGCATCAGATAGGCGGTAACTCATATTAGCGATAAAACCATAGATTATGTTCTATGATTTTATCACTAATATACATTTTTAGTCTATGCATTTAATCTATATAATCTTTTCTAGAGCGATTACCAGTAAATTTATTCGGAGATGTTTTGACATCGCCATCTATATTCTGGTTCTGACGAATAAAAAATTAAAAGGTGTGGGTCTGGAATGAGATTAAGGCAACAAATTACAAATTTATTTCGCTTTTTGACTCTTGCCTGTAAAGATGAGAGCTTTTTAAAAGCAATTAGAACAGTCGAAAACGTTGTTTCTAAAATAATGGCGATCGCGCTAGTATTTGTCATTTTTGGCGCACTATTTGACTTGTTGCGGATACTAACCTTTGATCTTTTTGTTAATGAACCAAGAGGAGCTTTTAGCATCCCTTTACTCAAAATATTTGGGATGTTTCTGAATGTATTGATTGCCCTTGAACTCATGGAAAACGTGACGGCCTACTTGCGCCATCACACAATCCAGCTAGAGCTAGTAATCATTACCGCTTTAACTGCGGTTGCGCGTAAAGTCATTATCTTTGATAGCAAAGCTGATGGTGACCTTACAGGGCTCGCGATCGCAGTGCTTTCTCTGTCTATCAGTTACTGGATTGTTCGCAGCCAAAACAAAATTCATAAACATTAAGGGAACTCCAATGTTCCCTATCAACCAAAAAAAATAGCGGTGGGCTAAGCCCACCGCTATTTTTTTTGGTTGATTAGTTTGTCAAAACCAATTTTTATGTTTGCTGTGCTGTAAGCACAGCAAACATAAAAATTGGTTTTAATGCGAAGAGCTGACTCCATAGCTTTTTAAGCTAAAATTATGTCAAGGATTTAATCTGTATATCAAAACTTTACCTACATATCTATATGACACAATCATTAACTAATTTTCTAGGCAGCCTTGTCGCAGGTGGCGTAGTTCTTGGTCTGATCTTCGCAGCAGTGTTGCTCGTTAGCAGAAAAGACCGCGTCATCCGTCGCGGTTAATCAAAACCCAAAAGACAAGAGGCGGCGCAAAGCGCTGCCTCTTGTCTTTTGGGTTTTGATTAAGAGAAATTTGCGCCATGGCAAAGCTCTCTGTTGTTATACTGAATGACGTAGATAGACTGAAAGCACTTGACTAGTAAAGAAGCTAAGCATAATTAAACATAAAATCCCAAAATCTGTACCGACTGTGCATCTAGCGGTACAGATTTTGGCTCTGCTGCCTTAATTATGCCGAAGTACTTATACTCTCAATATTTGAGTCAAAAAAAAATGCAGGTACTTTAGGAGAAATATAGAGCCATGATCAACATCGGTGGCAACCCGCTAATGATTCTTTTGGCAATTGTTGCCGCTTTAGGAGGCGTGGGTTTATATTTTGTGCGGAACTTTCGCCCTGAACTAGCCCGTGACCATGATATTTTTTTCTCAGCGATCGCCTTGGTCTATGGCATCATCTTGTTAGCTTTTAATTTTCGGATGGAAATTACTACTCAGCTAGCCCAAGTCTTAGTAGTAGGATTCGCAGGCTGGTTTGCTGTAGAGTCATTAGTACTACGCCAAGCTCTAGCCAATCAAGCCCGAAGAGCACCTTCTAGTCCCCTTGTTGATGATGAAGAACCCATAGGATCGGATTATCGAGTTGAGATTGATCCCACTCGTGAAATTGCGCCTCGTCGTGATCGCGATCCTTCTAGACGGATGCGCGGTTCTATTTCAAACAGTGCTGAAGCAAGTGAACTTCGTGGAGATACAGCAGATAGCCGCCGTTCACGTCGTCCAAAGAGGAGTAGTGGCGATTCTAATGGCAATGATTCAGTGATTGATATTGACGAAAGTGATATTCGTCCTGTTAGCCCCAAGCGTCGCCCACGACCTAGCGATGATAATATAAGCGGAGAACGCCCCAGAAATCGCAATAACGAATCTGACAACTTTGGTACTGGTGAATCTAGCAAAGATAATGCTGCTAAATCTGGGCGCAGGCGAAGACAATCAGGTCGTCCTTCACCATATGTCAATAATGATGGAGCAAATACTGATGATTTTTAGATTTATTTGCTAAATTTAATTACAAATATACTTTTGATTTTATCCAGATTCGCTGAAATTAAAGTTGTGTAAATATTTCCCAAGAATTGCTATTTTGTCTATGCAAGTCTTAAAGGTTTAAAAAATCCCCAGATTTTTTGAAATTGATATAAGCTTTGAGTCTGCGTAGGGCAGTGACATATTAAACTGTTATTATCCCTGCAAATTGATTTGATCAACCATCACTTGGGCTTTCGATCAACCGTGAGTTATTGCGTTAATCCAAACTGTGCTAATCCGAATAATGAACCATTTGCCATGAATTGTGCGGCTTGTGGTTCTAGTTTAAAGCTGCGAAATCGTTACCGAGCTAGTCGTCCACTAGGCAAAGGTGGATTTGGAGCAACTTTTTTGGCTGCTGATGAGGGGCTGCCTGGATTCC
>Ga0315902_10007725_pt1 | contig 14646 bp, 35 predicted proteins | sample LakEriMetagenome_9_FD_203523 | JGI IMG/M metagenome (GOLD analysis project Ga0315902, IMG submission 203523) | Freshwater fungal communities from buoy surface, Lake Erie, Ohio, United States - Buoy 12 MA117 | ecosystem: Environmental > Aquatic > Freshwater > Lake > Lake biofilm | place: USA... | reverse complement strand
GTGTTCTGTCATCGCCCCGGAGAGGCTCATTGCAGTTTTGGGGGGTGGGGTCGCTCACAAACGTGATCCTAAAAAAGCCCCTGTGCTATAATGGAATCACGTTGGCAGTCCAGCCAGCGCAACCAATCCGGGACACGTGTCCCGCTTTCAGGAGATGTACCATGCAATCCACCGACCTTACCAAAGCGATCCTCAAGACCTTCAAGACCGGCGACGACGATGAAGCCGCACTCGCGGATGTCGTCAGGCTCGCGAAGCGCATGAAGCGCGAAACCTTTGAGCCGCTCGCTCAACGGCTCGCGAGCACGAAGTACGATGTCCCTTTGATTACGAAGTCGACTGGGCGCATCGTGTTCGACTCCAGCGCGGACAAGTACGAGACGGCGAGGAAGCGCGTCCAGCGCCTGATCAAGGCGGTGTACGAGACGAGCCAGTCGACCGAGGAGATCGAGATCCCCGTTGAGCTTCTGGCGCTCGCTGCCAAGCTTGCGAAGGCGGCGAAAGAGTACGAGGGTTCGCGCTCGCTCGCGAGCAAGGCGCTGGCGCAGGCTTTTGCCAAGTGATTGACGGATTTTTCACCGGTGCGTCCCTGTCTGCGAGGGTGGGGACGCTGTTCCGGGACACCTGTCCCGCTTTTCTTTCTAGGACACCAAATGAAAACGTACACCCGCTTTGCTGACCTTCCATCCACTGCCATCTATCTCGGCTCAGAGAACGGAGACGGCTCCATGTACGAAGACCTCGAAGATGCAATCGACCAAGCTCTCAACCCCGTGCGCCTCAAAGAACCCGACGGACACGTCGCCTACTTCGACCTCATCGACTAACATGTATACCGTGAGAAAGCCCGTTCTCACAAGCACTGTCACACTGCATGCAAGTGGTCCACCAAAATCCCATTCTCCCCGCGCCACTACCCTCGCGCAAAGCTAGGCGTGGTGCGGCTCTCCGACAAAGCGCACCTACTACATATACTATATCTATATATATATTTATATTTATATATATCTCTCTACGTGCATCCTCTCTGGCGCTTTTCTTTTGGGAGAAAGCGCCGTTGGTGTAGAGAAATTTTTTCTCTTTGGTTAGTTGTGCCAAAACAGGCGTGGTAGAAGGTGCGCAATAGTGCCAACCCGCACCACGTCTAGCTCTCCGCGCATTTGGTGGCGCGGTGCGAACAGGATTACAATGGACCACTTGCACCTGTGTATTCCGACTGCTGTTTCTAAACCGTTGTTTTGCAAGGAGATTCTTCATGCGACTAAAATCCGTACTAATGGGACGGGACATTGTCCCGCTTTCTGAGATGCTTGCATGGTGCAAAGCCCAGCGCCGACACGCCAGCAAGGGCACCCCCCGCCACGCCACCTACGATCTGCTTGTACAAACCCTCGAGCACCTGCGCCATGAGCAGGACGTCGAGCAGATACCAACCCCTAAGTTCATCCGCCTGTGTGAGAAAGCCCGCACCCATGCAGGTTGGGCGAGGACGATACCGAAGCCTGAGCCAGACGCCCCTCTACCGCCCGATCACCGCATGTGCCCGAAGTGCAAGGGCATACAGCCTGACCGCGAGTTCCTCATGCAGGCAACCGACGGGCAGAGGAAGGTCTACGGCTGGCACACCAAGCGCAACACACGGTGGGTGACCAACGCCTATTGCAGGCGCTGTCGAACGAATCGGATCAAGCGGGATCGCAGGAATCAGAAGTACGCATACCTACGTTCCCACCCCCTCACGGCCTTGATACTCACGCTCAGGGAGAGCTGTCGGCTATCCCGACGGCACCTTCGGGCTGCGTGCAACCTGCATGCGGTGAACTTCTACGAAGCCAAGACACAGGCGCTAGCCAACGCCATCGACACGCTCGAGCACCTGCTCGACACGGCACCCGACGCACCGATCCCACCCGTGTCCGACTGGACACAACTACTGAAGGAGGACGAACGACAGAAGCTCAGCCAGTTACATCACACGCTGCTCATGCAGCGCCTACCCGGGCGTAGCCCGACACTTTAACGGGACAGTTGTCCCGGTTTCAACTTCAAGGAGAGTGACATGCAGAAGCAAGAACGGTACTCAGCGCACATCAAGCTGCGCCAGAACGATCAGGAGATCACGCTGTACTTCAGCGGGCTGACCAAGAAGGAGGCAGAGACTGTGTTCAAGGTGCTGGAGGATAACTACTCACACATCACGAGCAGCGCTGAGCTAGCTCGGTTCGGATGGGAGGTGACGGAATGAACCGCAAGAACAAAGAGATTCTCGCAGCCACGCTGCTCGCCATCACCGTGGCGTTCTGGACGTGGCAGTTCGTTGAGCATTTAGCGAAGTAACGGCGACCAGTGTCGCCTTCTTTTCCGGGACAACTGTCCCGGTTTCAACCCGGGGCACACATCAACGCCCCTTTTCGAGGAGAAGTACCATGTCGTTCATCACATCCAAGTTGCACCAAGCCCGTCAATCCATGCGTGCAGACGTTGCCAAGTACAAAGAATTCGACGGCAAGCTGCGCTCCCTGTCTCCGGACATCAAGCAGGTCTACGAGATGTTCCCCCCGTCGCTGCGCCAACGCATTTTGGTCTCGGCAGAGGTCTGGGGAAGTGTGCTGCGCATGAGTCTGTCGCTGCGTGACCTCGACTCGTTCAAGGACAAGAAGCTCACACGCCTGCTCGAGAAGTTCGCGGACTGGGAGGCATACACCTCAGACTCTACCTACGATCAGCCCAATCGGGACTTCCACTTCACCCACAAACACCCGAGCGGGCTGAACTTCCGTATTGCCATCTACGCCTACGTGAAGAGCGACTCACCGACGTGCAGGATCGTCGTCACAGGCACACGCCAGCGTGTGGTCGAGGAAGAGATTCGCGAGATCGTCTGCGAATAAGTAGTTCAACCAACCGCCGGGACACATGTCCCGGCTTTTTCAAGGAGAGTAACGATGAAGACAAGCGAATTGACTGGGCTTGCCCTTGACTGGGCAGTGGCGAAGTGTGAGGGGATGCACGTAATGATGTCGCGTGGTGGGTGGTTTGTTTTTGACTCGGATGCCTACTCTGAGTTTCGCAACGACTACAACGACAGCAAGCTACAAATGTTCCGTCCCTCAACCAACTGGGCGCAAGGCGGGCCGATTATTGAGAAGGAGGGCATCCGCCTGCATCGCTCACATACCGGGGACTGGTGGGCGGGAGCAGAGTCCGAACCGCACAAGCCAATCAGCGGCCCCACCCCCTTGATCGCAGCCATGCGCTGCTACGTAGCATCACGCCTCGGCGACGAGGTGGAAGTCCCCCAAGAACTGATCTAACCAACCAAGGAGAACGAACATGATCCCACGCAACGAACTGACCAAGCAATTCGTCGAACATATGATTGACGGTCTTGACGTAAACGATCTAGCGCGAATTGTATCGGCCTATATGACCGCAGACTGCGACGAAATGGCCGAAAGCGATTTGCTCGCCCAGATTCGAGAGATTGCCCCGCATCTGTTAGACGATTGAACCCCCGCCCCCTTCGGGGGGCACAACCAAGGAGAGTACCAATGACAACGCAATACATCGACATGACCGAGAACCTCGTGCCCATCGAGCAGCCCATCTTCCACTTCCTCGTGCACAACATCTTCGAGTGGCGCACAGGGGACAGCCTACCCACGCTGATCAAGGAGATGGACAAGCAGAAGATGACGTATTGGATCTGGTATGTGCCGGGAGATAAAGACACCCGCTATGAGATCCAGTTCTACCGCCCGCAGGTCAAGGGTGCCTTCGTGCTGGACGCTGTCGAGTACGAGAACGGCAAGCGAGTAGTGAGTAAGTAAATCAACCGATCCGGGACATGTGTCCCGGTTTCAACTTCAAGGAGAGTACATCATGGGTGATCGTGTTTTGTTTCAAGTTATCGACAGCGTCAACAACAAAGTCGGTCCTATCGTCTACTGCCATTGGTCAGGCTACTGTGCCCCGGAGATCGTGCGTAACTTGGCGGTGCGTATGGTCGGGCGTGGCGGCGACCTTGACTACGCCACGGCAAGGCTGGTGCAGGAGTGCATAGGCGATGATGAGGGCAACCTCGGGTTTGGTGTGTACAACGCCTTCGCTCCTCACGGCTACGCCGAGAAGCTCACCGAGGAAGACTCACACGGCGATGCGGGTGTCGTGCTGATCGACTGCGCCAACGGGTTCAAGTGCCAATGCATGGGCGGCTACCTCGTCACAGGCGAGGACGGCTTCCCGGCAAACGTCATCTAACTTCCTGAGAAACCGGGACACCCGTCCCGGTATGAACCTTTACCAACCAAGGAGAGCACTATGCAAAACCCAAAGGATGCCCAAGAAGCATTGCAGTACATCTACCAACTCACCATGTCTATTGCCAACGACATGAACAACTACCTCGACAACCCGGGCGACTACACGCCGGAGTTCTTCGAGGCGATCAAGGACGCAGCGCTGGACGCCCACCTGCTCGTGACGTGGGTCAGAGATCGGATCGAGTAAACCCAACCGCCCCCTCACGGGGGCACAACCAAGGAGAGTAACCATGCAATTCCAAACCATCACCTTCACCCGCAAGAAGGACGCCATCGCCGCCACAGGCGGACTCACGCAGACCACCAAGATGCCCTGTAAGTCGTGGTCTATCCCGGTGGCGGCATGTCAGACAGGTTGGTACATGGCGCAGGTCAAAGGTTCCATCTGCTCCAAGTGCTACGCAGACAAGGGCAACTACGCCATGTACCACGCCACCATCGAGCCTGCGCAGCATGCCCGACTCGCGGCACTCGACGAGCCAGACTTCTGGATCGCGGGCATGACTACATTGATTGGCTACGATCCGTACTTCCGCTGGCTCGACGCAGGCGACATACAGTCCCTGCTCCACCTCGAGATGATCGCTGAGGTATGCAGGCGTACGCCACGCACCAAGCATTGGTTGCCGACGAGGGAGTACGGGATTGTGAAAGCTTTTGTTTCTAAGTGGGGGGTTGCTGCTGTGCCGCCTAACCTAGTCATCCGCCTGTCTGCGATGTACATCGACAAGCCCGTCATCATTCCCAAGTCTCTGCGCGGTGTTCCCGGCATCACCGCATCTAACGTCCACAGCACGAAGCCCAGCGGCAAGGTATGTCCTGCGCCCAAACAAGGTGGCAAGTGTGGTCCCTGTCGGATGTGCTGGGACAGCAGCATCGAAGCAACGACTTACGAGCAGCACTAAAAATCCGGGACACCTGTCCCGTTTCAACCGGGGGCTTCGGCCCCCTTCTTTATCTCAAGGAGAAGTACCATGTTTGATCTCAACACCCTCATCTCTCAAGCCCTCACCCAAGCCGTCGAGCAGGCGATCAAGCCACTCGAAGATCGCATCCGTGCACTCGAGACGTGGTCAGCCCACACAGGCCAAGACCTAACCGACCGTGTCGTGGCTTTCGAGCAGCGTTCCCCAATCGTCGTTACCTCAGAGGACGTAATGCGCCACTTCGAGTCAGTCATGGAGGCAACGAACCAACGCATCGATGTCTTGGAGGGATGGCACGAGGACGCCATCACCGGCGACCAAGTCAACCATCTCATCGAGGAGGCGCTCAACGAGATCGACTGGAATGAGCAGGTGCAGGAGGTCTTGAGCGGCGACATGCTCGAGGAGGCAGTCAACGACGCCATCGACGAGATGTTGTCGGAACTCAGGATCGCTCGGCAGTAAGCAGTACCGGGGGGTTGCACCCCCCTTTCTTTATCTGTAGTATGTCGACAAGTCGCTGCTCGAAAGCAGCATCACATCAAGGAGAAGTACCATGTCACACGAACTCACCACGAACGCCGTCACCAAGCAAGTTGAATTCGCCTATCTCAAGTCCGACGGACTGCCTTGGCACGGGCTGGGCCAGCCGATGGAAGACAACGCCAGCATCGACGAGTGGCGTGCTGCCGCAGGCATGAACTGGAAGATCCAGCGTGCCAAGGTTCGCTATCCCGTCTCTCACGATCCGTCGGTTCCCATGCGGGAGATCCCGGACAAGCACGTGCTGCTTCGCTCCGATACCAAAGACGCACTCGGTGTGGTCAGCGATTCCTACAAGGTCGTGCAGCCTGAGCAGGTCATCGAGTTCTTCCGTGACATTGTGAAGGTCGGTGGTCTCGAGTTGTCAGCAGCAGGCACGATCTACGGAGGCCGCAGGTTCTGGGCGACAGCCAAGATCGGGGAGGCCAGCCCGACCAGTGTCAGGGATAAGATCGGCGGGTATCTTCTTTTGTCCACAAGCGCAGACGGTTCGCAACGAACCGAGGCAAGGCGCACAACCATCCGCGTGGTGTGCCGCAACACCCTTGCGATGGCGGCATCAGAGGGCCAGCCTTGGGTGAAGATCAGCCACCGCACCGAGTTCGATCCCGAGGAGGTCAAGCAGTTCATGGGCTTGAACGAGGCAGCGTGGGAGGCGTTCCGCCATCAGATCACACGCCTAGCGAACATCCCTGTCGATGCCACCAAGGCTGAGGAGCTGACCGAGATGGTGTTGGGTGGGGGCGAGAAGGTCATCGCCTCTGCGGGGTACAACAAGATCCTCGATCTGTTCGATGGCGCAGGCAAGGGTGCCGATATCGACGGGGTGCACGGCACCGGCTGGGGCTATGTGAATGCGGTGACCGAGTACATCGATCACTGGACTCGCGCTCGCTCCGATGAGAACCGCTTCGTCTCAGCCCAGTGGGGTCCGGGTGCAGACATGAAGCAACGCGCTGTTGATCTGGTTCTCGCTCTCGCTTAATTCCCTTTCTCAACCTAGCCGCCCCCTATCCCGGGGGCGGCATCAACTCTGGAGATGAACATGCAGCAGGACAACACACCCGCTTTCATCGCGGCATTGCCCACATACAGGAAAGTCACCGACGTGCAGCGCACATGGCGCGAGCAAGGGTGGACGCCACCGAGTGAAGACACAGACATGCAGCAGAAGTGGCACTTTTATCGCACCCTCACAACCGACAAGAGGTAAGTCATGGCACAGAACTCACTCATGCGGGTCAGCGACGAGCTACCCGAGCGCTCCCTCCTTGCAGCCGTGGTGTTGCTCGCCGTCAACGATGCATGCGCCGCGCCTCCGAAACCAGCTAACAAGAAAGACACGCCCGCTGGACTGCGTATGCACCGTGATGCGTTCACGGCGATGCGGTTCCTGTTTGATACCACGCAGGCTGGTCTCGAGGAGTATTCGATGTGGCTGGACTTCGACGCCGGACACTTCAGAAAGAAGCTGCAGGAAACGATGATCAACAACGGCCCGCAGAACTTGAACGGGTTTGAACCGATGCAGCGCCGAAATTTTAGATACAACTACGGGATGTGGCTCAGAACTAAAGACCTTAGCGATATGTTTGAAGAGGAGAGCGAAGATGCTGAAGACACTGCCGCTTGATGTTGCTCGTTGCCACGGCGTTCGATGGGGTAACGAAAAAGATGGGGAAATTCTCTCTCCATGCAAAACCTGTAAACGCCGTTCGCAGATGGCGATTGACCGACCAACAGATCGAGTTGTGCGGATCACCCCGCCTTTGTTTGATAAGGGCACCTGCCCAAGCAGGATAGGAGAGTGAGATGAACGAACGAATCCGTGAGCTTGAGAAACAGTGTTGGGATCCTCAAACCAACCATTTGAATTCTGAAAAGTTCGCCGAGTTGATCATCAAAGAGTGCCTGCGCATCGCTGACCGCCGAGGCGCTTATCAGATCATGGACGCCATCATTGAACGGTTTGGAGTGGAGAGATGACCGAAGCCTTCTTCATCGGCTACGCAGTCGGCATTCTCACTGGCTACGTCGCATTCGCACCTGAGACACGGTTCAAGCGGAACTTCGTTGATGGTCTGACGTTGCGGTTTTTGTGGAGGCGGAGATGAGGCACCACCGTCTGTACTACGTCATGCTGTACAAGTATCAAGAACTCCCGCATGGCAACAGCAATTTCATCGTCACGCCGTATCTCGGTCGGGCGCGGTACTACGCGAAGCGGCTGAAGCGAAAGGATCGGCAGATTGATGTACGGGAGCGGGGTGGGCGTGGGTATGTATTGAAAGGGAGTTGGATATGAGCATCGCAGTTATGAAGCAGGCGCTGGAGGCGTTGGAAGATCCGTGGAAAACTGGGCCGGATGGTGTAGCGAACGCAATCACCGCCCTCCGCGCTGCCATCGAGCAGTCTGAGAAGCGCCAATGGGTCGGGCTGACGAATAAGGACATCATTGAGATGTGGCCTGAAACATCGACGGTCGGGTGGGATGACATTCGGCTAATCGAAGCAAAGCTAAAGGAGAAAAATCATGGTTGAACTTCACTGGGCAACAATCACTTTAATTGGAATGATGTGTTTTCTTGCAGGCTACCGAATTGGGGGTATGTGACATGGCGAACATCAAACCTGTAGACATCCCCAACCAATACAAAGAATCTGCACACGAAGTTTTACAAGAGGCGATGGATGAGAACCCGGACACAGTTGTAGTGATGCTGTTCTGGAAAGCCCAGAATCAATTCATGATTAAGACATCTATGCAGCAAGACAGGCTGAGTCTGATCGGTGCGATTGAAGAGGCGAAGGCCAAGATCATTAAGGACGGGTACGCATCATGAGCATCGCGGTCATGAAACAGGCGCTGGAGGCGTTAGAGCAGATCAACCAACTTAGCATTGGCGAGAACGCTCTCGCTCTGCCGGGTGAAATCGACGGAGCGATGGACAACCTCCGCGCTGCCATCGAGCAGGCTGACACCGCACCGCGCGAATGGGTCGAACTGACGGACGACGAAGCGCGTGCTCTAGTCAATCGCGTTACTTTCGGCGATAGAACAAACTGGCAAGCGTTAATTTATATAGTCGATGCAAAGCTGAAGGAAAAGAATCATGGCTAAGCCCATGACCCGTGCCGAGTGGGAAGCATGGGTTGAGAAAGCGTGGGACACAGCCGTAAAAACGGCGCAAGAGCCAAAGGAATGGGTCGGGCTGACGGAGATAGAAATTTGCGACATTGAGGCAGACGAATTGACATCAGCCAGCAGTGAAACCTTTTCGTTCGCCCGCGCCATCGAAGCAAAACTGAAGGAGAAGAACACATGACGTACGGGCCGCCTGTTGTTAAGACTTGCGAGTATTGCAAACAGGAGTACATGTGCCCGAATGCTAGAAAAGATAAATCCCGCGTCTGTTCTATTACATGCCACAACAAATCTGGCACGAAACCTCGCACAAAGTACACATGCCAAAACTGCAATGACACATTTATGGCGCGTCCTGATCATGGAGCGGACAGAAGGTTCTGTAGTCGGAAATGTTTTTTAGAAAACTGTGTACAACCAACAGATAAAGCGTGTTTGTATTGTGGTTCTATGTTTATAGCGAAACGATCATCAACAGCAACGTGGGGGGATGGACGAAGGTTGTACTGCTCGAAGCGGTGCTTTACATTAGGGGCACGCACATTTGAAGAAAAGCCTTGCGCTGTTTGCGGCGTAATGTTTTACCCAAGAAGTAGAGAAAAACAAGAAAAGCAGCACACATGCTCTACTAAATGTAAAAATGTATTTTTCTCAGGAGTGAACGCTGCTGGGTTTCGGGGTGGAGAATACGTGCAACATCATGCTAACCACAAGTTTGTGTTGGTTGGAAAACGCCAAGACTATGTAGGCAAATACATGGCTGAACATAGGATGATTATTTCAAAATACTTAGGGAGGATGATCAAGCGCACCGAAGTTGTCATTCACATAAACAACCAAGGGTTAGATAACCGGCTGTCCAATTTGTACTTGTGTGAATCCATGAGCGAATTTGGCAAACGAAAAATGGGTAGTCTGCCGTGGCCCACAGAGAGTAATTTGAAAACGTATAAGGAGAAGAACACATGAGCGTACACAAAGAGCTGTACCGACTGATCGTGACCGACAAAGAATTCAATCTTGAAGCGGGTGCGGATCTGAAAGAACACCTTGCCAATACCAACGAGGTCATCATCAAGCGGTACTCAAAGACCCAGATGCTCACGAGCACGATGGGCGAGCTAGCCCGGAAAGAACTGCACGACAAGCTGGACGAGTTTCTTAATTCATTGGAATAAGTTTCATGATCGTAAAAGAAAAACTAGAGCGCCACATGCGAAGACGAAAAGGTGGCGTTACAACCAAAGAACTGTCTAACTATTTTTTGGTAGGAAGAACTACTGTTAACTCTGTCATGCGGGAGTTAGTCAATGAAGGGAAAATCATCAGCGAAAAAACTTCCCCAAACAATCAAAACAGCTGGAAGTGGAACCACCGTGGAGTGGCCGTTTCCAAAGACGTTGATAACGTACAGCCAAGCGACCCCACCCCCAACAAACCCCCAGTCATCGGGCCGACAAGCACGTGGACAACGAGCTACCCGCACGTTCGCGGATATGATGACTGACTTAGGAGAAGCAAAATGGTAGACGACCGTATGGACAACGCCTATGAACTGGCCCAGAAGTGCTGGGCCAAGGCGTACAACACCAGCCCTGAGTTCGTAGAAGGCTATCTTGAGCTGGCTAAAGAGTTGCTGACGTCAAAACCGCTTGTTCTAGGTGACGAGTTTCGAGCAAACTGCAGGGTGCGCGGACTCACTCGCCCCAAGGAACTGCACCCCAACGTGTGGGTCTCAGGCGTACGAGCGCTGAAGCTGATGGGCTGGATCTCCCCCATCAAGTACGTCGTACCCACACAAAGTCACAATCACATGCCCGTCGTCACGATGTGGAAGAGCACCCTATACAACGAGGACAACCTATGAACGACTACGCAAACCCCCTGCTCACGCTGCGGCACATGTTGAAAGACTACGAACAACTCCTGATTGAGCGGAAGTGGGCAGACGCCGTCGACATGGGACCAGACCTGATCGCACAGATGCGGCTCCTTGTGCAGACCGTCCGCATTCAAGCGGAGGAGACGCGGCTTTGAGGAAGATCAATCACATCAAGATGGCTAAGACCATTGCGTTGCTGCACAACGGCCCGACGACGGCAGCACGGCTAGCAAGCGAAGCAGAGGTGCATCTTGTGACCGCCCAGTCATGGCTTCGCGAACTGCGACAGCAAGGCGTTGTGCACATCACGCAGTGGCAACAGGACAACTTAGGTCGGGATTGCATCCCCGTGTATGCACTGGGCAAAGGCGACGATCTACCCCGTCGCCGCACGACCCGTTCCGAAATCATGAAACGCTACCGGGAGAGAAAACGTGGAACCGACGCCAGCGCGTGATACACAAGTAGGCGGTGCGCACTACAAGACCCTGCGCGTGCAGCCTTGGGATGTGGTGGACACATGGCCGCTCGAACAACAGATCGGCTTCTACCGGGGCAACGCCCTCAAGTACCTCATGCGAATGGGGTCCAAGGATGAAGCTTTGCAAGAGATCAAGAAGGCAGCACACTACACACAGAAACTGATCGAGGTGCTGTCAGTACAGCGTTAATGCCCATTGGGCATGTACCAGCAGAGGGGTGCCCGCCTTGTAGATGTGGGCCTTTGCTGAGCAGTGTAAGTTGTCCGCACACTGCATCTCCTCACCGCGAATCAGGGGGGCGCGGAATCTACATTTCCCCCCTACCCAACACAAGGATTTTGCAATGGCAACTCCCGAAGCGACAGTTAAGAAACATATACGTAAAATCTTGGACAAAACAAGGACGTACTACGCCATGCCGATTGGCACAGGCTATGGCAACAGCGGCGTGCCGGACTTCCTTGTTTGTCACGATGGGCACTTCATTGGCATTGAGGCAAAAGCCGGAAAGGGGCAGACCACCGCACTACAAGAAAAGCACTTAGCTGACATCCGTGCCGCTGGCGGCACGACGTTTGTGATCAACGAGACCAACCTTCACCAACTAGAGGAGTTCCTAAATGGACAGGGCTGAGTATGAGCAGTTTGTAGAGATGCTGGACAGCTTGCCACTGAGCAGACGTTTCGTATTCTTGAACGCGCTGAGCCTATTTGTGGACTGCTGCAAAGAAGACTCGGACCTGAGCGCAATACTCATCGTGAAGAAAGACACGTTCGTGGACAACGAGTCAGTGCTCAACATTGCGGCGCTCAACGCTGACATGGACGACGCCTACGAAATACTTGAGATGGCATACAACAAAGTGGCCGAAGACATTAAAGAGGGAGCGCCTGACCGTGGCAGCTACAACTAAACGCCCGTTCGATCAGATCATTGTGCTGGACTTCGAGACGGCGTGGTGCAAGAAGACCTACACGTTGTCGAAGATGACGACCGAGGAGTACGTGCGTGACCCGCGCTTCAAGGCGTGGGGTCTGTGCTGGAAGCCTGTCGGTGCGGAGGGTGCTGCCGAGTGGCTAAGCCGCGACGAGATTCAAGGTTGGGTGAACAGTATTGATTGGTCCCGCACTGCGGTGCTCGCCCACAATGCGCAGTTCGATATCACGATCCTGTCTTGGGTGTACGGTGCCAACCCGTGCCACATCTTCGACACCTTGTCGATGGCCCGCGCACTGCGCGGAATCGAGGTAGGCAACAGCTTAGGCAAACTCGCTGAAGCTTTCGGCCTACCGCCAAAGGGCAACGCCGTGTACAGCACCGACGGCATGCTGGATGCGCTTGCGCCTGAGGTTGAGACGGAGCTTGCCGAATACTGTGCCCACGATACGTATCTCTGCGAAGAGATATTTAAGCGTCTGCTGCCCGGATACCCGGTCAAGGAGCTAAAGCTTATCGACATGACGCTGCGGATGTACACCCGCCCGCTGCTCGAGCTAGATCAGAACATGCTCACGCATGCCATCTTGGAGGAGAAGGAAACGCGTGACGGGCTGCTTGCGAGATTGGGCGTCGAGGAAACAGCGTTGGCAAGCAACCCGCAGTTCGCTGAGCTTCTGGTGTCAATGGGGTGCGAGCCGCCGATGAAGACCAGTAAGACCACGGGCAAGCCGACCTACGCCTTGGCAAAGAACGACGCACTGTTCCAAGCGCTGCTCAACGGTGAACGAGAAGAAGTGGCGCTCCTGTGTGAGGCAAGGCTGCGCGTCAAGTCGACGACGGAGCGGACTCGAGCGCAACGGTTTCTGGACATCGCCCATCGCGGCGCACTGCCAGTACCGCTCAGCTACTACGGGGCAAGCACCGGACGGTGGACAGCCAGCAAGGGCAGCGCCATCAACATGCAGAACCTTAAACGTGGGAGCTTCCTGCGTAAGGCAATCATGGCCCCGGAGAATCACCAACTGGTGGTCGCTGACCTGTCTCAGATCGAGCCTCGAGTGCTGGCATGGCTGACTGACTACGAAGAGATGCTCAACATCTTCAAGGCCAAGGGCGACCCCTACGCACAGTTTGGTGCGCAGATGTTCAACATCCCCGGGCTATCTAAAGAGAGTCATCCTGATCTTAGGCAGTCTGCCAAGTCAGCGCTGCTGGGCTGCGGCTACCAGCTAGGGTGGGCGTCGTTTGCTGCTCAGCTTCTGGTGGGCTTTCTGGGCGCACCGCCCGTACGCTACGACAAGGCGTTCGCCAAGCAGTTGGGCGTCACCGGCGACAGCCTGCAACGCTTCCTCGGCAACCCAGACTACATGGCCCGCATGCAGCAGATCCCGCACACCTGCACCGCACAGGAGTTGGTTGTGCACTGCGTGGCTGCGAAGAAGATCATCGACATCTACCGGTCTACCGCCTACCCTGTGGTCGGCTTCTGGGAGATGTGCGGGGGACTGATCGAGCGCAGCTTGGCAGAAGGCGAGGAGTACACCTACAAGTTCCTGATGTTCAGGAAGGAAGAGATTGTGCTTCCCAACGGCATGAGTATTAGGTATCCTAACCTGCGAATAGAGAAAACGGCAGACGGTGGGAGATCGTGGGTATACGGTCCAGACGCCACCAAGCTGTACGCAGGCAAGGTTACGAACAACGTCGTGCAAGGAACCGCCCGGGTCGTGATGACGGACGGGATGCTACGGATAGCAAAACGCTACCCCGTGGTCGGTACCGTTCATGACGAGTGCATTGCGGTGGCACCTGATTCAGAGGCGTCATCTGCGTTGGAGTGGATGCTCGAGCAGATGACGCTCGAGCCTTCATACATGCCGGGGATACCTCTGGCCGCTGAAGTTGGTGTTCACCGTAGATATGGTTTGGCTAAACAGTAGGAGCTGTACATGATCCCCAAGAGCGTTGTCGTCAATCGCAAGAAGTACTTCATCCACACCGGCAAGCCCCAGCGCTTCAAGCGTGCATATGGCTACATCGATTACACGCCCGGTGTAATCCACATCCACACCACTGCCCGCGAGCGACCAGTGTCATCTTCAAAGATGCAGGAGACTTTCTGGCATGAGCTGACCCACGCCATCTTGTACGAGATGGACCATCCGCTTTACCGCAACGAGCAGTTCGTGACCAAGTTCTCCACGCTGCTCAACCGCGCCATCAACACCGCCAAACTATGAAACCAGCAATCGTCCGGTGGTCGCACAGTTCTCTGAAAGACTACGAGGGCTGTGCGCGTAAGTACCAGCAAGTCAAGGTACTGAAGAACTATCCGTTTCAGGAGACCGATGCCACGCGCTACGGCACACAGGTTCACGAAGCGATTGAGTTCTACATTCGAGACAG
>Ga0315902_10007722_pt1 | contig 14649 bp, 13 predicted proteins | sample LakEriMetagenome_9_FD_203523 | JGI IMG/M metagenome (GOLD analysis project Ga0315902, IMG submission 203523) | Freshwater fungal communities from buoy surface, Lake Erie, Ohio, United States - Buoy 12 MA117 | ecosystem: Environmental > Aquatic > Freshwater > Lake > Lake biofilm | place: USA... | reverse complement strand
TGGATGGTTGGTCAATCAATATGAACCATCATCTGTGGCAGGTAAAGAGTGGCAACGAGGATTTGATCGTGGCTACTTTGATAACATTGAAAGACTCAATGGCTACCAAGCGGTTCGATAAAGAACTTCACGACACCTACGACAAGTTTGGAAGAGATGTAGTTAAAGACTATGTCTCTTCTTTTTGGAGTATGGAAGCTAGAGATAATCCTGACAGGTATGGGATTGATCTGCATCTATATAAAGACAGCTTGTTGGTGGGATATGCTGAGGTAGAAGTCAGACTGTCATGGAAAACTGTAGAGTTTCCCTATGAAGATTTAAATGTACCTGCTAGGAAGAAGAAGCTCTTAACACAGGAGCTACCTACACACTTCTTCTCAATTAACAAAGATGGTACAGCACTGTTTCATTGCGAAGCTGCTGCTGTGTTAGCTTCAGAAGTTAAAGAGTCTAGAAATAAATATGTCTACCAAGGTGAACTCTTTTACAAGGTTCCTCTTGATAGACTTTCTTATGTAGTATTACCTACGACTAGCGAGGCCACCCTTAGCTAAGCCAATTCTTTTCTTAGTTTCTTTATCTCTGTAGTCTCCACCCACCAAGTCTCTAATAGCATCTACTGCTTTAGTCTCATCCTTAATGGCAGCAGACATCTCAGCATTGGGACTACTTGAATCCACATTGCTTCTACGCAACACATTAAATTGTTGTTCTAAAACTTTTAGAGCCTCAGCTTTGTCTTTACTTCCTACCTTTTCCAAAGTGGAAATAACATCAGGTATAAACTTACCTAAATCAAAGTTTCTTACAAGCGAAGGTCTAGCAAGTCTGCCTAGTCTAGAAGCTGTAGATTGATTGCTACTTATGATAGGTGTGTATCCTGCTTCCATAGCAGCTTTACCACCAGTCTCTCTAAACTCATTTCTAACAATACCACGAATAAGACGATAGGCTTTCAAAGCTTGTACTTCTTCACTCCCTAAACCACCTTCTTTAATAGGCTTTAAAGATTCTGGAGATAAGAAACTTCTCTTAAGCTCTTGCAATCTATTCAAAGAGTTATTAAAGATATCTTCTTGTTGGTTAAACAAAGGAGTTTTCTTCTCTGTCTCATACATGTTTCTAGAGATAGCAAGCTTTTCACTCTCTGTAAAAGCATCTTCAGACTCCTTCATACCAATAGATCTAGGTAGTCCTAAGGGACGAGCCACTGTAGGAGATCCTGTAATAGATCTTGCAATGGTGTTCATATCTCCCATATCCTCTATTCCTACTTTTTTCTTATACTGATCTCTAGACATATTGATTCGTCTAAATTCATAGTCAGCATATGGGATAGTTGTTTGAACAATGTTCTCAGGAGTTGTTCCACCAAAACTTGTGTTGGCATAATTGAAACGAGCATCAGAAGTAAAGGATGTTGCCCCTACTTTTAATTCTCTCTGCCCTGCTTGATCTTCTGGAAGTGTTTGAGGATCAAAGAAACCTTTAGTTGCTCTTTCTTCTGCGTTATAGGGTGTACCATGATAGAGCACCTTAGGAGGTCTGTCTTTATATTTTTCTCTAAGCTTATTCAACTTATCTTGTAAAGGTAAAGAGAATGAAACAAAATCTTCTACAGACTTTGGATCATTAACATCCACCTCTTTACCTTTAGCTGCTCTGTATTCACCCTGAGCTACAGCAATAACATCATCTTCAACTTTACCTGCCACATTAGGCATCTCAATCAGCTTATCAAAAGCATCTGTCCTCATTTGCTTAATAGCTGTCAATGTATTCTGTCTAACTTCAAAATCTGAAATGATGTCTGAATCTTTGCTGAAGCCATATTTGGATTTATTTAAATCGCTCTCAGCTATGCCTTTCATATAAGGGGTCATAGGAGTGGGGGCTTCCATTGGAAGTTCTGTCTTAATCTCTGGAACCACCTCAGGCTCCACCTTAGGTGGTGGAGTGAAAGAGGCTTCAGCATCTGATACCAGCTTCTCCATCTCTGCATCAACAGGCTTAGGCTCAGACACAGCAGGACTGGGCTTGCTAACCTTAGTAGCAGCAGGTGCAATAGTCTCTTTAGCTACAGCTACCTGAGGTTTAACTAGTGCCTTAGCAGTTTGTTCTACAGCAGGAGCTACAGAATACTTGGAGACAATCTCACTAAGAGGTAAAATGCTTTTTTTAAGGCCAGCTTCTACTGTTTCTCCAACAATCTTTTTAGCCAGTGTGCTACCAAGAGAACCACCAAAGACCATATTAACAGCACCACCTGCAGCATAACCAGTACCAAGTAGTCCCACATCTGTAGCTAAGTTCACTGCTTCTTTGTAGTCTGTGTCTGGATTAAAAGGTCTACCATACACTTCTCTAAACTCACCACTAATAACTTTCATCTTAGAAGCTGTGAGTTTCTTCATTTGATTTTCATACAAAGAAGCTTTGCCTAATTCTCTAACATCACCACCTACAGCATATCCGGGTAACTCCCGCATGGCTGCGGCAATAGCTAAAGCAGAAGCGTAGTCTTTTGTTACATCTAATTCTTTACCCTGCTGCTGTCTGTACGTTTCAACAACAACACGCTTAAGTTCTGGAGCTAGTTTAGAATATTGAATCTCAAACAAACGGGGTTGCTTTTCTACAGAATAGGCTGCAGCAGTTGCTTTATCTGAGGCTATTTCTTTAGCTGTTGTACCCGCCCAAGTAATAAGATTCTGTAAAGAAATCTTTTGCAAGTCTTTGCTGGCTTCTTGATAGAAAGAAGTTTGCTTAAGATTGTCAAACTGTTCAAGAACCAATGGAGCCATAATCTTACGGGCATCAGCATCAACAATCTTGTCGCCTGTACTTGTGAAGATTTTATTACCCGGCACTTTAAGTCGAATAACTTCAGCCTCAAGCTCAGAAGGAACTCCCTTAATAGCAATACCAGACAACATCTTTAATGGACCATTTTCATTAAAGACAGCTTTTTCTCTTAGTGGTGGTTGATATACAGGCAGCTCTTGTTTCAATATAGGAGTACGCTTCATCAACTCCTGTTTAAATGATGAACCAAATCCTTCCTTACCTGCTGGAATTTGAGTAGCATCTCTAGGCAGAGTTTCGTTCCGGTCGATTGCACCAAAGATATCACTTAATTGTTGGAAAGGAATAAGTGCTCTACCTAAATATTGACCTGCCCACTCACCAAAGAATGTCTTAACTTTGTTATCTGCTGTGTCTTCGCCTGTTGCTGCATTTGATTGTGCTTCAGCAAACTTATCACCAAGCCATGAGTATGTACCTGCTGGTGCTTTGAAACCAATCATAGCTTCTAAGAATTCTTTAGTTTTAAATTCATCTGTCCTAGCATTTTGAAATTTAACAATATAATCACCTAAGGCAAGGAAAGGGGCAGCGGGGAATAAAGCTCTAGCATCTACAGTAGAGCCATCAGGATTCTTTATGTTGTACCATTCAGTGTCTTGGTTCTCTTGTCTATATTTAAAGGCAGCATACAAAGCAGCAGTGCCTATAGCACCTTTAGAGAGGTTCTCAAGCCCCATAGTAACTTGCTTAGTTCCCATGTCAGCTTCGCCCTTAACCATCTTAGTTAAGCCAGCAGCTATATCTACGCTGCCCGATAACGCACCAGTAGGCATGTGCTTATATGTCCACTCCATAGCATTAGCCATGAAGCGTGGGAAAGGAATAACTGTAGAACCAATAGGACCAAGCTCTTCAATAAACTTCACAGCATGGAACATTGGGCCTTTGGTAGGCATCTTACTGAACGTACCGCTGAGTGCTTCATTAACAGCGTTCTGTAACACATCAAAAGGTACTTGCTTATTTTGAGCAATTACATCATACATGTTAATACCAACACGGCTAAGTTGCTTCTCCACTGAGGAAGTAAACATAGCTTTACGGAAGAAAGCATCTTGAGCTACGTTTAATGTGTTAGCAAGACGAACAGGATAGGACAAGTCATTAGGACCAGCTTCTCCTGTTGTCTTCACCATCTTTCTATATAAAGCAGGTGTGCCATTCAACATGTATTCTGTTACATCAGCAGATAAGTCTTTTTGTCCTAGATAGAAAGCTGATCTAACAGCATCATCATAGACACCTTTAATACCACCAGTAAAACTACCAGTGACTTTCTCACCTGTAGCCAGTTCACCTGCTGTCTTACCAATACGATATAAAGCAGACTCTATTGTTTCAGCGGCTGTGCCAAAAGTAACAACAGCCATACCAGAGAAAGCATTACGAATAGTGGTGGATATTTGAGATACCATCAATCCTTTTAGCTCTCTATCCAGACGCATACCCAAGTCTCTTATACCTGATAAAGCTGAGGTAATGACATTCCTATTACCATACATCTTATTCAATTCTGCTGCAGCAGCAGGATCAATGTTCTTCAGTTTGTTTTGCAAACGAGCAACAACAGACAAGCTCTGCAATGAACGAGCAGCATCACCAACAGATGTTCTAAACATCTTAGCAAACTCATCAGGTGTTACATCAGCAGATGCCAGTGCTCTTTCAAACACAACATCATCAAATGTATCTACAGATTCAAGTGTACGCTTAATAGCATCAGACACTTTCTCTGTACCCTGAGGAGAAAACTCAGGAATCTGTTTCCATATGTCTTGAGCAATTAATGTTGCTTTCTTATTAAGATCATTCCTAACTTCCATTTGTGCTACAGATGTTGGTTTTCCTTGTTCATTAAGAAGTCTACGTCCTTCAAAGATATCGTAAGAATCTTCTAAAGCTTTTTCTGTGGGGTCTGTTGCTTTAACATTAACTGTTTGGTTTGTTGCTGTCTTAGTTTCAGTAGACACCAAAAGTTTATCTTTGTTAATAACGTCATCAAGTCTTAGTGGCTTAGCACTTCCTTTAAGGAAAGGGAGAACACCAATAACTTCACCAGCAGCATTCAATGTACCAGCCAAAACAACTTGACCTACATCAACACCTTCTTTAACTCTTTGTTCTAATGTTTGAATTCTTTCTTGAAGTGCTACTTGTCCTTCTGGTATAAGGGATTTTGGGTTTATTGCTTTTGCTTCATCTAATTGAGCTTGCATAACATTAAGATCTATCTTTTGTGTTTGTGCATTCTGTGTAGCACCGCCAGCAAAACCAACGGCAGGTACAGCAGCAGTCATACCAGAACCTTTAGCAGATAACAACGCAGCCTTTGTTCCTTTTTCTGCCACTAATTTTGATATTGGAGAAGCAACAAATTTACCAGCCCCCATCGTAAAAAGTGTGGTGGGATCTGAAACAACACTAGATATAAAATCTACTACAGGTCTAAAACCTTTTTGGCCTCTGTTCTGTGCGTCAAAAACACCAGCAGTGTTTTTAAATAATGCATAAGCTGCACCAGCTTTTAAAACATTCTCTGGTTTAGCATTGTTTAAATAACCAAGTTCACTATAGCTATCGATTGGATTGCCATCAACCATACGCATGTGCGTAGCAAAACGATTAATAAAGTCTTCTTTTGTTTCGCCCTTTAGAGGTGTTCCAGTTTCTTTACCAAATCTAGCTAAGGCGTAGTCTTGAATAACTTTGTAGTTGTTATCATCTTTCCACAAAGCATCGAAAGGAATCTTCTTTGCTTCTTCTTCTTTAATAGTTGCTGCTCTCTCCAACAACTTCGTAGCTCTCTGTCGAGGAGCAAGGAAAGCAGGTTTAGTTAAATCTTCTGCTGGCTTCTCTGCCATAGGAGCAGGAGCCTGAGCTGTTGTCGGTGCAACAAAGGAAGAGAACTCATCCTGTACAGGCGAAACAGAAGCCCCCGTAGGGGCTGAAGTAAACAGATCAAATTCGTTAGCCATTTATTGTTCCCAGCTAGTGCCGTTCCATTTTCTAGTACCACCAGTTGAAGATTTATATGTTTTTCCTGCAATTAATTTAGAAGTGTCTGGCTTACCATCGTCTGTGTAGGGTAATGGTAGCGCAGGTGTAGGTGTTGCCCTACCGCTTGCTGTAGATGCTGGCACTACAGGTGCAGTGGGAGCAGGGACAGGTGCTGCAGGGGTTGTAGTCGAAGCTGCAGCCGCAGCCTTCTGAGCATCAACATCTCCACTAGTTAATACATTACCACCTACCACAGGCTTACCATCTTTAAAACCAACACCAATAGATATCAAAGCATTCTTATGAAACTCAGACTTAGGAGCACCATTGCTAGTGAAGTCACTAACAATTTCATTCTTAGCTTTATTTAAAGCAGCTTGAAATTCTGTAGCACCAATTGACTTAGGTGTCAGACTAATTGTACCATCTGCGGATACAACAGGAATAAACTTACCGGGGATACTCTCTTCCATTCGCCTCATCAATGCCCCATTAGCAATACTAATCCAGTTGCTTTGTGTTGTTCTTTCTACTGTAACTGTAGGCAGAGCTTGGGCTAATCTCTTACGCTGTATCAATTTAGCTTCTGCAATTCTAGCATCAGCTTGCCCCTGTGGAGTACCCTTAGCTTGAGCCGTTTGTATATCTGTAATCAAACCACTTTGAATTGCAGCTTCAGACTTATTATCAAGACTCAGCTTCTCATTCAAGAGGACAACATTAGCAATGTTTCGATCAGCTTTTGCAATTGCTGCTGGATCACCAGACTCTTTAGCTTTAAGAAATTCAACCTGAAGTCTACTTTTCATTTTTTCAATTTCTTCAGGCTTAGTTAAAGCGGAAGGATCTACTCTACCCATGTTAGAAACAAAGGAAGAGGAGGGCTTATATGTAGCCATCAAGTCTTCTAAGGATACACCAAGCTTAGCTGCTGTTTGTTTAGCAACAAGTAAATTCTTTCTAGCTGTTCTCTTTTCCAAGAAAGAAGCATCTGCAGGAGCGTTAAAGAAAGATTCAGCACTATCACCCGCTTCTTTTTGTAAGCGATAGACACTGTCAAAGTGTTTGTTAATGTCAATGGTTGGATCAACATTCTCAACTTGCCTAATGAAACCTTTATTTGTTTTCTTAAACCATTCTGGATCATCATCCAATTTCTTAAGAATACTCTCAGCTAGTTTTGGTTTAGTAGCAATGTTGATTAGCTGGCTATTGTCCAAAGGACCATCAGCAAATTCAAGACCCCTAAGAGAATTAACAACCTTAGTTGCTGCTGCTCTTTCGGTTTCTAGTTCTTTTTTCTTTTCGAGTCTAGTGGTATAAGAAGCTTTAAGTTTCTCTTGAATAGTAGCAGCATTAACTTCATCTTCTTGTGTAGTTTTTTCAGTAAACCCTTGAAGAGCACCTGTTAAAAGTGGAATTAAAAAAGAAGCCATTACATATTTCCTTTAGACATCAAGCCTTTACTAACAGGGACAAGAGATTGAATAGCTTCTTCAGTTTTATCTTCTGAGCTATTAACAATTTTCTCTACTATGCTCCTATTAAGAACTTTACCTTTAACTATATCTTCAGGAGTTATATAGTATTTAATATCATTCAGTTCAGCTAAAGTAATAAATAGTTCTACAATGATAGGCAGCACTAAGAACCCAACATCAATAGTATGAATACCTTTCATCATATTGAATGTAATAACTCCATCGGCTAATACTTGTAAAGGAGTACCGGCTTCAATAGCATCAAGAGCTTTATCAATAGCTTCTTGATCTTCCGTAAGTTTATCAATATAAAAATCAGCCACCTGTTGAATTGTTACAAGTTGTGGTGGTTGTTCCCAAGGTGAATTACCCGGTTCTGTTGTCAAAGACATCCCGGGAATAGGGGCTTCTAAAAATTCTTCAGGATTTATCATTTAGAAGTTCCTTCTTTTGCTTACGAATAATCTCAACATACCTAGCTACTTGTTGTTCAGCGGTCATCTTTCCTGCTGGTGCTTCTTCCTTCTTTGCCGGACGCTGCACAATACCTTTTGACACTGGGTCAATTTTAGGTGTTGACATAGTCTTATCCACAATGCTATTAATCTTGCTGTAATACTTTTTAAAATTCTTCATAATTATTTCTTCTCCAGATCATTTAATCGTGTAGAAAGTAGATCAACCTTAGTGATGAGTTCATTAACTGCAGCCACTAACAGTCCGTTAACTGCTGCATAGTCCACCATATCAAAGCCAACATTAAAGGGGGCTGGTTTAACAGCATCTGGCAACACCTTCTTAACTTGTCCTGCCAATACACCCATTGTAGTGATTGTACTGCTGTAACCAAAAGGTTCAGCCTCTACTTTGTAGTTGTAAGAGTATCCACCAATCTCTTTAATCTTATCTAAAGCATTTGTAATAGGGCCATGTATATTTTTCATGCGCTCATCAGACAGTTTGAATATTGCAGCAGCCGCTGTAGTTAAAAAACTATTTTTTGTTTTAGCATTTTCTGTTTTTGCACCAGCAGAAGCATTTACTGTAGCAACTGATATCTTGTTAGCCCTCTCCAAATCATTCTGTCCAGCTTGCCAAGCAAATGAAACATTGTCTCTATAAAGCTGTGTCTCATTGTTATACTCAGCCAGTGTCATGTTCTGTGACAACTGAGCATTCAATGTGTTAGCTGCATTTGTTGCTGCTGTGTTAGCTGTAGCAATTTCTCTCTGCCACTGAGCATTAGACTGATCAATAACCAATCGTTGTGTAGCATTGAAAGTATCACGTTGGTTCTGCACCTCAGCATTAAACTTAGATATTGCATTCTCTTGATCAGTGTTAAACTGAGCAATAGCATTCTTCTGAGTGGCATTGAATTGTGTAACCTGCGTAGACAATGTATTGTTAAACTGATCTACCTGTGTTGTGCTTGCAGCATTAAACTGCAGAGAAGCATTCATAGAAGCAGAATCAGATAACAAAGAATTTGTCATCTGCTGTGTCTTGAATAATATTGTTTGTTGCTGATTGCTCAAGTTAGACAAGTCCATCTGCAAGAAGGCTTGAGCATTAACAACAGCAGCTTGCTGTTTGTTGTTTAGATTAGCAACCTCAAGATTTGCTACCTGTGCAGCATAGGCCATGATAGCGGCTTGTTGATTGCTAAGGTTGGCAAGATCAACTGTCTGTGCCATCTTAGAATTCTCTAAAGCAATTTGTTGTGTTGCTGTAAAGTTGAGGTTGGCAATGTCAGAAACCTTGGCAGCATTAGCAACTTTTGCTTGGAAGGTTTGATCAAACTCTTGCCCCAAGAAAGCAGCCCGTTGCTGAGCAGCAAGCACAGCAGTTTGTTGTTTATTAGATAGGTTCTGTAGTCCCATCTGTTGGAAGATGGCTGCATCAGCAGTGGCAATAGGCAGAGCTTTCTCAAGGGTAGCTTGAATTATAGCTTGACCAGCCAAGCTAGAAGCACCAAGACCTCTAGTTGCCATAACAGCAGTGGCTTCTCTAAGAGCACCAGCAGCCCACGAAGGGGGGTTCTTAGCATCAAAGTTGGCAGTGAGCTTAGCAAGCTGTCCTTGAACAGTCATGTCTTCTGTCACTGTCCCCTGAGCAGCAGCAGCTTCTGTAGCCTTAGCAGTTGCTTCAGCCCTAGCAGCATCAACAGCAGCAGATACTTGTTCGCCTTCTTGTAATGTTCTAGTAGGAGCACCCTCAACAGTTCTTGCTTGATCAATGGTTGCAGCAGTTAGTCCAGCCAGTGCTGTGTCTGTAGGAACCATTGTCTGTGCAGTCACTTTGCTAGACTCACCTACAGTGCCAACAGCAGGAGTAACACCACTTAATAGTGTGGCTACATCTTCAGCAGTTTGCTGTGCTTGATATGTAGAAGCTTTAGCAGCAGTGGGGGCAGCAGCAGTGGAGGCTGTAATGGCAGCAGCTCCCTTGGCTGTGTTAGCATTATCATCTGCTCTGTTAGCAGTATCTACGTTTTGATTTTGATTGGTAGTGACCTGTGCTGCTGTCACTTGAGCAGCATCTCCTACTGTAGGCTTACCAGACGCATCAAGAGTAACTCCAGTAGCTTTTGTAACACTTCCTGTAACTACTTTATTTTTATTAGCCAGATAATCTAGAACATATTCTGTGTGCCTATCAGTAGGTCTTTCTGCTATGTAATCTGATACAGCATTTGTAAATCTTTGCTCGAATTTCTCAGGAGTAACTACTCCTGTTTTTAAATCATTAACCCAACCTTTAAATCCTTCAGGATCAATGTTGTTAGATCCCTGACCAATACCAGTCTTACCAATAGCAGCATAGTTATCTCTAACAATCTGTTCGTAGTCTGGTGTTGTGCCACCAGCTACAAACTTCATACCAGTAACAGCCCCGCCCTTAGCCATACGCTCAACGAACTTACCAGAGATGGCAGCATACTTAGCCTCCAATGCAGGAGAAGATGAGATAAACTCATCAAAGCCTTGCATAGGACCATCGTATCCTAGCTTCCTAGCTACGACTTCCTTTTGTTGTGCTGTAAAATCTTTCATATGTTTCTTGGTTTCTCTATTGCTTCAGTTAAATAGGCAAGCATATCTCTGTTATCTCTTAAGAGTGCTAACACTCCTACAGCTAAACAATACACCTGTCTCTCTGACAGTTTTAATTGGAAGCAGTCGTCTATAGCGTGTATACATTCATGTAACAATGTATCTGCCTCCGCTAAGGGGTGCTGACCAGACTTTATTTTAATTGCATAATCGTCATAGTTGTACTCTCCCAGTTGTTCTGGGAACACATCTACAACTCTAATCGGCACTTCTCTGCCAATAATACTTAGAGAAGCTGGTAACATTATATACCTTTAAGCCTTGTCATACCACAAATAGATGGTCTAGTCAACCACCTAATACATGTAAGGCATGTTCAATATGCTTCTTACGATCTTCAAGTCCGATAGTACCACCATTGATACGCTTTGTCATAGTGAGGATGTCCCCGCTATCAGCATACTGGTTGAGCCTGTGAGTCTGCCAGAACCATCCGGCAGTCTGGGCAGCATACATAGGTGTACGCACCAGCTCAGGCTGCATAATGAAGTCAACACCCAGTGCCTGTCCCGCATGGTAGAAATTATTCATGCCAGTTAGCTGTAAAAATCCGGAGCCACGGAACCTGAACCCATCCCCTGATGCCTCATCCCTGTTGCCCATACGATTGCCATAGATTCTATTGGCTATCTTCTGTGGCTGCTTCTCATAGGCAGCAGCACTCTCAGGTGTAAATCCCCAGACTCGCTTAGGAGTTTGAGGAAACAACTTAAGCAAGGTGGGAGCACGATAGTTCAAGTTCTCTTCCATGATGCGGAAGTTCCCACACTCATGCCCACATTGACCAATCCATGAAGCCTGTTGTGCTGGTGTAGTGATACCAAACCTCTCAAAGGTTTCATTAAAAGGATCTACTAAAGCAGTATCAATCTTAAGTTGTCTTAGTTGTTCAGCGTTTACCATTAACCAACTCCCTCATTTCGTTGTAGGCTGCGACACAGGCTGTGTGCTTGACGATGGCTTTGTCTCCTTCGGCAACGATGTCGATAAGAGTGTTAATAGTCTGTCGCTCAAGTTCGGCTGCATCAGCTCCGCTATCTCCTGTGGGAGTGGAGGCACTTGTGCTGGTTTGTACACAACTGGTGGTGGGGAGGCGCAACCTGCCAGTGTTAGCAAGCTCACGCATAGCAGACTGTTTGTTAGATATTTCATTCTTTGCCTTTCTTAATGCTGTTTCTTTATCAGCAAGTTTAGAAGTCATGTTCTTTTCTAGTTCACGGGCTTCTTCATTCTTCTTAGCTATCTCTATCTGCATCTCTTCGTCACGCTCAAGCCAGCCATAGTGATGACCAACTTGATATGTGCCAAACAGTGCAATGGTTGCACTAATAAGTATCCAAGGAAGTGGTATAGGAAACATCAATCCACCTCTTTTCTAGCTGCTGCTATTTCCTCACGCTCATCATCAGGTTCTAAATGTTCTGGTGGCGTGTCTGGTGGTGGACCGGGAGTCCAACTCTCATCCAGCTCTGGGTTCTTCCACACAGGCATAGCACCAAAGGGCTGGCTAGGAAGGCCATAGGCAGACTGTGGTGGGGCATAGCTACCCCCATAGCCACCACCCCCATAACCACCGCCACAAGGCTGCATAGGAGGCTGAGGAGGTCTAAACGCATTCTGTGCTGAGTTAACTGCCCTCTTACCTACAATGCCACCAATACCACCTACAATAAGTAATACTATATCATTAAGCATCTTAGTATAGGCTTGGTCAATCGGAGCCATACTCTTAATAGGCTGTGTCACAAAGGTCACAGAATAGAGCAGGGCAAAGACAATACCAAACAGGATGACTGTAATAGCCACCACTACAAATCCCCACACCCTAACCTCAAACTCTTCAGTTGTTAGCTTTGGTTTGGGCTGGCTTGGTGTCATCATTTTTGTTAGCAGTTCTATCAATTTGTTTCTCCAATATAGGTGCAACTAAATACTCAGGGCATGTCTGTGTGAATTGACATCTTGGTTTCTGACACTGCTCAGCATGAAAGTTTTCAGGGTTTTGACAGAAGTATCTGTACCTATCCTCACAACCAGTGAGCAGCAATAACAATAATAAATATTTCATTTACCTAGTCCAACTTTTCCAAGTAAGAGATTAACAATTTTGTCAGACAAGTCATCAGGCAAAAACTTCAAGAAGCCCAAGAAATACAAAGCCACACATCCATAGATGAATATCTTCAGAGCCAAGTCAAATGTCTTTTGATATTCATTCATCTTCCACCACATCTATTAGTAGTCTGACAAAAACTCATCAATTCATTTACACCAACAAACACTAAGAACAAAACAAAAAACACAGCACCAATTGCTATGGCTAGTTCATTCATCTCTTGTTCTTTTTGTTTAGCCTTCTTCTCTGCTGCTTTTAAAGCACTTAATTCTTTGGCATCTGCCAAGTCCATCTCAGCTTGTCTTGCCTTAATCTTGTTCCAGACATCTATCTTTCCTGTCTGCATGAACAACATCTTTAGTTCTTCTTCAAATGCTCTAGCCTGTTCTAGAGCCATCTCAATCTGTAAAGCAGTTCCCATGTTGGAACCTTTACCAGACTGCTTTGCTTGAAGCATAGCCTTTGTAGCTACACTCCGAGCATCAAACATCTTGCCGATCATAGGAGCAAGAGAGCCTAAGTCATTGGCTACCTTGCTGGCCTTCTTGACCATGCTGATGGCACTTTGTATGCCAGCCAGTGCGGTGATAGGATCAATCATCGCTCAACCTTTTTCCATTCAAGGCATACAACTTTTCTGTTATATACATCTCCAGTCCATGTCCATCGGACACATTTATATTTCTCCTCTTTGGACCCGATAGGGAAAGATATTAATAATAAAAGTATTACTGATGCAACTTGTTTTCTATAGCCAGCCATATAGCCCCACAGAAAGCACCAATAATTAAGATGGGCTTCACTGCTCTAGCAAGCCATTCAAGCACAACAAATGCACCAGAGGCTGCATTGAAAGCAGCGACAACAGCTTGTGTGTTCTTATCTAACTGGTCTACCTTAGCTTCAACAGCACATAGACGCTCATAGATTTGAGTGTGAGTTACTTCATCTGTCATGATTTTTTCTTCGCTCATGGTGCGTCAGGCCAAGTGATAGTTGCTCTTGCATCGGAAACAGTCGATGGAAAGTCTCTCAATGTCTGGCGGTATGTTGCCCACTCAGCTTTCTTAGGAATGGTGCAATCAACAATCTGAGTCCAATCACAAGCAAGCAACAAAGCATTGCGTGTAGCTCTCAGTTGTGCCATTGCAGAGTCTTTAGCTGCTTGGATTTCTTCAGCACTCATATCAGCCACTTGAACAACAGAAACAAATGCACCATCGTCATAGGCAGAGCATGAAACCAACTTCTGAGTCAGACTGTCATGTGCTTTAAAGGCATTGACTTTCTTGGCATTGTTGGCAGATAAGAATTCATCACTTGGGCCGTTAGCGTTAAATGATGTATTGCTAAACAGTTCACGATAATCGCCTACTGTTATGGGGCTAGTTAAGATTGCAATTTGCATGGTAGTTCCTTAGTATGGGCCTGTATCTGAGAGTGCTGATGTTGGTGCTGTGAAGTTTGCTGTGTATCTTGCAAAGCCTTTGGTGATGCGCAGGTCATCTATGTAGCCATTGTATAAATATGCGGTGCTGTAATAGCCACCAATACAAATAAATTGCCCACTTAAATTTGCAGTATTTCCAGTTCCTGATGCAACAGAAGTTCCGTTCACAAAAAGTTTTACTGCGCCAGATGCACGAGTCACAGCAATGTGTGTCCATGTACTTGACGATACTGCACCACCAGAGGATGCGTAATTTGTACCACCAACAATTGCATTGATAGTCCCATTTCCATTTGGTGTTCCAAATACAAACGTAACACCATTAGTAAATGCAGTAGCTAAACCCCCAGCAGTTGAAGATGTTTGAAGCCACCCACGTTGAGTATCACTAGAAACATCTAAAGAATAAATCCATGCTTCAATAGTAAAGTCGCCAGTACCAAACGCTATTTGTAGAGATGCATTTTGCACAAGCCTGTCATCAGTCCCATCAAAAGCCAAAGACCCTGTTCCAAACTTCTTAACACTTGTAGAAATCTGTGCGTTACCCACAGTTTCTAAGTCGTTCATCATGGTGTTGTCAAAGATTGCGCCATTGGTGAAGTTGGTAAGCAAAGA
>Ga0315902_10007719_pt1 | contig 14650 bp, 15 predicted proteins | sample LakEriMetagenome_9_FD_203523 | JGI IMG/M metagenome (GOLD analysis project Ga0315902, IMG submission 203523) | Freshwater fungal communities from buoy surface, Lake Erie, Ohio, United States - Buoy 12 MA117 | ecosystem: Environmental > Aquatic > Freshwater > Lake > Lake biofilm | place: USA... | reverse complement strand
GGAAGAATAGATGAAAAACCTACCCTCGGATTAAGTGAGCAACTAAAAAAATTAGATTTTAAAATTGGGAGATTAAAAACTGGAACACCGCCAAGACTTGATGGAACAACTATTAATTATGAAAATTTAGAAATGCAGTCTGCTGATGAAAATCCTTTTTTCTTTTCATATCTGACAAAAAAAATTAATGCCAAACAAGTCTCCTGTGGAATGACCTATACCAATGATAAGGTTCATAAAATTATCGAAAAAAATTTAAATCGAAGTGCGATGTATTCTGGCTCTATTAAAAGTGTTGGCCCTAGATATTGCCCTTCAATTGAAGATAAGATTGTTAAATTTAAAGACAAACAACGTCATCAAATTTTTTTAGAACCGGAGAGTCTTTCAACGAATGTAGTTTATCCAAATGGTATATCAACTTCACTACCTAAGGAAATTCAGCAAGAAATATTGTTTAAAATCAATGGTTTACAGAATGTTCGCATGATAAAGGCCGGTTACGCAATTGAGTATGATTATGTCTTTCCAACCGAATTAGATTTCACATTAAGAACAAAAAAAATAGAAAATTTATATCTTGCTGGTCAAATTAATGGCACCACAGGATATGAGGAGGCTGCTGCCCAAGGTATTGTTGCCGGTCTTAATGCCGCAATGTCTGTTAAAAATTTAGAGCCAATCAAATTTGAAAGATCTCAATCTTATATTGGAGTTATGATCGATGATCTAATTACTAAAGGCGTAAGTGAACCTTACAGAATGTTCACATCAAGAGCCGAGTATAGGTTAACTTTAAGAGCGGATAATGCAGATTTAAGATTAACACCTTTAGCTATTAAACATAAATTTATTTCTGAAACTCGCAAATCTAAATTTATCAATAAAATCAACAGTTTAGATGAGTTTAAACAAATCTTGTCTAAAAAAATAGTTTCTCCAAACTTTCTTATGAAAAACGGCATTAAAATATCTCAGGATGGTAAAAAAAAATCCTTACTTCAAGTTTTAAAGTTTAAAGATGTCACTTTAGATAGGCTGAGAGAAATTTTTTTAGATCTTCCAAAATACGATAATGAAATTGAAGACTTAATAAAAACGGAATCTCATTATAGCGGCTATATTTTGCAGCAACAAAAAGACATCAATATATTTGAAAAAGATGAAAAACTTCTAATTCCAAATTCCATCGACTATAATTCTATTTCAGGTCTTTCCAATGAGATAAAAAGAAAACTAAACGATATTAGACCAAAAACCTTTGGGCAGGCTTTAAGAATAGATGGAGTAACTCCAGCTTCAATAAACATTTTGATGATTTATTGTAAAAATTCCCTTAAAAGAGCTTCCTGATATAATGAATGAAGATATTGTTTTTTTTAAAAAAAAATTCAATGTTTCACGTGAAACAATAGAAAAATTAAAAATATATCATAAATTCATAATAGAAAAAAATAAAACACTTAATTTAATTGGTAAAAATACTGTAAAATCAATATTTTCAAGACATTTTAAGGATTCAGCTCAAATATATGATTTAATCGATAAAAAATTAGATATAATAGATATAGGTTCTGGAGCTGGATTCCCTGGAATTATCGTTAAAATTCTTATGGAAAATGAAAGTTTAGATGGAAATATTATATTAATAGAAAAAAGTCCTAAAAAATGCAAATTTTTAAGAGATTTATGCATAAAATTAGACTTAAAAGTTAAAATTGAGAATAGAAGATTAGAAATTTATGATTTTTTAGAAAATAGCACTGTAGTTTCTAGAGCATTCAAATCTACTTTAGATACAATTAATATTCTTTATAGAAACATTCGAAATATTAAAGAGCTAGTTTTGTTAAAAGGGAAAACTTATCAACAGGAAATAGATGATGCTAAAAACAAATATACTTTTGAATTAGAAAAATTTAAAAGCATAACATCGAATGACTCATCAATTATCAAAATTAAGAACATTAAACTTAATACAACTTAAAGTTGTAAATGCCTAGGATAATTTCTGTAATAAATCAAAAAGGCGGTGTTGGCAAAACCACAACAGCAATTAATTTAGCTGCAGGCCTTGCTTTAAAAAATTTTAAAGTCTTATTAATAGATTTAGATCCTCAAGGTAATGCATCCACAGGTGTTGGAATAACTCAAAGTGAAAGAGAAAAATCTATTTATGACTTATTAATAAAAAAAGACTCTTTTGCTGAATGTATAAAAAAAACAAAAATAGAAAATTTAAGCATCATTCCTGCAAATGCAGAATTATCTGGTTTAGAAACTGAAGTTGCAAATAATTCTCAAAAAGCTTTTTTACTAAAAAATATTATTGATGGTTCAGAAAATATTTTAGAAAAAGAAAAATTTTCTTACATTATAATTGATTGTCCACCATCTCTTAGTCTTTTAACAATTATGTCTTTAGTAATTTCGCATTCATTAGTTGTGCCATTACAAGCTGAATTTTTTGCATTGGAAGGCTTAAGTCAATTAGTAAAAACAATCGATCGTATAAAAATTAATTTAAATCCTAATTTAGAAATACAAGGGATAGTTTTAACTATGTATGACAAGCGTAATAAATTGTGCGCAGATGTTGAAAAAGAAGGACGCAATTTCTTTGGAAATAAGGTTTATAGCGTAAATATACCGCGAAATGTAAGGATTTCCGAGGCCCCCTCCTTTGGGATGCCAGTAATCTTATATGATAAATATTGCGCAGGATCCCTTGCATATAATCAGTTTGTTGAAGAGTTTTTGGTTAGAGAAAATTTACAGGAAAAAAAAGTAGCATAAATGATTGGAAATAAATTTAAAGGTTTAGGAAAAGGTTTGTCAGCATTGATGGGTGACGTTGGGCTTGAAAATATTGAAACAAAAAATCTAGCAGAAAAAATTCCTATTCATTTTATATTTCCAAATCCATCTCAACCAAGAAAAAATTTTGATCTAAATTTATTAAATGAACTATCAGAGTCAATTAAAGAGCAAGGTATAATACAGCCTATATTAGTTAGAAAAAAATCAGAGGAAAATTTTGAAATTGTAGCAGGAGAGAGAAGATGGCGTGCAGCACAACTTGCAAAAGTTCATGAAGTACCTGTGATTGTTTTAAATATTGACGATAAAAAATCATTAGAGTTTGCAATTTTAGAAAATATTCAAAGGTCTGATTTAAATGGAATTGAGGAAGCCTTAGGTTATGATAATTTGGTTAAAAAATTTGGCTATTCACAAGAAACTTTATCTAAAATTTTAGGAAAAAGCAGAAGTCATATTGCAAATACTTTAAGGCTTGTAGGACTTCCTGAAGAGATACAAAAAATGATTGCAGACGGATTATTAACATCTGGACATGCAAGATGTTTGGTGAACGTTCCGGATAACATTAAACTTGCAAAAATAATCGTTAATAAAAATCTTTCCGTTCGACAGGCCGAGTTTTTAGTAAAAAAAGAGCAAGTTTTTGGAACACTAAAAAAAATTAAATCATTTAATAAAGATACTAATATTAAATCTTTAGAAAATGAACTTGAACTTAGTATGGGAATAAAAGTTGATATTAAAAATAAAAAAAATAATTCAGGTGAAATTAAATTTTCATATAAAAATCTCGAACAGCTAAATAAAATTATTATTGTTCTTAAAGGATATTTTAGATAAATTTTGAGTTAAAAAATGAAAAAACTGAGTATCTTGAGCTAATTCATCTGTTTTAAAATTTGTTTCGATAATATTTAAGCTAGTTAGTAATTTTTCAAGATTTTTAGAACTCCAAATTTTTAAGATATTCTTAATTCTGTCTTTATCCTTCCAAAAGATTGACGGTTTATATCTTTCAAGCTTTTCGTCTGTTGAAAGTTTTTTACCCATTTTTTGAATATCTAAAATTTTCATAATAAATGATCTTAAGATAATTATAATTTCTATGAAGTTTTTTTCATAATTAGACATGTTGGATATAAAATCATTAATGTTTTTCTCATTTTTAGACAATAAAATGTCAATAATTTCGTCATTTTTTTTAAGATCATTTTCGGTACAAATTTCCTCAATAATTTTATCAGTTATTTTATTCGCATTTTTATAAATATTTATTTTCTCAACTGCTTCTTTAATTTTAGATCTTTTTAGAGATGAAAAATTTAAGATGGTCTCAATTTGGTTTTCAGTAAGTTCTAGTTTGTGGATTTGAACTTGTTGTATTAAAAATTTCTTAATATCAAATTTAGTCTCTTGATAACAAGGTATGCAAATAGAGGTTTTGTCGTATTCACCAAATTGTCTTAACTTTGAACTTTTCTGCAAAATTTCAGAATTTATAATTATTAAAGTATCTTGAATATTATTTTTGACAGAATTTATAATTTCTAAAATTTTATCAGAGCAATTTTTTATAATGGTTATATTTTTGTTTTCTTCAAACAATGATCCATTTAAATAGTAATTAATAATATCATCTGGTTTTTTCAAAACATCATCTTCAAAAATAATTTTTGAATTCTGATCTTTAACTTTACATAAAGATAGAATTTGATCATTTAGATCGTTTATTAAATCTTGATTTTCTCCGTAAAGAACAATGACCTTATTAAGTAAGAAATCTTTTTTCTTTAAAGAGATTTCTTGTGATTTTACAATCATGAAAATTATCTTAAAGAGACTCTAGATTTAAATAATATATTTTGAATTATGGAGTCTAATAGTATTCTTTTTTCATTGTTCTTGATGAAAGAATTATTTGATAAATTGTCGGTAACTGCAACTCGTTTATCTTTTGAGATAGCATCTTGATAGATCACTAATCCATTTTTATCTTGAAACTGATAACTGACAGTGAGTTTTATAATTTCTTCAGTGGCTATTCCTCTATTATCTACTAAAGAGCTTTCGGCAGTATCGTAAATTTGTGCTTTAAATATATAAGCATTCACATCTTTTTCATCTTTTCTAAAATTTAATTTTTGTTCTAGATTAAAGGCAAGATCTTTGTCCCCTACGATTTCTGATTTTGAAATAACAACTTGTTTTGAGCTACCCATATAAACAGGAGAAAATCCGCAGCTTGCAAGAGTGACAAGAAGTAAAATCTTTATAAATATTTTATTTTTCATTGGTAACAATGTTTAGTAATTTATTTTTTACAAATATTTTTTTTGTTATGGTAGTTTTTTCTAATATAACTTTTATATTTTTAATTGCTAAGGATTTACTAAAAATACTCTCTTCTGTTTCATTGTGGATAGCGTTGATAATTGCTCTTTTTTTTCCATTTATTTGAACAACCACATTAAATTCATCTTTTTTTAGAGATTCATTATCAAATTGAGGCCACTCTTGAATGGCTAGATCTGTTTTTTTTGTAATTTTTTCCCAGCATTCATTTGCAACATAAGGAATAAAGGCTGAAATAATTATTAAATATTTTTTAAAAACATTAATTAAACTATTTTTATCAACGCTTAATTTTTCAATTTCATCATTGATGAGATTTAAAAAGGTATATAATTTTGCAACCGCGACATTCATTTGAAATTTTTCAACACACTCAGAAATTTCTTTCACTAAAATATCAACTTTAATTGAAAAATTTTTATCAAAATTTTCATTTGTTTTTTGATAATTTGATATTTTTTCACAAGTTCGAAAAATTTTTTGTATATATTTATAAGCACCTTGAATACCGCTATCGCTCCATTGAATGTCGCGATCTGGAGGACTGTCGGATAATATAAACCATCTTACCGCATCGGACCCATAGATTTTTATAATATCATCGGGATCTACAATATTTTTCTTTGATTTTGACATTGCTTGGCTGTCGCCCTTTAAAATTTTTAATTTATTATCTAAAAAATATTTTCCATCCTCAAATTTTACATCCTTTGGAAATACCCAGTCTCCTTTTTCAGTTTTAAAGGTTGGATGGCAAACCATTCCTTGAGTAAAAAGATTTTGGAATGGTTCTGTAAATTTAAATTTAAATTCATCTTTTAAAGCAAGGGTAAAAAATCTTGAATATAAAAGATGCAAAATTGCATGTTCAACGCCGCCAATATATTGATCAACAGGCATCCAATAATTTACATCCTTCTCATTAAAGGGGTGGCTTTGTTCAAGAGGTGAACAAAATCTTAAAAAATACCAAGAGGAGTCTACAAAGGTATCAAGGGTATCCGTTTCACGAATAGCCTTCATTCCAGTTTCTGGGCACTTTGTATATTTCCAGGTTGGATGATTTTCTAAAGGATTTCCAGGTTTGCTAAAATCAATGTCATCAGGAAGAGTAACGGGCAAATCTTTTTCAGGAACAGGAATGATTTTACCATCCTCTCGGTAAAGAATTGGGATAGGGCAACCCCAATATCTTTGCCTTGATATTCCCCAATCTTTTAATCTGTAAATTGTTTTAGAGTTTCCAAGTTTTTTATCTTCAATAATTTTTATTATTTTTTTCTTCGCTTCACTAACACTTAAATTATTTAAAAAATCAGAGTTGATTATGAAACCATCATCTACATAAGCCTCATCTTTAATTTTTATGTCTTGCGATTTTACAGGCGATACAACAGGCAAAATCTCTAATTTATATTTTAAGGCAAACTCCAGATCTCTTTGATCATGTGCGGGACAGCCATAAATTGCACCCGTGCCGTAATCCATAAGTATGAAATTACTTACATAAATTGGCAGTTTTTTATCTTTAATAAATGGGTGATGGATAAAGTAAGGAGTTTTAAATCCTAATTTTTCATTTTTTGATAATGAAGATTCAATTGCAATATTTTTAAGTGCCTCATTTTTAAACTTTAAAAAATTTTCATCATTTTCAAAAAATTTAGTAAAAGGATGATCAGGGGCAATTGCAATAAAAGATGCTCCAAAAATTGTATCAGGCCGTGTTGTAAAAATTCTTATTTTCTTATCATTATTTGTTAAAAAATTAATCTCACATCCAATGGATTTTCCTATCCAGTTTTTTTGCATTAACTTAACTTTTTCTGGCCAACCCTTTAATTTTTCAAGGGATTCTAAAAGTTCATCTGAGTATTTTGTAATATTTAAAAACCACTGACTTAACTTTTTTTTCTCAACCGCAGCTCCAGATCTCCAACCCTTCCCATCAATTACTTGTTCATTTGCAAGCACTGTTTGATCAACAGGATCCCAATTAACATAGCTTTCCTTTTTATAAACCAAACCTTTTTTAAAAAAGATAGAGAATAGAGTTTGTTGGTGTTTGTAATAATTTTCATCACACGTTGAAACTTCTTTATCCCAATCAATAGAAAGACCAAGGCGCTGTAATTGACTTTTCATTACTGCAATATTTTTTTTAGTCCAAGCTCCAGGATGTAATTTATTTTGAATGGCTGCATTTTCAGCAGGAAGACCAAAGGCATCCCAGCCCATGGGATGAAGAACATTATAACCCTTAAGCCTTTTGTAATTAGCAATGACATCACCTAAGGTATAATTTCGAACATGGCCCATATGAATATTGCCTGATGGATAAGGAAACATTTCAAGGCAGTAGAATTTTTTACCTAAATTTTTTTTTGTTTTAAAAATTTGGTTTTTTTCAAAAAAGGATTGCCACTTATTTTCGATGACTAAAGGATTATAATTTTCCATCCTTTAAAAACTATTTTTTTTCTTTTTTAGCTTCTTCAATTTTTAAAGTGCGAGCAGAGGTGATGATGCTATCTTTAATAGAATTTGCAAAGTTTTGATCAAGCGTGGAATTTGAACAACGCTCTGTAGTTTCGCAAATTTTTTTATGAGCTATTATTTTAATTGAATCTGATCTTAACTCGTTATTTAAAAACTGAACCGAAATTTTAATTTGCTCTTTAGGATTGTTAGTTTGTGAATACCAATCATAAATAATAATCCCTCCACTATAATCAGCATTCAGTAAGGGTAAAAAATCTAAAGATTTAAGGGTTGCTCTCCATAGAACATTTGAACTTGCAAATTCAAAGGTTGTAGAACCTGATCTTTTATTGTTAATATCTCCAAATATTCCACCTCCTTTGTCAGCAAATTCCCTTGCCCTTTTATCTGGATTAGGTTCCATTCTAATTATTTCCCCAGTTGTTGGGTCTTTTTGAGCGCATGCTGAAATAACTATCAAAAATACTGAAGTTAAGACTATAGAGTATTTATTAATTGGCATAAAATTTAAGAAACCATATATTTATTTTCATTATTTATCCTTATTTTACCCTAATTAAACTTAAAATTTGTGATTTTATATGTGATATTTATACAACAGTAGCTAAAAAAAAGTTATTTTTTAATTAAAAATTTCAAAATTAAATACAAAATTTGATAGTTTGAGGCGTGCGTTGAGTAATCTCAACAAATTTAACTTAAATAAATAGAAAAATAAAATGAAAAAACTTTTATTGACTACGGCAATTGCAAGTTCTGCTCTTTTTGCAGGAAACGCAATAGCTCAAACCACTGTCTCTGGTGATTTGGTTGTTAGCTTTAAAGCTATATCATCTGAAAAAACTAGTGATGGTATCTCAAGCATGAGAGGTATGGGTAAAGAATGGCAAGTTAACATTCAGAATAAAGGAAAACTAAACAACGGCATGGATTATGCCGCTGGTTTTTCTTTGGAGCATGATGGATCTCAAACTGGTTCAAATGGACTAGACGAGAACGTATACATCGACTTCATATCTGGAAATACAACGTTAACAATTGGTACAGATCATATCCAAAACAGTGATCGAACACTTGCAAACTTTGTAGGTTTAATTGCTGAAGATCTTACTAACTCTGCTGGTGGTTCATTAGGAAATGATATATTCAGATCAGATGTTGGAGCAGATCCTGCTGCTGCTTACGGAATTGGTATTATTCAAACCATTCCTGGAATAGCTGCAATTTCAGCGTGGTACTCTCCAAATGGTGAGACTATCCCTGCTGCTGGAGCTACTTCATTCGTAGCAAATGATGACCAAGCTTTTGATTCTGCAAACGAAAGTGCTTATGAAATCGGTATCACTGGTGGATTTGGTGTTAAAGGTTTAAATGCACACGCTTTCATGAACAAAAGAGATAAGTCTGATAGCGCTACTACTACTGATAGAGATGTTAAAGGTTACAACTATGGTTTAAGCTATAACTTTGGTCAAGTAACTGCTGGATATAACTATAAGAAACATCAAAACCAAACAGCTGCTGGAGCAAATCCTGCTACAAACGCGGGTGATATCAAGCAAAACGAATTTGGTCTTGCTTATGCAGTATCTCCAACTTTAACTTTAGGAGCTAACTATACAAAAGCGGAAGTTACTTCTACTGGCGCAAAAGCTGATGCTAAAAGCAAAAGTATTGCAGTTGGATATAACTTAGGCGCAGTAGCCCTTACAGCTCAAGCTGCTAAACTAGATAATTACACTGGTGTAAGTGGTGTTGATGCTGATGTTCTTTTTTTAAGAGCTGCAACAAAATTTTAATTATTTAATATAATTAATTTTATCAATTAAACCTGCCTACATTAAATTGTAGGCAGGTTTTTTTATTTTAGAACTATATATAACTTTTACAAAGCCAATTGCTCTGCATTTTGTAAGTTTAACTTTTTTTAACGTTTCAGCATTTATTCCTCCTAAGGCGCAAAGATCTATATTCCAGTGTAGGGTTTTAATGTTAAATTTAAGGACATTTAGAATTTTACTTTTAGAATATTTTTCATTTAAAAATAATGGAGATAGCATTAATAACTGACATTTTTGCTTAAATTTTTGTGTATATTCTAATTGATTATGGGCGCCACCAACAATATAAAAATTTTTTTTAAGTGAAATTGGCTTTGTGATTTTTTTGTAATCAGAACTAATAAAGACACCGTTTGCCTTATATTTAGTACTTTTTTGAAAATCATTTTTAATTAGAAAAGGGATACTATTTTTTCTGGCAAATTTAATTATCGAAAGATGATTTTCAAAATTTTTACCATTATTTTTATTAACATCTATAATGATATTTATACTTTTGAATTTAATTAAATTATCCTTAATAAAGTTGTCAATCTTATCTAAAAAAACATAATGTTTATAAAATATTTTATTCATTATATTATATAAATACTATGTCTATTATTGAAAATTATAATTATATCTTAAATTCTATACAATCTATTTCAAGAGAAACGAAACTAATTGTTGTTACTAAAAATCAACAAATTGAGAATATAAATTTACTTATAAAGGCAAATCATTTTCATTTTGGAGAAAATAGAGTTCAGGAGGCCTCATTAAAATGGAAAAATTTAATCCCTAACTCTAACCTAAAACTTCACTTGATTGGAAAGTTACAGTCTAACAAAGCAAAGGATGCATTTGAGATTTTTCATTACATTCATACTTTAGATAATGAAAAGTTAGCAAAAATTTTTTCAAAACTTGAAGAAAACTCAATAAAAAAAATTAAATATTTTATTCAGGTAAATGTTGGAAATGAACCACAAAAAAACGGAATTTCCACTGATAATGTGCATCAGTTTATTAAATATTGTATGAAAGATTTAAAATTAAATATTATAGGTTTGATGTGCATTCCTCCAGCTGAAGGTGATCCTACGCAATATTTTGTAAGCTTAGCCGATCTTGCAAGGGCAAATAATTTGAAAGAACTTAGCATGGGAATGAGTAATGATTATGAGTGCGCAATTAACAATGGCGCAACTTTTGTTAGAGTTAGTAGTAAAATCTTTAGTAGCGATTAATTTATAATAACTTTAGTATTTTTATTTATTTCTTTAACTAATAATAATAAATCAGCATTTTTTAATGTAATACATCCTGCAGTTTTTTTATAATTTTTTTTTGCTATATGAATAAATATGGCACTTCCTTTATTTTTGATTGTAGGGTTCATATTATAATTTAAAACTAAAATTAAATCGTAAATATTATCTCTTCTATGTAAAATTTCATGGCTATATTTAGTTGGCAACTTTATAGGTTGGTTATATTTTCTACTTTTTGGGTCATCACACCAACCTGTATTTTTTGTAATTTCAATTAGTCTAAATTTTGAGGATATTTTTTTTATTCGATCACTTCTATAATAAATTTTAACTATTTTAAAGGTTCCTTTAGGAGTAGTATTATCTCCTTCTCTTTTTTTCTTTCCAATTCCAGCCTTTCCTAGTGCGCATTTAAATTTGTAATTTTTATATTTTATGAAGCCAGATTTATTTATAATAATCATATTTAATGTATTATATATGCTTTTATGAACAATATTCATCTAAGCATTTTAGGCTCTACCCCATTTTTAAATATATTAAGTGAACTTGAATTTAATAATATCTTAAATCAAAATAACATATCAAATCATAGTGATAAAAAAATATTGGTTAAAATTTTATTTCCCGAGAATTTAAAAATTAAAGAAGTTAAGAATTATCTGTTAAAAAATGAGCCAATTATTTTATTTTTAAATCACAAAGATTACATAAAGAAAAATACTTTAAAGTTACTTGATTTTCATGTGAGTTTAGAACTTCCCATTGAAATTTTATCATTTAAAGAAATCTTAAATATTTTAATTACAAAATATAATTTTTTCAAAAAATCTAAAATTGTTATTAATGATTATGAAATCGACTCTAATGAACGATCCATTGCTAAACAAAAAGTAAAAGTTAAACTCACGGAAAAAGAGTTAGAGTTAATTTTGACACTAAATAATAATAATGGATTAAATAAATCTTTTTTACTTAAAAGTATTTGGAAACATAGTCTTGATTTAGAAACTCATGCTTTTGAAACGCATCTTCATCGTTTAAGAAAAAAAATTAATAAATATTTTAAAGATAAAAATTTTATAGTTGAAAGAAATTCTCAATATTTTTTGACTAATTAATTAAGTCTTGCGCCAATTTTTTGAATAACTTGTGCTGCAAGTTTTGATCCTGTTGTAAGACATTTTTTAATATTAGATTTATCTAAATACTCTTTTAAAAATCCAGCCGCAAATAAGTCACCTGCCCCTGTTAAATCTAAAACTTTATCAACTTTATTACTTTCGCAATTTGTAACTTCGTTATTTAAAATAGCTACACTACCATTAACACTTCTTGTAATGATAATAAGTTTATTAATATTTTTAAGTTCATTTATACTATCTAGAAAATTATTTTTTTTTATTAATTCATTTATCTCATTTTCATTTCCAATTAGAATACTTAAATCATTTTTTAGTAATTTAAGAAAATCGTCTCGATGTCTAGTCACACAAAAAATATCCGACAAACTCATTGCAATTTTAATGTTATTTTTTTTTGCAAGATTTATGACATGTTTAAACATTTCTTCACTCATTCCTTTATCCCAAAGGTATCCTTCTAAGAAAATAATCTCATAATCTTTTATATAATCCTCATTAATATCTTCCTTTGAAAGTTGCGATGAAATACCAAGGTAAGTGCACATAGTTCTTTCAGAGTCTGGAGTTATAAAAATAATGGATGCTCCAGTTGGTAAATTTTCTTCTTTTTCAGGGTACAGAAAATTTACGTTTATTTTTTTAAGACTTTTTTTATAAATCTTACCAAATTCATCAGAGTTAACTTTGCCAATAAATGATGGGTTTCCCCCAAGATAAGCGATACCTGCCATAGTATTTGCAACCGAACCTCCTGCTTCAATTTTTTCAATCTTAATTGTATTTTTTAAACTTTCAAATTCTTGCTTTTCAATGAGTTTCATTGAACCTTTGGTAAGATTATTTTTTGATAAAAAATCATTATCCACTTTTACAAATACATCAACGATTGCATTACCTATACCAAGAATTTTTTTAGACATTTTTATCTTTATATAGACAAATTTTATTAATTACACATTTCGTACAAAGTGGATTTCTAGATTTACAGACATATCTTCCATGTAAAAGTATTAAATGGTGGGCTTTCTTTAAGTATTTATTTGGTAAAATTTTTAAGAGTTGTTCTTCTACTTGATTTGGATTTTTACCATTTGTAAGACCAGTTCTATTGCTTACCCTAAATACATGGGTGTCCACTGCTATGGTTGGTTTATCGAAAGCAGCATTTAAAACAACATTTGCGGTTTTTCTGCCAACGCCTGGAAGATTTATTAAATCATCAAAATTATTTGGAACTTTACTTTGATATTTTTCAACTAAAATTTTTGAGAGATTATATAAGTTTTTAGCTTTCATATTAAAAAGCCCAATACTTTTAATCATTTTTTTTATTTTTGTAATTCCAAGATCAGCAAAATGTTTGGGTTTATAATATTTTTTATAAATATCTTTTGTGACATTATTAACATTTGTGTCGGTGCATTGGGCAGAAAGAACAACGGAAGTTAAGAGTGTAAATTGGTTTCTATATTTAAGGGAAGTTTCTGGATTTTTAATAGATTGATTTAAAAATTGAATAAGTTTTAAGGCCCTTAATTTATTTAATGCCATTAAAAAAGATAAGAATTTTATTTATTTAAGATTAAACATATCCTGCATATTAAATAAGCCTTTATTTTTTTTACTTATCCATATTGCAGCATTTAATGCTCCATCTGCAAATAATTCCCTTGAAAAAGCAGTATGTCTTAATTCAATATTTTCAATTTTATTATTATAAATAACAGAGTGTTCGCCAACAGTTTTACCTTTGCGCGTAATAAAAAAATTAATTTTATTATTTTGAAGATTTCCTTTTTTATTTAAAAAAAATTTCCCTTTTAATTTATCTAAATTTTTGCCTTTTCCTTTTGCAACCGCATTTGCTAGCATAAGAGCAGTTCCCGATGGATAATCTATCTTTGCTTGATGGTGATTATCTGAAATGCCAATTTGATAATTATCTGGGATTTTTTTTGTTAAAATTTTTACAATATATTCAAGCAAATTTATTCCTAAACTCATGTTACCTGATTTAAATATGGCAATTTTTTTTGAGTAGTTTTTTATTAGATTATCCTCTTTTTTTGTAAAACCAGTTGTGCCAATGACAACCTTTTTATTTAATTTTATTGCAAAATTTAGAATTTCAATTGAAGATTTTGGCCTTGAAAAGTCGATGATAACATCGGTTTTTTTAAAAGCTTCTAAGTTATTATTTTGTATTTTGATGCCCTTAATTTTTTTTCCAACTTTAATATCAGTTAAACTGTAAAGTTTTAAATTTTTATTTTTTGATATTCGGTTAATTAATATCCGACCCATGCGACCAAGGGCACCTATTATAGTGATATTAATTTTTTTCATTAACCGCCGCTCCAAAATTTTTTAGCTTTATTAAAAAAATTTTTTATTTCAGAGTTATTATCTAAATCTTCTAAAGATTTAAATTTTAGGAGCAAGCCTTTTTGTTCTTTGCTTAAAGACTCTGGAATTATTACATTAGTTTCAAGGTAAAGATCGCCAAAATCATTTTCTCTTAAAATGGGCATTCCTTTGCCCTTTAATCTAAATTGTTTTCCAGACTGAGTTCCCTCTGGGATTTTAACCTTTGATTTTCCACCATCAATGGTTGGAACTTCAATTTCAGCACCAAGTGCAGCATCGGTCATGGAAATGGGTAATTTATAGTATAAATTTTCCTCAGATCTTTGAAAAATTTTATGTTTTTGAACATTAATTAAAACATAAAGAT
>Ga0315902_10007717_pt1 | contig 14652 bp, 10 predicted proteins | sample LakEriMetagenome_9_FD_203523 | JGI IMG/M metagenome (GOLD analysis project Ga0315902, IMG submission 203523) | Freshwater fungal communities from buoy surface, Lake Erie, Ohio, United States - Buoy 12 MA117 | ecosystem: Environmental > Aquatic > Freshwater > Lake > Lake biofilm | place: USA... | reverse complement strand
CACGGAGAAACTCAAGGGTATGACCCTTTTTTTGCAGCGGATACTCGTCCGGACAGGAGCCAAGCACTTCGATGGCGTCCACATGAACTTCCCAATCTTGGCCTTTGCCAGGAGACGGTTTCATCACACCATCTATGCGGATGGCGGCGCCCGTATTGACATCATTCAACCGATCGAAGTGAGCGTTAGTGCCGTCCATGACCAGCTGCAGATCACGCTGGGTCGAGCCATCATTGACCACAATGAAGGCCACGCTCTTCGAAACCCGCTTCGAGCGAACCCAAGCATTGACGGTAACCGACAACCCATCTCGCCCATTCTTCAGAATCGTGCTGATCCGTTCACGCGCCACGTGCTGTTTTCCTTCCTGAATGATAAACGATTCGGCAGGGAGTCAGTTCCAAGCTTCGCCTAGCCCGCTTGTCGGCAAGTTGATGACGGAACCTGCCCACTTGCCTCGTTGTCGATCGCGAGCCTCCTCGGCCTTCCGCAGAAACAGTTCTTCCTGCTGAACCATGGACTGCCACGTGCTAAAAGGCATGCAGATATCCCCCTGCCCTTTCTGCGTCTCGCAGTAAACTTCGTAATATACCGCGAGCACATTTCTGGCAACCCTGTACCAGTTAAACTTTTTGACCTGCTCATAACCTCGACGTCGCATCTCATCACGCAGGTCTTCGTCACGTAGGACTTGAGCCAACGTTTGAGCGAGCTGCTGACAGTCATAAGGACTGACCATCAGGGCTGCATCGCCGACCACTTCGGGGAGCGAGCTGGTATTCGACGTGACCACAGGCGCTCCGCTCGCCATCGCCTCGAGCGGTGGCAAGCCGAAACCCTCGTAGAGACTGGGATAGGCCACAAGCTTGGCCTGCCGATAGAACTGCTTCAATTCCTCATCGCTGACAAAGCCCTTGAAGATCACATCGCTGTGAAAGTTCTTGATCTGGAGTCGCACATCGGCAAAGAGCGGGCTCTCACCACCGATCAGGATGAGTTTCGTCGTGAGATCGGCATGCTCGTTGCGCATCCGTTCGTAGGCTTCGATCAGCGTTCCGATATTCTTCCTTGGCTCGAGGGAACCGACGTAGAGAATGTAGTCGCCTTCTTGCTCCTGCCTCTGATCCAGCAGAGCCTTCGACCCAAAGGTCTGATCCACGGCCCAGTAAATCAGCCGAACCTTGCCAGCGTCGACGTTATAAAACTGCAGCAAATCGTTCCGCGAGTTATTGCTGTTGGTGATGACCCTCGAGGCGCGCCGAGCCAGGCGTGGGATCGCGAGATTATAGGCTGTATGAAACATGTAGCTGTACCACTGTGGATTGACCACGAAGCAGAGATCATGGATGTGCACGATCGAAGCGCCCCGGTAGAACAAGGGCGCCATATTTGCAGGTGAATGGAGAATGTCCACCTGATGCTGCCGAGCGAGTCGAGGAAGAACAAACTGCTCCCAGATGTGGTTCCGCAGATTATCGCCGACTTTCAGTCGGCTGGTGACCAGCTTCACGTTGGGATACTGCCATTCCTGGGCCTCGGCTTCGCCCGTAAACAGCACGTACTCGTTGGCCCGATCCATCTCGAAAAGGGTCTTGATCAGATTGTAGGCAGCCCGCTGGACACCGGTCCGTTTAGCGACCAAAAAGCGTCCGTTGATTCCAATCTTCAATGTCTGTACCTCGTTCCTGTCCTGTACGGCCTCTTTTGAGCGCCCCAAAAAAAGGCCAGGGGCTCCATCTACCATTCTGAAACTCGGAGAGGACCATGGGTCTATCAGGAACTGAGAGACCTGGATCCTGCCTCGCCTCGGGGCCATGTCGAGACGCTCCCTAACTTCGTTCTTCACCGACCGATACCGGCTCACCGAGCCTTCCCTGTTCAGCGTCAGCCCTCAACTCTGGACAACCGCACAGCTCGTAGACCTTGATGGTCTTTTCGATCATTTGATCCCAAGAGAAGCGACGCGCGTGCGCGAGACCCTTTTTCCGCAGGCTTTCGCGAGTTGCCGTATCGTAAACACCCTGTTCCAAGGCTTCGGCTATGGCCTTGTAGTCAAAGGGATTGGCAAATATGGCATTATCACCGACAACCTCCGGCAGACTGGAGGAACGAGCGACGACGACAGGCGTGCCGCAGGCCAAAGCTTCGAGCGGAGGTAGCCCGAAGCCCTCGTAGGTCGAAGGATAGACAAAAAGGTCCGTTAATGAATAAACGGCCGGCAGATGCGCCTCTTCGATAAACTTGGAGAAAAAAATGAGGTGCTTCTTGCCATAGTTTTCCGCGATTTTTATCAGATTGGCATCCGTGGGGCAAGCCAAGACCAGAGGGATATCCGTATTGGAATAGCAGTAGGCCCGCACCAGCTGGTGAACGTTCTTATGCGGCTTGTTGTTCGAAACGCAAAGTATGAAGCGCTCGGGAAGACCGTACAGGTCCCGCACATATTCGAGGTAGACTCGGTCCGTGATCGGGCGATAGTCTTCGGAGACACCGTTATAGGTCACGAAAATCTTACTCGGATCAAGCCCCAGAGTCCGCACGATCTCTTTTTTGCTGAATTTACTTACAGTGAGAATATAGCGAGAACGCTTGATACTACGCCGCACCACGATATGGTAGTACATCTGGTGAAAGAGAGTATAAAACTGTGGCAAGACCATGTGGTTCAAGTCGTGTATGGTCATGACCATCGCACAGGGTACGAAGATAGGCGCGACGAAGGACGGGGCATGAAACAGATCGATCCGCAGGGAGCTGAGTAACTCCGGAAGTTCGCGCTGTTCGCCTATGCTGATCCATTGAGAGTGCGCCGTCACGAGGGTAATCGGCTCAGGCCAGTCGTAGGACTCGAGAGGTGATCCCCGGTTGATGAACACGAAGAACTGGTGCACGGTCGAACGGGATCTCAAACCCCGCAAGAGCTGAAACACATATCGCGCAATACCGTGCATGCTGCCCTGGCGTATCATCCGGGCATCGATAGCGATTCGCACATGGTCCTCCTGATTCGACTCGCTGGCTTCTTGTTTCACAGCTCCTGGCAAAAGTCTAGCGAGGGCGACAGGCAAAGACCAGCCCATTTTGGCAAGCAAAACGGGACTCAGCGCGAGCTAGTCCGGTGAGACTCATCCTTCTTATCGAAGCAAAAGCCTGATTTATCAGCTAGTTCGATCCACAGAATTCCGGGAGCTGCTTCAGAACGCCAGACCTAGTTCGATCCCGGGCTCGAGCCGGCTCGTCATACGACGTTCGAGAGTCTCAAGATCGTCTTCACCTGTGGTCGCGCGGCCTTCCTTGGCTGCATCCTTCAGCTGGTTCTGGAAGTGCCGAATTCCGAGGTAAGCTCCCAAGGAAAAAGGTATAGATTCTGCTACATAACGATAGCCAAAGCGGGCATGGCCCGTGGCTCCTGTCCCCTTGAGCTCGTGGAGAACCTTGCCATCGGTGTTCAGTGTGGCACCACCCAGGTCCTGATTTGTTCCAGGCGTCTGGAGCCAGTCGGCTTGAACGGTCCGATAACCGACCCCAAATCCCCAGAAGCCGCCTGACATCATCTTTGGATTCGAGTACTGAGAATAAAAGAGGGCTGCCTGTGTCCCCTTCATCATGAGTGAATCGCCGTTCTTCTCTTCGATTTCCTCGTCGCTATAGAACTCGGTCTCTTGCAGAACGTTGACCTCGAGCCCTAGCGCGCCTTTCCCCTTGAGGTTCCATTCAAATTTGCCCACCGCCTCACCACCGAAGCTGATCAAAGGCAGGCTGATGTTCATGGACTTGTAGGAATCCGCTCTTAGAGCCGTCGATCCCCCCAGCAGGGCACCTAAGGCCAGCAGTCGAATACAGAGGTTCTGATAACGCATATGACTTCTCCTCGTTGCTCAAGGCAGGCAACCGTTCCGTGTAGCCATTCCCCAAAGCGGTGTGTACATGAATCTGTTCCTATTCTACTGCCCCAGCAAGGAAACGGAAAGACGGCGGACTTCCCACATTGAGTTCGCCCGGATTTCAAGCTACGCTGAGCAGAAGTTTATCAGCTCGAATTTCAAAAATTCCAAAGGACCTTTTTTGCATGAAAGTCATTGCGCACCGAGGTGCCTGCACGGAAGCCCTGGAGAACAGTTGGCAAGCCTTTCGCCTCGCGGTAGATTCTGCAGCCGACCGGATCGAACTGGATGTTCATCTGACCCGAGACGGGCATTTGGCCGTTATGCATGACGAGACCTGTCAAAGGACTGCGGGTGATTCCCGCCGCATCAATCAGCTGACTCGGGCCGAGATCAGCCGCGATATTCAGCTTGCCAATGGCGAGCCCGTGCCATTCCTTGACGAAGTCCTGGCGGAGTTGCTACCTACGATCGAATTCAATATCGAAGTAAAAAGCCCGGGGCGACCGACCGTTACGGCTTTAGCACAGCTCCTAGAACAACAGCCGCATCCGGAAAAACTGATTGTATCTTCGTTCCTCAAGCCAACCTGCGAGCAGCTGGCGCGGGAGCACCCGGAAATCAAAGTCGCCCTGCTATGGGATCGCAGCCTTTGGTGGCCTGGCGCATTCCGCTGGGGTCCGCGACAATTCATGACAAAAAATGCGATACGAATCTTCCATCCTGAAGCCCGACTGGTGACACCATCGATGGTGCAGTTGCTGAAGCTGGAAGGCTGGGATATCTTTCCGTATGTCGGCTTGCGCGATGAAACGCATCCCGAGGAGCTTTGGACCTATCTCATGACCGTAGGGGTAGACGGTCTCTGCACGAACTATCCACGACACATGCGCCTTTGGCTGCAAGAGGCAGAAGATGACCCGAAACGCTTCCGAAACCTCCGATTGGAATCTGGCAACGCTTGAATCGCCGGTGGATGGAATCGACATCCGCTACGCACGCTGGGAACCCCAACCCTCTGCTTTTGGCGTACTTCTACTAAACGGTCGGATGGAGTGGATCGAAAAGTACGGCCCCCTGCCTGCAGAGATCAAACTTTCGCAACCCGTCTGCTGGGCGACCATGGATCATCGGGGCCAAGGGGCCTCGGGTGGTCCGAAGGCCCATGTTCGTTCTTACGACGAATACACCCGGGATGTCGGTGCTGTCGCACAGCAGGTCTTTGGGGACCGCCCCTATGCAGTCATCGCCCACTCGATGGGTGGACTCATCGCCATGCATGGGTGTCTCCATGGACATCTGCGCCCCCGATCGATGTCCCTCTGCTCCCCTCTCTTCGCCTTACCGGATCGGCCTGTTCCTCGGCGCCTGGCCGAACCTTTGGCTGCTCTGATTCGACGAACCCGCTGGCAGGCTCAACCAACTGGGGTCCGGAAGGAGCGACGCTCTTCCTTTCACCGTAATCCCCTGACCCATAGTCAGCAAGCATTTGAAAGAGCCATGCAATCACCCTTTCTCTATGTATCGCCTACCTTTGGTTGGGTAGCGGCCACCTTCGATGCCTGCCGAGAGATCTTTGATGAGACGCGCATCTTGCAGCTCTCTTGCCCCGTCCAGATCTTCTCTGGCACCGAAGAGAGCATCGTCGATCCCCGAGCCTACCCGCTTTGGTGCGAACGTGCGTCTGCTCTGCAGCACCATCCCGTACAATACCGACTGGTAACCGATGGACGACACGAGCTACTCAATGAAATCCCTCGCATCAAATCGCAGGTACTCTCGAGCATAGTCCACTCTCTGGAGCGCTTTCTTGTGAGCAAGTCTACGGTCGACTGCGACGAGCCCTAGTGAGTGCGCGTCCAGACATAGTCACCTATTCGTCATCTAAAAAAAATCTTCAGTTCCTGATGAACTGCATATCCACTCGGGGCTACAGAACTTTTGCACCCAGCCTCTCAACCATTTCTGAACGCTTAAAGGCGTCATTCAGCACATACAATAGGTCGCTCTTTCCTATCGATGTCTTGGTCACACTTAACATTCGATCACGTTCACAGCTAAACCACCTCGCGAGGTTTCCTTGTATTTGGTCATCATATCGGCCCCAGTCTCACGCATCGTTTTGATCACAGAATCCAAAGAAACATGATGATGCCCCTCACGCTTCATCGCAATACGCGAGGCGTTGATCGCCTTGATGGCGCCCATCGCATTGCGCTCGATACACGGAATTTGGACGAGTCCGCCGATGGGATCACAGGTGAGCCCCAGATTGTGCTCCATCCCAATTTCAGCTGCTTCCTCGATTTGGGAGTTACTGCCATTCAAGGCACTCACCAGTCCTCCAGCGGCCATGCTGCAGGCAACACCGACTTCACCTTGACATCCTACTTCAGCGCCCGATATCGATGCATTCTCAGCGTAAAGGATGCCGATTCCAGCGGCCGTCAAGAGAAAACGATACACTCCAGCTTGATCGGCCTGGGGACAAAATTCTTCGTAGTATTTAAGTACCGCTGGAATTATACCAGCAGCCCCATTGGTCGGAGCTGTCACTACCCGTGAACCAGCAGCATTTTCCTCATTGACCGCTAGAGCATAAAGATTAACCCAATCCAAAATGGAGAGGGGATCCTTTAAGGCTTTCTGTGGATTCTGGGTAAGATCGCGAAAGAGATCAGGTGCGCGACGCTTGACCTGGAGCTTGCCGGGCAACACACCCGAATTACGACAACCTCGATCGATACAATCCTTCATGGTCGACCAAATGCGATCAAGCCCCGCATGAATGTCCGCAGGAGATCGCCAAGATGTTTCATTTTCAAACATGACTTCATCGATGCGAAGCTTTTCTTTTTCGCAGATCTCAAGCAGAGATGCAGCCGTTTTGAAAGGAAAGCGAACCACCGTCGCATCTTTCTTGAGACGGTCTTCCTTCGCTGTTTCCTCGTTCACGACGAATCCTCCGCCTATGGAGTAGTAGACGCGAGCATGAAGCTCTTGGTACTCGGCATCGTAGGCGATGAAACGCATGCCGTTCGGATGCAGAGGTAAAGTCTTTCGGCGGAAAAAGATGATATGTTTCTTGGGATCAAACCCTATCGTGTGGACTCCCTTCAGCTTGAGCTCCTGTTTGGAGCGAATAGTCTCGAGCTTTGCATCGATTGTGCTGGGATCAATCTGATCGGGCTGCTCTCCCGATAAGCCCAGCATCACGGCTTTATCAGTACCGTGACCTATCCCAGTCAGCGCGAGCGAACCATAGAGTTCGACGTTGATCGAATGAGTCTTATCGAACACCTGCTTTTCCTCGAGACCTAAGAGAAAACGATAGCCAGCCCGCATGGGGCCCACCGTGTGGGAGCTGGAGGGCCCAATGCCGATTTTAAACAGGTCAAATGTGCTTATTGCCATATTATCCTCGTTATATCCTCTTCTTCGAGTGTACCGAGTGCTACCGAATGGTGGGAATAGTCGCAAGGTGAATTGGCAGTCCAGCGGGCCTTTCTTGCTCAGCAAAGCGACTCGCTTCGACAAAGAGCGCGTGATACAAGTCGCAGGTTCCTTCTTGTCCACAAGGAGTCTGTCTTGTCATCACGCAGCCTATCGCTGATCCTCTTGCTGATCGCTATGACTTCTATCCAGTTCGGCGCATAGATCGCCAAGGGCCTCTTTCCCGTTCTAGGTGCCGCCGGTACGACTCTGTTCCGAACAAGCTTCGCAGCACTCCTGCTCCTCTTGATTTGGCGCCCCTGGCGGACCCCCTTGTCACGAAATTCGTGGAAGAATCTGGTCCTCTATGGGGGTGCCCTCGGGGTGATGAACCTCTGCTTCTACCTTTCACTCCAACGTATCCCCCTTGGCATTGCGGTGGCACTAGAATTTACTGGACCTCTCGGAGTGGCCCTCTTTGCATCGCGAAAACCCTTGGACTGGGTTTGGGTCACTCTCGCCGTGTTAGGCCTCGGACTGATTCTCCCCCTCAAAGACCGCGACGCTGCCCTCGATCCTATCGGGGTTTTGTTGGCACTTGCTGCCGGATTCTGCTGGGCTCTTTACATTGTTTTTGGCAAGCGGGCTGGTTCAACAGTGCACGGGGGGCAAGCGGCTGCTCTCGGCATGACGATGGCTGCCTTCGTGGTGTTTCCCGCTGGCAGTGGGCAGGTCCCCTGGCTGGACCTCTCGCCTGGTCTGCTCCTTCAGGTCTTCATGATTGCCATTCTTTCGAGCGCTCTCCCCTATTCGCTGGAAATGGTCGCTTTGAAACATTTGCCTACCAAAACATTTGGTATCCTGATGAGCCTCGAACCAGCTCTAGCAGCTATGATGGGCTTTATTTTTCTCCGCGAACACCTGACACTGCTTCAGTGCTTAGCCATTTTTTGTATTATGTTGGCATCCGCTGGCAGCGCCACCACCGTTCCCTCCGCAGAACCGATTCCTCCGTTGCCTGAGACGCCGCTCGACTCTGTTCGTGCGCGTCCAGAAACGATCCCTGGGGAATAACAAATCCCACTCGAAGCTTCCTCACTCTAGGGACCCAACCTCCCTGTCTTTACGGAAGGCTTCGATGAGTCTCCAGGACAGACGGTGAGCTGCTCCCAAAGTCCCATCAAAGCCTCCCGGGAATAGGCGCTCGGACGGGGCTTTGGTACTCACTGTGATGCATTCTTACCAAGGATCAGCATCGAAGGATGAAATACTCTAAGCTGGCTTCGCGAGCGTGGGCCCCTAAGGAATACCCCTCATCCCTTCGTTATCAAGCTCAGCCCCTGCCTTCATCTCCCTTCACTAAGCTTCTGATATCTCAAGATAATTCTAATCTTATTTGGTTCTAGCCCCGATCGAGGGGTGCGGGATGGCCAACGAGCGACTTTAACTTATGTTTTATGAGCTTTTACCGAATCTCCCCCAGTGAGCTCTGGAGGACATGCAAGCGGAGGAGTGTTCTGTGCGTATTCTGGTAGTACCCTCTTTGATCCTAGCTAGTCTATCAAGCGCCTGCTTTCGTCTCCCCAGCCAGGCCAAGGGAAGCGTACAGGTTCTGAATACCGAACCGCGGGTGGTAGAGACTCGAACCGTCGGGGACTCAAAGTCTGTCGCAAGCTATGATCCGATGTCCAAAGTGGCCACGAAGGTCGAAGCACCCAAGGGAGCCCTCGCTGGCTCGAATATAACTCTCCCGGCGGGTTCACTCGCCGTATCAGCCGAACTCATCGTGGAGGAGGCGGTGCCGCTGTCCGAGACCTCGCTCGCAAGCGCGGTGGGGATCAGCGAGACGATCGAAGTGCGGCCCCTAGGTGCCGGCCTCATCATCCGACCCTCGGAGCATGCTGATCTGACTCAACCCCTCACGATTGCCATGCCCATCAGCCCTTTCTCGTCACTGATCGGTCGACTCCAGCAAAGACTGGGACTGCAGTCCAAGAAACATTATGCCGTCTTTTTCAAATACTTCGTCCGAGGCGAACTGCGAGCAGGTGTCATCTCGAGCTCAGAACTCCGTCTGACAAGTGATGGCCTTGTCGCCTTTGAAGGTTACTTCGGAGCCTACTGGCTCGCTGAAGTCAGCAGCCCCCTCGAGCAAAGGGTAGAAGTCCCCAGCCAGGAACCGATCGTCAATAAAGACAGAGTTGCTGTTATTGAAGCAACCGGTATCGTCAGCGAGCAGCAAGTCGTAGCCAAAGCTCAGATTCCCTCGCCCACCTGGGGGGCAATCGATTTAAATTTCGATGAGCTGACGCGCCAGCTTAGGGTTTCGGCCACTATCGAGGGAACGCGAACCGTGTCTCAGTGCAAGCTCGATCTATTTCGTGATCAGTCTGCTTCCACAGGAACGATCGTCGAAACCCAGAATTCTATCAACGTGACCATAACTCTCGATCGAGAGGATGCTCTGACTTTTCAGGCCCGGTTTCGCTGTCTCGATGATCAAGCCCGACTCACAGTTTCGGCTTGGAGTTCGCTCCTGAGTATTCCTGTGGCTCACGTCATATGGACAACTCCTACCTTAACCCTTGCAGGACGCACCGTGACACTCTCTGCTCAGATTCATGCGGCTCGTTCCGTCCAGGACTGCAGGGCAGAGTTTAGCGAAGACGGCGGGACCTCGATCGCCTACCAGACGGTCACAGGCACCGTGTTGAATCACACCCAAATCCTTTCCCGTCAGGACGCTCACACCCTACAGGGTCGCTTTCGCTGTTCCGATGATCTAGGTCGCCCGACCTTATCAGCTTGGAGTCCTATAGTTTCGGTCCCTACTGAGGTCATGGCTGCCCCCATGTGGACGTCTGTGAACCTTACACTTATGCCAGCGACTCGCATGGTCACCCTCACTGGGATATTAGCGACGACACCAAGAACTTTTGTCTGTTCTGCCCGCTTTTCCGAGTTGCCCAACCTCTCCGAAGGTTATGCCATCAGCATCGGTCAGGGCCTAGCGGCTTCCTATGTCGTGAATAATGTGAATGCGCATATGCTCTATGCTCGCTTTGAATGTTTCGATGAAAAAGACTCTCTTTTTCTCTCCCCGATTACCAGCTTAAACATGCCGGCCTACCCATTCTCTGCGCCCCTCTTGGCTTCTCCTGGCCATCGACTTTTTCCCACAAACTTCCTTCGCGCGGGTACGAGTTATCAAGTCGACTTCGATAATGTCGCGAGCAGCCCTTTCAATGACTTTGGGATGACCTATACTTGCTCCTTCAGCAAATTGACGACGACAAACGGCCCCCCTACAGCTTGTACAAGTCTTTGGGGCAGCTCCTTTTCAGCAACCCATGGCTTTTTCAGTTGGACACCTGCTCCGTGGGACGTGGGGGCCTACCAATTCACGGTCACAGGCACCAACGTAGCAGGAACCAGTACGCAGAGCTTCACCTTGGACGTCGCTCCCGATATCGATACCAATCAACTTCTTCTCGCTCTTGACGGACGCTTCGCGGACGCCGTTCGAGGTGGTATGAATTCAACTGCCAACACTTCGAAGTGGTTTGACCTGACCTCGAGCGGTAAGCAGGCTACCCTCTATAATTTCGACCCTACCGCCACTTGGTTTGGGACCAACACCTCGGGTGACCCTGTCCATCTTCGCTTCGATGGCTATGATGATTATCTCGACGTTCCAACGCTCAACTTATCCGGCCAAAGCGAACTCCGTTTCGAGACGTGGTTGATGGATGAAAACAGCACGAGCGAGCGCATCATCATGACCAATGCTAACAGCGCACAACGCGGCTGGACACTCACCAACCGGCGCCTGATGCTAGGTCTTGGCGGTGGCGGTAGCTACTCCTCGACCGTCTTAGCTGCTTCTCCAAGTCTTTACTGGCGGTTTAACACGATCGCTGAAGGGATTGTTCCTGATTGGAGCGCCAACAATCGCTATGGAACCATCGAGAATCCGGCGAATGTGCAGCTGATTCAGGAGACTGCCTTTGGACCCATAGCCGAGGGGGGCTCTGCTCTTAACACGGGGAGTGGTTACTACCGGGTCACACCCCCTTTCCAGTCTGGTTTAAATTGGACCATCGAGACGTGGTTTCGCTATCCGCTCACTTGCAACGAGGCCTGGTGCAGCTTGGTTCGCGGCGTGAGTGACAACGACCATCACTTCACGATCGTGAAGCGGGATACCAATCACCTCGGAATCGCACTCAAGACAGAGCAAGACACGACCTTTTACTCGAGCGGCTATTCTCTGAACGCCCTTTCCCCTGGCTGGCACCACCTCACGGTCGTGGGCCAAGCAGGCACGACCCAGTTCTACCTCGACGGTGCTTCCGTCGGCTCCGTACTGAGCGTGCAACCAACAGGCTTGATAGGATCCATCGGTGGTGATGGCGGATCCGCCTGGGGACAGATCGATGAGTTAGCAATCTATGCCAGTGCCCAAACCGCTACTCAAATTCAAACTCATTTTCTCGCCGGTTTTGTGCCTCAGTGTACGTACAAATCGATACCCGGCCAGTGGCAGCATCTGGCTGCCACTGTGAGCGATACCACGAACCAGCTGCGACTCTGGATGAACGGCAGTCAAGTCTGTAGCCTATCCAAGCTTCCGACCATGCCCTTTCAAGCAAGCGGCACACCTCTCACCCTGGGTCGATCTACTCTCTTGGGTAACACGCACAGCTGGGGGGGACGGCTCTCGAACCTCGCCATCTACTCACAGGCTCAATCCAACAGCATCAATTCGAATTTTCAAGCAACTGGACCCGCCTACAGCGGCATCTCAAGGAGTGGGTTGGTTACTTGGCTTCAGGCTGGCCAGGGGTTGTTTCAAGACCTGAATCGTACGATCCCGGCGCAGGAAGCCAACGATCCTGTCGCAGCCTGGACCGATCAGAGTGGATCGGGTGTCCACTTCGATAGCTCGTCGGCAGGAGACCCCATGGAATCCCGAGGGACTCTCCGAACGAATATCTTGAACGGCTGGCCCGTTGTAGCTTTCGATGGGGTGATGGATACTCTCCGTACACATTTTTCCTACGGTAGCCCCAACACTGTCTTTCTAGTTGCAAGGCAGACAGGAGAGCCACGCGGCCGTGTCCTCACTTCTCTGGCCAACAACTGGTTACTGGGCTGGTGGGGAAACGGTGCTGACTGTGCTCATTTTGAGTACTGGCTAAAAAATTGCACGGATACTGACAACAGCTGGCGGATTTATATGTCCGATCAGGCAGGCAATACCGATCGTTTGTTTCGTAGCGGTCAACTTCTCGCTGAGTCATTCTCAGCCATTTCTCAAGGTCCTTCGGGCTTGGCCCTGGGTGGCATCGGAGGATACCAGGAGCCATCGAAAGCGGAGGTCGCTGAGTTGATCGTCTACCAGCGGGTGCTCAGTGACACAGAGAGAGCAGCTGTATTCGCTTATCTCAGCTCTAAGTACGGTCTCTAGTTCGGTATGTCCGTCTCACCACCTGGAAACTTTCTCATAGGCTTTATCCAGAGCGATACAGACTCAAAAAGGCGGCATCTCGACGATGTCGTCTCGCGAACCACTCGAGAGCACAGGCGTTGGCCTGCTCCTTGCTTAGGTCTCACCGTCTCGTGTCGACAGCCTACCTGGAGCCGATTACACTATGCACTATGTACAGACTTTCGCTTTGTCCCTACTGTCTCTATCCTTCACCTCCCAAGTTCTCGGTGAAACCATTGCCCTGGGAGTCAAACTTGGCCACCAAACGGCTCGCTTCGAGAGTGACTCGCTACGTGCCGCCGAAATTACAAGAATTACTGATGCTTGGGGTGATGAGACACAGCTCTATCTCAACCCTAAGGCCCCTTTCCGCCTCGGGGAAAAAAATGGCCCTGTTGCAGGTTTTCGCCTCAGTATCATCGACAACTATTGGGGATTCACAGGTGAGTTCGATTATGCACAGTTCTCAGCTCAGACCGGTTCGACCCTAGCCGTTTATGGATTCGGAGGTTCCGGAGAAGTCAACGTCGTGAAGCAACCCCGGATTCGGATCTATGGCCTGGTGGGACTGCGGGCTAGCAGCATTCAGGCCAATCGCGATCTCAGGCAAGACTTCGTTGATCGTGAGGAACTCATCGAAACACAAGCTGTGTGGACTCTCAACCGTGATTGGGGTGCAGGCATCGAACTCCCGCTTCAAAAGGATCTCAGTCTGGGTTTGCTTTATCGCCGCTCCGAATCGATTGCGGCCGACGGTACCTATCGACAAGTCATTCGCCGCACCGACAGCTTCAATAACCGAGTCATCACCGAGGAGTCACGTGCTGCCTACGAAGACTTCCGTTACAACTTCGAGGAGTTTACGCTTTCCATCAATCTTCGCTCGCGAAGTTGAGAGAATTTCTTTTTCTTCTTCCCCTTGAACCATGAATCCAATCTATAGCAGAGTCAGATTTTTGTTAACGATCGCGATCTACCTTCCGTTTCACTTTCGCCACTTCAGAGACAGATCGAGAAGGTCGAGCTTCTCGTTGTTCTGATGCACCCTGCCCCTCGACCAAAACCTGCTCCAATAGACGCCGCATGCTTTCGAGTGTCACAGGTTTGGACAAGTAATGAGACATACCTGCTTCCATGCATGCATCACGTTCCGCCTGAAAAGCATTTGCTGTCATCGCTACGATAGGTTGATGATAGCCCAAAGCCCTTAGAGTATGGGTTGCTTCCCAACCATCCATCTCTGGCATCCAACAGTCCATCAGAATACATGCATAGTTATGGCTTTTTGCCATCTCTACCGCCAGGCGCCCGTTGGGGACGATATCACATGTCAAGCCGAGCTTCTGCAAAATGAGTTTGGCGACCTCTTGATTCACTGGATTGTCTTCGGCAACTAAAAGGTGCCTACTTCTTGGAAACTGAGGCACCTGTCCGACTAGTGCGCGGACAGCCTGCGGCGAGTCATCATGACCCATAAGAGCAGCAACCTCTTCATACAGACGAGACTGACGATAAGGATATTTGAGGACATGATCTCCCTGATGCCCAAGGAATCTGGGCAGTAACCATAGCACAGGAGGTTGTGCTTCCCCAACACCCTGTTTGCCTATGATATCCTGCAATGCAGAAACCTGAGACTCATCAGCTCCATAGGCCAAGATCATATCGTGTTGAGGCCATTGACCTAGAGGATCCTCGAGGAAGCAAACGTCCGTTTTCAGACCCCGATGTCCTAACTGTCGACGCAACATGTCGACCATGATGTCTCCTTTCTCCGAAAGGATCAGGAGATTTTTATCACTTAAATCGGGGCGGGGAACGAAGTCATCCGACCTGCTAGGAATC
>Ga0315902_10007715_pt1 | contig 14653 bp, 12 predicted proteins | sample LakEriMetagenome_9_FD_203523 | JGI IMG/M metagenome (GOLD analysis project Ga0315902, IMG submission 203523) | Freshwater fungal communities from buoy surface, Lake Erie, Ohio, United States - Buoy 12 MA117 | ecosystem: Environmental > Aquatic > Freshwater > Lake > Lake biofilm | place: USA... | reverse complement strand
GGTGGGCGATGTACTCCGGGCGCTTGTAGCGGCGGATGTGGTTGGACACCGCGCACAGGCTCAGGTAGACGCTCACGCGGTTCCAGGGTGAGAGGTTGCTGGTGGACGCATGCACCAGGCAGCCATGGAACAGGATCATCGAGCCCGCCGGCCCGGTGGGGCTGACGATGCCGCCGTTTTTGCCGCCGCCGCGCTCCACCAGCTCGGTGATCAGGTCGTTGCTGACGGTCCACAGCGGGTAGCTGGTGGTGGTGAGGTCGTGTTTGGCGTCCACCACGCCGCGCTTGTGCGAGCCAGGGATGAACATCAGCGGGCCGTTGAAGGCGTTGACGTCGTCCAGAAAGATGGCCACGTTCATGGCCCGGGCCTCCGGCATCATGTCGTCGTTCAGCCAGGTGCCGTAGTCCTGGTGCCACTGCCAGACGTCGCCCTCGAAGGCCATCTTGCCGTTGATCTTGAACTGGTGCATGTACAGCTGCTCGCCGAACAGCTCCTCCACCGGCTCGATCATGCGCGGGTGCCGCGCCAGCCGCGCAAAGGGCGCGCTGTACATGTGCGCGGCGAAGTTGGTGCGCACCGCGTCCGAGCCGCGCTCGCGCACGTTGTAGGCCTCACGCCTGCTGTAGAGCTCGGGCACGGCGGCGTTCAGCGCGGCCGTCTCCTCGGGCGTGAACAGGCTGGGGAAGAACAGGTAGCCGTCGCGGTCGAACTGTTCGAGTTGCTCGGGGGTGAGTTTCATGGGGGGTCTCCTGTATGGTGTGCGGGGCCTTGCGGCCTCTTGGCCTCTCGTTCAGCCCGCCTCAGCTGCAATCTGCCGCAGCGCCTGCTCAAAGACTTCGGGCGGCTGCCCGCCCTGGATCAGGTGGCGATCGTTCACCACTACTGACGGCACCGAGCGGATGCCCGCCTGCTGCCAGAGGGCCTCAGCCTGCCGTACCTCGGCGCTGAATTCGTCGCTGCCCAGCACTTCGCGGGCTCGGGTTTCGTCCAGCCCAGCGCTCGCCGCCGCTGAAGCCAGCACCTCGGCGTCGCTCGGGTTCAAGCCCTGGCCATGGTAGGTCTGCAGCAGCGCATGCTTGAGTGCGCGCTGCGCGTCGGCCGGGCCTTCCACACCCGCCCAATGCAGCAGGCGGTGCGCGTCAAAGGTGTTCCAGACCCGTGCGCGCGTGCCAAAGGCAAAGCCCACCGCCGCCCCGCGCTCGCGGATGGCGGCCTGGTTGTGTGCAATCTGCTCGGCCGAGATGCCGTACTTGGCAGAAAGATACGCCACCGCATCTTCCCCCTCGGGGCCCATGTGCGGGTTCAACTCAAAGGGCTGGAAGTGCAGCTCCACGGGAATGTCGGTGCCGATGCGCTGCAGCGCGATCTCCAAGGCGTTCAGGCCCACCGCGCACCAGGGGCAGGCGACGTCGGAGACGAAGTCGATTTTCATGCGGCGCAGTCTAGCGGAGGCTTATCGACGACATTGGCCGACCGGTTGACAGATACCGCCGTGTATCCCCTTCTCGACCAGCGAGACCTTTGCTACCCCAGCAAACGCCGGTACAGGTCGATGTGCGCAGCCCGCATCGCATCCGCGCTGAATGTCGAGCGCACCCAGCGATTGGCTTCTTCGCCCATCGACTTGCGGAGCGTCGCATCCTCAATCAATGTTTGGAGCGCCTCAGCCAGCGCTCTCACATCCCGGGGCGCCACCGTGAGGCTGGTTCGGCCCTTCTGGTTCAAGTAGTTGACGCCGTTCCCCAGCTCGCAAACCACCGTCGGCTTGCCGCATGCCATCGCCTCTGCGCTGGCCATCCCAAAGGCTTCTGAAGGCTCCACGGAAGGCAGAGTGAAGACGTCACAGGATCGATACGCCGACACCAGTTCACTTTCGGTCACCTCACCGGTAAACCAGACGCGGTGGTGGACGCCAAGCGACTCGGCTTGGCTTCTCAACATCTGACCCATAGGCCCCGTACCGACCATTACGAGCACGGCGTCTTGTCTCAGCTTTGCGAAAGCGGACAGCAGGAACTCGTATCCCTTGTAATACACGTGCCGCCCGACGGTCAGCAGCATCGGCCGCCCATCGGCAAAGCGCGCCAGCTGGGCCGTCATGGCGGCGTCTGCGTGGTCAGCAGCTAGCCGCGAGAAGTCGAACCCCATCGGCACCACACGGAGCTTGTGCTCCACCCCCGGGCGCTTGAGTTGCTGAGAGTGTTCGTAATGGGCGGGCGTGAAGACGATGATGGCGTCTGCCCGGTCGATAACGCGGCGCTGGATGGGGCCGTAGAGCCTTAACAGTGCACGCTGCTTGACGATATCGCTGTGCCAAGACAGCACGAGTGGGGCCTTGGTGCCGAACAGAAGCCCCGACACGTCACCCATGGGGTTGGGCGCATGCAAGTGCAGAAGATTGCTGCGGCCCGACGACAACTCCCTCTGTACCTCCAACACCATTCCAGGCGCCACGGGCGCTGATGCAATACGACCGTGAAAGCGCTTGACGACCGCGCGGTACGGGAGTTCGCGCTGGCGAATGGCTGGGTCACCGTCTGCGCTGCAGGCCAGCAGGGTGCCCTGCACCTCGGGTTGGAGGGCTCGCAGGAGTTGATCAATGTGCGCCTCAACTCCCGCAAAGGGCGGAGGCAGGAGTTTGCCGAAGTGCAGGGGGCGGATGGCAGTCACCGGCGTGTGCCCCGACCAAGGAGACCACGCAAGACAGACGCGGTTCGCTTAGCTGTCTCTTCCCACCGGAAGCTGGCGGCATGAGCGCGCCCTTTTTCAACGATGGCCTGCCGGGCCTCGGTATCCATTCCCACCACTTGGTCTATGGCGCGCGCCATGTCGAGAACGTCCCGGGGGTCGAAAGTTGCCGCGGCCGCCGTCCCATACACCTCTGGCAGAGCCCCAGCCCGAGCGGCCGCTACAGGGCAACCGGCCGCCATGGCCTCCAGCACCGGCAGGCCAAAGCCTTCATAAAGGGAAGGAAACAGCAGTGCATCTGCCGATGTCATGCAAGCTCGCAACGCGGGGTCGTCCAGTTCTCCTTGAAAGACCACGCGCGAACGAACAGCTTCTGGTAGTGCCGCGCGCCACCGCAGGTGGATACCGTCTTTGGGTAGTCGCCCAACAATTCGTAATTGGTGTGAAAGCCGAGGCGCCACATGCGCAAAAGCTTGCATCAGGCGTTCCACGTTCTTGTGTGGTCGCACGCTGCCTAGGCACAGAAGGTAAGGGATAGACGGACGCCCGTGGCTCCCGCCCGCCCATGAGTCTTCGACCCCAAGAGGCGTGATGGTGAACTCCCCAACGCGCGGCTTGCCCACAAAACGCAGGAACTCGGTCTGCGTAAAGCTGGACACAGCGAACAGCGCCCGTGCGCGCCTTCGCAAGCTGTGCAAGTAGGCACCCACAGCAGGGCGTAACAAAGGCCCACCTCCCATCTCGCGCCGTGGCAAGGCAAGTTGCGCTACGTCATGGACCGTGGCAACGACAGGTACGCTCGAAACCATTGGGTGCGCCAGGCTCGTGGCCCAAAAGTAACCGCCCGTTCCGATGAGATGCCGGAACTCGACCTGTTCGGCCAAACCCATGGGCGGCGTATCCATCTCCATCAGCTGGACCCCCGCGCTTGAGAGCCAGCTATACCGTTTGGCCTGACCCGTTGAAATCAGCGCAGCAAACGGCAGCTCGCTCAGTTGAGCGACCCTGGGGACGACTGCCTGTATGTAGGTGCCGATCCCCGCGTCAAAGGCTTTGCGCGCGTCGACAACGACCCTCATAGATTCGGGCATGCGAAGTTCATCCCGCTGTATAAGCGGGGAGCCAGTGACTTGGTCGGCCACCAACCCGCCGCGCTAACGCAGCTTGGTTTCCCGCAACAAGCGACCGCAGTGCGCCCGCCCGCCGACCTCCCAGCAGCATCTGCAGCAGGTGCACCAGCCAGAACAAGCCCAAGAGAACACCTTGGCTGCCTTGACCGACCTCGCCTAGATGGCACGCATCAGCCAACGGGTGTTGAAGCTTGCCGCGCACATTACCGCGTGCAGCGCGTCGCCCTATGCGCCTGTCAACCAACAGCGATCGTTGCTCCACCCCAGCCTCGCCCAAGATCTTGCGAAAGCGGCTGATCTGGGCCGGGTCACACAGCAGCTTGGGGCTGTAGTACTCCATGCCGAAGAAGAACTGCCAGACCACGTTCTCGCTCCAGCGCTCCACCACCGACTCATCGCTCTCATTTGAGGCGTGCTTCAGGTATAGCAGCGACACCATCAGCCGGATCGGCAACCGCGGGCCGCCCGCTGCACTAACGCCCGCGCCAGCCACCGACAGGGTCGGGCCAAACATGTCCGCGCCCTCAACCGCACGGCCCTTGCGGTCCTTGTGAGCAAAGGCAGGCGCCAACGCCGCTTCGATATCCGGCCACGGCATCCGAGAAGCCAGTGCGGCCAGCGGGTGACGCATGTCCACCATGCAATCCAGGCGGGCGCGGAAGAAGTCGTCGGTGGCCATCGGTTCAGGTCCCAAAACTCTCAGAAACTGAAACCCATTAGATATCTTCCTGGGGGTTCCGGCAATCAGGAATCACCCTGAAAATTTAATCGGGACAAGGGATTACGGTGTTTTGCAGGGCCGACTAAAAACTGAAACTGGCGCTACTCAACTAGAATTTTGTCCCAATTACAAGGGTGTCACCGGTATTGGCGTGGCGACCAAAGATAAGCTTATATTTGAAGTAAGATAAGACTTGCATGGGAAGTCGAAAAGATGGACGTGTCAATTTCGTGCCTTTAGCAACAGTCACTTGAATTTTACCAAGGCCTGATCCATGCATCCATGATGCAATCAATTGGCCGGGATACGGCCTGACATGCGTGGGATCTAACCAGAATGTCTCTGTTATGACCTTGATGTCAATTGGGTTTGGAGTAATAATTAATAGGGTGCCATTTGGCTTTAATAGTTTAACAGAGAGTTCAATCAGGAGTTTTGCAGATTCGGGATTAAGGTGCTCGATCAAATGAGAGCTCAATATTGCATCATAAGACTCGTCATTACGTTGTAAGAAATCGATAGCTTCGGCTTGAACGACCAAATGCCCTTTTGACCTACAGGCTTCAACGCAAGAACTATTCAGGTCTACGCCTTCACCAAAGACTCCACGATCTTTTAACAAATCTAAAAAGTATCCATTTCCGCAACCTAGATCTAGGACCCGTTGTCCAGGATTAAAAATCGAAGCTAAGTGTATTTGGTATGAGCGAATTGAATCTTCGTTTCCCGAAAATTGGAAGTTATAGGCCGAAGGATTTTCTTTTTTCACTTATCAGTTTCTCGCTGAGATGGCGTTACGATAGCTAATAATTGTTTTTGAGACTGTTTCAGACCATGAAAACCTTGTCGCGTTGCTTTGGCCAGCTTTGATTAATTCTTTTCTGCGGCTTTGATTTATTAAAACAATCTCCATTGCGGACCGGATAGATCTAAAATCTAGAGGGTCTACATATAGAGCGGCGGAGTTGGCTATTTCATGCAGTGAGCCACATTGACTGGTAATTACCGCTGCACCGGAGGCCATGGCTTCAATTACTGGAAGTCCGAAGCCTTCGTAAAGAGAGGGATAAACCAACGCAATGCAACCGCTATATAGCGCTTGGAGCTTGGGTTCTGGAATATAGCCTGTAAATACCACGGCATTCTCAATCCCGAGTTGCCTAATTAACGCATCTAGTTGTTTATAACGGGCTGTATTCTCACTTTTTCCGGCAATGACAAAGTAAATATTCGGGTGATCTTTACGTAAATCTGCAAAAGCTTGAATGACCCTGTCTGTATTCTTGTTTTCATCTATTCCTCCCACAGACAGAAAATAGGGTGCAATACCAGCCAGCCCATTGTTGCACGGTAAGTTGGGCTCCGGTCGGCGTTCAAGTGTTATTGCTGGCGCTAGATGTGTGACATCTATAATTTCAGAGGGTATGTCGTAAAAGGCTCTTAAATCACTTGCACTGTGATGAGAAACAGTAATTACTCGACTGGCCCGATGTAATATTCTACCTTCTAGCCAAAACAGTAAGGATCGCATGACTCTGGCGCGGAGCGAATATTTCCTACTGTCATGAAGCTGCGGAATGAGATCGTGAAGTGTCACAATATAAGGAGTTCTTAAAAATATACTTGCGTCGCTATGACACATGAAGTGCACAAGATCAATCTGGTGATCAGCTAAAGGACGGAGAAAGTTCCTGCTTAGCGGATCTAAGCCGCCTGTTCTTTGTGCTTTCCATGACTTAAATATCTTAATAGTATGAGATTCAGGAATACCAAAAGGTATTGCAAGATCGGGGTCTATGAGGTAGTAGATATCAAATTCATTATCATGCAATTGAACAAGTTGAATAATATGTCTAGCATATGAGCCAATCCCGCGATGAGCATGGCCTCGAAACCCAGTCTGTAAAGGACGAAAGTCTAGAGCTAATCTAGGTTTTTGATTATTTTTTTCCATTTTTTATATAAAGACCAAAAAATACGGTAATCATGTAGAGAACAATAGCTGTGGTAACTTCAGCAATTGGGTAAGTGTGTGGAAATAGAACAGCGATAAATAAGAGAGGGGCAGAATAAAGGATTCCAGATTGACACCATTTTAGCTCAATTTCAATGCTAAGCTTGATCTTCATTGTAAATGATAAAAAAATCACGGAAAAAGATTCGACCAAAATTACAGATATCACTGCTCCCAAAGCTCCATGTGTGGGTATGAATGTATAGCAAAATAGCAGGCTGATTATTAAGTTAATTAACGACAACGCAAGTACGTATCGCTGCAGGCCCAAGGCTCCAAGCGTTTGACCTAATGAGTTGCTGACAACAACAAGAAGTACGTACACGCCGGCTAGCATCATGATTGGCGCGCATGTCGTATATTCTGGCCCAAAGAATATATTTAGCAATGACTTCGAGAATAAAAAGATAAGTGTAGCGGCGGGTATTATTATGATAGATAGCTGGCTCATTTGGTTGTAAAGAATATTTTGTATGCTTATTTTACTAGATTGTCTATTTAGAAGTGAATAAATGCCTACATTAAGTGAGCCAACTATGGCAGTGATTGAGAAAGGAAAGAGTGTCGCGGCTCTATACCACGCCGACTCGATATCGCCTGAAAGACTATATACAAATACTTGGTTTGCGTTTGTGTAGCCACTGACGGCTATTGATGAGCAAAAGAATGGGAGTGCAGTAATACAAAGGTCCTTGATGGATGGCGTCGAAGGGTCATTGAGGGAATCAGACTTAATTTGATGCCGAATATTTGATAATGTATAAACAAAAAAAACCAGGAAAGATATGATCGCTCCAAGCAGAACACTAACGAGAGCCATAACTACGGTCGGAGATGCCTTGATTAGGATGAATAGTATAATAATCTCTAGAGAACGAGAAATTATAGCCGCTCGAAGTTCTAAATCAAATCGATGTATTGCCCTTAAGTGAGCAGAAAAAGTTCCAATAACAGAACGAAAATACGATATGAGTAATACAATAGGAAAATATATCTCTAGTCCTTTTATGTAATAAATTATATAGTGTCCGAAAGTCAAATATAACACACATATGAATGCGGCACACAAAGACTTTATGAATATAGCTCGGCCCATTAAAAGAAAGTAACTCTTTCGACTTAGAAATCGTAACTGAGATACGGGAAAGTCAACGCCAGCATCTACTAGCGGAGAAATCAGTAAAGCAATTGCTAAAAGACCACTAATATTGCCGAATGCACTAGGTTCAAAAACTTTCGCTAATATTATAAGCGAAACAACACTTAATATGCGTGCAAACAATTGCGATACAAGCTGTTTCGACAGCGCCTGCCACAAAACGTCTTTTGCAGACCTTGTCATACACTAAGACATGCTATCGAAGAGCCAATATGAGAAGATACACAACTCAGTGCAGTGGAAAGAACATTACGTGAGTCCAGCTCTTGGTGTAGGCCATCTGTCATGTACAGCCTAACAATTGCTTTCATCGCCTCCCTTATAGCCACAGGCCTGATCGTGCGAACGTCGCGCATTCACAGTGCCGTTTGGCATGACCATGAGCTTGAGGGCGTACAGAAATTCCACTCTCACCCAGTACCCCGCGTCGGTGGCCTTGGTGTGGTGCTGGGACTTGCTGGCGTAGCGGCCTGGGTTGCATGGAGCCGCAACGGCCCGGCACGCGACATCACGCTGATGCTGGCATGCGGGCTACCACCGCTGTTGGCGGGCCTGCTTGAAGATGTCACCAAGCAGGTCGGCGTCAAGATCCGCCTTCTCGCCACGGCACTCTCGGGCGTTCTTGCGTTCTTCTTCCTAGGAGCCGAGCTGCGCGAGGTGCAGTTCCCGGTGCTGGACAGCCTCATGAGTTTGGCCTGGTTCAGCGTGCTGTTCACCGTGGTAGCGGTGGCGGGCGTGGCCAATGCGGTCAACATCATCGATGGCTACAACGGCTTGGCTGCGATGGTTGTGATCATCGCACTCCTTTCGCTCGCTTACGTCGGCTTGCAGGTGGGGGACAACCTGGTGGTCTCAATGGCCATGGCCGGTGTGGGTGCCTTGCTGGGCTTTCTGGTGTGGAACTGGCCCAGGGGTTTGATCTTTCTCGGAGATGGCGGCGCCTACTTCATCGGCTACCTCGTGGCTGTGTTGTCCCTGTTGCTGGTGGCGCGCAACCGAGGCGTTGTGTCGCCTTGGTATCCGCTCCTGCTCTTCATCTACCCGGTGTTTGAGACGCTGTTTTCCATTTGGCGCAAGTGGGTGGTGCGTGGGGGCAGCCCGGGGGTTCCTGACGGCTTGCACCTGCACATGCTGGTGTTTCGGCGCCTGGTACGCTGGGCGGTGGGCCGGCGAGATGCGGCAAACCTGACCTTGCGTAACAGCATGACTGCGCCTTATCTGTGGATGCTCAGCTCCGCTGCCGCAGTGCCGGCGACGCTCTTTTGGCGCCATCCGCAGGTGTTGCAGGCTTGCGTTGCCGTGTTTTGCCTGCTTTACATCTGGCTCTACCTTCGCCTTGTGCGCTTTCACGCGCCGCGCTGGATGGTGATCTCGTCCCCTCGGGCCGGACCGCCTACCCCACCCCAGGACAGACTTTGAATTGAGATGGCTACGATTCTGGTGACCGGCGCCACGGGCTACATCGGCTCCCATACCTGGCTCGCGTTGCTGAAGGCGGGTCACCGGGTGGTCGGGCTGGACAACTTCTGCAACAGCTCGCCGCGCGTGTTGCCGCGGCTCGAGCAGCTGGCGGGGCAGGCGCTGATGTTCGAGGAAGTAGACCTGTTGGATGCCGCTGCGCTGGCAGGCGTCTTCGCGCGACACCGCGTTGACGCCGTGGTCCACTTTGCGGCGCTCAAGGCAGTGGGGGAATCCGTGGCACGCCCGCTGGACTACTACGGCAACAACGTTGGCGGGTTGGTCAACTTGTGCCGTGCGATGACCGAGGCCGGCTGCCGCCGCATCGTCTTCAGCTCGAGTGCCACGGTGTATGGGCGCCCAGAGCGGCTGCCGATTAAGGAAGATGCCGCCCTCTGCGCGACAAACCCCTACGGCCAGACCAAGCTGATCGGCGAGACCCTCCTGCGCGGACTTGGTGTGGCCGACCCAGCTTGGCGCGCGATGTCGCTGCGCTACTTCAACCCCGTGGGCGCACACGAGAGCGGCCGGATTGGTGAGGATCCACGAGGCACGCCGAACAACCTGATGCCCTACGTGGCCCAGGTGGCTGTGGGGCGGCGGGAGTTCCTGAACGTGTTCGGCAATGACTACGGCACTCCCGACGGCACAGGCATGCGCGACTACATCCACGTGGAGGACCTGGCCGCAGGGCACGTCGCCGCCGTTGACCGACTGCTGGATGGGGCCGCTTCGCTGACCGTCAATCTGGGCACAGGGGTGGGCACCAGCGTCCTCCAACTGGTCGAAGCCTATGCACGCGCCAGCGGCCGCGAGATCCCTTACCGTATCGGAGCCCGGCGCGCAGGGGATATCGATGCGTGTTGGGCCGATCCGTCCCTCGCTCTGGAAGTGCTCGGCTGGAAGACAAGGCTCGGGCTGGATCGCATGTGCGTCGACAGCTGGCGCTGGCAATCTCTGAACCCTAACGGCTTCGATGGTTGAGGCAGCGTCACGACAGCGCGAAAGGGCTCGGGTCGCTGCGGGGTACCCGCCGCGGTCACTGGCCTGCTTGTCGGGCCCGGGTTTCGGGCAGAAAGTCCTGCCAAGACAAGGCCCGAGAGGGCGGCTGACATTGGAACGGCCACTGCGCGACAGGCAATCCTGCCTCGCGGGCCCGATCGCACTCTGCAAAGAAGTCGGCCGACGCCGGGTTGCGGAACTCCCGTAGCCGCTCGGCGAGGTAGCGCGCCCGCTCCAGGTCGCCCACCTCGGCAAAGGCTTGAGCCCAGGCCATCATCAGCCTCGTGTCCAGCAGGTGGTGCGTGGCAGCGTCAAATGACGCCATTTCTTGCCCGGGAGTGTCGCTGACAGTTGCCGCAGCGTAGTGGGCATGGTGGGCGAAGAACACGCTGCGTTTACCGCTTGCTATGCGCTGCTCCAGAGGGGCTGCGCCTGCGCGTGATGCAAAGATTTCGGCCACTCGCAGGTAGTCGAAGACCGAATACACGGCTCCAGCCATGCACAGGGCACCTGTCATCGCCATGAGCCAGGCTCCCATTCCACTTCGGAACTTCGCTGGTGGCCTGGCTATCAAGCTTGCATTTTGTGTGGTTGGTGAGTCTGCTGCTGTTGACACCTCACCGTTGGTGTGCTGCGCCACAGGAAGCCCCAGCGCGAATCCCCACACAAAGGCTGTTGGGAGAAGGAAATAGCTGTACCAGAGCGGGTACTCCAACAAGCTGTGCAGCCCAATCAGCAGGATCATCATGACCGCGCAGCGCCCGGCGGCAGAGGCCACCGGTTCTGCACGCAGGGCATTTGTCCAGGCGCGCCACAGCGCCCACAGCAGCAGCCCGCAGATGAGCAAGGCCATCGGCACGCCCAGTTCGACGGCCAGTTGCAAGGGCAGGTTGTGCGTGTGGTCAAAGAAAGCCGAGTGGCGGTTGGGAAAGGGCGTCAATGACCAGGCAAAGTTGAAGTTGCCCCAGCCCACGCCAGCCCACGGGTGTGCGGCGATCAGTTGCAAGGTGTCCGCCCAGATGCGAAAGCGCGAGCCCGAGATATCACCCTCGGCCATGCGCTGTTGACCCCCAAAGACGTGTTCCGGTGCTTGCGCCCACCAGGCCATGCCCCACCAGGCTGCGGCGTACACCACTGGCGTTGCCAACAGCATCCAGCGGCTGCCGCGGGACAAGCGTCGATCAGCAATTCCCCATAGGCACAGCAGGCCGACGCCCACCATGCCAGTGCGCGAGGCGGTAAGGACGACGCCGAATACCATCAAGGCAAGTGCCAATGCACTCAGAACCGGCTGCACCGCCAGGATGGAACGTTGGGGTTGATCCAGTGGCTTGTGTCCCCGGTGTACCTCTCCGACGGTCCAGCTTTGGAATGAGATCTCTCGCAGGCCAATCACGGCCAGAGCCCCCCACAGCAGCAGCGAGCTGAGGTGATTTGCCTGCCGCAGGTTTCCTACCGCACGGCCCGCCACGGAGGACTGCGCCACCCACGATCCATCCGGCCAGGACGAGGCGAAGACCTGCACAAGTGCTACCAAGGCACTCGCGAGGCTGCCTACAAGAATCGCGAAGAACAGACTGGGCATCAGGCCACCGGGCGGCTGCAGTGCAGACTGATGCGTGCCAGCCTTGAACACGAGCGCTGCGCATGCCACGCAGCTCACTGCAGAGGCGATGATCGAGCCTGACTGCCTGCCCTGCAGCCAAGACACGAGGGCTGGAAGGGCCACGAGGCCCAAAGCTGCCATGGCTGCAAGTGCAGCCAGTAACTCTTTGCTTGAGCTGGAAGCGTGAGTGTTTGTTCGCTGGCCGCCGCGCAACCGCAAGCCCGCGAGGACCAAGGTACTCCAGCCGATGATGGCTGCAATCTGGTTCAGCGCGGTGGTGGACGGAGACACGGTGTAGGCCATACACCATGGGATCACCACTGCAACCAGTAGAGCAGGGAGATGGCCCTTCATGCCCTCAAACTGGATGCCATCAAGACATCCCTTGGCCTGGGCGAGGAGAGGTTGGCTTGAGCCATCGTTCCCAGTCCAGTTTGGGCCAATCCGGCCTGTCCACGGACTCCCACAACTCTTTGGCGGCCTTGCAGGATTCCGGCTCGAACATGTGGCAAAGACGTTCTGCCCACCAGGCAGCCTTGTCGGGCCGGCCGCTGGCCGCGTTGGCAACCGCGGATCGCCAGACCAGCAAGTATTGGGGGTGGGCCCTTGCCGCAGACTCCAGGTCGGCGATCTGCTCAGGTGTCAACCGAGAGTCTGGGCCGACTTCGGTGACCAGCCAGGCAATCTGCTTCACCAACCCACCAAAAAGGATGGTCTGCAGTGCTGAAGGCGATGCTGCCGCGACGCGGACTTCATCCGGACGGTCGTTCCGTGCCCACGTATACATGCGCTCAACCTGTAGATATGTCTGTAACGTCAAGAAACACGCGACAAGCGCGAGTGAAATGAAAGCTAATCGAGGAGCCCTATGGATCTGGATGACCTTACCAGAATTTCTCACTCGATCGGATGCCGTAAAGCCGAGCAGCCAGAACAAAAGCCACAAGAAGTACCCATAATAGAGTGGATACTCGACCATCGAATGCATCATCAACGGTATGGTTGCACAAGTGATCAAGATTTTGTCAGTTTTCAGTGAATCCAGAATACTCTTGATCCACCATGAATATAATAATATAGTGATCAGAATCCCAGCAGGAATTCCATACTCAACAAGAAAGTCCAGAGGAGTATTGTGTAGATGAGTCACTATCAAATATTGAAACGCCCCATACATGGGGGAGTAGTCCAGAGCCAAGCTTGGAACTGAACCCGGGCCGTGACCTGACCACGGACTTTGAAAGATCGCGTCTAAGCCTAGCATCCAGATGCGGACTCGTTGGGGGTCTGTGTACGAGGCCTCCTGCGAAAAGGGTAAAGTCCTGCTCTCCATTCCTAGTGCAAAAGAGTGAATGACGGCTAGGACAATATAAAACATCAACGGAGTGAGGTACAACAATAGAGATTTGTATGATTTTGTCTTGGTGAAAACGTATCTCGTCGAGATTATTACGAGGGTCGTTGTGATCAGACCTAATACTGCAATCCGAGATTGAGAAATGACAGCTCCCTGCATTAGGATTCCAATCACCAGCACTAAGCCAATCTTCAACCACTTTCTATCTGTTTGAGAAATGAGCCATAGCGACAGGAACGCGGCAATCACCGCCATCACGCCAAAGCGGTTGGGCTGCCCTATAGAGGTGGCGGTACGAGTTGGATCAGATTCAATATATACAAATGCTCTAAGTGAATCTGGTATCTGCACGATGTCGTAACGTTGCATGATGCCGATGAGGGTTGCCAGCATCAACGCCAGAACTAATGACATAACATAATGCTTAACATCGGCAGATTCTGAGTTAAGCCCTTTGGTATAGGCAAGCCATGCCAGAATACAATATATTAAAGTCCACAAAAGTGGGTTACTAAACCCCAGAAGGCCAACACACAAGCTGGCTCCGAGAGATACAACCCCCAGAGTAGCAATAAATGGAGTTGAAAGAAGTCTTGGTTGCGCTAAGCTTAGGTTCAGATGACCAATCAAAATGAACAACGCAAAGAACCATTCGCCAACAAAGGTTCTCCAAGGGGGGCGTTGCAGCGGGTACAGAATCGCCAAAAAGATGCAAAGACACCCCAGAGTTGCTGAGAGCAAAAGTAGCAGACCTCGAGGGTTTTTCACAAGTGAAAAGGGGCCCTTAGGCCCCTGCTAGTTGTGGTTTCAAACCGTCTGTCACGAGAGACTGCAGGTACCAGAGGACAGGTTGCAATTAATTGACTTAGTACCAGGCGACTTTGGAGTGAATGTCCCATTCGTTGGGATGCTGGTATTGGTACAAGCCGTTCCCGAATAAGTGGGCGTAGTATCGTTGTTTGCGACCGCCGCTACGTATGAGCCCATGAGCGCTTTGGCCTCACCGAGACAAGCCTTCTCCGCAGCGCCCTTGGTGTAGTCTTGATAGGCGGGGATCGCCACCGCCGCCAGGATGCCGATGATGGCCACCACGATCATCAGCTCGATCAGGGTGAAGCCCTTCTGAATGCGCTTTTTCATGCGTCTCTCCTAAAAATGGGCGTTGGCCCGGTTGACTCGAACTTGAACTGCAGCACGATGCGTGCCTGGTCCAGAGGGTGGGATGTTGACACGATTGCAGGTGTTTGTGGAGTGCTTTCCTGGGTGTTTCTCGATGCCTGTCCGTGCCGTTGCCGGTTCAGCAGCTTTCGGCGGCGGCCTGGACTGACAAAAAGCGTCAGTCGTTGCCGGGGAGTGACAGCGTCTCCCCCGTGACCAGCGCTCGGATTCGTTGGGGGCTGTGGTGTGCGGTGATCTCCTGCATCACCGCATCCACCTCGCCGGGCTTGATGTGGGTGATGAGCACATTAACCTCACCCACCAATCCGCTCAATTCGTTCTCGAGCGTGTTCGGGCACA
>Ga0315902_10007713_pt1 | contig 14653 bp, 15 predicted proteins | sample LakEriMetagenome_9_FD_203523 | JGI IMG/M metagenome (GOLD analysis project Ga0315902, IMG submission 203523) | Freshwater fungal communities from buoy surface, Lake Erie, Ohio, United States - Buoy 12 MA117 | ecosystem: Environmental > Aquatic > Freshwater > Lake > Lake biofilm | place: USA... | reverse complement strand
GCAGCGCCATCTCATCGAGCGGACTGGCCATATCGGCCACCATCCGGAACATCAGCGCATTTTCGATCGCATCGGCCAGCGCAGCAAGGATCCCCATGGCGCCAAACACCAGCCAGACCCTTCCGTTCACCTGACGACCAATCCCGCGAAAGAAGCTATAGGTCATCAGCCCGTAGGCCGGCATCAGCAGGTAATCGATCGCATTGCCGATGTTCATTCCGGCAATCCGGCCAGCGCGCGCCGGATCGTCCGCCGCGCCGAAGATGTGGTCCAGGTGTTGCGCTTGAGAGGCAAATTCGAGCAGGAGCACGGGCCGGATATCACTGCCGGGCAGGGGAATGGCCAGTTCCTGGGGGAAGTACTGCCCCATGATCAGAAACAGCCCGACTGTGGCGGCAAACAGCGCCAACGTAACCTTGTGATCGCCTAACCGCATGATCTCATCCCCTCGGTAAAACCGGGGGCCAGTCTGTGGCTGGCCATGCGATCTTTCGGTCCGGCTTGACGTGCCGGTGCGTGCGCCTGCCCAGGCCGGCAATTGCCCGATCTGCAAGCACCGACCCGTAATCAGCTCTGGCGCCGCGCCATGAAGGCGAGGCGTTCGAACAGCATCACGTCCTGCTCGTTCTTGAGCAGCGCGCCGTGCAGCGGCGGGATCGCCTTGGCTGGATCGCGGTTCTGCAGGACGTCGAGCGGCATGTCCTCGTTCAGCAGCAGCTTGAGCCAGTCGAGCAGTTCGCTGGTCGAAGGTTTTTTCTTGAGGCCGGGGACTTCTCGGACGTCATAGAAGATGTCCATCGCCTTGGAGACCAGGGTCTTCTGAATGCCGGGGAAGTGCACGTCGATGATCGCCTGCATCGTCTCGCGATCGGGGAACTTGATGTAGTGGAAGAAGCAGCGGCGCAGGAAGGCGTCCGGCAGTTCCTTCTCGTTGTTCGAAGTGATGACGACGATCGGGCGCTCCTTGGCCGCGATCCGCTCCTTCGTTTCGTAAACATCGAAGCTCATCCGGTCGAGTTCCTGGAGCAGGTCGTTCGGGAATTCGATGTCGGCCTTGTCGATCTCGTCGATTAGCAGGACCGGCAGCTGCGGCGAGGTGAAGGCCTCCCACAGCTTGCCCTTCTTGATGTAGTTCGAAATGTCATGGACGCGCTCGTCGCCCAGCTGACCATCGCGCAGACGGGCCACCGCGTCATACTCATAAAGCCCTTGCTGGGCCTTGGTGGTCGACTTGATGTTCCACTCAATCAGCGGGGCGCCGGTAGCCTTGGCGATTTCGTGAGCCAGTACGGTTTTGCCGGTGCCCGGTTCACCCTTCACCAGCAGCGGGCGGCGCAGCAGCACCGCGGCATTGACCGCGACTTTCAGGTCATCGGTGGCGACGTAATTGGAAGTGCCTTCAAAGCGCTGCATGGAAATGGTCATCCCCGGTCGGTTAATCGTTCGGTTAAACGATAGGGACGGGCGCGGGACGGCGCAAGTGCGAAGTGCGCCCCGGTACAACGCATCAGACCGGCACTTTCCTATGCGTCGATCAGATCCGGATCGATATCCGCCGCGCGGTTCTGGATGAACATGAAGCGCTGGGCCGGATCGCGGCCCATCAGCCGGTCAACCAGGTCCTTCACCGCCGCTCGGCCTTCGTATTCGGGGGGCAGGGTGATGCGGATCAGGCTGCGCTTGGCCGGGTCCATAGTGGTTTCGCGCAACTGCCCGGGGTTCATCTCGCCCAGGCCCTTAAAGCGCCCGACTTCGACCTTCTTGCCCTTGAACTGCGTCGCCTCAAGCTCGGCGCGATGCGCGTCGTCGCGGGCATAGGCGCTCTCCTTGCCGGCGGTGAGCCGGTAGAGCGGAGGCTGGGCCAGGTAGAGGTGCCCGCGGCGGACCACTTCGGGCATTTCCTGGAAGAAGAAGGTCATCAGCAGCGTGGCGATATGTGCCCCGTCAACGTCTGCGTCGGTCATGATGATGATCCGGTCGTAACGCAGGTTGTCGGGGTTGCAGTCCTTGCGGAAGCCGCAGCCGAGCGCGAGGCCGAGGTCGGCGATTTCGCTGTTGGCGCGGATCTTGTCGGCCGTCGCGCTGGCAACGTTGAGGATCTTCCCGCGGATCGGCAAGATCGCCTGGGTCTTGCGGTCGCGGGCCTGCTTGGCGCTGCCACCGGCGCTGTCACCTTCGACGATGAACAGCTCGGTCTCGGCATCGCCTTCGCCGGTGCAGTCGGTCAGCTTGCCGGGCAGGCGCAGCTTGCGGGCATTGGTGGCGGTCTTGCGCTTGACTTCGCGCTCCTGCTTGCGGCGCAGGCGTTCGTCCATCCGTTCGAGCACATGGCCCAGCAGGGCTTTGCCCCGCTCCATATTGTCGGCCAGGAAATGGTCGAAGTGATCGCGCACGGCATTTTCGACCATGCGGGCGGCTTCGGGGCTGGTCAGCCGATCCTTGGTCTGGCTCTGGAACTGGGGGTCGCGAATGAAGACCGACAGCATGATTTCACTGCCGGTGATTACATCTTCCGGAGTGATGTCCTTGGCCTTTTTCAGGCCGACCAGATCGGCAAAGGCGCGAATGCCCTTGGTCAGCGCAGCGCGCAGGCCGGCCTCATGGGTGCCGCCATCGGGTGTCGGGATGGTGTTGCAGTACCAGGAATAGGCTCCGTCACTCCACAGCGGCCAGGCGACGGCCCATTCGACGCGGCCCTGTTCGTCGCCGGGAAAGTCCTGACTGCCCGAAAAGAACTGGCTGGTGACGCATTCGCGCGTACCGAGCTGGTCCTTGAGGTGATCGGCCAGACCGCCGGGGAACTGGAACACGGCCTCGGCCGGCACGTCCTCGCTGGTGAGCGAGGCCGCGCATTTCCAGCGGATTTCAACCCCCGCGAAGAGATAGGCCTTGGAGCGCACCAGCTTGAACAGCCTGGCCGGCTTGAACTTTGCATCATCGCCAAAGATCTCGGTATCAGGAACAAAAGTCACCGAGGTTCCGCGTCGATTGGGCGTGCCCCCCAGGTGCTGCAGCGGCCCGGTCGGCACCCCGCGCGAGAATTCCTGCGCGTAGAGCTCCTTGTTCCGCGCAACCTCAATCCGGGTGAGAGTGGAGAGGGCGTTGACCACAGATACGCCAACACCATGCAGGCCGCCCGAGGTGGCATAGGCCTTGCCGGAGAACTTCCCGCCTGAGTGCAGCGTGGTCAGGATCACTTCCAGCGCCGACTTGCCGGGATACTTCGGATGCTCATCAACGGGGATGCCGCGACCGTTATCGGTGATGGTCAGCCGGTTGCCCTCTTCCAGCGTGACCTCGATCCGGTTGGCGTGGCCGGCGACGGCCTCGTCCATCGAATTGTCGAGCACTTCGGCGGCAAGGTGGTGGAGGGCGCGCTCGTCGGTACCGCCGATATACATCCCCGGACGCCGCCGGACCGGCTCCAGCCCCTCCAGCACCTCGATCGCGGAACCGTCATAACTTTCGCCAGTGTTGACTGGCATCTTTTCAAACAGGTCGTCGGCCATGCTTCGGCCTATAGGCCCGGCGGAATCCAGCGCGCAAGGCGGCTGACCCGGTTTTCGTCAGTCGCCGAACTTGTCCGGGGCAGGGCTCACGACTGCAACCCCGCCGGCACGCGCCTCGCGCACTTCCAGCGCGCGCTCAATCAGGCCGTTCGAAGTGAAGCGGAAAGGACCATCCAGGCCGAGGAAGCCGCCGCTGTCAACCAGCCGGGCCGTTGGGAAGGGGGTGCCGGGACGCCAGTCCCGCGCGATACGGATGGTCAGCAGGACGGAATCATAGCCCTGTGTCGCGACCCGGTGCGGCAGCGATCCAAACCGCGATTGGTAAGAATCGGCAAAGGCTTTGAAGCGGCTGTCCGAAATTGCGGCAAACCACGACCCCCGCAGCGCAGGCGTCGAGCCAATGGCGGCTTCCCCACTCCACAGTTCGGTGCCTAGGATCCGCGGGCCGGCCGTGCCGGCAGCCTTCAGCTGCGGGGCGGCGAGAACCGCAAACCGTGCGCCATCGGCAATCAGCATGGCCTCGAACCCGCCCTTTGTCTTGAGCCGGCGGGCAGCGCTGATCACCGACGGATTGGCACGGTCATACCCTTCGCTGGCGACAACCGTGCCACCAGCAGCCACGACCGCCTGGTCGAACGCAACCCTGGCCCTGGCGCCATAGTCTCCATTGGGAGTGAGTATGGCGAACCGGGTGATCCCGCGGCCGCGCGCATAGCCGACGGTGCGCCCCAGCGAGCTGGCCGGGACCGTACCCATCACAAACACGTCACGCGCGGCCACCGTGCTATCGCTGGCATAGGAGATCAGTGGCACCCGTGCCGAGCGAGCTACCGTCGCAACTGGCGCTACCTCCTCTCCCTGCAGCGGGCCAAGGATCAGCTTGTTGCCATCGCGGACCGCCCTGGTTGCGGCTGCGGCCGCGCCCCCTGCAGTGTCATAGGTGGTGATGCGGATGCTCTGCGCATTGGTATCGAGCAGCGCCATCGTGGTGGCATTGGCAAAGGATTCGCCCACGGCAGCATTCGGACCGCTCAAAGGGACCAACAGAGCAATGCGGTGGCGCTGCTGATCGGCCGGTAGAGCATCGGTCGGGCGATCATCCGGCGGCGGGGCAGGGGTGGGCGTGCCTTTTGGTATGACCTTGCAACCCGCAATCAGGACCACCGCCCCCAGCATGACGATATTGCGCCGGTTGAAGGTCATGACTTGCCGCTCCCTGTCGGGCGGTCCATGTAATCGTTTATGGAGACGCCGCTTTCCCCTGGTCTGTACATTGTCGCGACGCCCATTGGCAATCTGGGCGACATAACGCTGCGGGCGATCACGACATTGCGTGGCGTAACTGCGGTGGCCTGTGAGGACACCCGGGTTACTGGCAAACTGCTTCATCATCTCGATATAAAACAACGCCTTATTCGCTATGACGATCATGCGAGTAGCGAAACCAGGGACTATCTGCTGCAACTGGCGGCAGAACAGCCGTTGGCGCTGGTCAGCGATGCGGGCACACCACTGATTTCCGATCCGGGCTTCAAGCTGGTGCGTGCCGCGCGCGAAGCCGGAGTAGAGGTCTTCAGCCTGCCTGGACCGAGCGCGGCAATCGTTGCGCTGACCCTGTCCGGCCTGCCGAGTGATCGGTTTCTGTTTGCCGGTTTCCTGGCAGCCAAGGACAAGGCCCGCCGGGCGGCACTTCGGGAACTGGGTGAAGTGCCCGCTACACTGGTCCTTTACGAAACTGCGCCGCGGCTGACCGATGTACTGAGCGCCATCGCAGAAGAGCTGCCGGGCCGGGAAGTGGCCGTAGCCCGCGAAATGACCAAGCGGTTCGAGGAATGCCGCACCGGGTTGCCCGACGATCTGCTAGCCCATTACCAGGCGCATCCGCCGAAGGGGGAGATCGTGCTGGTGATCGCACCGCCCGGCGCCGCGTCCCGTGTCCAGCACGATGTCGATGGCTTGCTGCGGGCAGAGCTCTCCAGCTCCAAGGCATCGCAGGCCGCAGCCACGGTTGCCCGGATCACAGGCCTTGATCGCAAGGTCCTTTATGCCCGCGCGCTGGAACTGAAGTGACCACCAGAGCCGAGCGCGAAGCACGTGGTCGGCGCGGTGAATGGCTGGCGGCATGGTTTCTGCGCTTGAAAGGCTGGCGCATCCTCGGTCGCCGCCTGAAAACACCGCGGGGAGAAATCGATCTGATTGCGCGGCGCAGTGGCACGGTCATTTTTGTCGAAGTGAAATGGCGTGCCAGTGCCGATCAGCTTGATCACGCGATCGACCCGTGGCGCCTGCGCCGGGTGGTGGCTGCCAGCGAAGCTATTGCCCATCGCTATGTCCGCGCCGGAGAAAACATGCGGATAGATGTGCTGCTGCTTGCGCCGGGGCGCTTCCCGCGCCATCTGGTCAACGCCCCCGAGGCTTGAGGAACCGATATGAGCTTGCGCGTCGCGGTCCAGATGGACCCCATTGAAAGCATCAATATTGCCGGGGATTCTAGCTTTGCCCTGATGCTGGCCGCCCAGGCGCGCGGGCACCGGGTCTGGCATTACGATGTCAATGCGCTGACGCTTGACGCCAATGATCGGCTGACTGCGGTCGCCCATCCGGTCAGGGTTCAGCGGGTCGTTGGTGACCATTTCACTAAGGGCGATCCAATGCGGCTCGATCTGGGTCGCGACATCGATGTCGTGCTGATGCGGCAAGATCCACCGTTCCACATGGGCTACATCACCGCGACCCATCTGCTTGAACGGATCGAGCAGGAAACGCTGGTGGTCAATAATCCGCGCTCGGTCCGCAATGCGCCTGAGAAGGTGATGGTGCTGGATTACCGCCACTTTATGCCACCAACGCTGGTGACGCGATCAGTCGATGAGGTTCGTGCCTTCCAGGCTGAGCATGGCGCTGTGGTGGTCAAGCCGATCCACGGCAATGGCGGCAAGGCAATCTTCCGCGTACCGGCCGAAGGCGACAACCTGTCCGCTCTGTTCGAGGTGTTCAATCAAACCTGGCCTGAACCGCACATGGTCCAGCCCTTCCTTCCCGAAGTGGCTCTGGGGGACAAGCGGATCGTGCTGATCGATGGCGAAGTGGCGGGGGCAATCAACCGCAAACCGGGCGAGGGGGAGTTCCGGTCCAATCTGGCCGTTGGCGGGAGCGCCGAAGCGACCGAATTGACAGCCCGCGAGGCGGAGATCTGTGCAGCACTTGGCCCCGAATTGAAGCGGCTTGGCCTGATCTTCGTCGGCATTGATGTGATTGGCGGGCAGTGGTTAACCGAGATCAACGTGACATCGCCCACCGGTATTGCCGCAATTGATCGTTTCAACGGAACCGACACGCCATCCCGGATCTGGGATGCGATTGAAGCCCGCCTGGCAGCGCGCAACGCAGGATAACATTCATGGAAGACTGGATCATCCGGCTCGTCGATTGGGCCGGTTACTGGGGCGTGGCATTCCTGATGCTGCTGGAAACCGTGTTTCCCCCGGTCCCCTCCGAAGTGATCATGACTGTGGCCGGCGTTTCCGCAGCCCGCGGCAACATGACACTGGAAGGGACGATCCTGGCCGGAACGGCCGGAGCCATGCTGGGCAACTGGTTCTGGTACTGGTTGGCGATCCGGTTCGGCGAACCGCGGATGCATGTCTTCATCGACAAGTACAGTCGCTGGCTAACGCTTGACTGGGATGAGGTGGAGCGCGGCGAACGCCTGTTCGAGAAACACGGCTCGATCATTGTGCTGGTGGCGCGGATGATCCCGACACTGCGCTCGCTGATTTCCATCCCGGCCGGTATCTTCCGCATGTCGCTGCGCCGGTTCCTGGTCTTTTCGACCGTCGGCACATTGGGCTGGAGCGCTGCCCTGGCGGGGGCGGGCTATTTCCTGGGCTCACAGTTCAAAGATGTCGAGCAATGGCTCGGGCCGCTGTCGACGCTGGTGATTGCGGGAATCGTGCTGACCTATGTGTGGCGCGTGGTGACCTGGAAACCGAAGGGTTAACCCACCTCACGTGGGTGGGCGTGGCGATAGACGTCCAGCAGCACAGCGGCATCGACCTTGGTGTAGATCTGGGTTGATCCCAGACTGGCATGGCCCAGCAGTTCCTGCAGGCTGCGTAAGTCGGCGCCGGCGCCGAGCAAGTGGGTGGCAAACGAATGGCGCAAGGCGTGCGGCGTGGCGCTCGGGGGAAGGCCGAGGGCAATCCGAGCGCGAGCCATTGCCTTTTGCACCGCCCCTTGGCCCAATGGACCTCCCCGTGCGCCCCGAAACAACGGCTTGTCGCGCTCCAGCGGCCAGGGGCACTTTACCGCATAGTCGGCAACCGCTTCGGCGACGAGCGGCAGGATCGGGACGGCCCGCTGCTTGCCGCCCTTGCCAGTCACGGTCAGTACCTCGCTGAGTGGCTGTACCGCTCCGGTTAGTGAGAGTGCCTCGGCAATGCGAAGGCCGGCACCATAGAGCAGCAACAGCACGGCGCGGTCGCGGGCGCCGATCCATTCGATCCGGGCATCCTCATCCACGGCTGCCGCAAGATTAACGGCTTCGTCTGGCGTTACCGGGCGCGGCAGGCCTTTCTTGACCCTCGGCCCTCGCATGCGAGGCGGGGCAGGATCAGCCATGCCGCTTTGGACGCGGGCAAAAGCGATGAACCCCTTCAGCGCTGACAGCTCACGTGCGGCCGACGCATTGCCCAGCCCATCGGCCCGCCGCCGCGCCAGCTGCTCGCGCAGTGCGGCAGCGTCGAGCCGTGCCAATGCGTTCCAGTCGGTCAAACCCGTCGCCTCGATTAGCCGCTCGGCCGTGGCGACATAGGCACGGACGGTGTGTCCGGAACGCCGTTGGTTCTGGGCCAAATGGTCGCCCCAGGCGTTGAGGATGGCACTGGCGCTCACGCTGCCACCAGTTCGCTCCGGACCAGTTCGGCCAGCAGGCCATCGAGAAGCGGCATCCCCGCCTCTGTTACGCCAAGGCGGTCCCGACCTTGCCACAGCAGGCCTTGCTCAAGATAGAACTGCAGCTTGGCTGGTTCGATCAGCGCCTCGGAGGCAAAACCGAAACGCTGGCTGATGGCAAGCGGATCAACCCCTTCGCGCAGGCGCAATCCCATCAGCAGCGCTTCGGAGGCCTGTTCATTGGGGAAAAGCGGCCGCTCCTCTGCAATGCCGTGCCGGTTGGCGGAGACAGCAGCAAGCCAGTTCTCTGGTTTCCTGTGGCGGACCGTTGCCATCCCGCCGCGGCGACCATGGGCACCCGGACCGATACCGACGTAGTCCTGATACCGCCAATAGGCGAGATTGTGACGACTTTCCTCTCCTTGCCGGGCGTGATTGCTGATCTCGTAAGCCGGCAGGCCAGCAGCCGCAGTCTGTTCGCGGGTGAGGATGAACAGGTCGGCGCAGGTATCCTCGTCAAGCGGGGCGAAATCACCCTTGCGGACCATTGTTTCGAACCGGGTGCCGGGTTCGATGGTCAACTGGTAAAGCGAGAGGTGCGCAGTGCCGATGCCGATGGCCTTTGCCAATTCTACCCCCCAGGTTTCCGTTGTCTGACCGGGGCGGGCATAGATCAGGTCGAATGATACCCGGTCAAACACGGCCTGCGCCGTTTCAACCGCGCGCAGGCCTTCCACCGCGCCGTGCAGCCGGCCCAGGAAACGCAGGGTCTGATCATCCAGCGCCTGGAGCCCCAGTGAAGCCCGGTTTACCCCGGCAGCGGCCAGGGCGGCGTAATTTGCCGCTTCGACCGATGAAGGATTGCCTTCCAGCGTGATCTCGATGCCCGGCGCGAAGCCCCACAGCCGTTCCGCTTCGGCCAGCAGGCTTGCCACGAGGCCAGGCGGCATAAGTGACGGCGTGCCACCGCCAAAAAAGATGCTGTCAAGCTTTTCACCGCCCGCCAGTTCTGCCTCATGGCGCAGGTCCGCCAGCAGCGCAGCCTCCCAAGCGGCATGGTCGACGCTTTCACGGACATGGCTGTTGAAGTCGCAATAGGGGCACTTTGCGAGGCAAAACGGCCAGTGGATGTAGAGCGCGCGGGCCATGCCGGAGTCTTACGCGCCAAATTGCTCCGCGACCAGCTTGGCAAAAGCATCGGCTCGATGGCTGATCGCATGCTTTTCCGCCGGGTCATGCTCAGCGAACGTGCGGGTGTCGCCCAGTGGCACGAAGACCGGATCATACCCGAAGCCAAGAGTGCCGCGTGGCGGCCAGGTCAGGGTGCCATTGGCGCGGCCTTCGTAGACCGCACTTTCACCATCAGGCCAAGCAATCGCCAGCACGCAGGCGAAGTGGCACGAACGGTCAGTGCCGGGCCCAAGTTCCTGCAACAGGCCCTCAACCTTGCCCATTGCCATATACCAGTCGCGGCCCGCTGGACCCTCGAACCATTGCCGTTCAGCCCAGTCAGCAGTGTAGACGCCGGGTCGCCCACCGAGCGTCTCAACGCACAGGCCGGAATCGTCGGCGAGGGCGGGCAGGCCTGAAGCTTCCGCCGCGGCCCGGGCCTTGATCAGCGCATTTTCAATAAAGGTCTTGCCGGTCTCGGCCGGCTCCGCCAGCCCGAGCGAGCCGGCTGAGATGCAGTTCATCCCATAGGGATCGAGCAGGGCGCCGATTTCCTTGAGCTTGCCCGCATTGTGCGTGGCAATTACCAGGGTTCCACCGCCAAGCCGCCGTGTCACCGCCCGACGGCCTTGTCCTGCGCCGCGAAGATATTGTTGCAGCCGATCCGGGCTAGGCGGAGCAGGCGCAGCAGGCCTTCCTCGTCATAGGTCGCGCCTTCGGCCGTGGCCTGAACCTCGGCGATCTGGCCGCCTTCAATCAGGACGAAGTTGGCATCGGCATCGGCGGAGGAATCTTCGTCGTAGTCAAGATCGAGTACCGGAGTGCCTTTGAAAATGCCGCAGCTAACCGCCGCAACCTTGCTGGGCAGTGGATCGCCGGTGATCAGACCCTGCTTGATCAGGCCATCAACCGCGAGGCGCAGCGCCACCCAGGCGCCTGAAATGGCCGCAGTCCGCGTACCGCCATCGGCCTGGATCACGTCGCAATCGAGGGTGATCTGGCGCTCGCCCAGCGCCTTAAGATCGGTCACGGCACGCAAGGAGCGGCCGATCAGGCGTTGAATCTCCTGGGTACGGCCTGATTGTTTGCCCTTGGCGGCCTCGCGGCTCCCGCGAGTGTGGGTGGCACGGGGCAGCATCGAGTATTCGGCCGTCACCCAGCCTTCGCCCTTGCCGCGCAGAAACGGTGGGACGCGTTCCTCGACTGAGGCGGTGCAGATCACCTTGGTATGGCCGAAACTCACCAGCACCGAACCTTCGGCATGCTTGGTGAAGTGGGGTTCGAAGCTGATAGCGCGCATCTCGTCGGGCGCGCGGCCGGAAGGTCGCATGATTAATCCTTGCTTGGTTTCGCGACGCGTTAGGCGCAATGGGCTTGAGGCTGCAAGCCCAGCCTTTACATTAGGACCACAATGTCCACCCCGCCAATCACCGAACTGACATCTCGTGCCCGCGATATCTTTCGCTTGGTGGTGGAAGGATATCTGACGTCTGGCACCCCGGTAGGGTCGAAGACTTTGGCCGGGGCCGGGATCAATCTCTCTCCCGCCTCGATCCGATCGGTGTTGCATGAGCTGGAAATGCTGGGCCTGTTGGCCGCACCGCATACCAGTGCCGGACGCATGCCAACCGAGAGCGGGCTGCGCCTGTTTGTCGATGGCATGATGCAGGTGGCTGAGCCTACTGCCGAAGAACGTGCGGCGATCGAAAGTCGCCTGGGCCAACCCGGACCGATTGAGGCAGCTTTGACTGCCACCAGTGCGATCCTGTCGGAACTGTCGGCAGCGGCGGGAGTGGTAATGGTACCCCGGCGCGAACCGCGGTTGCAGCATCTGCAATTGGTGCCGCTCGCACCGGCCCGTGCCTTGGCTGTGCTGGTGGGTATGGACGGTGCAGTCGAGAACCGCGTGGTTGAATTGCCGCACGGTGTCACACCAAGCGCGCTTGAGGCGGCATCTAACTATCTGTCAGCGCACCTGGCGGGCCGGACCCTGCCCGAAGCGCTTCGCGCCATCCGGGCCGAGATCGCGGCCGGTCGTTCCGCGCTTGATCAGGCCAGCCGCGATCTGGTTGAGCGCGGCCTTGCGGTCTGGAGCGAGGATGCCTTGAGCCGGCCGGTGCTGATCGTGCGCGGCCAGGCCAACCTGCTCGATGAAACGGCGCTGAGTGATATCGAACGGGTCCGGCAACTCCTCGATGATCTAGAAAATCGCCAGTCGGTTGCCGATCTGCTCGACGCTGCGCGCGAGGCCGAAGCCACGCGGATCTTCATCGGCTCGGAGAACCGGCTGTTCGCCTTGTCCGGCTCGTCGGTTATCGCCTCGCCCTATCGTGATCGCGATGGCCGGGTGGTGGGCGTAGTGGGCGTGATCGGGCCGACTCGGTTGAATTATGCGCGCCTAGTCCCCATGGTGGATTTCACAGCCCAGTCGCTGGGCAAATTGATTGGATAACAGGTTTCTTTTGACATGACTGACGATACCAAGCCGCAGGCCGACCCCGCGGTGGAAGCCGAACTTGCCGGTGTTCCAAACGAGCTGCTCGACAATGCGGAAACCAAACTCGACGAGGCGCTTGAGCGCTTGCGCGAAGATCTTGAGGCGGCCAAGCAGGAAGTGCTTTACGCCAAGGCCGAAACGCAGAACGTGCGTCGGCGCCTGGAAAAGGACATTCAGGACGCCCGCACCTACGCCGCAACCGGTTTTGCCCGCGATATCCTGTCGGTGTCTGACAACCTCGCACGTGCTTTGGAAGCGATTCCAGCCGAACTGCGCGAGGATGAAAAGCTGAAGAACCTCGTCGCCGGGATTGAGGCCACCGGTCGCGAGATCGATAAGGTTTTCGCCAGCCACGGCATCAGCCGCATCGCCGCGATGGGCCTGCCGCTCGATCCCAATCAGCACCAGGCGATGATCGAGATTCCTTCGGCCGATGCCGCCCCCGGCACGGTGATCCAGGAACTGCAGGCCGGCTACATGATCAAGGACCGCCTGCTGCGGCCGGCGATGGTAGCCGTGGCGAAGAAGCCGGATTGAGGGCTGCGCCGGCTTCCCGGCGCAGCCGAAATACTTAAACCAGTTGCGCCGCGTTTTCGTCGCGGTGTTTCTTCAGGTACTTCATGAAGGGCGTGCCGCCGGTGCCGACATCCGGGTCGTTGCCCGGGATGGAGCCGGCCTGCTTGTTAATGTAGCTCGCGGCATATTCGAGGTGCCGGGTGCGAAAGCGGGCGACCTGTTCGAGGTTGGCATTGAAGGCATCCTTCAGGCTCTGCACGCCGGATTCAGCGACAAAGTTCCGCAGCCTGGAGCGTGCACCGACATCTTCGATAAAGCGGCGATGCGGAACCGGGCGATAGTGATGCAGCTCGTCAAGGAAGGACTTCAGCGGGTCGTCGCTGTGCTTTACGCCGAACAGCGCGTCCATGGTCGGGACGATCGAGCTTTGCGAGCCGGTCTGGCCGCGCAGCGCCTGAGGCTGGCCATCGTACAGTCCTTCATAGACCAGACCGCCGTTCAGCGCGGGATTGTTGGCCCAGCCATGGATCCACGGGCGGACGCGGTGGAAGTAGACGTAGGGGTCGCAGCGTTCCGGCATGCGCTTGAAGTGGGTGTAGATCCGCTCCCAGGCCTCGTTCATTTCAACGAGTAACGCTTCGCAGCGCGCATGATCGTTGGCCTCGCTGGCGGTGATCAGCTGCACTGTGTTGTCGAGCAGGACGCCGGCTTCCTGCTCGATCGCCACGTGGATCAACACGAACCAGTTCTCATCATCGCCGCCTGCGAAGTTTTGGACCATCCGCACATTGTCGAGGGCGAGCGGTGCGGTCTTGTCGATCCGGGCCCAGTTGTCGAGCACATAGCCTGAATAGGGCAGCAGCGGTGCCTGACCGAGCCGATCGGCTATCGCTACCATCGGCCGGGCCAGGTTGGCAGGCAGATGCCTGGGTGGCTCCGGATGGCCCCAGACATAGGCCTGGACGAGGAAACTGTAGCGCACCATGGCCACGCGAACCTGCTCTTGTGGAGCGGTTTGCGCCCAATCGCCCAGATCAGGATCTGGCAGACGCTCCAGCCAGTGCCTGACCCGGCCACTGGTGATCAAACCGGAGAGGATTTCAGCCGCTTCTATCACCGGAGCAAAGCGCTCTGGCAGAGTTACTTCATCGATTTCGAAATGCGAAAGAAAGCCGCGCTCGCGCGACAGGCCATAGTCAGAAAGGTGCATGGGGCAACTCTCGGTCGGGCGCGGGTTGGGCCGCCCTGATAGTTGCAACTGTTACGAACTGGCTATCGGCAGATCAACACCTTGGACGCTACGGAATGGCAGGATCTGTTGATAGGTGGTCAACAGCGGTGCGCCTGGAACAGCTACACCGCGGGACAGGAGAAAGGCGTGTCTGACAATCTCGGCCTGCTGCTCTGGCCCGTAGCGGTGCAGTAGCCAGCCTGGTTTCAGCGCATAGTCATAGCGGCAGAACGGGTGGCGGCGCAGAACCAGATACCAGCGACCCCGGGTCTGAACCTGCCAGACGTGAACCATTTCGTGAATGAAATGGCCCTGAAGCCAGAGATCGGCCTGGGCAAAGTCGTCGCAATAGCTGTCCGAACGAGGGTGGAAATGCAGGTGCCCCATGGGTGCCATGGTGACTCGGCGCGGTTGCAACAGGAACCAGCGACGGCGGCGAATCCGCACTGTCGTGCAATCAATTGCGTCACCGAACATTGACGTGACAAGGTCCACCTCGCCAGCGGTCAGGGGGCGTTCGCCCCCGACCGGGCAGGCGTAGTTGGGGACTGATCCGCTCAGTTCGAATGCTCCGAGTGATCCATCCCTTCGTGATCCATGCCATCCATCGCCGCTTGTCCGCGCGCCTCAAGCTTGAGCGGGGCAGACAATTTGTCGCCACCTTCAAAAGTCAGCGTGATTTCGCTGGTGCCGCCAGGGGTAAGCGCAGGATCGAGGTCAAAGGCCATAACATGCTTGCCACCCGGCTTGAATTCGACCGTCTCGCCGGGTTTCACTTCCAGCTGGGCCAGTGGAGACATGGTTTCGCCGATCGTTTCATGCAGTTCGGACCGGCCG
>Ga0315902_10007712_pt1 | contig 14654 bp, 8 predicted proteins | sample LakEriMetagenome_9_FD_203523 | JGI IMG/M metagenome (GOLD analysis project Ga0315902, IMG submission 203523) | Freshwater fungal communities from buoy surface, Lake Erie, Ohio, United States - Buoy 12 MA117 | ecosystem: Environmental > Aquatic > Freshwater > Lake > Lake biofilm | place: USA... | reverse complement strand
TGCTGAATATCCAATCGGGGAACTCTCCAGGCAAATTCAAAAGAATAACGGGCAAAAAGGCGCTGCTGAATTTTTTCAATCTCTTTCATCTGATTCACTTTCAGCATGCCGGAGAAAAAAACCGCCAATACAATGAGTAAAATCAGAATCACCATCGAGGTCGAAATTGCACCGGCCAGTACGAAATTTATAACCGCCTGAATGCCAAGAGGGATAGAAAGCTGCAGCAGCCCGGAGAGAATAGCGTAGAAATAAACAGAGCTAACTTCCTTCTTTTCAAGCCGAAGCAATTCAAGTAATCTTCTTACCGGTTTTTTCAATTGTTGTTCGCCTGATAGGTTATCAGCCATAATGTTCTACTGGGTTTGTAAAAGAGTGTTAACAACTTTATCTGAAGGTTGTTTTTAAGCTCCTCTAAAGTGCAGCAAAGAACTTAAATTTCCTTGTAAATTCCGATATTTCAGCCGATTACTTATGAGGATTTTAACATTCACTCAGGGAGAGCGGAATCTGCAGGGCCAGTCCGCCTTCTGCCGTTTCCTTGTATTTATGATTCATATCCTGAGCCGTTTGCCACATGGTTTTCACGACGGCATCCAGCGAAACCTTGGCATAATCGGGCGCACTCTGAAGGGCTAAACGGCTGGCAGTAATGGCTTTAATAGCCCCCATCGTATTGCGCTCAATACAGGGAATCTGAACCAAACCAGCAATCGGATCACAGGTTAGTCCCAGGTGGTGCTCCATGGCAATTTCAGCAGCCATCAGCACCTGCCTCTGGGTCCCCCCCAGGCATTCGGTCAATGCCGCCGCAGCCATGGCACTCGACACTCCGATTTCAGCTTGACAGCCACCCATCGCAGCCGATAAGGTTGCCCCTTTCTTAAAAATACTCCCAATTTCAGCAGCAGTCAGTAAGAACATATGTACCCTCTCCCGGGTATAGCCTCCGCAAAAAGCAAGCATATAATGCAACACCGCCGGCACTACCCCCGCTGCTCCGTTGGTAGGCGCCGTTACCACCCTTCCGAAAGAGGCATTTTCTTCATTCACCGCCAACGCAAAACAACTTACCCAGTCGATCGTGTACTGAAAATCATTCCCGGCTGAAGTGATCGCCTCCAACCAGGAAGTATGATCGCTGTAATTCCGTCCACTAATAAGCCTTTTATTCAATCCGGCAGCTCTTCGCTTAACCTCCAGGCCTCCGGGCAGGAAACCTTCTGTATGACAACCTTTAAACACACATTCCTTCATCACATTCCAGATACGATCGAGTCCTTTTTTGGTATCATCGGAGCTGCGCCATGCAAGCTCATTCTCAGCTACCACTTCACTAACCGGAAAACCCGTTTTCATGCACCAGTGCAGCAGTTCATCTGCCGAATCAATCGGGAATGATGGTTGTGTCTGCAGCGCAGACTGCAACTGCTCCCCTTCCTGTATGATAAACCCACCTCCGATTGAATAATAGGTTTGAGAAAACGCTGCACCACTTTGAAAGCTAACTAAAAACGTAAGTGCATTGGGATGAAACGGCAAACTTTCTGTTATCAAAAAATCAATATCCTCTTCCGGTTCCATTTGAATTTCATGCCGGCCGCCGAGTACCAAACGCTTCATACGTCTGATATCTTCTATTCGGGAATCAATCGAAATCGGATCAAAAGATTCGGGATCTTCTCCCGTTAAACCCAACAACACAGCAATATCTGTTCCATGGCCCTTCCCTGTTTTGGCAAGGGAACCATAAAGTAACACGCGCACCGACGTCACTTCCGATAAAGAAGCATCCTGTCGCAAATGTTCCAGTAAACGAAGGGCTGCTTTCCAGGGACCAAGTGTATGGCTGCTGGATGGACCTACACCAATTTTAAAAATATCAAATACCGATATGGCTTCGTATGGCAATGCAATGATTTTTACAAAAATAAAGGCTTCCGTATTAACGGAATGATACCAGCTCCATATCAAAAATGATGATTTGATTCGCAGGAATTATAACAGCTCCTGTATTCGGGTTAATGAGTCCCTGTGGCCCATATCCCAACGAAGGCGGAATGTACAGGCGCATCTTTCCTCCTTCTCCTAGCAAAGGAAGTGCACGTTTCCAACCTTCTATCAGCCCACCCAACTGAAAAGAAACAGGTGTGGTTCCGGAAGACTGATCAAAAACATTTCCGCTTTCAAGCCGGCCAACATATTTCACACTCAGAACATTGCAAAGCCCGGGTTTTCGGGTATTACCAGGAACAGATACCGAATAATACAATCCGGAATTTTCCAGCTGCACGGCCGAAGGATCCGGATTTGCACTGAGATAGGTTTGCACTCTTTGTTTCTCCGTATCTGGAGCAACAGTTGTACCGATCGTTCCGCAATCCTGATTTGTTTTTTTTAAACACCCTCCGTAAAGAAAAAACAAACCTGTAAGCATTAAAATATGTTTCATATTGATTGGTTGTCCGTTTATAAAATAATATAATCTGAAAACTATTTAAGATTACAATATTAAGCATCCTGATCCGAATCCTCATTCAGTCTCGGACGAATTCTCTTTTGGGATTTATTAAAGATATTCCGTCCCAGATCATTCCCCTTGCGAAGCTTTCGCTGCTCTTCTAAAGGGAGTTGAATAAATTCCTTACACCGATTGGAACAACAGGCATTCATCTTTTCCCGACAAGCATCACATTGTATAAAAAGAAGATGACAGGCATCGTTGGCGCAATTGACATGTGAATCGCAGGCTGCACCGCATTGATGACAATGCGCTATGATATCGTTTGTAATGCGTTCACCAAGGCGATTATCGAATACAAAATTCTTTCCGATAAATTTATTCTCTAGCTGCTGTTCCTTTGCCTGGTTGGTATAATGAATGATTCCTCCTTCGAGATGAAATACATTTTTAAACCCACGGTGCAACATATAGGCACTTGCCTTTTCACAGCGAATACCTCCGGTACAATACATTATAATGTTTTTATCCTTGCTGTCTTTCATCATTTCTGCAGCCATAGGCAATTGCTCCCTAAAAGTATCGCTCGGAATTTCCATTGCATTTTTAAAATGGCCCACTTCATATTCATAATGATTGCGCATATCTATGACAATGGTTTCAGGATCTGAAGTAAGATCATTAAACTCTTGAGCGTTAACGTACCTCCCTTTACGTTCCATGCTGAAAGACGGATCTTCGATTCCATCCGCAACAATCTTATTCCGGACTTTTATATCCAGCACAAAAAAGCTGTCGTTTTTATCTGCCACAGCCTGATTGAGCCGTAATCCATCGAAGCCCGGCAGACTATACAAATAAGTGCGAAAGAATTCGATAGAATGGGCAGGCACACTGAGCTGTGCATTGATTCCTTCCTGAGCAATATAAATGCGGCCAAGTACGCCGTATTCTTTAAATGTCAAATAGAGTTCATTCCGGAAGCTTGCGGGATCCGGTATCGGCAAGTAGTTGTAAAATGAGATCGTAATACGGGGTGTTTCATCCCGAAGCATGCGGGCTTTCAGTTCCTTTCGCGAAACACGGTTGTGTAAATGCGTCATATGTTTGAATTTGTACCTGTATAAACAGATAATGAGTCCAACATGGAATCAAGGATCAGTTGCAGGCTGACCCAAATTCTGAATCCGTTTACAAAAATACGTAAGATGTTGAAAGGAATGGATACACCGGATTCTCAATCATCCGAATTAGTGATATTGATTCTGCTACCGATCCGGATTTCCATTTTTTCAGAATTGCCTCCGTAATAGCCCCGTACAAGATCCACCCGAAATGTTCGAAAGATATTATCAAGTCCGAGATGCCACTCCCAGTAATTGAACTGACCCGACCTCCACAAGGAACCTGCCCCACCCACCAAATGCCAGTTGAGTTTCTTGATAAGCGGAATTTTATTCGTTAAAAAACCATTCAAATGATATTCTGCAAAGAGCAAGCCATACAATCTATCCCGATTACTGAACCGATAGTATAACGGAAGCTGAAAGGTAGTCATGTAATCGGATGCACGCAGAAGTCTATTCCCGGGGAAATGATTCAGATCCTGCCATTCCACACGCGATGCCGATAAGAAGCCGCCCCCTTGAAACTGATAAAACAAACGACCCGCCAGTTTGAAATTCAGATCATCTTTGATTTCCAGTTTCCACTTCCGGTAATCAACATCACTTCCCAAAAGATTCTGGATGCCCTGCACATAGCCGGCAGTGAAGAGTGGCCATTTAGACCCGATATTGATAATCCGATCAGGCAATTCAATGTAACGTGCGCCTGGCTGAAATCTGATTTCTGCAGATACGATTGCCGCCTGGTGCCTATTGAAATTCTGACTTCCCAGTTCCGTCGGATAATTGGGGAAATAAGGACGCTTTCTCAGCGGATTCCAGTTAAAATCCGTTTTATTTTCCATAGGGCTCCTGTTCTCATAAGACCCTGAAAGCAATAAACCGATTCCCTTAGGAAGATTTTTATTCAGTGTAATACGAAGGTATTCGGCAGCATAGGTTTTCATGAAATTGTTTTTGTAAAACAACGATGAAACCGTATTCTGAAGCGGTTCGATCGGATTATCCTGATTAAACTGAAAAACACGGGAGCCGCCGGACAATCCTACAACGGTACGGTATTTATGTCCGGTTGTATAGCGGATTGATCCCCAGCCAAACCATCTTTTGCTGCTGAATCCATAGCGGAGATGTGGTCGGATGGAAATTCGTTTTCGGTCAGTATAGGATTTGGAGTATGCCATCGGCAAATCTGCCAGCCATCCTTCTGCCGGATTAAACCCGATTGCCTGTATCATAGATGGGATGGTAAAAGAGGCACGCTCTTTTTGACGGGAAAAAGTTTTACCGGTCAACAGCAATTCGGTAATGCGTATTTTATTGCGCTTACGGTCGATCGAATCGAGATAATCCGGATTTTTTCTTAATTGTTCCAGACTGTCTTTACGAAAATAGTCCTCCCGTTCGGCATCTGCCAGCAAAACTGGTCGTATACTGTCCCAGTAGCGGCGCTCTTTCTGATTGCTGCCCTGTTCATATTTCAAAACGGTCTGATCCCAGAACCCTTTCGGAAATTTCGGATTCAATTGAAAATTCCGGTATACATTCACAAAGCTTCCGTACGCATCAAACCCCATAAAAAGCACGGCCGGATAAAGCACCTGACTCTGCATCAGCCAGAGATCGCTACCCATCGGCTGGCAAAGCTGTTCTATCACCAGGGTATCTGCAAATGCCATTTGATTCTCCTTCAACAGTTTTAGCTGAAGGCTGTGAATTGCCCATTCATTTTCTACAATTTGTATATGTCCGCTGAAGCAGGGTTCATACGTTCTTTTGGGTGTAACCTTTATCTGATTAATCCATTTCCCGTCCTCTAAAAACATTCCTTCCCATTTATAGCGATAATACTGCAAAGCCTGATCGGAAACAGGTGAAATGAATCCTCTTGGGTTAAGCGCGTTGCTGATCCGAATATTATTTTCATAAAAGGAATAGAAAGAAGATCCTGCAAAACCAAAACCATCTTTTTGTCCACTCACCCGGGTACTGATCACTTCGGTTTTTCGTTTATCCACTCCTCCTACCGAAAGCCTCGAAACGGATTCAGAGAGATAGATCATCTTTTTCTTGCTGGTATCACCGTCTTCAAAATCCACTTTCGAACCCATAAAAGAGGATGGAAAATCACGCAGATTCATCACCCCTTTGCTGTACACTTCACACTGATATGTTCGAAGATCACGCAGATGCTCTTCACGTTTACGGATTGCTTTTCGGATGATGGCGTAGGCGGGGTCTTCTCCTCCCGCTTTCACCACAATTTCCTCCATCACTACCTCCTGTGGTAATAATATAAAATTAAGACGCTGTTCACCTGCAGTAACCGTGATGTTTCTTTCCTGCCGGGCATAACCTACATGCCTGCATATGATTGTATAATTTCCAGGATCTAACTGTAAAGTATACACGCCATTCTGGTTCGCTCCGGTACTGATTCGTTGTCCTTTCACACTAATTCCTGCAAAAGGAATTGGCCTTCCGGAAGAATCGCTGACCACACCGGTTACGATACCTGCAGATGATTGCAGGAATACAAGTATAAAATATAAAGCGGTGAATACTGAACGCATATCGAATCAGGAAAGCGGCTGAGGTACGGAATTTTTATTTCTCAGGAAAGCGGCAGACAAAGCGGCCAGTCCGGCAACAAGTCCACCGATAAGCGCAGATATAGCAATCATCATAAAATGCGATGGATGCTGAAAAAACAAATCGGCTATTTTCCCTGCAAGCAAGTGCCTGTTCTTAACATCTATATAGGTTGCTAGCCCGCCCCATAAAAAAACAAGACCCGCAAAAGCACTAAAAAAAGCAGAGACTGGTTTCTGTGGTATCAGCAAAGAAACTACGAATGCAACAGGCGCGATGCTCCACCAGGGCAATACAAATCCTGCTGCAAATGCGAGCAGAGATGTAAGTATGGAAACTGAAATAAACTTCATGGTTTGAATCGTTACGGGTTATGAGTTACGGGTTTACTTTGCAGAAGTGAAACGCATGCGCCATCTTAAATTCGGATGATCGGCTTCTCCGTGTTTATACACCCAGGCGCGGTAATACTTTCCTTCTGCCCAGGTATTTACAAATGGATCATAATACCTGCTTCCCGGATTTCCGCTTTGCCCTCCGGGATATACCACAAAGGCTTCCGTTTCAGCACCGAGTTCTATAATCATACGCCAGCTGGCTCCATGGCTGTGTTGTGTAGCATTGACGATATGCCGTCCTCCGCCAATAGGCAATCCTGTTCTTGCGAAAGGAAGCATAGCTTTTTTTAGAAGGTGATAAACGGTTGTATTTTTAAAAGCCCCCCATTCCAGCTTGCCTGCTTTCGACAAAGAATCGATCTTCGGAATAATTCTAAGAAATGACTTTGTAACCAGATCCGAGAGGGTTTCTTTCTGCGGTGTTTGCACATCATCAACATACGAAAAAGCAGTGTCTTTCAGCAACGCCTCTGCCAAAACGTAATCGGGTGGAAACAATCCAATATTTTTCACTTCCGACAGTTCATCTCCCCACACATCCTGACGGAGCGTATCAAACCAGGAACTAAAAAGAACGGGGCCTTTTTCATAAATATCATTTTTCAGATTCCAGGATTTAAGCTGCCAGTAATAACGCTGAGCAAGCGGGTCGAGCTGACTTCTTTTCAGATGCCGGAAAAGAAGCGGGAGAATTGTCGCGGCAAATGAATTATAATTTTCATTCTGCAGCTTTTTCATTTCATCTACTGTAATATTTTGTCGTCCCTCCAAAAATTTATGAATGGTGATTGCCCGGTAATGATCATAATAACCGGGAATAAAATAAGGATATGTAGAATCTGTTGGTCGCTGATTGGCACTTTGAAGGAAGCCCTGTTCGGGATTCAAGGCATGCGGATTCTCTTCCTGGGGAATAAAGCCCTGCCACATATAGGAGCTGTCGGTTCCGGGCATAATGTATGCACCCTGACGATTCCAGCGTGCCGGCATTTCTCCCTGTTGCCAGATTGCGATGTCTCCTGTTTTGGATGCAAATACTAAATTCTGAGGTGGACACTTAAGATACTGGATAGCACCTAAGAAATCATTGTAATTCTGAGCATGATTTAACAACCAGAATGCTTTTGCCTCGTTGGACGGATCGAGCGTTTTCCAGCGCATAGCAATTGCCCGCTGAGGATGTAATTTTGATTTAAAGGAACGGTCATATACTACCGGGCCGAATACTGTGTAAGCTACTGTATCGTAAAAATTAAATTCATCCTTTACTTTTATTTTTTCTACCCGCAATTGAGTTTTCTTCCACTGACCATTGAACCAATATTCTTTTTTTGAATCGTCTTTAAATTGGATTTCATAATAGTCGCGCATGTCTCTTTCGGAATTCGTAATCCCCCAGGCAATATGATCATTGAATCCGATTACAATTCCCGGTATACCGGGAAAGGATGTGCCATAGACATTGATATTGGGACCCGACATCTGCATTTCATACCAGATAGCAGGTAGTGATAAATCAAGGTGAGGATCATTGCAGAGAATCGGTGATCCGTTTTTTGTTTTTGAACCACTTACCACCCAGTTATTACTACCATCTTCCGGATTGGAAGGGTCAGTTTCCCGGATTAAAGGGAATTGTGCCGACTTCAAATAAAGCGAATCAGCTGTGGCTGGCATTACCGGTATAACGGAGGCGGAAGGAAATTTGGTTCCCCTCGGAATAATCGGCTGCAGTGAATCCGCCATAGCCGGGAATAATATTTTCATCTGTGCATCCGAAAACAACTGGCGCATAGCAGAAAATTCAAGATCCTGCGTATAGCCCGCCAAGCGTTTGGACATCGCTTTAACAAACAATGCAATTTTGAGGTTGGACCAGGGCTCCGGATTATATCCCAGCAATTTATATTCAATGGGCAGCTGAGATGCGGGCAGCTGCTTGATGTATGCATTTACACCTGCGGTATAGGCATCACAAAGAGATTTAGTCAGAGGATCGCTTTCCATCTCTTTCAATAAAATCTCCGCACCATAGACCATTCCGATGCGACGCTGTTCACGGTCAAATTCAAGAGCCACATCACCCAGAACCTCGCTGATCCTTCCGGCAGCTGAATGCGTCTGGAATTCCATTTGCCAAAGGCGAAAACGGGCATGCAGATAGCCTTGCACAAAAACGGCATCTTCCTGATTTTCCGAATACACGTGCGGAACAAGCCGCTCATCAAAAACCACCTCCACTTCTCCGTTCAGACCTTTCAGTGCATGTAGCTCATTAAAATTATAATTGAAAGGTTCTGCATTCTGCCAGAAACCATGCTGAGGACTCATAAAAACACCCAGAGCGGGGATTTTCCCAATTCGCGTGTTAAGAAGCAAAACCAGTGAGATCGTTAGTACAGTACTGATCAGGAAATAAATCCAACGCTTCATACAACAAGTTTTCTTGAATCACAAATATACCGGGATTTTACGGGGAATTCCTTAGAGGACAGGAGTTCTTGGCAGTGCATGATTGAGCGTAAGTTCTGTATTTGTTTTTTAATTGCCAGATAGAATAGCCCTAGAGAACATTCCTGTTGGGATTAAGTTTTCTATATAGACTATAAAATATGCTCATACCTGTTTTAAATCAACTGTTTATACTTTCTCGTTTTAGACTTAAGATCTGAAATCAGCAATCATCCTGCTTATTTTTGCATCAGTTATCAAATTTGAATAACCAGACAGATTCATATATGGCAGACACAACCATTTCCGTAAAAAATATTCTTGGACTTCAACTCCCCACCGATCCCCGGTGGATTGACTTAACCGTTTTATCTCTGGAAGAGATTCTGACCGATCATGCCTATTGTGAACAAAAGGCTGCTACCTCCTGCATATCTCTGATACAGCGTTACAGTCAATACCCCGAGCTCGTGGAAGCCCTGGCTCCCATCGTAAGCGAAGAGTGGGGACATTTCAGAGCAGTATTGAAAGAACTTCAACGAAGAAACCTATCACTCGGAAAACAACGCAAAGATGAATACGTGAATGCATTACTGGAGTTTCAGTTAAAGGGCGGACATCCCGACGACCGACTGCTCGATCAGTTGCTTACAATGGCATTGATTGAAGCCAGAAGCTGTGAGCGTTTCAAACGGCTCAGCGAAGGTTTAAAAGATTCTTACCTGCGTCGATTCTACAGGAAGTTTATGGAAAGCGAAGCAGGTCATTATACATTATTCATTACCCTTGCTGAAAAATACCTGCCCAAAACCAAAGTACGTAAACGCTGGAAGGAATGGCTGGAGTTTGAAAAAATACTCATGAAAAAAATGGAAGTCCGGGGAGACCGTATTCATTAAAAAGAACTGATCAACTATCAGAACAAAGCTCTGACAGCTGCCCGACCGATATGAATAACCTTACCCGTACCCGGCTTTCTCCCGTCGTACTGAATGGATATCTCCATATTATTGGACAGCCGTCGCACAAAATCGATATTCCATATATAATTTTTCCCGGGAAGCAGAGCATCCAGCATGGTAAACGCTACAGTTGTATTCGTACTTCCTCCGGTATACCGAATGTCGCTGAACTGAAACTTCCCGTTGATGGTACTGCTCGACAGCACATTGTAACGTGCGTCCAGAATTAGCGAATGAATCAATACTTTTTCCTTAAGTCCCTGTTGATTTTTTTTCTGATCAAATTTATAAGATGCCGATAGTCGGTAACTTGTTCCTTGCTGCAAGGCTACCACCGGCTCAAGAGAAAATTGCTCTATGAAAAAATTACGATTGCTAAACTTGGGTGTTTCAAGTTTGTTTTTAATGAGACGTGCCTGCAAAACCGTACTGACCCGACGGTTGATATTCCACCGAAGCTTTTGTGACCATTCCTGCAGGCTTCTTGTTTCAAGGCCATAAGTAAGAAATGAGCGTCCTGCATTTTGCAGGTGCGTTAACTCCCATCCCCAGCGGGTATTCGTACGGTTGAAAAACAACGTGTTGCTGAAAACAGAATTCAGTAAGATAAGTGCCGTATCTTCTGCAGGCAACGAAAAAGGATTCAGCAACAAATTACCTGAAGTGATTTCTTTTTTAAAAATCTGCAAACCCGATTGAGCAGAAAAACGACTGATGGTTTTTAGAAGCCAGGCAGATGCGGAAGGATCAATAAAAGCACGCGGATTCAATGAAAGGCTGTAATTGAACTGATTGTAGCCAGCACGAATAAAATCGAGTGTTGGAGTGTATATCCGTATATAGCGCGCCTGATCCCTGAAAGCGGCAATCTCAAATTCATTAATCTGCTTTACTCCGTCCTGGTTGTAGTCGTTCCAGGTGTACTCTCCCTGCCCTGCAGGAACTTCAAAGTATGAAAAATCTCTGCGCTGCTCCTGACCGGAACCGGCTTCATACAATACGTTACCACTCAGTCCGCCTTTCAGTTCATTAATGGTGTATTCCATACGACCCAGCAGGCTACTCTCCGGCTTGAGATTAGTAAGATTATTCTGAAACACTACGAGCTGTCTGTAGGTGGCGCTCATTTTCCACTGATGGCGTTCATGCTGCAACAATTCAACGGAACCGGAATAATTGTAGCTGCGATCTGTCTGCAGCAACTGCGTACCAATAGGTAAACGATCTCTTCGGGTAAAAAACTCAAGCTTCCAGCGATTCGGCTGATCGGCAGATTTCACAAATGCATTCCAGATATCCCAGCTGAAGCTGAGCGGATTTACCGTATCTGTGTTTTGATTCCGGATTTCATTATGTTCAAGACTATAACTGAAACCTGCTTCCATTTCTTTGAATCGATTGAACTTCTTTTTAAGTTCTGCAAAAGGACGCAAAAAGAAACCTTTATTAAAGCCGCTGTCCGTTGTAGAATAATTCATTTTGCCGGTCCATGCCCATCCATCTGTAAGCATGATGTGTTCAACACTTTGTTTTATTCCCTTAAAGAACAACCCTCTGGTATACCGTTGTACACTGATAGAAAGTTTTTGTTTTTCAAGTTTATTCAACTGAAGCGAAGCATCTGTAATATGCTCCTCTTCCTGTGGTAGAAAAATGGGCAGCCCCCACTCTCTTGTAAATTCCACCGGCCGTAACCGCTCGAGTGCCCGAAATCGCTGATTGACTCGCTCATAGCCGCCACTCAAACGGTATTGAAGCGGTATTTTTCCCTGTTTCAACACATTCTGATATTCCATCTTCAAACGACCGGCCCACCCGATATCATCCTCCTTATTGACTTTTGAAAAAGTATTCAGGTCAAACCGACTGAATGCCAGTTCCGACCGAAGCAGTAATTTTTTACCTATTTGATAATCCAGTCCTGTTGTCAGCATCTGCTGGGTACGCGGAGCAATCAATCTGGTTAATGCTGCATAACGCCCTATTTTGACTCCATTTACAGGGGCCACCCACTTGTAGGTCAATCCGTTCGCTCCGGATACCTCCTGTACATAATCTCCGTTGCCCTGCCCCACATCCAGGAATGTAGCACTGAACAGATCTGGCTGACGAACCGCGGAATACACTAATACAGAATCGTATATAATGCTGTTCACAATCGTATCCACCAGACGGTAAAGAATACGACTGCCGTCAAACGTATCTTTTGTTATGGAGGGAAATAAAGCACCTTCTTTCACATCACCGGTGTTTCTTAAAAACTGACGCTGTTCTGTAGTAAGCAGTTGGGTAATAGAAGATGTTTTTGTATCCGCATTGCTGAACGCCTGTACATTCACCGTAACACGGTCATTGACCTGTAATTTTTGTCCGAGAATCACCTGCGCATTTAAGAAATTCCGGTCAGCATATTCAAATTCAACCTGTATCCGCCGGTCTTTATTGATCATTCGTTTAGGCGTGAACGTTACCTCGGCTGTATTATAATTAATAACATAATCCTGATCTTCACCGCGCTGCATCAGCTCGCCATCCAGGAATACCCTTTCCGTACCGGCAAGTACAATGAAGAATAGCTCACCGTTCGGACCACGTAGTCTATAAGGCCCCTGATTTCCTTCCAGCCCCTGAAAAACATATCGGTTGAATTTCCCTTTAGCGATCGCAGCACTTACCAGTGACTGACTTTTACCTCGTTTAAAAATCCGGTTCTCCGTTTGAAAAGCAATACCCTGCAAGCGTTTATAAAAAGAAAGAAAGTAAGCGTCGTTGCGACGAATATCGATATCTCCCAGATTCAGTTGCCAGCCTTTCTTTTTCAGCTGAATCCAGACCTGATCAAATTCATTCAGCTGCTGTGTGTTTCCGTCTGCCTGGATGGGTATATTGTTATCTGTGAGCGCAGCTGTAAGCACCATACTGTCGCCTATGATGCCGTTAACTTGCAGATTCAATACCCCGTTTACTACAGCATCCTGATTGTTCCCAAAACTGATTCCTCTTCCAAAGCTTCCGTTGTAATTGACCTTCCCGAAATCAAATAGTCCTTTGTCCTGTAATCCGGTATTATCATCCGTCAGCGGTCGGATGATAAATCGGTTCTTTACATCTTCATAATTCATTCGCATCAAAGGCTTGATGAAGAATATCGGGAATACACGGTAAGTAACCAGTACAGAATCTCTGTCGGGAGATTGTTGCCATTTAAACAAGGCACCAGCTTCATCCAATATATATGCGTCTGTGTCCACTCCTGAGATCTGAAAAGTTTCAGGAACAATACTGAGTGTATCGAGGCGGATGAACTTGGTACGGGTAGAAATCATTTTTGTTCGCTGGTTGGTCTGAGGCAATAGATTCTGACCATGTGCGAAAATGGAAAAAAAGAGGGATAATATGAGCAGGAAGCGGCCAGACTGCACGTAAATGACGTATATGCAATGTAAATTTAGAAGGTTTGGACGGAATAGCTGTCAATCGCGTTTTGCCGGAAGATATCAGCGAACTACGAATGGTTTATATACTGAATTTTTTCCCGGTCTGTCTAAAATAAGCAGGTAGTAACCGGGAGGATAACTCAACGAAAAGGTAACAGATGAGGTTTGTCTCAGCATTCCGGATTGCAGGATGCGCCCGTCGGAAGTTACGATCCGAAAACTTTGAATCCTTTGCGCAGCCGGTAATTCAAGACGGAATGAATTCCCTGAAACAACCGGATTCGGAAATAATCGGATATCCGACTCCGTAAGTTCCGTTTGAATGCTACTGACCGAACAACCATTGATATCTGAAGTGCAGGATCGTTCTTTCACTGCACCTGTCAAAGAAAGAAAACGTTCCTGCAATAATGCATCCGTTGTACAATCCTGATTCAGGTACCGGTTTAAAAAAGGAAGTAACAAAGACATCACCTTTTGAAATACAATGGCCGGTGTAATAGACGAACTGTTACAACCGGTGAATGCCTGTCCCAGCGAACAGGTCGCATCATTATTGGAAAAATGGCAATGCAGTGCATTGGTAAGATTGACATAGGTTTTACAAGAGTACGGAATGGCATCGTACATTGACTTCTGAGTAGAGGGCGGAACAATGCAATCCTGACTGCCAGAAAAAATCAGAGCCGCTTTGTTAACCTGAGTTGCCGCCTGCTGCGCGCTCGGATTGGTTTCCGCTGCTGCGAAATTAAACAGTGCCTGAAGTACCGATGATGCAGATGCAGCTGCTAAAAAACTGCTGCCACCTCCCATACTATGTCCTCCTACAGCAGCAATCTTCTTAACCCTTCCAAAAAGAAATGAGGCGCTGGAATCATTTAAGGATGTAATCCTTTCTGCCAGAAAAACCAGATCCGCACCGAATGCACCATGACTCGGTGAGCCTGATAATTCAGTGGCAGGAAAAGCAGCAATAAAACCATTTCTTGCAAGTGAATCTCCAAGCCATTTATAATTTCCTACAGCAATCAGAAAACCATGTCCGAATACAACAACGGGAAATTTTTGCGTGCCCGAAGCAACAGAAACATTTGTACCGGCATTGTCTGCCGGATAATATACATCCGCAGGAATACTTCGGTTAGACCTTGACTGATCTGTAAACGTAATCTGACGAAATCCCGACTGAAAAGGCTGTCCTTTTGCAACGGAGAATAACAAACAAG
>Ga0315902_10007707_pt1 | contig 14658 bp, 12 predicted proteins | sample LakEriMetagenome_9_FD_203523 | JGI IMG/M metagenome (GOLD analysis project Ga0315902, IMG submission 203523) | Freshwater fungal communities from buoy surface, Lake Erie, Ohio, United States - Buoy 12 MA117 | ecosystem: Environmental > Aquatic > Freshwater > Lake > Lake biofilm | place: USA... | reverse complement strand
CCCTTGTTAGTCAGTAAAAGTTGACGCAGATTATTTCTAACTAAAGTTACACCACTTTGTTTAGCAAAGTAGCCTTTTTTTGGAGTTATTGGTAATGGGTAACCAAATCCGTACACCTTTTTTGTGGTGGAGATTACATCCTTTTGGATTCCTATAGATGGTGATCTTCCGTAAATAGAGGTTGTCATAGGTCTATATTCTTAAAGAATCCTTTCTGGGCGTTGAAGTTGCTTAGTGTTTCTTGAGGGGTTAATGCTTTTGCATAGAATTTAACACTACCCATGTGCCCATTCAAACCACTACGAAGTCCAGAATCAGCGTTCATGAACCCTCCATAAGGTTTGTTTCCATCCGTGTACCCACCACCTAGAACCCAAGGTGTGAAATAATCATTAAGTTTTGGTCCATTTATATGGTATTGAGATTGTGTAGATGAGAATGAATACTCAAAGCTATTAGATTGTTTGAATGTAGGTATCCCCGGAGCAGTAAACTGTTCATTTCCAAAAACATCAGGAATGGTGGAAGTAGCTACTAGAGTTCCATCAAAGCAGATACGAACTTCATTCTTTCTAGGTTCTACCGCGACACTGATCTGCATGAATTCGTCGCCAATAGAACTCACATACTTCCCAGTTGTTACTTGTGTTGATATGGGGACGGCGCACTTCAAAACTTCAAAACCAGATGCACACCCGAAAACACTAGCTTTGTTTACAAAGGATACATCTGATGCGTTTACAGATCTAGTGGGTGCAATAAAGAACATTCCCGCAGATGCTGCGTTCGCTGTTGTAGAGGCACTGGGTGCTAAGTTCTGAGTTACCTGCCTGTCTCTTGTAAACCCTATCATCATGCCTTTTGTTACAGTGCTGTTGTTAGAATAAGGAGCTTGATTAGCATTAATACTATCATTCAAACCACCAGTATTCTCACAAGCAAGCATCAGTCTGTAATAAGATGATACACCATACCCTGTTGCAGGTTCTACTGATGTAAAAGATCTACCTACTCCGGGAACATACGCCCATGCTTCAAAAGTGAATCCCTCTGGGTTATATGTCCAATCTTGGAATTCGGGATTATCTGGAAGTAATCCAAAAGAACCAACTCCGTTTATAAATTGCATGCTATTGTATGTTGCAATTCCGGTGAACTTAGGAATACCTAATCCACGAGTAAACACACTTGATGGATTAGGACCGATCAAAATAGCATTATTATAATTATTTCCAGATGTGCAGTTTAGTACATTATACTTAGTCGATCCAATAGTTGCGACTTCACCATCTAAGAAATTGTAGATAGCAAACAACTTATCTTTAACAACTAGGTCAGTTAGAGATAATATTGTTGCTGTGCTTCCTATGCTATCCGAATCATATACAATAGCTCCGGTTCCAATTTCAGGAACCACTAAGTGAGACATGGTAACTGTGGATTGAGCCTCCGCTGCTGTTACGAACTTAGGCTTGATTGGAAGCACAACACCAGAAACCTCAGCCTGTTGCAAAACTAATTTCTTTTGTTTCTCATAAGCAACAGCTAGGTTTAAATCTTTCAAGTAAGAGAAGTCATTAATTGGAACCTCTCCCTTCTTGAATATCGGGCCTTTACCAAAAAGGTAAGGGGATTTAACTGCTACTTCTATTTGCTTCTTGCGACGATTCATCTTAGAATCGTAAGTAGCTGCTGTTGAGAATAATGATTGTTTTAAGTTAGAGATTATTGCTAAGGAATACCCATTAGCCGTAGCATCAGAAATCTGACCTGACAGGTCATAAACATGTTTTATTTTTTGATTTTTAATTACAGACAAGAAGTGGTCAGCATCATACTGCTCTATCATTTCTTTCGTTTCATCAATTTTATTTAAATCAAAAATAGTATCTACATTAGAATTAATTGATTCAACAGAAACTGCGAATCCTTTGCCGCCTAAATTAGCTGCTTGCTCAAACTTATATTTGTCTTCTGGGGCCACTGAACCTGTAACTTCAGGAATTCCACCCGTTTGTGAGTCGTAATACAAACCATCAACTGAAAGTAAGAATTGCCCTTTTTTAGATTTAGGTGGTCCGAATACCAGTCTGAATATAGGTGCATCTTGTTGACCAGCATCGGATGCGACTAGCAATCCAGTTCCCGATACCAAGGCAGCGTTTACAAATTGAGGTTCTAATGAAGGATCAGCAAGCCTAGCTGACATTACATTTCTAGCGTTTTGTAAAACCTCGTCTGCTTCTTGTATAAAACCTAAAGCAGATTGAACCTCTGCAATTTCTAAAGCATATTGAGTTTCTACATAATTCGGATCTAGTTCTTTGGCTTTTAATGTGGATGGTCCTTTTTGAAGGTCTAGGAATGTTTTGTACGACTGAATACAATCCCCGATACCTTCAATTACCTGTGCTGCGCCTAAGTAGTTCGCATAAAGCTCAGTACCTAATTGAGTAGCGTACCCAACAGCATCTGCTATTGCGCCTATGGTTTTAGATTCTGTGGCTGCACCCTTATCCTGACCATTTCTACTATAATCGGAAGAAAATCTAAAAGTTCCGTTTTCCGTATTGATCTCAAAGATACCATTCTCTTGCAAGATTTTCTTTTTAACTTTGGCAATTTGAGATGATGCTCTGTCTCTGCCTTGTTGTACTTTATCTGATATACTTAAAACTGCATCGCTAGGCAATAATGCTAAAGCAGCACTTTTACCTATGTCTAATAGACACTGAGGAACTCCAAAGGCTGTACCTAAGGAATCAACGGGACTCGCCCCCTCCCCATAAACTTTCGCTGCTGTTTCTAGATCAAAATAAACCATGTTAATTTAAATAAATTTTATTCCCACTTATATCTATATCCCCACCTGTAGATTGCATAATAATTCCATTAGCGGCTGTCATGACAATCGTATCTTTTGCGTTTATCACAACATCCCCGCCCTCTCCGTTAGATTCTAATCTAATTTCTTGATTCTGCCCTGTGGCTACAATATTAACATCCCCATTTTTTGAAAGTATATTAATATTACCAGTCCTAGAATCATTGCCTGCTCCAGAACCTAGGCCAGACTTGTTCTCTATATTTATGGTTCTACCATTAATTACGGTTAAATCTAAGTCGCCTTGTTGTGATGTGATTGATACATTACCTGTAACTTGTACGGAAAATGATGCTGGACCACCCATAGCCGTCTGGTCAGCCATGCTATTTTCAGTAAGAACTAACATGGCATTGTTTGTTGAGTTGCCGAGAGTTATTGTGCCTGTGGAATCATCTAACGATAACCTCATACCTCTGCTAGTCTCTAAGTGTGTTCCAATGTAAGAGCCATCTGGGTTGTATCCATCAGAAAGCATTATCTTATTTCCTTTAGGAGAGCTAAAAATATAAGCCTGAGGTACAACCCCTCGAAACCTGTAAAGGTCATTAAATGGGTTTTTTACACCCTCATCAATAACCTTGCCCTCACCCGCACCATCTGCAAAGTTATTTTCGATTATGGACCCTAAGTAATACCAATCGTTTTTATTAGCAGGCTTACAAATCAATACATCCGTTCCAACCTCAGGAATCGCCATGAAGCCTATATTGTTAACAGTTGTAAAAGGAGAAACATATTTAATTCCAATCCCTAGTGGATACTCATCCCAAGCAACAGTAATTCTACCTGATTTAAATAAATCTATATTAGATCTAACATTCCCTACTTTAATCTCCATCTTGTTTATCCTCTTCTGCTTTTACATCTAATGTGTCGATTGAATCAACCTTCTCTGGAGTAAGACCTTTTGGCAACTGAATTCTAGGATCTTTTGTTATGTGGAATGATGAATGTGCTTCACCTCTACCAATTGAATGCTCATACCCATAAATAACCCACAACCCATTTAAAGAATCACTAATTGAACTATTTTTATTTACACCCAACATAGATGTTTCTTTTACAAATAATAGGGCTGGATTTAAAGATCCAACACTCATACTTAAATGGAAAAACGGTAGTGTCCTGATAGTTCCTCTATATGCAATCTTAGACATTTGGCTCAACATTGAATAAAAATGGACCGCTGGGTTTTCAGACTGCCACCAATCCAAATTCCTAACTGCACCTTTATCATCAGTAAATGCAATTAAAGAAACAAACGCTGCCTCTAGGTCTTGCAACGAGTATGACGCTAACTCTGGTGCAATCTTCTTTAATTCTTCAGTTTTATTTGGATCTAATGTCGGTGGCTTATTAGGACTGACAACCATGTAGTTTTTAATTAAGTTTGCAACTTTATTTTTGTCTAAAGTTAATAAAGGATTAAACTTGTCGTTTAAAGAATCTACTGTTCCAGCACCCCCCTTATGAAGATTGGTTGTTTGATAAAATACACTGTTTAGGATATTAAAGTAATAATGATCAATATCAATATCTAAATCTAAAACATTTGAGTCTTGAACACCAAATTTAAATATAGGGATATTAGATTGTTTCAAACCCTCTTCATCTTCTTTTTTAAACGCAAATTGTGATGTGGGCAACTTGTAAGAATTAAAACAATTGTCTTGTTTTGCTAACTGAAAGTACTTGGCTGCTATTTCTTGATATTTTTGTGATATAAATTTAACATCTCTCGTGGCTACTAAATTGTTATAATTAAATGCTTTAGATCCTTGATCTGTATTGTTTTTATTTAATTCTGCTTCTGATACATCAGAACCAAAACCAAACTTAAATATCCCTATATTCTCTAGTCTAATTTTACCGTAAAAGAATCTATCTATCATCGTTTTATCACCATAGATGATTAGGGGCTTATTTTCATCTATGGTAATAATCTCTTCTAATCTTTTTGATTGAATTACTTTTTCAGATGTAATATTTATTCTTCTGCGATCCTCTTCTAATGAGTGCCCTGCACAAAATTTCTTTAAATCACGGAGAAAATCAGCGTTGTTTTCAACTAAAAAAGTAGGCTCAATTATTTTTAAATTTTTAGGAAACTTATTTTTTATATCAAGAAGAGGATCTATAAATTTTTGTCCCGGCTTCTTTACCAAATTAAGGTACAAATTTTTAGCAACATTCGTGGAGCTTTTTACTACTTCAGGATAATATGCAGCGTTACCATTTTTTCCAATTACTTTATCTGGATGATAACTAATAACCTTACCATCTTGAACAACCTCTTCTGATACATCAAAACCTAATTCTTTCATTATTTCAGGAATGATATAAAATTCCGATTTTGGTATTCTTATTCTAGTTCCATCAAATAATGCAACATCACAAAATCCGGTAAATTCATTTTCTGGGATAAAGGTTGCGTTTGCTTCTAAATTGTTTTTTAGTGGTAGTATTAATTCGTTTAAATCTGGGAACAACACAATCACATTAGCTTTGTTACTAACACATTTTAGTATGTAATCTTTAATACATTCTGATATTACATAATGATAATCAATATAATTTTCTTCTGCCTTAATTTCCTCCATCTTTTTGTTAGTTGATTTAGAAGCCTGTAATTTAGCTAATTTAGTTAATCTGCCTGCATCACCTTGAAGGTCAAACTCTCTCATTGAGTATAATTCATTTTTAAACAATTTTCCTTCACCATAGGCTACTTGCTGCTCGGCAATACGCAACAAAGGATAAGATCCAAACACTTGTAGTTCTCTACCTAAATTAAACCTAACATCATCCATAGGTGTAAGTCCGGGAAACTGAGCATTTACTGTAAAAACTAAAGTAATTGTTCTAAACCCAGTTTCAGCGGAAAAACCAAATTTGGCTCCCGTCAACCAACACAAAAATGGACCCGCCCAGTTTTCTATATTAGACCCACAACCATATGAAATATACATGGTGGTTGGAACAACGGGCTTTGTTAGTTGGTGTAATTGATTTTTTAAACTTTCTAAATAAGCTGCTCTTTTTTCCTCAAACTCTTTTGTATATTTATTTTTTTCTTCGTCGAAAAGTTCTTTTTCTTTTGAGTAATTTGGATTTGTTGTTGTTCTTTGTACAGCTTGACCACCCCTAGCTGCATTACCACCAGAATCAAATTCTGTATATCCCCCCTTCTCAACTTCTGCAACATCAGTATATATTAACTGTGTATAATATTCGACAGGCTCTTTTAATTCTTTTAATTTTTTATTTAAATCGTATAGTTCTTTTTCTGTGGTCCCAGTAGAATCTTTATATTTATCTAAATTTAAAGCAAAACTATCTGGACTGTCAGCAACTGACTTTAATCTACTTTCTAATGCTTTTATTTCTGATTCTACGCTGGTGTCGGCAAAATCCTTACCAAGTAAAGAGGATTTACCATTAAGTAATTGTTTTAAAGAATTAACTAGATAATTTTGTTCAAACACTCTGCCCGGATCTAAAACTTCTAAAGTAATTGTAAAGTTATCTGTCTCTTTTCCTTGCTTTTCTTGGAATGTATACGCATGAGACAACCTTAAAAAGTTGTCAGATATGTTTGTAAACAATACGCTATCCTTACGATTGCGTAGGAATGCGTCCATTGACTCAGGTGCTGCCCTTTTTAGATCAGCGAACACTTGCTTGTCAAAAGCAACAATAATGTTATATGTTGGTATAGGCTTAGTCATAATTTAGGTATAAGTATTCTATCACCAACATTAAATCCTTCAAAAGGATCAGAAACATTGTTTACTAACATTAGCAACCACCAGTATCCTGCTGTATTATAGAATAATTCTGATATAGCATCTGGTCTATGCTGAAATCCAGCAGGGACATACCCCACTTCAAACTCGTATAGCCGACCAGAATATTGCGTCAGTAAATCTTGAGCAGGATGGCCTACCGATGTATTCGTTTTTACTCCCTTATGTTCGACCATAACTTGGCCTACTGAATAGCGAGTTCTTGGTGAATTAAGCATATATTAGTTCCTGTAATTATTATTTTGTATTCCTATATCAGGTCGAATAGGATCTATGGTGTTACTTCCATTCAAAATAACTTCCCACCCTACCGAGTTATCTCTTTGTACATATTTGTTTATATTGTAATCACCAAAATCACCTACTCTAATTTCTTGCAAATTAATTTCGAAAGAAATAACTCTAGGTAACAAAGTCCGTAGATCAGCACCATGAGCTTTATCATAATCTATTTTATAATCTAAAGCTACACATGGGATATCTTGATATAGAATGCCATGATTTAATCTTATTATTGGAGGACCATTTGTAGGATTTTTTGCGTTATTTAAAACAGACAATCTAATTAAATTAGTCCAATACATAACCAAATCAATACCACGATTTATTTCTGGTCTTGGGTTATTTTGTATTGATGTTCTTCTACTTGCGACAAATGTACCTGTAACTCCCACACGCGAGGTAGTTGTGCCGTCAAAATCTTGATCTAAATCTCTAAAGTATAAATCATGGTCTTTTGCATTACCTCGACCAGACTTAAAGTGTTTTGTAGTATCATTAACATATAAAGATTTAAAAAACAAATTTTTCATTTCTTCTTTAGATTTTAAATTAGAATGATTTGTAGATAATATAGTATCCGCTGTTGATAATATATGTGGTAAAGTTATTTTAAATGATAGTGAAAACTGTCTTGATTCTGCGCCTGTGTAAGCTAGAAGAGTGCTGTTCCTGCTAATAGGTTGATACTTTGCATGCATCGCTTTTCTAGATTCTCTAATCTCTGGGTTTTCATAAAACATTAAATATCTAACATTTGGCGCATCCTTGGAAGATTCATAGAACTCAAACCGTAAGTAAGATCTCTCCTCTAATTTACGATCAAAATTCTTTGGATTGTTAACATACTCTACAAGTGCAGTTTGCCCAGTTTTACCTGCTTGGCTATCTGTTACAGAATTAAGTACACTTTTTATCATAAATTAATTAGCCTCATGTTGATATTGGAGCGGATCCTCTTTTACTGTTATTTTGAATGACAGTTAGTAATAATAACATTGCATTCTTTTGTTCCTCATTTACATTCAAAAGTCGTTTGGATAAATCAGTGCCGTAAATAATATCTTGCATAGTTCTGTTTAAACTTTGTGATTGCATCTCTAATAGTGAATTTGTTTTATAGTTAAGAGCGGCACGAGCATCATTTATGGCTTTTTGTCTTTGTGCATCTAATCGTTTTCTTTCTTCTTCTGCTGCTCGTTTCTTCTCTGCTTCAGCCTCATCATCTTCTCCAGAACCAAGCCAAGACATTAATTCAGGGATGAAAGAAACTAACAATGATATTAATAATCCTACAGGACCTGATAAAAATCCTAATACTCTAGTGAACATTAATCCACCTTTAGCTAAAGCATTTCCAATTTTAGATATTTTTCCAGTAGCTATACTAGCTGCTCGCATCTCCCTTCCCAATTTAATCATGTTTCTGGACAGATCTTCTAATTTGGTTCTAAGAGAACCTAAAATTACTGTAACAGCAACAAATTTTAGTGTATTAACTAATAAAGTCATGTTATTTACTAACAAGGGAACTATATTAGCCGCTAATTCTTGTAATGGTCCAGTTGCCTTTTCTAATGCCGTCATTAGGTTAGCAAATGGATCTTGTTTTGCTCCAACATCAGGAACTATTTCTTTGGGTTGTAATTTACTTATTGCTTCCGACAAAGTTACTAGTTCTTGAGATCCAAAGTAATCTCCTAGTCTCTGTAATATTACAGAGGGATCCAAACCTTGCATTTCCAACGCTTGGCGTTGAGCATCTATCATTGGTTGCAATGTTTTAGCTATGCCAAACAAAGACTCTTCTATTTGTTCTGCCGTAGAATCTTTAGCCATCAGCTTTTTAGCCATGTCTGAAATGCCAAACGCCATTCTCTTACCAAACATGTCTGGATTCATTATCTGTTTGGAGAAGCGTTCAATCAAATCTTCAGATCCCTGACCAAACTTGCCTGCAACCTTTGCAGCAGCTTCTGAGAATTGTCTACCTACCCCATAAAAAGCTAGATCTAAATCTGAAGAGAATTTACCCATAGCATCTACTATATTTTCAGTAGAGATCTGGTAAGTGTCTCGTAATTTAGAAATCCTCTCAGAGAAATCAGAAAGATTGCTGTTGTTTAAGTTTCCTGTTATGATTGATTGTCTGGTTAGCTTTAGTAACCCAGCATTACTTTTTCCGGCTACTTTATTTTCTAATGTTAGCTTAGTCAACTCTTTGTTATTAAGAGTTATGCCCTCTTCAACCATCTCCAAGGCATTCTGAAGTTCCTCATTCCGACCAGCTAAATTTCCTAAGTTAGGCCCTAGAACTTTTGATACACTAGCGACAGAGGTTCCTATTGAAGCAGATGTTTTATTCATCGTATCTGCTTGCTTTACGAACTTAGCTAATGTAGCAGTAAGACTACCCATTACTTGAGCACCTGCTAGGTAGCCTATACTTTTACTTAATTCAGCAAGAACTGAGTCTGTAGTAGCCATTATTCTATATCTTCCGTACTTTCAGGCAGCTTCTCTTTTTCAATAGATATTTCATTGAGATCGGACATTTCAGATAATTTATAAGTCCTAAAGCTATTTGGACCAAAAATAGCCAGCAACCCCCTAGAAACATTATCGTAATCAGCAAAACGCCTATTTTTATATAGGGTCTTAAGTACATTAGAACTTATTTCTGGAGACACCGAAGTTAGTTTAAAACAGGCTACTAGCATATTTCCCCTTGTGGAAATGAATAACCCATTCCCTCTTTTAACTTTAACAACAAAAACAAATACCCTACCACTTCCCGGATAAACAAAAGATAAGACATCTCCGGGGGAAATAAACCCTGCGCTCCTAGGAATTACCCCTACATGCTCTTTTCCTTCGTGGTTAATATCTTTTAAAAAATTACCACCGTTTTCGTAATATTTTTCGTAACGATTCATGTATAATAATCCGAGGTATTTATGACTGAAAATATAGATGAGAGCATAGTAGATTTTCTTGATTTAATTAATTTTACCCTATCTAATAAGTTTGAAGATAAGTGGAGACATAGATTTAGTTCTTCCTTCATAAAATTATTCCAGTTAAAGCTATTAGAATGTATGGACAGCCAGAAGCCAATAAAGAGATCTACTTTATTTACTTACCTAACAAAAAGATGTAAGTATTCTGAGGAACAGGTAGAAAACTTTTTCAAAGCAATAGAAATAGAAATCTACGACCCGGTGATCCAAAAATGAGCGAAAAGAAAAGACACGGCCTGAGAAGCGTTCCGAGAGACAATTCACTCGACTACCTTCGTCATACCAATAACATAATTGGCTGTGCTTTTATATTTTATGCATTCCTTTTTTTCCTAGCTTTAATAAAAATATTTATTGACGCTATTTAGTTTTTGATTCCTTTGCTTTCTTGCACTCGGTGATGTAGTTTTTTACATCATCTGTACTGTAGAACTCAGGACAGGCTTGCTTGTACCCACACCAGTTACAAAACTGGTTTCTGCTGGGAGCAAAGTCTGACTTCTTCCGCTTTCTAATATCCCAAACATCTTTTTGGACATCGTTTACATATTTGTGAATCTGTCCCGGAAGATAGTTAACAAACACAAAGTTATTGGTTAGTGGGTAGTAGTGTGCAGCAGTAATCTTTTGAACAGGGATGTTAAAATGTTTGTGGATGGCATAGGTGTATGCCTTAAGTTGGTCGTTATTAAATAACTCTAACTTTGATTTCTCGTCCGCGCCTGTCTTGTAGTCAATAATTAAATAGTTACCTTGCTTAGATTTAATTATGCGGTCAATGACTACCCGCTGATCTGTCCCCTCTAGCAGTGCTACCTTGAAATCTGATTCAGTTCCAACCGTTTCCTCTAGTGTAGCATTAAACCTTAGAAAATTTTTAAGGCATACAGAAATCTTCTTGTCATAGCTATTATCGAAGGTATAGTTGGGGCGTTGTTCCTCAGCTATCTTAGCCAAATCATCATGAGTCTTAGCTGCAACACCCAACTCGAAGATCTTATGGATGTAAGACCCGAACTGCATGGCATCAGCGTTTGCCCCACTCTCAGGGATTCGTTCATAGTACTTCAAGTAAAACTTCCAACCACACTGCTTGTAAGTATCCCTTTTGGAATGTGAAATTTCAGTTATGAACATTGATATCTCCTGCTTCATTAAAGACTACCTGACAACCAAATTCTCAGGAAAATTTAAATTATCTAGTAATGGTAGGGAATTGATGATGAACTCCCCTGTAGACCCGACAGATAGAAAGCAGCACTTTTCTATCAATTTGGAAACAGGGTTGTGGCAGGATTTCCGTAAAGGGGAGAAGGGTAACTTCTACTTCCTCTATAGTTATCTAGAGGGGGTCACATACAAACAAGCAGTTAAAGAAATCCACATCCGCAGCATTAACAAAGAGCCTCTCCCAGCTACGGTCATTGAGGCTCCGTCTAGCTCCATCAAGGAGGAGATGAAGAACTTTGTACCAATCCTGCTAGACAAGCAGCCCGAATCAGAACTAGAGATTGCTGCTTACCTGTACTTAAGTGATCGTAAGATACTAAATAACAAATACCCATTCTTTGTTGCTATGGATGGTAGATTCTACGGGCGCGTGATCATCCCGTTCTGGAGAAACGATGATTTAGTGTATTTCCAAGCCAGATCACTTATCGGTCAAAAACCTAAGTACCTAAACCCCGGAGCAGAGTTTGGTCTTAAGAGCAAGAGCTACCTATTCCCCTTTGATCTCTCAGAGCGGTATGTCGTTGTATGTGAGGGTCCGACTGATGCAATTTCCCTACAACTACAGGGCGTAAACGCTACTGCTACCCTAGGATGCTCTCTCAGCGTAACTCAATCAAGAATGCTTGCAGGCTTCCAAGGTCGCATTATTGTAGGGTACGATAACGATAGTGCAGGCAAAGCAGGACTAAAGAATATCCATACTACAATTAATTGCCAAAGATTCCTCCCCATCAGCTACTGCTTCCCAGACAGTCGATACAAGGATTGGAACGAAATGCATGTAGATAACATTAACCTCAGACAGTATGTAAAAGAGAACACCCGAGAGTATGATTCCCGGGTGTTTGAAATAAGTTCCGTACTAGGTATTTAGTCTAATATTAGGTACATTAAATCGGAGACTATAGTTTCTCGTAATATATTGTATTTTACTTGTATAGAGTAAGTGCCTGTTAAAGGTCCAAAAGTTCCTGCTGCAACAGCGGGTAATGTAGCTATTGTGGCAGTATTCCAGTTAAACACGATTGTGTTATCACCTGTAATATCAACGCCGGAAGTTGTATCTGTAAATGAGCTAACTGTAACTCGTGCAGGTAATGTGTAATCGTCGTTTAGTTTTACTATTTGTACCTGTGCAGATGTAATCGCAGCATCCTCAAAGGTGTTTCTAATACTTCTACTTATGTTTTTATTACCTATATTTATCTCGGTAACAACTTTTAAATCAACCTTTGAGCCTAGTTTAACATGCTTGTTAGTTAGCCTGTTTGTAGTGCTAATTAGTAAAGGTTCTGTGCTTGTGAAGATTGTATCTCTGTACAAACGGAAATCATTTATGAAGATTTCCCAGTCGCTATTTTGCACCCAGCGGACAGTCCAAATGTCTATGTAATCACCAACAGAAGATGCTTTGTTTGCTATTGTGGTTCCTTCATAGGATCCTGACAAAGCAACCTGCCCATTCAAAACTGTTACATATTCGCCTGTTGATAGCTTATAGATGCCGTTAGCTGTTGTTCCGGGTGTGTAGTTAGACGCATCAAAAGTGGCGTTGGTAGTTAGTGTGGCAGCATTCTTGAAGCCCATTTTAACTACGGAGGATGCAATAGTTGGATCTATTAAATTAGCTGATGTCAGTATTGTGCTGGGGCTGGTATTGTCTGCTAGAGTGAATACTGTTACTGAACTAATTTCATAAGGATCCTGAAAGACCCCGTTATTAATGAAAAAGCATCTAAGGCCCACAGGTTGTAGCACTGAAGGTCTATTATTCCGATCATAAACTGTGTAACCGTTAACTAGCATGTTTATTCATAGCCTCCATACGCTCTCGGTGTAATTCCAAGAAAATCAGTCTTTCTCGTCTAGACATCCTCAGAACATCCGCATAGGTCATGTGGACATCATGTACTAGTATATAGGCTTCTCTAAGTAGAACCTCTAAATTTAAAATAGGTTCTAATTCACGGTAAAAAAATCAGCACCTATCGGCAAGTCTACAACATTGTGAGCCTTGCATTCAGTACACTCAAATTTAACCTTAGTTTGTACCCCATAAGAAGCCCCTGAAATGGCATTTATGATGGTATGAATATCTTTTAACGGTAGACGAGGGTCTGATAAGAATTTAGATATTAGGGTCTTATCTGTGTTACCATCTACTGAAGTTACGAATCTCCACAGGTTATCAAATACTTTAGTTTTATCTAAAAAGTACTGCTCATGTATAACTCTGGGGAAGATAACCTTTACTTTCTTTTGGAGAACGGGTAGGGTTATCTCCCTAGGATCTAAAACATTGTCAGGAATGTATTCTACTGGTAAAGACATTAGTGGAATATCCATACCGTTTTCAGCGTTACATTCAGAGCAGATAGTTATTGCTTTGTAAATATCCCCATAGGAAATTGCTCTTAGGTTGAAGATAAGAGACAGCTTATCCAGCAATAACAAATCATCTATATCAACGCCTTCTACACATCTGGACAAGACAATATTAATTGGATCCGTTACTTTTCCTTTTGCTAGAGCGATTGCTTTTTCATCCTCTAGATTCATCGGACGGATCTTAATGCCAGTAGAATTTTTATAGAATTTACCATTAGAAGGTAAATTTACTTTTTTATCTATCTCTACAGGTAAATGTTCAAATAATTTATCTAAATCTTGATTATTATTTACTGGTATGCTTGGTATTTCCATATATTAACTTATATCCTTAATATGAATATATTATAGGCGAAAAATGAAAATTTTTATAAAAAACTTAAATTCCCGAATAGAAACTGATAACCCACGGTTACTTAAAGCCCTCGTAGATAGATATACCCATTCGATTCCCGGAGCTAATTATTCAAACGCATACAAGCGAGGACATTGGGATGGTAAAAAATATTTCATCCACCCGCGCACGGGGGAGTTTAAAACTGGGTTGTTAGATTTAATTTTGGCAGATTTAAAACTTATAGAGTGCGAGCCAGAACTTATCTACGAAGAACCAATTGAACCAAACATTAAAATTCAAGATCATACCTTTGACGGATGGGATCTTCATGATTACCAAGAGGCTCTTGTTGGTCAGGCCCTAGATAATAAGCGTTGCGTAATAAAATCTCCAACAGGATCTGGCAAGACATTGATTATGGCTTCGGTCATCAAGGCGTTCGGCCCACAGGCAAAAATCCTCTGTCTGTTCACCAAGAAACAGTTGATCAACCAGACATACGAGTTCTTGGTCAAGAAGTCCCCCGCAGGCGTAGAACTAACCAAGACAAAGGAATTTTCCGTAGGAGTTTCGTTCTCGGAAGGTTTTGAATACGGTAACATAATGTTATGTTCTGTTTACAGCCTAGAGCGTTTAATTGGCACTCCGCACGAGCGTCCAGATGTTTTAATTGTAGATGAATGCCATGAGTTCTCTAAAGGTAAACTT
>Ga0315902_10007706_pt1 | contig 14659 bp, 14 predicted proteins | sample LakEriMetagenome_9_FD_203523 | JGI IMG/M metagenome (GOLD analysis project Ga0315902, IMG submission 203523) | Freshwater fungal communities from buoy surface, Lake Erie, Ohio, United States - Buoy 12 MA117 | ecosystem: Environmental > Aquatic > Freshwater > Lake > Lake biofilm | place: USA... | reverse complement strand
CAAACTGCTAATATATCATTCAATGAATTAATAAAAGATATTGAGATAATAAATATAAATAATTTGTTTATCTAATATACTTTTCCTTATTCATAAGTTTCATAAGTTTCATAAGTTTCACAAGTTTCATAAGTTTCATAAGTGACATTTATTCATTGATTTTTTATAAATGAGTAATCCATAAGTGTCTCTTATGAATAAGGAAAAGTATTATACATGGTTAAATTAAAAATATAAGGCTATTGAGTCACAATATAACAATTAAAATATCATTGGATAGATTACCATATTATGAATATAGTAGTCGATTTTGTGTTCTAATAATTTTCGGCTATAGATATCACAATATGGTTATCCGAATGATAATCAAGATATCGTATTGTTGATGTTATAACATGGGGACTATATTGCATAACTAACACAATTATGTTTAAAAGATATGAAACAAAAATGATCAACCGTAATTAATAATCTTTTTTTCTTGAGTCTCATTCATTGATTTTTTGTTAATAGATGCAGCTTGAAGAAAAGCCTAATTTCAAGATAATTCAGGCTGCTATTTCGCAATATGAATTTTATCAAATAGTATCTCAACAATCATATTTGATGATTGTCATATTGTGTGTGAGTCCCCAGCCGAACCATTAATCTAATAGTTTCGGCCATGAATCCCCAATACAGATCTCCAGATATAATATCAGGTTGTTATATTGTGGATTCTCTGGCCTGGATTCTCTTGAAATAGTTAACAAATAACATATACACCTTATTAACTAATAACCTTTTTTTCAAACTATCTTGTGCAAAAAATTGAAATATTATTTATTTGGATCTAATTTCACTATTGAAATCAAATGGAACCTACTAGCCTAAAAACAATTTTACAAGAAAATCAGTATATTATCCAATCTTACACACTCCATGGAGGTTGTGCCGGTTTTCAAGAATATGGAATTTTAGGGCACAAGATTAAAAATAATATTGTTAATATATTGAGAGAGATATTATTGAATGAAAATATTTTTGAAGTGGAATCTCCTGTTATTGTTCCATACAATGTGTTAAAAGCATCTGGACATGTTGACAGATTTACCGATTATATTATAACTGATAAAAGTGGTTTATCTCATAGGGCGGATCATTTAGCCAAAGGATGGTTTAAAGATAACGGATTTTTTGAAATGGAAAAAAAAGTGGATGGTTTTAGTCAAAAAGAATTGGAAGATTGCATTAACCACTATAAAATGTTGCCAGAAAATGTGGTGGTTGAAACAAAAAACTTGATGTTTGAAGTAGATGATCAACGATTTTTGAGACCAGAGATAGCACAATGTATTTTTGTTAATTATAAACAATATTCGCAATTTTTACAAAAAGATGTTAATTTTGGTATTGCGCAATATGGCCACTCTTTCAGAAAAGAAATCTCTCCAAAACCATTTACCAGAATGAGAGAATTTACACAATTTGAGATAGAATATTTTTTTGACCCAGAGAATAAATACATGGATGATTACTATAATATTACAAATATTGTAATACCTATTTTAACAGATCAAATGCAAGAGAATGGAGAAACTAATTTCATCACTTTACCTGTTCAAGAAGCTATTGAGAAAAAAATGATTGAACATCATATTTTAGGATATTTTTTAGGTAAAATTTACATATTTGCCAAATGTATTGGACTTCAAGATGGAAAAATTAGATTTAGGCAACATTTGAAGAGTGAACAAGCACATTATGCGGTGCAATGTTGGGACTTGGAATGTTATGTCAATGGAGATTGGTTAGAGTGTGTAGGTTGTGCAGATAGAGGTTGTTTTGATTTGAAATCTCACAGTGAATATACCGGAATATCGCTAAAAGCAAGAAGATTAGCCAAAGCCGATAGTAAAATAAAAAATTACAAATATCACCTCAATATGAAAGAAATTAGTAAAGTATATACAACTTCAATTCCAATTATTAAAAGTTATTTTGATCAAATGACACAAGAAGGATTATTAAACACAAAAATGTCTTTAGAAAAAGATGGTTTTGTTGTGTTGACTGGGGATTATAAAATGTCACAAACTATGGTTAAAATAGAAGAATTTTATCAAAACTACGAAGAATATTATCCACATGTTGTCGAACCATCGTTTGGTATTGATCGGCTAATTTACTCCGTTTTCGAACAAAATTTTTGGATTAGAGAGGATAAAAAAAGAGTTGTCTTATCTTTACCGTATAAAATATCTCCTTACCAATTGGCTATCTTTCCACTTGTTAAAAACGAGTCTTTATTACTGATAACCGAATCGTTATACCAGAAATTGAAAAAAGCATATCATATTTATCTAGATACACCTTCAATTAGTATTGGGAAAAGATACACAAGGGCTGATGAAATAGGAATTAAGTATGCAATTACAGTTGATTTTGATACAATTAAAGACAATATGGTAACGATTAGGAACAGAGATTTAATGGATCAAAAAAGAGTATATTTAGAAGATATCACTAATTATTTATTGTGAAAATATTTTTTTTAGTTTATTCATAACACTAAAATTCTTGAGTCTAAAATTTAATTTTTTGTCATATAGTTCAGAAAATTTAACCCATTCAACCGTTCTCTCTATGTTATCATGTATTTCAATGTTTCCAAAGATTGATGGATCATGATACTCTTTCAATTCTACCAAATAAAGGACGTATTTACATACTTTGATATAAATTGGTTCAAGATTATTTATTTGTTCCCTTATATATTTTTTATTAAAAATACCATTGGATTCTTCTTCGACTTCTCTGGCAATTGTGTCAATAATATCATTATCACATATATCTGTACAACCACCAAAATCTTCATAACCTCTTTGGCTAGAAATAAGTAGTAGTTCACTCTGTTGTGGATAGTTTTTTTTGATATAAAAAAGTACACCTCCTGCTTTTATTTCACATGTTTTATCATTATTAAAATAGTAAACTGGTCGTAAAGACATAAAAATTGATATTATTATATCATATTATGAAAATATATTATAGAAACTGAACATGAATCTAGAAATAACAAAAAACACAAAATTTTGGCTATATCCTGTTTCAGGTGATAATTTTAACTATTTTATGAAATACAAAGGCGATTATATAACATTTTTTGGGAAAAATAATATTTCATCACAAGATATTATCATCGTCTATTCGAAAGAATTAAAAAATAGGGGATTTGGTGCCCTATTACAAATTTCAGGTGATCTAGCTCTAAATACAACCAATAATATAAAGATTTTCAAAAATGATAATTTAAATAAATATAGAGCTAAAGTATCAATAAGAAAAAATTTCATCCCTTTAATTAAAATAAAAGATGTTATTGATAATCTCAAAATTAGTGATAGTAGTTTTAAAAATGTCCAAAGTTTTTCTGGAAAATATTTGAAGGGGGAAAATGGGGTTATATTATTGCAAAATCATGGCCAACTGCTAACAAATAAATTGATTGAATTAAGTTCAAAAAAAGATGAGAAAAATAGTCAGGGAAAAAAATCTTCTAAAAATAGTTCTGATAATGATTCAGATAGTGATCGATCTGAAAAAGAAGTTTCAGGGGATGAATCTTCAGATGATGAATCTTCAGATGATAAATCTTCAGATGATAAATCTCCAGATGATAAATCTTCAGATGATGAATCTTCAGATGATGAATCTTCAGATGATGAATCTTCGGATGAAACACATAATAACAATAGAGGATTTATCCCAATTATGGTAATACCGTGCAAAGATTTTAAAATTGAGAAGATAGATGAGAAAAATAGAGGGGATGCATTCATGAATCATTATAAAAAATGTAACAAATGTGAAGTGACCAACAACAATAATAGAGAATTATGCTCGATTGTAGATAAAGCAAAAATAGACTTTTTTGATCTGGAAACTGAAAAACATGCCTTTTTCAATCCGGCTCTCGATTGTTATTTTGGGATGGAAAAATATGAAGTTTTAGGAGCCACCCAATTCCCTTTTATTAGAGTTGTCTATATTAACAATAAACATGCCCTTTATGATCAATGTATTTTAATAACATGGTGTGAGTAATATTATACCTTGCAAAAAAATTGATTTTTATATTTTATAGAATCTTATTTAACCCAATAAATAAAACCCATTTACTTAACCATGGAAAAGTATATATTGCATAAAACTATTGGTAAAAAGACAAGTCCGACGATTAGTAAAAAGACAAGTCCGACGATTAGTAAAAAGATAAGTCCGACGGTTAGTAAAAAGACAAGTCCAACGGTTAGTAAAAAGACAAGTCCAACGGTTAGTAAAAAGAAAATCCCGATTGGTATGCCATATGTTCCTACATTGGGTGCATTGGGTGAATTGGGTGAAAATATTATTGGGTATAAAGGTCCCACCGTGCCTTTTGGAGAGATAGGTAAGAAAAAATATATTGGATCTGAAACAGCTGATTTTGATGGTGATGAAAATAATATTTCTAGTGTAAAAAATTCCTCTGCATTAACTGGTTTCCAATGTCCCCAGGGTGCACAGGGTATGACAGGAAAGATAGGGGAAACTGGTTTAAAAACTTTTGACCAATTTATTGCAGAACTACATCCAAAGTCACTTGAAAATGAAATTCTCAATAAGGATAATGTTTATAAAAAGGAAAAGTGGGTCTTAGTTGATGATGAACTTTCAAATGTGATAAAAAATGAAAAACTTGGTCATTCAGATATTGTGATGACTGAATCTGATTCGGATTCTGATTCAGAATCGGATTCAGATTCTGAAAGTTGTGACACGAAGGTTGATGAAGAAATTAAACCAACACAAGAAGATGTAGATGTGAATGGAATAACTTATGCCGTTTATAAAAAAACGAAATTTTCCAAATCGACTTGTAAATTGACACAATGTCAGTATTGCCAAAAAATATATAAAGATCAAGATATGATTACTCGTGAATTTGATCCAAATGGCGAGCCCACTTGTTATCATTGTGTATTTTGGCTTAATTATGGTCCTGAATTAAGACAACAAGTAGATGGAATTTTCGGTAAAACTATTTATGAATATATTACAATGTGTAAAGATTCACACGATGTAATCAATTGCGAAAAAGCAAATAGTGGCGGATGTTTTGTATGCGACCATATAAGTGGTATTCGTATTAACGGTATTATGGGAGCGGATACACTTAATGAATCGATCGAAAAGAAAAAAGATACAGAAGATGAATTTGATATTTGTATTTAGAAAAGTTTAATAATATCAACATCAAATTCCGCGAGATTAATCGGCATTATTTTATTCCACGGTATATCGTAAACAAATTCACGACTATATTTTTTTATTCTTCGTGGTTTAGTGTTTTTGAATCCAGATTTATCAAAAATAAACCCTTTTGTCAAAGTCTTATTGAGTGTAATAAAAAGTGTGTCATCTTCATATTGATACTTTCTTTCATAAATATATACTTTATCGTGGGGATACTCATCTATCCATCCAGCACACACTTGAATTTCAATATATTTATACTTAAACTCAGGATCTTTAACCACAAAATCCTGTTTATAAATATCTGGATTGTCTTCAATAAAATCACCTAATGCCTGTTTTATTTTTTCTCTTGCTGGTGGATCGTATTTCTCAAATTGTTCAATATTAAAAGCTTTATGTTTACCAACTAAAGATGTATTCTCTATATATTTACCCATATATACATCATAAATAAATTAATTATTTTTGAAAGTTTTTTTAATTCCAATAACCCTATTTTTGAGATCTAAATAATACATTCTCTGTTTTTCTATTTCATCATCTTGTTTCAATAAAGGTATTTTTTCTTCCACAACAGTTGTTTGAATCAAAAATGAAAGCATACTATTTTCTATCTCTCTAACAATATCGCTCATAATTATTTTTGGAACAATATGTGCAATAATTAGTTTAATCGATTTAAAGTACCCTTCCAAAAAAGTCACAATATGTTCTACTTCATAATTATTGGACTTTGTCATTTGTAACAACGTTTCGGCAAATTCATGACTATCTGTCCATATATAGTCGGATTCATTTTTGAGAATGTTGTTTATATTTGTTTTAGTATTACATTTTGTTTTAGAAATAATATCATCGATCAGAATATTCATGATATGTGTACTCAAAAGTGGATATTGGGAAAATTCTTCTTGTGACGTTATATTTCTGATTAAATTAATAATTAATTCACAAATAGTGTCAACACATCTAAGGGAATTCTCTTGCAAACTATAAATTGGTTTATATCTTGTATCTGTCATACAACCTTCCAAAATTTGAATAGGAGGGATATGGAAAGACATATGATTCCCTTCAAAACTTGCTATCAAGTTCTTAAAATAATCTTGGTTATAAATTTGTTTATTGTGAAACGGTTTAATCTCCATTAATTCTTTCTTATAATTCATGAAACAATCTTTAATTAATTTACCGCTATTTAAACTGGTTCCTCTGGACTCAACCGAATCTATAAATTTATAGTAAAAATTAGAAACATATTTATTGATAAACGATAGTTTTCCTTCTTTAGTAGTTGGTAATTCACAACCTATTTTATCTAATTTAGAATTAAGTTTGTTTTCAAGAGATATAATTTCTGTCATAACCGAAGGGAGGATCTCGGAAATAGAGGCAATTAAGATCTTACTAAGATTATTGGTTAAATTACTGGTACCAACACGGTCTTTATATAGTGGCTTATTATATTCATGATGATTATCAAAATATCCTTTTTCCATCTCTAAACCTTTGACAATATTCATTTCCCTCATCTCTTGGCCATTTCTATTTTTAACAACATAGTATCCATAAGTTAACATTAAATTTTTTGAAATATTATTAGTTAAATATTCTCCAATATGAGTCTCATGGTTCATAAGGTCAGGTTTAGTAAGAACCCCGATAACTCGTTGTCCATCAACATTGTATTTTTTAATCAAAGCCAACCCTATATCTGTTTCTATATCGTTCCTGGCTTGGATAACGGTCAAAATAATAGTTCTTGGTTGTTTAATATAAGAGACAACCAACTCTTCTATTTTTTCTTTAATATCGACAGGCTGTCCTTTATCTGTGCATGCTACCATGGTCAAACCCGGTAAATCAACAAGCGTTAAATTTGGGACATGAGGTGAATATATATTGATAATTATTGGTTTTTCATTAATATTCATTCCGGTTCCAGCTATCTCTACCGTTTTTTGATTAATAAATCTTCTGACCTCATCCATTTCTGCATCTAGCGGAATAGGTAATTTGATGATTATTCTTTTTTCTGTTTCCCATCCTTCACTGGTATAGTTTCCAAACTCAATCCATCCTTCTGTGGCATTTTGTTTAAGTTGATGCAATCTTAGCTCTAGTGGGGTCCGTGTGACCATATTTTTACCTGTGGGTAAAAAATCCATCGCCATAATTCCATTGAGAACAGAACTTTTTCCTGAACTTTGAGTACCCACAACCACTAATCTGGGTAATGTTAGTTCTTGTTTGGATTCCACAAGTGATGTTTCTAAAAATAAACTATTAATATCGTTTGCAATATTAAGTATTTGATTATCGGATAACTGTTTAATTGATGTTTCTATTTTGTCAGAAGCAAACCAATTATAAACTGTTGTTAAATTCATATAATATATATTGTTATTATATATTATTTTGTCCAAAGTATGACAATTTCAATTTTTATTAAACTGTTCTAATAACTTGTTCTTCAGGAGTATTTTTAATATAGACTTTATGTTTATAATTGTACCAAGACATAACGACAACGACAATCATGAGAGCTAAAATAATTGAAGCCAAGATAAATTCAAATTTCACACTGGCAATTCTTGTTTTCATTCCATAATATAAATATATAATTGCAATATAAGCAAAGAAAATAAAAACAACAAGCAATTTAACGAGATTGACAATAAATGTTGTATAATATGTATTTTTTCCAACACTCGCAAGTGTGATATCGCCCAATGTGAAAACTCCAGGAAGCAGATCAGGAAAAATCCCCACTATATATTCAGTCAATGTTATCATATATTTAGAATTAAGAATAAAAATTGATTTCCAAATTATATATTTATTGTATATTTACAGTGAGATGAGTATAATGATACTATTCGTTTTAACTAAATTATCTTTAACCGATCCAACCAAAGAATTACAAATTTATAACTACTTGGCAAATAATACTAATAGTGGCAAAATAAGAGAAAATATTATTAAAAGTACACTAGTTGAGAATATTGAATGTTATAAAGAAATAAATGAATGTGAAAATGCACCATATTATTACGGATATACGCCAGACAATTTCAAAATACCACATCCACTGGATTATACATTTAACACGGATAATCTAATTTTGATTGAAGATCATACTTCATATCGCTTTGCGTACACTTTGGAAGAACACAAAATTGATATTGATGGTGAAGGAGTGGAGCATATAGTATTTGTGCATTAATTTTATTTAAAAATCAGAGACTAATATCTTTTAGAAGATCAAGAATATTAGCCTTTTCCACAATTTAACCAGAAGAAAAAATCCATGAAATAACAGGGACAGCATAATTTTTTGATTGTGTGTCCGTTTGTATATGAGGATATGAAACAATTATAATTTTTAATTATTTTCTGATTAACTATTTTTATATACTTTATGCTGCTATTTCACAATACAAATTCAGTCAAAAATACTTTTGTATGGTTATATCATTTAAGAAAGTGCATATTTTCCTAAATTCCATATTGAGTGACCTCAGTCGAACTATAAATTGAAAAATTTTGGTCATAAATCTACAATACGATTTCCGGATTTTCATATCGAGTTATTGTATTGTGAATTTTCTGGCCTAGATTATATTTAAGTGAGTAACAAAAAGGCCTATACACTTTTATAAAAAATTGAATAATAAATTGCTAAATCATTATTATCTAAATTATAATAGATGACAACATGACACAAAATACCAATAAATATAGTTTAGATTACAAAATCAGAAAGTATAAAGTTGAAGTTGTACCATTAGTTTTCAGTTCTAGTCAAGATTCAACTATTTATATCTCTTACGATTTTGAGAAGTGTGTTCTTGAAATGTTAAAATATTTAGGTACCGATTGTAAAACTCTCAATCAATACGATCCAAAAACCAAAACATGGAAATATAATCCATCTTCTAGTTACAATTCCAAAATATATATTGAAGAACAATCGATTAATTCAATTCAAAAAATTATATATGAGTTATGTTATCACAATAAATTACAAAAAATTATATTCACAACGCATGATTCAAAAACCACATATAGAATAGATGAAACATTTGTGTTTTCTTATGAACCTCTCCAAAAGTTTAGTCTACAAATGACAGATATTGATTATGTCAATAGTTTATAATTAAATATATTATTTTATTGAATATATAAATTTTTTTATGGCAAATATGATATATTATGCGATTGTATTATATTGATAAACCTGGATGCCATCATATAACAAAACTCATTCCAGGTATTTTTGCTATCTATCAAATGCAAATGGAATTTTTTCCATATTTGTCGATCGAATTTTTGCCGCATCGTGATAACATACCTGCAGGTATTCTTTTAATCACTAAAGATGAGATCATAAGGAGATTTTATACTTTTGATACACAAAAAGATGTTGACGATTTGAGGAATTTAATATGGACCTATTTAAAAAAAGATCATAATATTGAGGATATCAGTCAAATTGGGTATGTCAATAATTTTTATAAATTGGGGGACAATGAGGTGATCCAAACATGGGATAATATTATGAAAAAAGCTAGAGACGACAACAAATATAAAATTATTATGGATAAACCAAGTGGTCGGGAGATGGCATTTGATGCTCTCCATCAAATATATAAATTGGATACAACAGATGAGATAGATAACGATTTGTGTAAAAAATTAAGAGGTAATATGTGCTATTCTAATTTTCCGGCTGGGTCAGATATTTTCAAAGTTTGCATGGATGAAGCTTATAAGGTATGTGATATCGTAAGACCTGGAGGAGGATTAGATATTATTAGATTAAATATTTTTGCAGATCAAGTGAGAAATGCACTTTACAAGAAAAATGTTGAACACTTTGGTGGTATGAATAAAAATAGTCAAAAGTATTGGTGGGTAATTTTCTTTTTTATAATTATTATAATTTTATTATTTTATTTGTATTTTTCGGACCAGTGTTTTTGCAAGATGATATTCTATAACACCAAAAAATAATCATATAAGAGTCACACGATTTAATGGTTAGAAAGATTGATTTTTTAAATGAAAATAGATTAACTCAACAATATAAGTATACTATGTCTTCTTTCAGTACTTTCAATCAGTTCGATAAACGATTCACTATTTTTGATAAATTTAGTGGTGATCGTACAGCTTGTCCACTTTTTAGTCTCATAACATGTTACAATTTTATGCAAGATGGTGACATTAGTCAAAAGAAACATGAGAATAATATTTATGCATCAGTTACTAATTATACAACTAAAAATTTGCCTAAATACATGCTATTTGATGAGTTGTTACAACTATCGAATAACAGCCTTAATGTGAATAATATAGGTGCTACATCACCCGAATTAATAACTGCTGGGATATTAGGTTACGAACATATTTTTAAATTTGGGTATGAACAAAATTATTGTCTTATTTTCCTCAAAAACAGAAACTATATTTCTATCTTGGTTAAAAATGATACTTATGCTGTAAGAGATTGTCATGAGAATACTCAACATACTTTCAATAATTTTGATACCTTGAGAAATTTTCTCAATAATACTTACCAATTTGAACAAATAACTTGTGTTGATGGAGTCTTATTGCCCGAATTTTCTAATATTGAATTTTTAGTTATCGATGCACCTTTTGAGATTATCAATGTGGATCCTAATTTAATAGATGAAACTATTGAAGAAGATAAAACATTTGAGACCCCAACAATAATCGATCAACCAACATCTTTCCCAAACATGAAAATAACAGACATCGATTACGAGATGGCGCTATCTCTTCAAATGGAAGATCAGGAGAATAGTGAATATGTGGCATATATTTAATTTATAAACAATATTATTATTCAATTATTTATTATTTGTAAAAGTATGCAGATCTTTTATCAATTGTTAAAATATAATCCAGATCAGAGAATCTACAATATAGCATCCTAATATTTATACCTATTATAAAATATATTTTCCCATTAGATGTGTCTATTACTTTTCTTATATAATCATAAAAGTGATCAAGTATCCAAAATTAATAAATATTATCGCATAATAGCTATATTATGGGTCCACGCAGGAGTTACCACAATACGATAATCGTAAAATGGCCAAATAATATCTATTTTATAATTATTATATTGTGGTAACTCCTGCGTGGATTTATAGTTGCGCGTCACAATCTTTAGGTTGTGATGTACGGGTAAATCTGAAGATCTAGTCGCGTGTCACAATCTTTAGGTTGTGTCGTACGGGTAAATCTGAAGATTTAGTCGCGCATCGCAATCTTTAGGTTGTGATGTACGGGTAAATCTGAAGATTTAGTCGCGCGTCATAATCTTTAGGTTGTGTCGTACTATTATTATCAGTAAATTATTTTTATAAAAAATATTAGAAAATATATTTATTCTGAATATTACTTTTTATTTAGCAACTTTGAATATTCTTTTTTAGCAAGTCATAAAAAGTGATAGATTCTGCTAATCGGAAAAAATATTTTATAATAGATATCAATACCAGGCAAATAATAAACTATTTGTAGCACATACACTTTTAATAGTATGGATAAAAAGACATAAGATGATTATTTCATTGAATTGATTAGCTCATTCCCTTGTGTCATTTAATAGTATGGATAAAAAGACATAAGCTGAATATTTCAGTAAATTGATTAGTTCATTCCCTTGTGTCATTTAATAGTATGGATAAAAAGACATAAGCTGAATATTTCAGTAAATTGATTAGCTCAACCCCTTGTGTTATTTAATAGTACGATTAATGAATAAAAAAACTCTTATTTCCCCGACATTATAATAGATATAATTAAAAATTGAAATTAAAAGTTTTAATCATTCTCAGTAATATAGATATTTATCCAATGCAAGAATATATGGACTCATTGAATCAACCCGCGATACTTCAACAGTTCCTGTCTCTAGGTAACGATCTAACAGATCAAGATTATACTGCAGCAAAACAGAATATTTACAAAAATAACTTTAGTAATACGCTGGCATCAGAAAAATATAGGGTTAAATTGCAAAATAGTAATCCAGATTATATCAATGCAAGTTTTGTTCTTGGTTATATTGCTACGCAACAACCAAACGGTCATACAATACCTGATTTTTGGAAGATGATATATCAAAACAAGTGTCCAGTTATTATCAATTTAACCGATAATACAAACTATCTTGATTTTGAGGATAAACAAAATTATGGAAATATTAGCGTCAGTATTTCGGATCAAGAAGTATCAAAAGGATTTATAAAAACTGTTTTATTAATGGAAGGTGATGCAGGTCGATTAAATGTTTTCCATATTACATTTTTGAAATGGGAAGATTTTGGGGTTCCCAAGGAAAAATATTTAGTTAAACTATTAGATCTGGTGAATTTAGTTGATAGTAAAGCTGGGCAAATTGTTGTTCATTGTCGTGCAGGGGTTGGAAGGACAGGAACTTTTATCTTGATTCGCCATATGCTACAAAAATTTAAAGAAGGAATTTACCTTGATCCAATTGATGTAGTTATAAAAATGAGACAAGCTAGAAGTGGTATGATTCAAGGACAAATACAATTTGAATTTGCAATTTCTGTGTTATTAGATTATCTAAATCACCAACTGCCAAAAAATAATAGGAGATTAAGTCGTTCAGTGGACAAAATAAAAACTAAAGGTATCAATAAAACTCATAAAAGAAATCTGAGAGGTTCTTGTGGAAGTCCAAAAAGAGATGTTGTTCCAAAAGAAATTGAAATTTAATTGGAATATAAGTTATTTTTTTTTATTAAATAAGTATAAATGGATGAAAATCAAAAATATGGTTGTCAACATTATGTAAGAAAATGTAAAATAGTTTCTCCATGTTGTCAAAAAATATATCCATGTCGGATATGTCACGATGATGAAATGTATGTTAAAAATATCGATCCTAAAGTCAGACATCAAATCAATCGGCATGAAATTAAAGAAGTTATTTGTTCGCTTTGTGGAATTCAGCAATCGGTCAAACAGTATTGTGAAGCATGTGAAGTTTGTTTTGGGTCTTATTTTTGTGATATATGCAATTTATTTGATGATGAAGATAAAAAACAGTTTCATTGCGATAAATGTGGAATATGTAGATTAGGAGGTAGAGAGAATAGTATTCATTGTGATAATTGTAATATATGTGTTTTAAAAATTGATGATAATCACAAATGTCACAATATTAAAGGTTCCACTTGCTCAGTTTGCATGGAAGATCTTTTCGTTTCGAGGTGTGAAATTATGCAGATGAAATGTGGCCACTTTATACATACCGATTGTCTTCATGAAATGGCAAAAAATACATTCAAGTATAAAGTAACTTGCACATGTCCGATTTGTTCAGCCTCCATAATTGAAACCGACTTTTTGAACAAATTATTAGACTCTGAAATAGAAGCAACACCAATGCCTAACGAGTATAAAGATATAGATGTAAAGATTCTTTGTAACGATTGTCATCAAGAAAGCACTTCTAAATTTCATATTATTGGAATGAAATGCTATCTATGTGGTGGGTATAACACAAGGAATATTTGAATTTATTATAAAATAAATATGTGATTTATTAATAAGTAGATGTCTTTTCAAGAAGCAATAGAAAATATTAAAAAAAGAGCTAATAGTATGCAAGGTAAAAAAATGGAAACATTAGATGGAAAAAATAGTTATATGAATCAACTGAAACAATTTTGGGATCAAAATATGTATTCGATGATTATTTGTCTAATAATATTTTTTTTAATGTGTTTACTTATCGGATTTATTGTGATCAAGAAAATGAAAAAATTATAGAAAATATTTAGATGGATTTAACAAAAGAGGTAGTAATGCGCCTAATGAGAAAGAATTCCATTTCGTTTTTGTGATGGAATTTCCATATAAATTAATTATGAGTGTTGGAATAAGAATAATCGTTCCAAAAAGAGGCCCGTAATCAATTGATTTGTAATGGAGTCGAATAAATAGGAAAAGTGAAGATGATACAAATCCATACGTAAAAGGAATAAGCGAATCGTTCATTTATTCCAAATAATGTCTTGGATGATGCAAAAAGTTAAAATTTCATTTTTTTGGGAAAAATTCCACGTAGTAACTAAATTAATATATTTTTAAACAATATAAAATGGAAGAATTAGAAAATTTATTGGAAAATATTACAATTCCTTTGGCAATATGGAAATTTGTCGAAGGAGATATTATTTGTCATTATACTAATAGTAAAATGGAAAAATTAAAAAAGTGTATGCTTCTTTCCGAGTATATTGGAATTAAAAAAATAAATTATAAATTTTTATATGATACTTATATTGAAACAAAAAAAAAACAA
>Ga0315902_10007701_pt1 | contig 14665 bp, 17 predicted proteins | sample LakEriMetagenome_9_FD_203523 | JGI IMG/M metagenome (GOLD analysis project Ga0315902, IMG submission 203523) | Freshwater fungal communities from buoy surface, Lake Erie, Ohio, United States - Buoy 12 MA117 | ecosystem: Environmental > Aquatic > Freshwater > Lake > Lake biofilm | place: USA... | reverse complement strand
TTCGGCCACGAGAAGGGCAGCTTCACCGGCGCCTCGGAGAAGCACCTGGGCAAGTTCCGCGAAGCCGACGGCGGCACCCTGTTCCTCGACGAGGTGGGCGAACTGCCGCTGGACATGCAGGTCAAGCTGCTGCGGGCCCTGCAGGAGAGCGAGATCGACCCGATCGGCGCCAAGCGTTCGGTGCGGGTCGACGTCCGCATCGTCTCGGCGACCAACCGCGATCTGGCCAATGCCGTCGCCGAGGGCCGCTTCCGCGAGGACCTGTTCTATCGCCTCAACGTCTATCCGGTCGAGGCGCCGTCCCTGCGCGAGCGCCGCGAGGACGTACCGGCCCTGATCGACCACTTCGTGACGCGGTTCAACGTCGAGGAAGGCAAGCGCGTCGCCGGCGCCTCGCCCGAAACCCTGGCCATCCTTACCGGCTTCGACTGGCCCGGAAACGTCCGTCAGCTGGAGAACGCCGTCTACCGGGCCATCGTGCTGTCGGACGCGCCGTTCCTGCAGCCGCACGACTTCCCGGCCATTTCCGGCGTCAAGATCGCGCCCGAAGCGCAGTCGGCCGAGCCGGTCAGGCCGCTGCCGAGCGCCCAGGACCTGATCAGCGAGATCGGCAAGGATGCTCCGGTCCGCATTCTGGACGCGCGCGGGCACGTCCGGCCGCTGGAAGAGATCGAGCGCGAGCTGATCCAGCTGGCCATCGAGATCTACGCTGGCCACATGAGCGAGGTGGCGCGCCGCCTCGGCATCGGCCGCTCGACCCTCTACCGCAAGGTCCGCGAACAGGGTCTGGACGTGGGTGACGAGAGCCTGGAGGAGGCGTCCTGATGCGTCGACAACCGATCCTGTGGCGGCCCAGCCGCGACGAGCGCCTACGCACCCTGCTGACCCGCATGAGGCTGGCCGCGGCGCGGACCGCCGTCGCCGCCGCCTGACGAGAGCTCCCTTCCTCCTCGATGGAGGAAGGGTCGGGGATGGTGGTGTAGTTCCGGCGGGGCGGGGAAAGCTCGTTCGGCGCCGGCGCCTCGCCGAGAGCTTCCTTCAGATCAGCGGCCACACCACCACCCAACCCTCCTCCATCGAGGAGGAGGGCCATCGGTAGACGGCTTCCGCCGTCCGACACATTCATCTCTTATCGGGAGGCCGTTGCATCCCCTGGCGTAAATCGCCCTAAGTCTCATCCGTGAACGAGACGCCGAGAGGGCGCGTGGATGGAAACGGCGGGCGTGGATCTGGCGGCGGTGGCCGCCTGGATGGACGGGCAGGGCCTCGGCTCGGGCCCGCTTGAGGACGCCGTGCTGCTGGCCGGCGGCACCCAGAACATCCTGTTGAAGTTTAGCCGGGCGGGCCGGTCCTATGTGCTGCGGCGTCCGCCGCCGCATCTGCGGGCCAACTCCAACGAGACCATGCGGCGCGAGGCGCGGGTCCTGGCGGCCATCGCCGGGACCGAGGTGCCGCACCCGGGCCTGATCGCGGCCTGCGGCGACGAGACCGTGATCGGCGCGGCTTTCTACCTGATGGAGCCGATCGACGGCTTCAATCCAACCACCGGCCTGCCGCCGCTGCACGCCGGGTCCGAGGCGATCCGCCGCCGCATGGGTCTGTCGCTGGTCGAGGGGATCGCGGCCCTGGGCGCGCTCGACTACCGCGCCCTGGGGCTGGAGGGCTTCGGCAAGCCGGACAACTATCTCGAGCGCCAGGTCGCCCGCTGGAAGGCGCAGCTCGACTCCTATGCCGAATTCGACGGCTGGACCGGCCCGGCGGAAATTCCCGGCGTCGACCGCGTGGCCGCCTGGCTCGACGCGCACCGGCCCTCGACCTTTCAGCCGGGGATCATCCACGGCGACTATCACCTGGCCAATGTCATGTATCGCCATGACAGCGGCGACCTGGCCGCCATCGTCGACTGGGAGCTGACCACCATCGGCGACCCGCTGCTCGATCTCGGCTGGCTGATGGCCACCTGGCCGGAGGGCGAGACCCCGGCCCCCGGCGCCGTGGGCGTCCAGCCCTGGACAGGCTTTCCGACGGCGGACGAGCTGGTCGAGCACTACCGCCCGCGCACCACACGCGACCTGTCGACCCTCGACTGGTACGCCGTGCTGGCCTGCTACAAGCTGGGCATCATCCTGGAGGGCACCCACGCCCGCGCCTGCGCCGGCCGGGCCCCGAAGGCGACCGGAGACCGCCTGCACGCCACGACCATCGGCCTGTTCCAGCGCGCGCTGCGCTGGATCGGCTGAGCGGCGGCATGGCGAACGACCTTCCCCCGATCCGTCTTCCCGGCGAAGGCCGGGACCCATGCCCGGCCACCGCCCTGGCGGATTGACCCGCGTTCCGGAGCCCTGTTTCGTAGATTCCGGCCTTCGCCGGGAAGACGGCTGGAGTAGCCCCTACCGGAACAGCTGAAGCAGCATGGACGGCCCGCGGTTGGCGATGCCCAGGGCCATGACGGCCAGTTGCTGCTGAACCTGCAGCGCGCTCAGGCGGGCGCTCTCCCGGGCGAGGTCCGCGTCGACCAGCCGGCCGACGCCTGCGTCGATGACATCCTGCTGCTTGCCCACGAAGGTCAGGTGGCGGTCCAGGGACTTCGCACCCGTACCGAACTTCGCCGCCGCCGCGTTCACGCTGCGGATGGCGCTGTCGATGTTGGCCAGTTCGGTGGCGCCGATGGCGCCGGTCAGGTCGGCGACCGTGCCGCTGATCGCGCCGCTGGTCGTCGACAGGTCGACGTGGTCGATATCCAGGGTCGAGGAGCCGCTGGCGTTGGTGAGGGCCCGAACGGCGCCGGCGCTGCCGGACGAGATCAGGTTGACGCCGCCGAACTCGGCCGTCGAGGCGGCCCGGTCTATCTGCTTGCGCAGCGCCACATAGTCTTCGCTCAGCGCCGCCTTGTCGGTGGCGGACAGCGTGGGGTCGGAAGCCGCCAGCGCCTTCTCCTTCATCTGCACCAGCAGGTCGGAGATGGTTTCCGCGCCGGAGAGGGCGACGTCGGCGATGGACTGTCCGCGCTGCAACGAGCCCATGACCGCGGTCAGGGCGCGCGACTCGGCGCGCTGGGTCTGGGCGATGGCCCAGGCGGCCGGGTCATCGCGGGCGCTGGAGACTTTCTGGCCCGTGCTGATCCGGCGCAGCACCGTGTTCAGCTCGCCGTTGATGGCGTTCAGGCTCTGCAGGGCGATCATCGCGCCGACGTTCGTATTGACGCTGTTCAGCGGCATGACGACAGAGCCTGTTTCGAGGAACGGCCGCTTCCGGACCGCAGGGCGTTTTGCCCCGCGCTCAACCTCGCACATCGACCTTAATGAAAGCGCCTAGGGCGTCCGCATCGGCGTGATCGTCAGCATCACCCGGTCCGGCGCCCCGATCGAGCGGCAGGCCATGGGCCGGTACTGAAGGTCGTAGCAGATCCGTACGTCCATCAGCCGGTCGTCCTGCACCGTCTTTATGTAGATGCCCTGGCGTTTCATCCACGGATTGGCGGCGACGAAGGCGTCGCGCACCGCGCCGGCGGTCATCTCGCCCGAGGGCAGGGCCGGCTGCCGGATGTCCTCCCAAAGGTCGGCCGCCTGCGCGAAATAGGCCTCGGGCGTCTCCCAGCCGCAGGTCCCGTGCGCGGCCCACTCGTGCTGCAGCATGGTCGGCGCGGGGGTCATGCAGCTGTGGCGGCGCACGGTCGCGGGGCTGATCTTCGGGGCCGGGCCGCAGTAGCGCGGGTGCCGTCGCTCCGCCCCGTTGGGCCAAAGCCCATGGACCACGAAGCCGAAGGCATTGTCCCGGCACTGGGTGACATAGTCAGGGTCCCCGGCTTGGGTGCGGCACTCCTCCGGCGCCCAGGTCATGGCCAGCATGTAGTGGGCCGTCGGCTCGTCGGCGACGATCTCGTCGGCGGGCGGGGTGTAGGCCGGGGCGGGGGTGATGACGGCGGGGAGGGCGCAGGCCGGCGCGGGGCCCTGAGCGACCTCTGCTGGCGCGGTGCAGGCCGCGGCGAGGAGGAAGGCGCCTGCGATCAGAACCCGAAAGCCGCGCATGACGCCAATCCTCAACATCCGCTCATCCCGGCGAATGCCGGGACCCAGTTCAAAGAGCGCAGGCGCTTACCATTCAAGGCCCGGATTTGTCATCTGGGTCCCGGCATTCGCCGGGATGAGCGGGATAGGAATAGCCTACTCCCCCCGCTCCCGCCGCCTGAACGGCTTGCGCTGCAGGGGCTTCTTCTCGCCCTTGGCCTTGGCAGTGATCTCCTTGAGCTTCACCGCCTGGAGCATAGACAGGGCCTGGCCGGCCGCGCCCTTCTCGGGATCGCCGAAGGCGCGGCCGTAGGTCTTGAGGCGGTCCTCGACGGAGCCGAGGAACTCGCCCTCCCATTCGGACAGTTCGACGCCCAGCTTGTCGGCCGAGCGGCGGGCGCGTTTCAGGGCGTTCAGCGCGGCCCGCCTGGCCTGCGCCTTCGGGTCTGGCGGGCTGCGCTTCAAACTTCCCCGATGGCGGACATGTAGAGGTCGATCAGCGCCTCTTCCTCCTGCCGCTTGGCCCGGTCGGTCTTCCGCAGGCGCACGACCTTGCGGATGATCTTGACGTCGAAGCCGTTGCCCTTGGCCTCGGCATAGACTTCCTTGAGGTCGGCCATCACGCCGGCCTTGTCCTCTTCCAGGCGCTCGATCCGCTCCAGGATGCTCTTCAGCTGGCCCTGGGCGGTGGTGTTGAGGACTTCAATCGGATTGGCGTCGTCGGCCATGGGGACAGGCTCTCACAGGTCGAAGGGATCGGGAAGGCCGAGGGTCTACCCCTCGACGGCCCCGGCCTCAAGCAGTCCGTGGCCGATCAGGGCCGGCCAGAGGCCCCGGGGGTCCTCGAACCTGTGGACATGAAAGCCGAGCGCCCGCGCCGCCTCGATGTTGGCGGCCGAGTCGTCGACGAACAGCAGGTCGGCCGGCTCCAGACCGGTGCGGGCCAGCGCCACGGCGTAGATGGCCGGGTCGGGCTTGATCAGGCCTTCCTCGGCCGAGACCACGGTGTCGCGCAGGTGGCGGAAGGCGGGGCTCAGGCTCTGCACGAAGGGCCAGGTTCCGGTCCACATGTTGGTCAGGCCGTACTGGGGCACGCCGACGAGGGCCAGGGCCTCCATGGCCGCTTCCGTCTGCGGAATCGCGCCGTCGAACATCTCGTCCCAGCGATCCCACCAGGCGCGGATGGCGGCCTCATGCTCGGGAAAGCGCTCGATCAGCAGGCGGGTGTTGGCTTCGGGCGCGAGGCCGCGATCCGTCTCCATGTGCCAGGCCATGGTGCAGACAGACGAAAGGAACCGGTCGCAGGCGGCCGGTTCCTTGAAGATCTTCTGATAGAGACGTCGCGGACTCCAGTCCACGATCACATTGCCGACGTCCCAGAGAACGGCCCTGGGCGTACGCAAGGGTGACTAGCCCTGCTTCGCCTTGAAGCGCGGGTCGGTCTTGTTGATCACGTACAGAACGCCCTTGCGACGCACGAGCTTGCAGTCGCGGTGGCGGTTCTTCAGCGACTTCAGCGAGCTTCTGACCTTCATGACCCTAGTCTACCGTTGGCGGGGTCGCGGCGGACGGCCAGACGGCGTCCTTGCTTCCCGGATGTTTCCAGAGCGGGCGGCTATAGGCGGCGGCGGCGAAGGAGTCAACGTCGGGCGGCGTGGTTGCGCGTGGCGAGAAGGCCTTTGCGCTTAATGATTTTCGCGGGCTTGTGATTGAGCCCTCTGGCGGATGGCGTCTAGGCTGCGCTCATGGATCGTCGCTCCTTCATCGTTCTGACCCTGGCCGGCTGCGCTGACCCGCAGCTGACGCCGACCCCGGCCGTGATGACGCCGGCTCCCGGGCCCGCGCCGACGCCGGTGTCGACCGGACCTTCCGGAACCTCGGGCGACCCCAATTTCGACAGCTGGATCAGCGGCTTCTATGCCCGCGCCCGCGCCGCAGGCGTCCCGGCCGCTGTGCTGGACCGTGAACTCGCCGGCCTGACGCCCGACAGCCGGGCCGAGTCGGCCGACAGTCGCCAGCCGGAGTTCTCCAAGCCGATCGGCGACTATGTGAAGGGTGTGGCCACCGCCGACCGCCTGGCCCAGGGCCGCCGGTTCCGCGAGACCCTGCCGTATCTTGGCCAGATCGAGGCCCGCTACGGCGTGCCGCGCGACATCGTCCTGGCCGTCTGGGCGCTGGAGTCGGCGTTCGGCAAGATCCAGGGCGACATGGACGTCGTCCGCTCGCTGGCCACCCTGGCCGCGCACGGCCGCCGCCGCGACTGGGCCGAGGGGGAGCTGATCGCGGCGCTGAAGATCATCGGCTCGGGCGAGGCCTCGCGCGGGCGCCTGAGGGGCAGCTGGGCCGGCGCGATGGGCCAGACGCAGTTCCTGCCCTCGGTCTATCTGTCCACTGCCGTGGACGGCGACGGCGACGGGCTGCGCGACATCTGGGGCTCGACCGCCGACGCCCTGTTCTCGACCGGCAACTACATGGCCCGCGCCAACTGGAAGCGCGGCGAGAGCTGGCACCGTGAGGTCCTCGCGCCGGACGGCTTCGACTACTCGGTGGTGGAGACGCTGAAGGACACGCCGGACGGCTGGGCCACGCGCGGCGTTCGCCGGGCCGACGGCCTGCCGTGGAGCACGGCCGACCGGGCGGCCCAGACCACGTTGATCGCACCGGCCGGGGCGGCGGGACCGCTGTTCCTGACCTTCCCGAACCACATGGCCATCCGGCGCTACAACAACTCGACGGCCTATGCCCTTGGGGTGGGCACACTGGCCGAGGGCTTCTCTGGCGGCGGGCAGCTGGTGCGACCCTGGCCCTACGAGGTTCCGCTGTCGCTGGACGACCGCAAGGCGGCCCAGGCGGCGCTGGCGAAGCTGGGCTTCGACCCGGGCGCGCCGGACGGCGTCATCGGCGTCAACACCCGCGCCTCGCTGCGCGGCTGGCAGGCCTCGCGCGGCCTGCCGGCGGACGGCTACCTGTCGGTGGACATGGTCCGGCGGCTGAGGGCCGAGGCGGGGATCTGAGGCCCTGCGTGCTTCGACACGCGCTCTTCGAGCGCTGCTCAGCATGACGTAGGTGAAAAGCCTTCCAGATACGTCATCCTGAGCAGCCGCGAAGCGGCGTGTCGAAGGACGCAATGACGCCTAGACCCCGCCCTCGTCGCTGCGTTCGAGCAGGGCCAGGGTGGAGTCGTCATCGTCTTCCCCCCGCTCGCCGGCCTCGCGCAGGATCCGGTTGCGGAGGGCGTAGACCAGCAGGCCGGCCAGGATGACGGCGTTCAGCAGGAAGGGCGCCCAGGCCACGGCCTCATAGAGCCCGACGAACAGCGGTGCGATGATCACGTTCAGGCCGTTCACCGCGGCGATGTACCCGGCCGCCTTGGCCTGGTCCTCCATCTTGACGGCGAGGGACGCGCCGGCGGTGAAGCCCGGCCGCGCGAAGCCGTAGCCGAGGGCGGAGATGGCGTAGCCCGCCACCACCGTCCAGTAGTCCGGCGCGAACACGGTGATCAGGTTGCCGAGGCAGGCCAGGGCGACGCCCCAGCGCAGCAGCGCCCGGGGGCCCATGTTGAAGATGCGGATCAGGCCCCACTGGGCCAGCAGCCCCGCCATCGCTCCGGCGGCCATGGCCACCGAGATGAAGCCCAGCGCCTTGATCGGCGTGAGCTGCAGCTTGTCGATGATCATGAAGCCCAGGGTGTAGCCCTGGGCGGTCTGGCAGGTGGCGACCAGAAAGCCGTAGAGCAGGAACGGAAACAGCACCGACTCCCGGGCGGTGTCGGATATTTGACGGACCAGGCGGACCGGCCGGCGCACCTGGGCGACAAGGTTTCCGGTCCAGGACAGCGCCGCGCGGAAGCCGCGATCGCCGGCCGACGGGAACGGGCGCTGGTCGCGCGGGCGGCTGACCTCCGGCAGGTAGCGCCAGACGACGAACAGCATCGCCGACGACAGCAGCGAGAAGGTGAACAGTGGCCCGGCCAGTGTCACGAACGGCAGGATGAACAGCGGCGCCAGGAAGGGGCCGACAACGGTGCCCAGGCCAAAGGCGCCGGCCAGGCTGGCCATCTGCTGGGTCCGCTCCGACCGGCTGGTCCGCTCGGCGACATAGGCCTGGGTCGCCGGGTTCGAGGCCGAGCCGATCAGCCCGAACAGGGCCCGGGCCAGCAGGAAGACCACGAAGATCACGTACCAGGGGGCCAGGTGATAGAGGCCCGCCGTCACCACCAGACCGCAGCACAGCATCGAGATGGCGAAGCCCGCCAGGCCCAGCATGATCAGCGGCTTTCGCCCGCGCTTGTCGGACTCGCGCGCCCAGATCGGCGACATCACGGCCCAGAGCAGGGCCGACAGGGAGAAGATCGCCGCCATGTAGGCGTCCGGAATCTCGATCTCGCGGCCGATCGCCGGCAGGATGGACATCAGGCCGGTGTTGCCGATCGCCACGACCACGGAGACCGCGAACAAGATGGCGAAGGAGCGCGGGTGCAACCGCGGCTGGGTCTTGCTCTCGGCGTCCTTCATTCCGGCACTGTTAGGCCCGCCAAATCCCGGGCGCAACGGCCCGCGCGCTCACCGGCCATTAAGCATTAACCGCGATGGTTCCCCGATTAACCTCGCGGGGCGACGGACTACCCATGTTCCAGATCATCGGCATCGTGATGCTTTTCGCCATGGTCTTCGGCAGCTACCTGCTGCACGGCGGCAAGATGGACGTGATCCTGAAGACCCTGCCGTACGAGCTGATGGCGATCTTCGGGGCGGCCATCGCCGCCTTCCTGATTTCCCAGTCGCTGACGGTGATCAAGGCGACGATCGGCGGCTTCGGCAAGGTGTTCGCCGGCCCGAAGTGGAAGGCCTCCGACTACCGCGACCTGCTGTCGCTGCTCTTCCTGCTGACCAAGACCATGAAGTCCAAGGGCGTGATCGCCCTCGAAAGCCATATCGAAAAGCCTCACGAGAGCACGATCTTCTCCCGCTTCCCGAAGATCATGAAGGACCACTTCGCCGTCGACTTCATCTGCGACACGCTGCGGATGATGACCATGAACCTGGAGGATCCCCACCAGGTCGAGGACGCGATGGAAAAGCAGATCGAGAAGCATCACCACGAGGCCTCGGCCGCGCCGCATGCCTTGCAGAACATGGCGGACGCCCTGCCGGCCCTGGGCATCGTCGCTGCCGTGCTCGGGGTCATCAAGACCATGAGCTCGATCACCGAGCCGCCCGAGGTGCTCGGCGGCATGATCGGCGGCGCCCTGGTCGGCACCTTCCTGGGCGTTTTCCTCGCCTACGGCCTGATCGGCCCGATGTCCTCGCGCCTGCAGAACGTCATCGACGAGGACGGCGCCTTCTACCGAATCATCCAGTCGGTGCTGGTCGCCCACCTGCACGGCAACGCGGCCCAGATTTCGGTCGAGATCGGCCGTGGCAGCGTCCCCTCCGGCGCCCAGCCCAGCTTCCTCGAACTCGAGGAAGCCCTGTCCAACATACCCAACGAGGCATGACGCACCGCAGCAAGCGAAAAATGTGATCACGCGAGCGTGAGAAGTACGCTTGCGCCCCGTGATAATCGCTGCGTAGTCTTCCCCTGCGCTCCCCCGCAGGAGCGCGTGAAAACTCCTCACAGGGGACCGAAAAATGACCTCCGATATGCTCCGTAAGCTTCTCGTCGCCGGCGCCGCCGTCGCCGCTCTGTCCGTCGCCGCCTGCGGCAAGCCCGCTGAAAAGGCCGAAGAAGCCGCCGCTCCGGCCGCTGAAGCCGCCGCCACGGAAGCTCCGGCCGCTGAAGCCGCCGCGACCGACGCCGCCGCGACCGCCGCGACCGACGCCGCCGCCGCTGCTCCGGCTGACGCCGCCGCCGCTGCTGCTCCGGCCGCCGCTGCTCCGGCCGCTCCGGCCGCGCAGTAAGCTTCTCCTCGCGAGACGCGCTATGGGAAGGGCCGCCCTCACCGGGCGGCCCTTTTCTTTTGGACGCTCATGACCGTGACGCCGAGCAGCCCCGTCGACCAAGGCCTCGTTGGGCCAGGTCTCGTCTGGGATGAGGACGGCCTGCCCCGGTCAGGCCTGTATGGCGACGTCTACTTCTCCGCTGAGGACGGCCTGGCCGAGACGCGGGCCGTCTTCCTGGCCGGCGGCGGCCTGCCGGACGCCTGGCGCGGCCGCGAGCGCTTCACGGTCGCCGAACTGGGCTTCGGCTCTGGCCTGAACATCGCCGCCCTGCTGGACCTCTGGTCGCGGGAGCGGCCGCCGGGGGGCCGGCTCCATATCTTCTCGGTCGAAGCCCACCCGATGACCCGCCAGGACGCGGCCCGGGCGCTGGGCCGCTGGCCGGAGCTGTCAGCGGTTGTCGAGCCGCTGCTGGCGGGCTGGCCCCGCCAGGCGCGCGGATTCCATCGCATCGACCTGCCCGGCCTGGACGCTGTCATCGACGTGGCCATCCTGGAGGTCGCCGAGGCGCTGACGGCCTGGTCCGGCCGCGCCGACCTGTGGTTCCTCGACGGCTTCTCGCCCGCGACCAATCCGGCCATGTGGCGCCAGGAGGTTCTCGACCTGGTGGCCGCGCGAAGCGCGCCCTGCGCCCGGTTGGCGACCTTCACTGTCGCCGGGGCCGTGCGCCGGGGCCTGGCGAGCGCCGGCTTCACCGTCGACAAACGTCCCGGCTTCGGACGCAAGCGCGAGCGGCTGGAAGCCCGCCTGCCCGGCGACGCGCCGCCGCCCCCGCCAACGCCAACGGTGGCCATTCTTGGCGCCGGCGTGGCCGGGGCCTCGCTGACCCGCGCCTTCGCGGCCTTTGGGATCAAGGCGACAGTGTTCGATCCGCGCGGCCCCGGCGGCGGCGCCTCCGGCAATCCCGCGGCGCTGGTCACGCCCAGGCTGGACGCCGGGCTGGGCCCGGCCGGGCGCCTCTATGCCCAGGCCTTCGCCCGGGCCGCCGATCTCTACGCGGAGGAGGGCGCGGCCGTGGTCCTGTCGCGCGGCGCTCTTCTCCTGGAACAGGATGACCGCGACGCGGCCCGGTTCGGCAGGGTCGCGGGCAGCGACCTCTACGAGCCCGGCGCCCTGACGCTTGAAGATCCGACCGCCACGACCGCCACCCTCGGCGATGCGACCGCCGGCGGCGTCCGCTTCCGCGACGGGCTGGTGATCGAGCCCCGCGGCCTGCTGGGCCGCTGGGCGCCGGCGGTTCGATCCAACGCGGTCGCAGCCCTTCGCCGGGACGCGGACGACTGGGCGCTTCTGGACGCCGAGGGGCGGATGATCGGCAGGGCCGATATCGTCTGCCTGGCCGCCGGCCACCGGACCGGCCGGCTCTGGGATCGCGTTGTCCTGCAGCCGGTCAGGGGGCAGGTCTCCATCGTGGCCGGCGCATCCCTGCCGCTGGCCGTGTCCTGGGGCGGTTACGCCGTGCCGACGCGAAACGGCCTGCTGTACGGGGCCACCTTCGACCGCGATCGCGACGACGAAGGCGTCGATCAGGCTGACCATGACCGCAATCGCGGCCAGCTGGCCAAAGGGCTGCCAGGCCTCGCGGCGCGGCTGGCGGTGACCGTGGTCGAGGGACGGGCGGCGGTCAGGGCGACGACGCCCGATCACCTGCCGGTCGCCGGGCCCGCACAGGGCGCTCCGCCGGGCCTGTTCGTGCTGGGCGGCCTTGGCTCGCGCGGGTTCTGCACCGCGCCGCTGCTGGCCGAGCATGTCGCGGCCATGGCCCTGGGCGCCGCGTCCCCGCTGCCGGGCGACCTGGCCGCCGCGGTCGATCCGGCGCGGTTCGAGGCCAGGGCGGCGCGACGATCCTCGTCCTGACGCCCCGTCCGCGCTATGGTCCCGTAGGGACGGTAGCCGTATCCAGGAGCTTCCGAAATGATGAAACGCATCGCCGCCTTTGCCGCCGTTGTCGGCCTTGGCCTTGTCGCCGCGAACGCTTCCGCCGTGGCGGCGCCGGACCCGGCGGCTCGCCCCGCTTCGTCGCGCACGTGTTTCCTCGCCAGTCAGGTCAATGGCTGGAGCACCGACAGGGACGACGCCGTCTATCTCGAGGTCGGCCTGAGGGACGTCTACCGCGCGGAACTGTTCGCCCACTGTCCGGACCTGGACACGGCGGTGAGTATCGGCGTCCGCACCCGCGGTGGCGGGATCTCGATATGCGACGGCCTGGACGTCGACCTGATCGTCCCCTCGACGATCGGGTCCCAGACCTGCCACCTCACCAAGCTCCGCAAGCTGTCGCCCGAGGAGGTCACGGCGCTGAAAGGCAGTCGGAAGAAGTAGCTGCCGCCACCCATGGACGACACGGCGCCCGGCGCCTCGGGCGATCCTGTTCGCATCGCGGCATTGCGCGGCGCGGCGGGGCAAAACGCCGGCCCTGGTGCGATCAGCTATGGACGGATGGCGAATAGAGGATTTACCTCCACGTTGATGGGGGAGCATTACGACCCGAGCGCGATTGGACGCCTTACGCCGCGCGAGCGTGAATGCCTGCGGCTGGTGGCGGCGCATCTGCAGTCCAAGGAGATCGCCCGGCGCCTCAGCATCTCCCAGCACACGGTGGATGGTCACCTCAACGAAGCCCGCCGTCGCCTCGGCGTCGCCAGCCGCAGGGACGCGGCGCTGCTGTTCCGCGCCTGGGAGGCTGACGCCGAGATCGTCCCGCCGGCGCCCCTCAATGATTTAGGGGGCGGACCGGCTGGTCTGGCTCCCGACCCCGACGACCGCTCAGCTTCCTCTCGTTCGATGCGAGAGGAGGGCGTGCGAGATGGACGATTTGGACCTGACGCCGGTGGGCGTTCAGCTGTGGGATCCGGCGGCGGACATGCCGGTCTGGACCTGGAACCAGCTGGAAGACGCGCTCCGGGACCTGGCGGCGAGCCGCCAGCAGCAGGACATGGTCGAGAGCCTGGTGTCGGCTACGCGGAAGCAGGCGCGCTTCCTGCCTTCGGGCCACGTCCTGAAGGAAATCCTCTGCATCGCCTGGGTGATCGCGGACGAGACGTTCCGTGGTGGGCGAGAGGAGGGTTCAGTCATGACCTGACTCTCTTCCAGCGCTTCGCGCTCATCGCGGGGGGCGCGGCCGTGACAGCCCTGCTGCTCAGCGCCGTGATCGCCGCCAGCCACCAGTTCGCCTTCGCGCTGCAGGAAGCCATGCGCGCCTGGACCTGATCCAGGCCCCTGCGGCCCAGGCCATCCCGACAACTTCGAGACAAACCGTCGCCCCGACACCGTCGGCGCGAGCGGGAGGATCATTGCCATGAAACGCAGAATTGTCGCTCACCAGGTCGCCGATCAGCTTTTCGCCGCCGAGGCGGCCATCGACAGCGCCCTGTCCGCCGTGGCCTCGCTGACGGCCATGCTGCCCACCGCCCGGATCGACGCCAATCTGTCGGCCGTCGTCGGTCAGAACGTCATCGACCGCACCACCGAGACGATCGTCGCCCTGGCCGAGGCCCGCCGCGGCATTGTCGAGACCCACCGCGAGCTGCACGAGGTCCAGCACCAGATCGGTCTGGGCGCCATCGCGCTGGGCGGCGTGGACAAGCCGGAGGAGAACCTGGCCCGGCCCCGCGGTCGTCTCCGGGTGGCCGCGTCCGCCCGTCGGCCCGAGGCGGCGTAACGCCTTACGGCCGCCACCAAATCACGACCTACTGGCCGGAGTGTCCGAAGGGGGACTCCGGCCTTGTTCGTCACCACCGCCGCGCAGATCGGCGCCGCCCTGATGGTCGCGGTCTGCCTGTTCGCCGCCTGGCCCGGCGCGCGGCCGCAGCGCTGGGCGGCGGCGGGCGTGTTTGTCGCCTGGATCGCCTCGGCGGCGCTGCAGGACCGCGACGACCTGATCAATCCGCAGTACGCGATCTTCGCGCTCGATGTCGTGGCCGTGTCGCTGTTCATCGCGATGGCGCTGGTCTGGCGACAGGGATGGCTGATGGCCATGGCCGCCTTCCAGCTGCTGACCACGGCCACCCATGTGGCGGTGATGATCGACCTGCGGATCTGGGTCTATGCCTACCTGACCGCCTACCTGGTCTGGAGCTACGCCCTGCTGGCGGCCCTGGCCTGGGGCGGCGTGCTGGCCTGGCGGGAGCGGGGCGGGCGGTAGGAGCCCGTCAGCCCTGCTTCGCCAAGGCTACGCAGGGCATCCTGCTTCGACTGATAGCCCGGGACTTGTCCTGCGAAGCGCGGAGCGCGAAGCAGGATGGTGGACGCGACTGGGATTGAACCAGTGACCCCCTCGATGTCAACGAGGTGCTCTCCCGCTGAGCTACGCATCCATATCCGGGGAGGCCGGGGATATAGCGGCGCTTTCGGCGTCGCGCAACCGCCCTCTCGGAGAGTTTCAGGCGGCGGCCATCATCCGTTCCACTTCCTGGACGATCTCGCGGAGGTGGACGGGCTTGGACAGCACCTTGGCGCCGGCCGGGGCGCGCTCGCCGGCGGTCAGGGCCACGGCGGCGAAACCGGTGATGAACATGATGCGCAGGCCGGGGTGGCGGGCGGCCGCGTGGCGGGCCACCTCGATGCCGTCCATGCCCGGCATGACGATGTCGGTCAGCAGCAGATCCCAGTCCTGGTCGAGGACGGCGTGGGCCTCTTCGCCGTCGGCGCAGGCGGTGACCTCGTAGCCGGCGCGCTCCAGCGCCCGGGCCAGGAAGTTGCGCAGGGAATCGTCGTCTT
>Ga0315902_10007698_pt1 | contig 14671 bp, 12 predicted proteins | sample LakEriMetagenome_9_FD_203523 | JGI IMG/M metagenome (GOLD analysis project Ga0315902, IMG submission 203523) | Freshwater fungal communities from buoy surface, Lake Erie, Ohio, United States - Buoy 12 MA117 | ecosystem: Environmental > Aquatic > Freshwater > Lake > Lake biofilm | place: USA... | reverse complement strand
ACACAAATCAGCTACAACGGCGCCGCAGTAACAATTCTTATCGCCGGCCTATTCGCATCGCTGATCGGTTTTGTTTCCTACAAACAAATGAAGGACCGCCCCAATGTTTCACTGTGGTCTGACATTGTTAACGCATTCAAGGGCGAATTGGGAAGCATGACCGGTGCACCAACTGCCGGAATTTTCATCGCTTTCGAAGGCGGAGAAGGAATCGGAAAATCAACACAATCAAAACTTCTTAAAGAATGGCTGGAACAAGAAGGCGAATCAGTTGTTCTTTCCCGCGAACCCGGCGGAACCGATCTTGGTGTTGAAATCCGCAAAATACTTTTGTCACATTCCACCGGAGAAATTAGCCCACGCGCCGAAGCACTGCTCTACGCCGCAGATCGCGCACACCATGTTTTCTCTGTCATCCGCCCAGCACTAGCAAGTGGACAAGTTGTAATTTCAGATCGCTACTTTGATTCTTCAATTGCATATCAAGGCGCAGGCCGCGTTTTAGAACCAGGCGAAGTTGCCCGAATTTCTCGCTGGGCAACTGAATCACTGTTCCCAACGCTCACAATCATTATCGATCTGCCAGCCGAAATTGGTCTTGGTCGCTTAAAGAGCAAAGACCGTCTTGAATCACAACCAATCGCTTTCCATGAACGCGTGCGCCAAGAGTTCCTGCAGTTGGCCGCCCTTGACCCAGAGCGCTATTTAATTGTTGATGGCAACCAAACAATTGATGACATCCACACTGCAATCATTTCTCGCGTTAGCCAAATCCCAGCACTAAAACGCAACGCGGTTGAAGATAAAGGCAACCTTTTACTTCGCCCTATCCGCGCAGCTGGCAAAGCGGTTAAAAAGACAAGCACCACCGCAACAAAGGCTGTTAAGAAAACCGGCACGGCGGTTAAATCCAAGGCCAAGACAACGGCCAAGAAGACTGCAAAGAAGTAAGCAATGGCTACCTTGCAGGGCGTCTACGCCGATCTAGTAGGCCAAGAACATGTTGTTGAAACCCTCATAAAAGCTGTCCAATCAACCCGCACAGGCGAAGAAACCCAAGAAATGACCCACGCCTGGGTCTTTACCGGCCCACCAGGATCAGGGCGATCATCAGCTGCAGTCGCTTTCGCTCAAGCTCTTGTCTGCACCAACAACGGATGCGGCACCTGCAACGAATGTAAATCTGCAGCAAATGGCGCACACCCCGATGTTGAAATCATCCGCACCGAAGGTCTTTCCATCAAGATCGATGAAGTAAGAGAACTGTTAACACGAGTTTCTTGGGCACCATCCATGGGAGGCTGGCGTGTAGTCGTCATGGAAGATGCTGACCGCTTAACTGAATCTGCAGCAAATGCATTACTAAAAGCAATTGAAGAACCCGGCAATAGAACCGTCTGGCTTTTATGCGCACCAACTCTGCACGATGTACTACCAACAATTCGCTCTCGCTGTCGTCACCTGCAACTAGTAACACCATCAACTGAAGCGGTTGCACAAGTTCTACAAAACAAAGATGGCATTTCACCAGTCATGGCAGATTTTGCGGCACGAGTTTCACAAGGCCACATCGGTCGCGCTCGCTACTTAGCCAAGAACGAAGATGTTCGTAACACTCGCAACACAATCATGAAGTTGCCACTTACTCTTCAAGGAATCTCATCTGCTTTTGCCGCAGCACAAACTCTTGTTGATCTTGCAACAGAACAAGCAACAAACGCTGCCGAACAACGCAATGAAAAAGAAGTTGATGACCTTTCTCTCGCTTACGGCAAAGGTGCAACGGGTCGCGGAATGGCAACCGGTGGCAGCAAAGCAATTAAAGAGTTAGAGAAAGAACAAAAGACCCGCCAAACCCGCATGATCCGTGACGGCTTAGATGCAGCACTGCTTGACATCGCTACTTTCTACCGAGATGTCATGATGGTTCAAGCCGGTGCAAGCGATGCGCTCATCAACAAAGAGCTTGAAGCCGAGATCAACGCAGTTGCCGCCAAAACTAAGCCACAAAACACAATCAAGAAGATCAACGCAATCATGGAAGCCCGCACCAACCTGGGCCACAACGCAGCTCCCTTGCTAACCGTTGAAGCGCTTATGTGCGTCCTCGCCCGCTAGCCAGCTAACTTCACTAACCCTGCCCAAGACCACCCATGTCTAGTCATGGCCTACCCATGTGGGATAAAGTCCCCCAAGAAGTTCAGCTGGAGATTTATCTCGACCGGTCATTAGGTTCCTCGTGATTGGTCGTTTACCGGCAGATCACTACCAAGTGATTGTGCGCTCCGTACAGCTGCGGGATCGGTAAGCAACCTTTGGACAGAAGGGTTGTGCATGTCGTCATGAATGACATTCGACGTTTTATTGAATGGTTGAGTTTTCATCCAACCGCCGATGATATTGCCCGCGCACTAGTCACCGACTATCTAAACGACTTCGGTGTCACCTGCATGCGTTTTGGTCGCATCAATAATGACGATTCAGCAATCGCACTTGGTCAGTACGGTTACGCAGATGCAGATCAGTGGCGTAATTTGGTTGTCCCCGGTAGTCAATGGCGCAGTTGGGACTTACCTGCAATTCACATCATGACGGGCAAAAACAAATCACGCTGGTCGCCAGATTCAAAGATGTGCGTTGTCACACTTCGAGATCGCGGAGTTATTCAAGGCAATGCCGTTATTGAATTTTCTAGAGAAGTTTCAGATGAACAAAAAGACAATGTGATGGAAGTTATCGAAGATCTTTGCGTTCCCATCTCGCTCTATCTTTCCTTTCAGAATCAATCACGCCAAGGACTTGCCTCGACCACAATCAACCCTGACGATTCACGTGATTCAGCAGCGGGCCACCTGACTCCCCGCCAGATCCAGATCCTGTGCGGCATGGTCGAGGGCAAGACCAACCATGAGCTCGCCACTGAGATGGGCTTTTCCGTCTCCACGATCCGCCACGAGACGATGCGCATCTACCAAGCGCTCGCGGTCAGCGATCGCAAAGAGGCAGCAAAGAAGGCATTGCTCCTTAGCCTGATCTAGCCAAACCCCACGCAAAACCAGCCCCACAAGCCTCCCTCAAGCGCTCGCATGGTAATTAGCACCCCCTTTCATAGGGCAAGATTTCCCCATGCGCTTAGACCATGTCTCATATGTAACTTCCCATGATCAACTAGCCGACACCGTTCAACGCCTTGGCTCACGCCTTGGCAGCACCTTCGTAGATGGCGGAGTCCACCCACGCTTTGGTACACGCAACTTCACAATGCCTTTGCAAAACGGTCAATACATCGAAGTTGTCTGCCCACTAGATCACCCAGCAACAGAGCAAACTCCTTGGGGTAAGGCTGTTAGCAAGAAAGCAAAAGAAGGTGGAGGCTGGCTTACTTGGGTTTTTGCAACTGAAGACATTTCTAAGGTTGAAGAGAAGTTTGGACGCAGTGCAATCGAAGGCCACCGCACACGCCCAGATGGTAGCGATCTTAAGTGGAAGCAAATCGGAGTTAATGAAATTACCGATTCTCGCGAGCTTCCATTCTTCATTCAATGGTTAACCGCTGATCACCCATCACAAGATGGCAAAGCAGTTGCTGCAATTGAGAAGATTACGATTTCTGACTCTGACCAACTATCAGACTCATGGTTTAAGACCGAGATCATGGATGGATTAAACGGGACAGGTCTTGAGTTTATTGACCCATCAACAAATGATGGTGAATATGGAATTGTTGCAGTGCACCTAACGACACCTAGTGGTGTTGTGAGACTGGACTAGTCATACATATCGATTAGTCGCTCAAGTTAAACGATTTATTGGAACTTCCGTTTATACTCATAAAATGCAACATTTCAGACCTCAGAATTTTCTTCCACGTCTGAATTCCACTAATGCAAGAGTGTTACTTAGTCTGTTTGGGTTACACCTATTTTTTATAATTCTTTTCGACAAAGTTACAGCCTTTGCCCCAGATGAAAATGGCTATATTGCAATCTTTAGCAATCTCTATAGATCTGACTTTTCGCTAGAGGGTTACCTAGGCTGGCAACAAGGCAGTGTTAACGCCTTACGGGTGGCCTATCTACCCGCGAAGATACTTCAACTTGTTGGCTTTTCAGATTTTTATTCAGTGCGGATATTAACAATTTTCTATTCAACCCTGACCTTGTATATTTTATTAAGACTTTCCTCTGAAATTCATATTCTGGGTAGATCTGTAAGATTCTGGATAGTTTTAGCCTTTTTAATTCCAAGTTACTTCTTGTGGACCTCTATTGGCTTGCGAGAGGGTTTTATTTTTCTTGCTTTAGTTGGAATTTTTCATGCAATAAGAGCAATCACTTCCACAATTACAAAAACTGGAGTGGTTTTAATCCTTGCTTTTGCAACTCTTTTGTTGATTTCAAAAACCTACCTTTACGCCTTATTGATTTTGGCACTCCTGGCTGCAGTAGTCACACTTCGCATTTTCACCAAGAATGCAGGACCCAACAGCATACGAATTGTTGCCCTATGTTTAATACCAGTTATATTCTTTCCAACTATCTCTAAAAATATAGTAATCAGTGGCAGAAGTATCGTAGAAGTTAAACTAATAAACCCAACACCAACAACACCAACAACACCAACAACACCAACAACACCAACAACACCAAACTCAACGCAAGAGGTTGCCGCGCGGGGCCAAACCATCCATGATCTAAACATTCAAATCAAGAACAACCCACTTCTAAAATGGCTTTCAGAAGTGACTAAAATAGATTCGGTTCTTGAGTCTAAAAGTAAGAGTTCCTATCTGCCTTTTGGGTCAGAAGAACTGACTAACAATTCAAAGCAGCTGCAAACTCAAGCAGCGACCCTTAGAGATCCAATTTCTATTGTGAAAGGCGCATTCAATTTTCTTTTTGTTCCAACCCCGTTTTTAGACAATGGTAGTTTCTTTCTGAATGCACAAAGTTATGAAAGCTTTGCTTGGTACTTTTATTACATTCTTCTGTTGCTAATGATCGTGGGTTTACTACGAGGAAGATATGAGCTAAATCTTCAATCACTAACCGCAACTTATTTTTCTCTTGGATTCATAATTCAGTCCGCCTTAGTTGAAATAAATGATGGAACATCGGTAAGGCATAGATCTGTCCTGCTTATTGGAATACTAATTATGTTGGCCACAATCAGGCAGAAAAAAAGTAAAAACCCCAGCACCAAAGTTCATAATCTCGAGTAAAACCCATAGAATTATCACTATGGCAAAGGTTGCAGTCACTGGTGGAGCTGGATTTATAGGCTCAAACTTGACTCGAAGACTAATTTCCGAAGGTCACGAGGTTGTAGTAATAGATGACCTGTCCACAGGGCTAATCTCCAATGTGGATCAGAGTAAGTCCTCTTTCCGCCAAGTCTCAATCACCGACAGTCAGGCTCTACATACAGCGCTGAAAGACTGCGAAACAATTTTTCATTTAGCAGCCCGCGGTTCTGTGCCACGCTCAATTAAGAACCCCGTTGCTACACACAACGTAAATGCAACAGGAACCCTTAATGTTCTAGAGGCAGCTCGTGCGTCTGGCGCACATGTAATCTTCTCCTCTTCCTCATCTGTTTATGGCCGAAATATGCAGCTACCAAAAGACGAATCAATGTGGCTTGGCCCTATGACGCCATACGCTGCTAGCAAGTTGGCAGCAGAAGGTTATGTGCAGGCATATGCATCGGCTTATAAAGTTCCAACAACTCTATTGAGATTCTTTAATGTCTTTGGTCCGCGTCAACGTCCAGATCATGAATATGCAGCAGTTTTACCAAAGTGGATTTGGCTTGCCATGCAAGGTCAGCCAATTGATGTTTATGGTGATGGCACAGCATCGCGAGATTTCACATATGTCGATACAGTCCTAGATATTGCAATGACTGCGATGCAAGAAAAAGTCATCACAGAAGGTGCCATGAACCTGGCATACGGAAATCGAATCTACCTTAATGACACAATAAAAATGTTAAAAAAGCACTTTCCGGATTTGCAGGTCAACTACAAGCCAGAGCGGCTAGGTGATGTAAAAGAATCACAAAATGCGCCAGAACTACTGAAGAAACTCTTTCCTAAAGTGCAACCTAAAGAGTTTGAAACAGCACTTTCAGAAACAGTTGATTGGCTTAAAGAGTTTGGTCAAAGCGTTGCCAATGGTCCTGCGACCACAGATTAGAAGATCTGTACATGTGTGGAATTGTTGGTGGTGTTGGAGCGGGTGCGCCAAGCGCATTACTTCTTGATGCACAACTTAAATCTATTGAGCACCGCGGACCAGATGACACAGGAACCTTCCTAAACCAAGGAATTAGCCTGGGAATGTGCCGCTTGGCCATTGTCGAAATCGCCGCAGGTAAACAACCAGCAGCTGATGCCTCCGAAAAAATCAACATTGTGTGGAATGGTGAGATCTACAACTACCGTGAATTAAGGTCTGAGTTAGAACAACGTGGAATCCATTGCCGAGATTCCAGCGAATCTGAAGTAGTAATCAATCTTTACCTCGAGTTCGGACTTGATTTCATCAACAAACTAAATGGCATGTTTGCAATTGCAATTCACGACGCTAGAGATAATTCACTTCATCTAATTCGAGATCGCATGGGTAAAAAGCCATTGTGGATTTCGCAACTAACAGATGGAACACTATTTTTTGCGTCAGAAGTTCGGGCATTGATGTTGGCACGCCCAGATCGCACGCTGCGCACTGAAATGGTTGCCGAAGTCATGCAGTACGGCTATATAAATTCTCCCAACTCTGCCTTTAACGAGATTTCTCAGGTCCCACCAGCATCAGTTCTGTCCTGGCGCCAGGGCAAGATTGAAACCAAAAAGTATTGGGAACCAGACTTTGAAACCAAAGTTCAAATCACATACGAAGAGGCACTGGAAGTTACTAAGAAGCTGATTGAGGAAGCAGTATCTCGTCGATTGATTTCCGAGCGTCCTCTCGGATCATTCTTAAGCGGCGGCTATGACTCCACCGTCGTTACCGCTTACATGGCTAAATTGATGAGCGAAAAGGTGCAAACCTATTCAATTGGTTTTCATAGCGCACAGTTTAACGAGGCTCACCATGCCAAGCAGGTTGCTAATTACCTAGCTACTAACCACCACGAAGAGATTCTTAGCCCAGATCCAGCTCTAATCGTCGAGAAAATTTCACAGGTATTGGATCAACCTTTTGCAGATTCCTCGATTGTGCCAACATATTTATTGGCTAAATTCGCTCGTGAAAATCTGATTGTTGCACTGGGTGGTGACGGTGGCGACGAAGTATTTGGCGGATATGACCGATATTTAGCAACCCCTGTAATGCAAAAGTTAAATCCTTTCCTCGGGCTTGCTCGTGGGGGACTAAATTTTCTTGGAAAGCTATCCTTAGGCAATACTCGAAAGATCAATCGCGTTGGATCGCAACTTTCACCGAAGGATTCTTTAGCAGCCAGATATAGCTCAATTCTATCTCTGGCTCAACCTCATGAATTGACAACATTGTTGAGCTCAAATTTTCAAAGTAATGTGGCAGAGGCTGCTCGTGAAAACCAGTTTACATCTGGAAAACATTCATCTTTTGATCGAATGATTCGCTCGGACTTAAGCGCCTACCTTCCAGGTGACTTGTTAGTAAAAGTAGATATTGCAACCATGGCTAACAGTCTTGAACTCAGATCCCCATTGCTAGATGTCAATGTCGTTGAATGGGGAGTATCGCTTCCTCGCAAATTTAAAATCAAAGGATTTGAAACTAAGCACATACTCAAAGATGTTGCCCGTTCGCTTGTTCCGGCCGAGCTTATTGACCGTCCAAAGATGGGCTTTGGTATTCCTCGCGCCGAATGGCTGCGCACCGGAATGAGAGAGATGGTTATCGATACTCTTACCGATACCACCGCTACACAGCGCGGCTGGTTTAACTCAAATGAAGTCAAAAAAGTTATTGACACTCACATGGCTGGCGAAGATAAGGACAATATAATTTGGCCGATCCTAATGCTAGAACTATGGGCTAGGACTTGGTTCGACTAGCTATTAATTTATTGTAAAGTTCTTCATGGTCATTCACCAAACGCTTAACACCAAAGTGCGAAAGCGTGAACTCTTCAGCAGTAACACCATATTGGGCCCGCAAACCCTTGTCGGTCACTAGTTTTTCTAGAGCATCTGTAATTTGCTCAACATCTAAAGCAGTGATAATTCCGGTGACGCAATCTAAAACAACCTCAGGAACTGAGCCCACATTGGTAGTGACGACAGGAAGTCCGGCCATGCCAGCTTGTATCAAACTCAATGGCGTTCCTTCATTGTCACTTGTTAACACAACTATGTCAGCCGCTGACAAAACTCTTTCGATATCACTCTGCCAACCAAGCACTGTTACAGGTAGATCCTCTTTCTTGATTCTCTCTCTACACATTTCCAGTAACTCACCGTCGCCTGCAATAAAGAAATCTAATTCAACGCCACGTTTTTTTATCTCGCTCACTACATCTAAAAATCTATCTGGTCGTTTAATCTGAGTTACGCGCCCGATAAATGCACACTGCAGGCGGCCAGAAGGTAAACCTAAAACTTTTTGTGAATCCTCTTTAGGCGACAATGATCCAATACCTAAACCAGGTGGCATGAGCCCAAACTTATTTTTAGACCCAATACCTGCGCTGAGTAAATCCTGTCTGACTTTGTCACCCACAGCCAATAGCTCATCTGTGAAAAGCGCTAAGGACTTTTCTGCAATTACAACCAGTGATCTTTTAAAACTTCCAAAGTATCCATTGAGTAAATGCCCATGAAAAGTGTGCACACGGATTGAACGCTGTAGCGAAACTATTGAGGCTATTCGCCCCAAGAATCCAGCTTTTGCGGTGTGAGTATGAATAACATGAGGTTTAAAAGTACGAATTTCCTTCACCAATGTTATGAAAGCCTTAATGTCCCCGCCCAAGCTAACTCGTCGTCCAAATCCCTGAATGCGAACAGCACTAACATCAGTTGCGACGGTGTCTAGATAATCAGCCTCATCGGATGCGCAATATCCGGTATACAAACGGTGATCAAACTCTGTTGAATTGAAGCCACGCATCAATCCCGAAACCTGGACCGCAGGCCCGCCCACGTTCATTCGGGCGATAATTCTCATTACCCGAATCGGGTTTGCAGCAAATGGACTCATTGGTCAATCTTCTCGTAATTCCCGTTGAATTGCTCCCACATTATCTGGGTTCAACAGAGATGCAAAGAAAAGGCCACCAAATGGCTAGGATTACGTCCGTGCCCGCTCAACAGTCCCAAGTTCTAGCAATTATAGGTCAAGGCTATGTTGGCTTGCCTCTAGCCATGGCTGCCGTTGATGCTGGTTGGACCGTAATTGGTATTGATAACTTCGAGGCCAAGGTTTCGCAGATCAACTCAGGTTCAAGCCCTGTTGAGGATATCTCCGATCAGCAATTGCAGGCTGCAATTGCAAAAGGTGCATACAAAGCAACCACAGATTTCAGCACAGTGTCACAAGCCGCAGTGATAACAATCTGTGTGCCAACTCCACTTGATGAAAAACGCCAACCAGACCTCGAACTTCTTCGCAGTGCAGCCAAAGGGATAGCTCTCTTCGTTTCAAACGAAACCTTAGTGGTGAGCGAATCAACATCATACCCAGGAACTCTTCGCGATGTAATTATTCCAATAGTGAATGAGTTGAAACCTAAAGAATCAAATACTTTGTATTTTGCTAGCGCACCCGAACGTGTCAATCCAGGCGATTCCGTCTGGAATCAGAAAAATACACCACGACTTATCGGTGCTATTGATGCAAACTCAATGATTAAAGCATTGGAATTTTATGAATCTATTTGCGATGTAGCGGTATCAGTTTCAACTCCTGAAGTTGCAGAAGCTGCAAAGCTACTAGAAAATACTTTTAGGCTTGTAAATATCGCTCTCATTAATGAGTTTACGCAACTCTGCTCCACCAACAACATAAATGTCCATGAAGTAATTGATGCTGCCTCGTCCAAGCCATACGGTTTCATGCCGTTCAGACCTGGAGTTGGTGTTGGTGGTCACTGCATTCCTGTCGATCCTCTTTATCTAACGTGGTGGGCCAGACAGAGTGGTGTTCAAGCAAAATTTGTGGAGTCTGCAGATTCAATTAATCAGCAGATGCCAAAATTTGTCGCTGAAAGAGCACTAACCTTGGTAGAGAGGAAAACTGATTCACCAAGAGTTCTCATCCTTGGTGTTGCCTACAAACCAGGGGTGGCGGATGTTCGTGAAACTCCTGCAACTCCGTTGAGGAATTACCTGAATAGTAAAGGTGTAACAGTTGCTTGGCATGACCCATTGGTTTCAAACTGGGACGGTACATCATCTGTTGATTTGGATTGGGATTGTGATGTAGCGATTTTGGCAACTATGCAGCCGGGGATGAATTTAACTCAGCTAACAGATCGTGGAGTAAAGATTCTAGATTGCACCAACACTTTCGGAAATCTAAAGAGAGTCACCACCCTTTAATTTGTAGCGTTCATCTCCTTTGCAATATCGCTGATCATGGTGGAAAGATCGCGCTGCGGTTTCCAGCCGACTAACTTATGAATTAATTCGATATTTGGAACTCGACGTTCCATATCTTCAAAACCATCTCCGTAAGCTTCTTCATAGGGAATATGTACAACTGAACTCTTTGAATCAGTTTCAGCGATTACCTTTTTCGCAAGATCATTAATTGAAATTTCAAAGTCGTTTCCAATGTTGATTACCTTCCCGACAGTATTAGGAGAAAAGGCAATTCTTACAACTGCTTCGACGGCATCATAGACATGGCCGAAGCAACGTGTTTGTTCACCGGAACCATAAATCGTAATCGGCTCATTACTAAGAGCTGCACTCACAAATCTAGGAACAACCATTCCATAAGCACCCAACTGGCGAGGACCAACTGTGTTAAAGAAGCGAACGATTCTCGTTTCTAGTTTCTTTTCAACATAGTAGGCATAAGCGAGTGATTCATCAATGGCTTTTGCTTCGCTGTACGACCAGCGCAGCGTTACTGGAGCGCCAAGAATGCGATCATCGGATTCTTTGAGTGAATTCGAAATATTCTTTCCATAAACTTCACTGCTACTTGTGATAAAAACTGGCTTTGAATATTTCTGCGCTGATTCGAGCACATTCTCGGTGCCACGAATATTCGTCATTAAACTATCCAATGGGTGATTAACAATGTTAAAGACACCTACAGCGGCAGCCAGGTGGAATACATATTCAGTTCCTTTGACCAAATCATCCAATAGAGGCAGGTCCAGAATCGAACCCTCAACGAATGTCACTCTATCAAGGTCCAAATGGTCGGAAAGATTCTCTTTCCGACCCGTAGCAAGATTGTCCAAGATTGTGATTTGGTGGCCATCAGCCACAAGTCGATCAGTCAAGTGCGATCCAATAAAACCCGCGCCGCCAGTTACCAAAATTCGCATAGGTACACCTTATTGGAAAGTTTGTTATCTTTTGGTATTGCAATACCTGGCCGTGGATAGAGCGCCTCATAGTGGAAGGTAATTAGCTCAAAACAGAGGGACCGGGTTTCACCCAGAGGAGGATGGACATCCATGGAATTTTAGAAAGTCACGAGATCACGTCCGTTGTTGATCGTATGTAGAAACAATGGCTTTCATTATATGGAAAAGTGATTGTAAAGATCGAAACGATCGAAGAAGGTGGAGACAATTCAGAGGTTTTTGACCATCTTGGCTCTGCAGCTAAAAATGCATTCAGGTTGAGCGCGAAAGTTTGAGGAGATTGCACCGAACTAGATCGTGGAGATATTGCTAATTGCGCCTTTTGTGTTCAGACGACCACTGCAAATGCAAGGAACATTAGATTATTGCGAAAGTCATAGAACTTTAATGCTTCACAGATTTTCATAGTGTATCTTTTCTGTATGATCAATCGGATTCGAGAATAGTGTGCGAAAGAAATTCGACTGGACTGTTTATCCGCATTCGAAGATATCGAGACTGCCATCTTATTTTCATGGCCCGCTAGTAGTTGCTAGAAATATTCTTCAAAAGAACCCTAAGCCACAATTTACATTTGACGGCATCGAAACATGTCACAATATGTTTTTTGTGAAAGACCCAGAGTTTATCAAATCTCAGTCAAGAGCTATTCAGGCTAGTGGATTCGATTATGGGATACCTTTGCGCTTGCACCAAGCAATGTGGTGTGCCAGGACTTCAATGAGAAAAGACCCTGATGCCTACTTTGTAGAATTTGGAACAGGGAAAGGTTTTGTAATGAGTGCAGTAATGTTTAACTTAAATAGTCACGAGAATAAATCCACTTTGCCACCTACATTACTTTTTGATTCTTTCGAAAGTTATGCCACAGATTCATTGTCTCTTCAAAGTGCAAAAAATGGTAAGAATATTTATTATGCAGAGTCCTTTGAAAGAGTAGTTGATAATTTTAAGGAGTGGCCAAATGTCACACTAGTAAGAGGGCAATTGCCAGAATCTTTGATTGGAAAAATCCCAGCGAGAATTTCTTTTATTCACGTGGACTTGAATTCACCTCTTACCGAAGTGGCTTGTCTAAAGCTATGCTGGAGTAAATTAATTTTGGGCGGCATCGTTCTTTTAGACGATTTTGCATATCTAGGTTTTGAAAAAACCCATGAAATTATCACAAGCTTTTTTAATGAGATTGGCTATTCAATACTGACTACAGCTACTGGACAAGGAATAGTCATTAAGTGATTGAGGAGAGGAGAGGCTATAAATGAAGGCAGTAATTCTTGCTGGTGGACGAGGAACACGTCTATCTGAAGAGACGCATTTGAAACCAAAACCATTAGTTGAAGCTCATGGAAAACCACTTATCTGGCACATAATGAAGAATTATTCAAACCATGGAATTAATGAGTTTATTGTTCTCGCTGGCTATAAAGGACATATGCTTAAAGAGTACTTTGCCAATTTTTGGTTAAATGATGCTGACGTGACGTTTGACTTGTCAGAGCCAAAGTTAGACGTTCATTCGAAGCGCGGTGAAGCTTGGAAGGTTACAGTAATCGACTCTGGATTAGAAACATTGACTGGCGGCAGACTTGGTTTTTTGCGAGGCCTAGTGTCTGATACTTTTCTACTCACCTATGGTGATGGCGTCTCCAATGTTGATGTTAAAAAGTTGATTGATTTCCATAAGCGTTCAGCCAGTCTAGCCACGCTAACCGCAGTACAGCCACCAGCTAGATTCGGTGCCTTAAATCTCGTTGATAATATTGTAAATGGTTTTGAAGAGAAACCGGTAGGTGATGGTGGTTGGGTAAATGGTGGCTATTTTGTTCTTGAACCGAGAGTATTAGATTATATAAAATCAGATAAAGATTCATTTGAATCCGATATTTTGCCGGGTATAGCCAGAGAAGGACAGTTAAAGGCATTTAAACATGATGGCTTTTGGCAACCAGTTGACACTATTCGGGATTTAGAGAGGTTGACTTTAGCGCTTGAGGCGGGAGAACTAACTTGGTAACGCCAGATGTCTGGAAAGGCAAGAAGGTACTCATAACAGGCCTCACTGGTTTTAAAGGATCTTGGCTCTGCATGGCATTACAAATACTTGGTGCAGATGTTTACGGTGTTTCTTTGCTTTCTGAAGAAACAAGCTTAATCTATAAAGAGGTTGTGAAAACAAAAATTCTTGGACAACATTTTGATATAGATATAAGAGACCGGTCGAAACTAAATTCTAAAATTACAGAGATTAATCCAGATGTCATTTTTCACCTGGCTGCACAGTCTCTTGTAAAAACTGGAGTGGATCAACCTGCTAAGACGTTCGAAACAAATTTTCTTGGAACGATGAATATTCTAGAGTTTGCGAGAAATGCAGATAAATTGAAGTCACTTATAGTAGTTACGACAGATAAAGTCTATAAAAATGACAATAAACATGTAGATTTCAAAGAAGATGATGAAATTTGGGGCACAGATCCTTACAGCGCCAGTAAGGCTACGGTCGAAATTCTTGTAAGTAGCTATGTAAAAACTTTTTTTGAGAACAAGTCCGACGTTAAGGTCTTGATCGCTCGAGCTGGTAATGTAATTGGGGGCGGCGACTCTTCCCCCAATCGCATTGTTCCAGACTACTATAGAAGCCTTGCTGAAAACAAAGAACTAATTTTGCGAAATCCTGATTCTATTAGACCTTGGCAACATGTTCTGGATTGTCTATGCGGTTATTTAATGTTGGCCGAAGCTTCTCTTAAGGGCTTAATTGAACAAGGAGCAGCGTTCAATTTTGGTCCGTCTAATTTAGATTTTCAGACAGTAAGCAAGCTAGTTTCGACTCTAAATGATTTCGCATCTGAGGCTGATTTTTCCAAGGTTCAGACTACACATGGCCCAACGAGTTTCGCAGAATCTGAAGTACTTACATTGAATAGTGATAAAGCTTTAAATACATTTGGGTGGCGACCAGCTGCAGAATTCCAGAATTCCGTGCGATTAACTGCCGAATGGGAAATTACGCATTTAAATGGGGGCGACTTGAACAGAATTTCTGAAACGCAGATCCGGAAATTTCTAAATGTCTAACCTAAATGAAATTACTTTTTTGGATACAACCATAAACGGACTTCAAATTTTG
>Ga0315902_10007696_pt1 | contig 14673 bp, 15 predicted proteins | sample LakEriMetagenome_9_FD_203523 | JGI IMG/M metagenome (GOLD analysis project Ga0315902, IMG submission 203523) | Freshwater fungal communities from buoy surface, Lake Erie, Ohio, United States - Buoy 12 MA117 | ecosystem: Environmental > Aquatic > Freshwater > Lake > Lake biofilm | place: USA... | reverse complement strand
AAACAAAGAGTTTTTCAAGAAATACATAGAGGGTGGTGCGTACCGAACAGATTTAAGTGAAAATGAAATACTAACATTTACCATTGTCCTCAAATTAAAGGACAATACACGGACACCAACGATTGATACTTCCCTGAAACTTCGTATTCAAAAGTTGGTAAGTGGAAGTGATATTACCATTTCAACCATAGAAGAAGAATCAAACGAAAATCTAATACGACTTTTTACTCAACGAAAGGGAAGTGAATTATTCCAACCCTTCGGTAAAGTTTATGAAGGTTTAAGAAGGGCGTAGATTAGACACTTGACTATTTGATTTCTGTGTCTATCATTAGATATATCCACGAAATCCCAATATCACGGGGTATGGGTTTATTATATCTAAATCTTACTAATATGACAGAATACAACAGACATCAAATTATTGAAATTACAGGAATTTCAACTTCCCTTTACAAACAACACTTAAGAGAGATAAAATCATCACCAAGATTTTCCGGACTTACTTACCTAAAGAAAGTTGAATACCCCAATCTAAATAGGAAATATCAGAATGTTAGATACTTCCGTAGTAGTATCTTGGATTATTTCTTCCACCTTAAGATAAAACCAAGAGACAAGAGTGATGACAAGAAGTATCGTTCTTATTCCAAGACATTGAAGGTAGATTACACCATCACACTTACCCCACAGATGAATAAGGAAGACAACATCAGGATTACCGAAATAATCAAGAACGATTTGATTAACTCCTTTGGTAAGAATCTTACCACTTATGAATACAATGTGGAGTATGACCCCAATAACATACACAGGGACTTCTACCACACTCATCTATTATTGGGTTTCAGTTGCAAGACAGATTACAATGAAGTTAAAGGACACTTCACCAAGTATTTGGAGGAGAAGGATGGGTATAGTGATAGGGTGTTAATGAATCACTACTACGGGACTGAATCAAGTAGGGGTAAAATGTACTTTCTAAAAGAAGGGGTTGTCAGATAATCTTGAAATCAAATCATTACATTTGATATACATAAACAACTCTATATGAAAACACCAAACATTCAAAATGTCTTCAAAATGATGATTGGAACATCTGCATTGATTGCTTCCACCGCATTCTTCATCAACACCATTTCACCCGTTCAAGCCAGTGAAAACAAAGAAGTTTCCATTAATTCGGAATTACCAACGAAAACAGAGGGGATTGTAATACCTGACGGAACTATTGTTGGTTGTGGTAGTGTGATATACCAATGGAAAGAAAAATACGATAGATATTCTAATGTTTGGGTAAAAGTCGGGCCCTGATATTCCGATGAATCAAATACTAACCCACCCTCATTGTTGAGGGTGGGTTTTTTGTTTCATCAGATTACTTACACTCACCTGTATGAACCATTCCACATTTGGAACAGGTTTTTACTTCATTCAGAATTGTCTGTGTAATCACTGATTGTTGGGTGTCATTGGACTGACTTGTGTTTGGGGTTTGTTCTGTTTTTTTCATTTTATGTTGTTTTTTTATTGGTTTCAGTTTGTGATTCGTTTTTCTATACCCTCAACGAACGATAGAGTGTTGTTTCTTCAGGGACAATACATTTACCCCCTTCTTTTCTTTCACTTTGATGTATTTTTCTAACCCTCTGTTAGAGTTGGTGTTGTTCTTGGCTTTTGAAATCATAGAACGGAATGTTCCAGCGACACTCATCCAAGTCGCAGTCCCGAACATCAGGGGATTTTGGTTGTAGATTGTTTGGAGGTGTTGTCTTACCTCCTTTTGTGTGGGTTTAACCCCTTGTTTCTGTTTCATTTCAACGAATAACACAGAATTGATGATGATAGATTGGGTTGATGATGGTCGGTTCATTGGGCGTAATTATGTTAAAGGGTAAATCTTGGGTGTTCGTGGTTTTTAGACCCCATACACGAACTTTTGGGGTGTAGAGTATCCGTTCGGACATTATGGTGTCCAAAGTGTGAAAATTGACCCTTTTAAGAAGGTCAGGGGATTAACCCTTAACTTATGTAGGAAGAAGTATCCCCGTTGATGAAGTCGTAGGATTTGGAACCCAAATGGGTCAAACCTGACTTCAGAAGTGTGTTTCTGTTATTCATTTTTGGGTTCTTTAGGGGTTATACTTGTTGTTTGATTGTGAAGACAAATATACGATTGTGGAAGGGTAAAAGTCAAGTAAAATCAATGGTTTCAGACGACTTTATTGTTTTCAACATTTGAAAAACCTATTGATATTTTGTTATTTTTTAGAAGTGGTATCTTTGAAAGAAAAATGAAAACCTACCTATTTCTTTGGAATCCGAAAAAGTGGAATTGGGATACTTTAGAACAGGACATTGATAGTGTGAATATGACGGGTACATATTCAGGTAGATGGAGTTGTGGAAACAATAAGTCCATTGAGTCGGGAGATAGAGTTTTCCTGATGAAAGTTGGGACATACCCAAAGGGTATAATTGGTTCAGGATACGCCAAATCAACACCTTTCAAAGAAAATCATTGGGACGGGAGTGAAAAAGACACCTTATATATTGAAATTGAATTTGAATCACTACTCAACCCTTCTATTGACCCAATCCTCACTCTTGATGTACTAATGTCAGGAAATCTTCAAAAACAGAATTGGATTCCAAGGAGTTCGGGAGTATTAATAAAACCTGAAGTTGTTGATGAACTTGAAAACACCTGGTTTGAGTTAATCACAAAAACAAACAATAGGAATAATCCCTTCAAAGAAACTACAATCAGGGATTTTTCATTTGTTGAAGGAAAAAGAACAATTGTTTCATCAGTTAAATTTGAAAGAAACCCCTACGCAAGAAAGAAGTGTTTGGAACACTTTGGGTTTAGTTGTGTTGTTTGTGATTTCAATTTTGAAGAAACCTATGGAGTTGTTGGAAGGGAATTTATAGAGGTACACCACCTTAATCCAATTTCTGATATGGGAGGTGAGTACTCCTTCAATCCCATTAAATCATTAAGACCGGTATGTTCCAATTGTCATTCAATTATCCATAGACAGAAACAACCTCTTTCAATCCAGGAAGTAAAAAATCTAATGAAAAAGGTTCAACCCTGAATCCCTAACCTTTAGAAAGGTAATGGATGACAAATTCCAACCTTAAGGGTGTCTTCACCTATGTCGTAATCATACTCAAGAACATATTTTGGTGAATTAGGGAAATGAAGATTTATCAATCCACCTTCAAGAACATCTTTAATTGTTCTTCCGAACATTTCTGAAGTTTCAAAATCGTCATAGTCCAGCCCAAAACTTACATCTTTACAGGGAGTGTCATTACCAATACTTCCCTTGTAGTAAATCACCTCCACATTAGTATCTGTGAAATTCAAAACAATGTAGGGTTTTACTGAATACAAGGATAATTGATTCTGAACTATTTGGTTTTCATCGGAAGTCGCTGCACGAATCTCATTGATAAAATCCCTGACATCAGGTACATTTTTATAATGGATGTAATAAGTGATTGAATTTTTCATCTGTTTGTTTTTACAATAAATAATCTATAACCACCAAAAAGTCAAACATTCCTGAAGTTTTGCTAATATTGAAAAATGAAAGTTTCTGTTAAATCCTTAAAACATCATCCACTCAACTCTAGTATATACTCACTCTCTGGTATTGAAGATTTGATGACAAGCATTCAAGATGTAGGACTACTTCAACCCCTAACGATAGACCAACACAATCAGGTAGTATCAGGAAACAGAAGGTTTGAAGCTGTTAGAAAACTAAAATGGGAAAAGGTTGAAGTAATAAAAATCAATGTTCCAAAGGGACAAGAAATCAAGCTTCTCATTCACTTCAATAAACAGAGGATAAAGTCATCATCAGAACTTCTTTCTGAATACGACCACCTCAAGAAATATTACAAATCAAACAAACACGAGATAGGAAGAGGACTGAATGTTCGTTTGATGGTTTCAGAGGACATCCAATTATCAGATGGTCAACTTGGAAGGTTAATTTTTATTCGGAAACACAGACCAGAACTCATTGAACTCATTGATAAAGGTATATTGTCTGTGAATCAGGGATATGTTCAGTGTCAGAGATTTGTAAAAGAAAGTGAGGGGCGAAACGATAATAGTGTTTTTGATGAGGGTTCGGAAAAAAACAAATTCAAGAAATTCAGATTTTATCAGAAATCTTCGGATAATATGTCTGAACTTAAAGATGGTGAAATCAATATGATATTCACTTCAAGTCCATATTACTCCGCTCGTCTTTACAACACAGAAAAAGGTCTTGGAAACGAAAACACCCCTGAAGAGTTCATTGAAAACCTTTCGGTTCATTTAGACGAATGTTATAGAGTATTGAGTGAAAAGGGTAGTTTTTACTTAAACTTGGGCGATACTTTTGTGGATGGTTCACTTCAAAGTATTCCTCATCGTGTACTTCTTGAAATTCAAAAAAGAAAAGGATGGATTCTTCGGTCAACACTGGTCTGGGTTAAGTCAAACGCTAAACCAACTCCAGTTCGGACAAATCACACTCCGTCTTATGAGTTTATTTTTCACCTTGTCAAAAGCAAAAACTACCATTACGAACCTGTACTTACTAAACTCTCCGAAAACACAAAACCTTCAAATCCACCGAGACATCGTAATGTTAAAGGTTCAGGGGAAATATCAAAAATCACCCCTTACATTCCCAATCCATTAGGAAAGAAACTCGGAGATTTCCTGACTGAAGATATTGTTAGAACTTCAGTTTCAAATCAATTCAACAATAACAACATTGAACATCCTGCAAAATTCGCAATTGAATTATGTACCATTCCCATTTTTCAAACTTGTGTACTACCATTCCTGAACCAAAACAAGAAGAATATTACCATTTTAGATTTGTTCGCAGGGTCGTTGAGTGTTTATAAGAACATTCAGGAAATCAATAAGGTTTACGGAACAAAATTGAACTTCGTAGGATATGATATAAAAAAGTATTTCTGATTTTTTGTCAGATTTCACAAAAAAACCTTCCAACACTATCCAAACAGAACCCAGAGATTAACCGAGTATCTTTGGAGTTGAATAAAACTAAAGTAGAAAATGACACTTCAAGAATATATTTCCACGATTAGCCAACGATTCCAACTTGGGAATGCGACAGAACACACTTTCAGAGGAGACCTTCAACAACTATTGGAATCATTAGTTCCTGAAGTAAGAGCTACGAATGAACCTAAAAGACAATCCTGTGGAGCACCCGACTACATCATCACAAAAGGTGAAATTCCTGTTGGTTTCATTGAAGCAAAAGATATTGGTGATAAGGATTTAGAAGGGAATAAAAAGACAGGTAATCAGGAACAATTTGATAGGTACAAATCAGGACTTGCCAACCTAATCATTACTGATTATTTAGATTTTCATTTTTACAAGGATGGTATACTAAACACCAAGATAACAATAGGAAAAGTTGAGAATGGTAAGATTGTACCTCTAACTGAAAACTTTGATTCCTTCACTCAACTCTTCAGGAATTTTACGACAACTATATCACAATCCATTAAATCCCCTACTCGTCTTGCAGAAATGATGGCTGGAAAGGCTCGTCTAATGGCAGATATCATTGAAAAGTCATTGAATGAAGATGATGAACAAGGTAATATGTCTAATCTGAAAAGACAGATGTTGTCGTTTCAAAAAATGTTGATTTCTGACATTGACAATAAGTCCTATTCAGATTTGTATTCACAAACCATATCATACGGACTATTTGCTGCACGATATCACGACCCCTCACTTCCAACCTTTTCAAGAGAGGAGGCACTTAAACTTATACCACGAAGTAATCCATTCTTAAGAAAACTATTCAAGGATATTTCAGATGATGAATTAGATAGTAGATTAGTATGGATAGTAGATGAATTGGTAAGTGTATTTCTTGCCTCTGATGTGGCTTCCATTATGAAGGATTTTGGAAAATCTACAAAACAGGAAGACCCAGTTGTACATTTCTACGAAACCTTTTTAGGTGCATATAATCCATCATTAAGAAAGCAACGAGGAGTTTGGTACACACCTCAACCGGTTGTAAATTTTATAGTTAGAGCTGTAGATGATATCCTGAAGACAGAATTTGGATTCAAAGAAGGTTTGGCGGATTCAAGTAAAAAGAAAATTAAGGTTAACTATCAGGGAAAGGAAATTGAAAGAGAAGTACACCAAGTTCAAGTATTGGATGTCGCATGTGGAACTGGAACTTTTCTATCTGAAACCATAAAACATATATATATGAATTATGAAGGGATGCAGGGTATTTGGAGTAAGTATGTTGAGGATGATTTAATACCTCGTATAAACGGATTTGAGTTATTGATGGCGTCCTATGCGATGGCACATCTTAAATTGGATATGTTATTGACGGACACAGGATATGTACCAACGAAAGACCAACGACTTAAAGTTTTCTTGACTAATTCTTTGGAGGAACCACATTCAGATTCGGGAACCCTATGGGGAAATATTCTCTCTGATGAAGCTGACCAAGCGAATGAAGTAAAAAGAGATTCACCAATAATGTGTCTGATTGGCAATCCCCCTTATAGTGGTATTTCTTCAAATAATAGTAAATGGATAAGTGATTTAATAGAAGATTACAAATATGTTGATGGAGTACATTTCAATGAAAGAAAACATTGGTTGAATGATGACTATGTGAAGTTTTTGAGATATGGACAACACTACATTGAAAAGAATGGACAGGGAGTTTTAGCATTTATTAACCCTCACGGATTTTTAGACAATCCAACATTCAGAGGAATGAGGTGGAATTTACTAAAAACTTACGACAAAATTTATACGATTGATTTACACGGAAATAGTAAGAAAAAAGAAACATCCCCCGATGGAACCCCAGATATAAATGTTTTTGATATTCAACAAGGTGTTTCCATTAACATATTTGTTAAAACTGGAAAGAAAAAGAAAGAGGATTTGGGAAAATTATTTCATTTTGATTTATACGGAAAACGAGAGTTTAAGTATGATTTTTTAACTGAAAACTCCTTGAAATCATTGTCATTCCAAGAATTAGAACCAAATAAACCGAATTTCTTTTTTGTACACAAAAACAATGATGGATTAGTGGAATATGAAAATGGATTTAAGGTTAATGATTTATTCACAACGAACAATGTAGGTTTTGTTTCTGCAAACGACGGATTAAATGTTTCAATGTCTGAAACAGAACAAAGAAAAAAGATTGAAGACATTTTATCAATGGATGAGGTATCTTGGAGAATAAAATATAACAGACCAAAAGATGCAGATTCTTGGAAATATTTATGGGCAAAAGAAGACGCCTTAAAAAATAAAGATGAGAGGATAAATAAAGTTTCTTATAGACCATTTGACACACGATATACTTTGTACACAGGTAAATCAGGTGGGTTATACGCAAGACCTGTTAATCAAATAATGCAACATTTTATCAAAGGAGAGAATTTAGGATTGAATTGGGTAAGACCGATGAGTAGTAAATATGATTTTTCAATATTTATTTCAAAATACATTACAGACCAATGTTCAGCTGGAAACAAAAGTGCAGGTGCAGGCATTAGTTCTATTGCACCATTGTATTTGTATCTTGACAAAATGGGACAATCAACCATTGACCCAACTATAGAGAGAGTCCCCAATCTTAATACTGATATAGTTAAAGAAATATCCCATAAAATTGAGTTAATCTTTACTGACGAGAAAGAAACAACTAATAACACTTTTGCACCTATTGATATTTTAGATTACATCTACTCTGTTTTACACTCTCCTAATTACCGAGATAAATACAAAGAGTTCCTGAAGATTGATTTTCCGAGAGTTCCCTATCCAAAAGACCAAGATACTTTTTGGAAGTTGGTGAAATTGGGAGGAGAAATTAGACAAATTCATTTGTTGGAAAGTCCTGTAGTTAACAAACCCATTTCAAAGTATTCAATCACTGGAACAAACATTGTTGGAAAAGTAAAGTATGAGGATGGAAAGGTGTTCATCAACGACACCCAATACTTTGAAGATGTACCTGAAGTATCTTGGAACTTCTATATCGGAGGATACCAACCAGCACAGAAATGGTTGAAGGACAGAAAGGACAGAGAACTTCAAGTGGAAGATATCCGACACTATTTGAAGATAATTGTTGCCCTTTCTGAAACTGATAGGTTGATGAAGGAAATTGATTCAATAGAAATAGGGTAATCAATTTTTCTTCAGTTTTCCCGTTAAGACAATATGGGAAGACACCACAACATATTCCAAAAAGACGAGAATGGACGGACTATTCTAAAAATATGTCCTATCCAAAGTAATTGTTTCGTCTGTCAGTATATGGTTCAGGAATACAACTTCAGTGTGTGGAAAAAGGAAGTTGTCTTTACCAAATGGGATTTCATCTATTATCAAAGATTTACATACGAGATAAAGAGTTTGGGGAACGAACACATACTTGATTGTATCAATGAAACCCTATCACAAACTTACCTTAAGACATCTGACCCAAACAGAATGTTTTACAATTCCAATCAGTTCGGTATTTTTGGTTTCTTCCACCCACATCCAAACGAGTTTTTAAGTTCGTGTCTTTCGTTTGAGGTTTATTCCTTAAACCCATTCCCTGAAGATAATATAAGGGAAATCAATAGAAGAATTAGGGATTACTTCTTCTTGTGTGAATGTGATTTTACCTATGGTACATTCCCTATTAAAGACGAGAGGATGTTGTTGGAAAGACAAAAGATGTTTTCAGAAAGAAGTGTATTCCTGATGAAATCTGAAAACTATACCCCTGAACTAACTGATACTTTGTTTTCAATAGTAAGTGCCGGACTGACTAAAATGACTATTGAAAATGGGAGGGTAGATAATCCCATCCTCAACAATCGTGTCCAGGTCAATTCACACCAACCGACTGCAATACTTTTTTGACTTTAGAAATAGTATTTGGATTAACTCCTACGATTTTAGAAATCTCACTTCCTCTGTACCCTTTCTTCAGGTAATCTACAACCTTCTGATTCTTTGGTTTGTTTAGGAATTTCAATGGGTCTTCTTTGGTGTCGGACTTTCTACCTTTATATACCCCCTTAAGTTTAGCAAGCTTGATTCCTTCATTTCTCCTCTCGGAAATCATATTCTTCTCCATTTCAGATACAACCCCAAGTATTGAAATCATCATTTTGGAAATGGGGTTTTCTGTCCCATCATCCTCAAGGGTTCGTAATCCCTGACTTAAGAAATGGATACTCACTCCTTTTTTGGAAAAATAATGGATAGTGTTAAGTATATCCAGCATATTCCTTCCAAGTCGGTCAATTTGTAAAACACTTACTTGTGTTAAGACACCCTCATCACACAACTCTTTAATCTTACTTCCTGAAGGTCTGTTAAAAAATGGAATTGTACCCGAACATTTATCTTCCAACAACAAGTCAAATTGTGATTCGTCAATTTTCTGTCTGTCGGTGTTCTGAAGAACAGAGGAGACCCTTTGATAATGTACTCTCATTTTTTACCAATTTATAGTTGGTATTAAAAACAGCAAATTATAGGAGATTATTGTTCCGATTTATCCCTTTATCAGACAATATCAAGAAGAATGACTCTATTAATTTTGGGTATAGTCATAATTTGGTTAAGGAATCAATTTATATTTGACAGAAACTTCATACGTCCCATTATTCTTTTCATCTTCTATTTTCCACGTCTCTTTTAATTCACCATTTGAATAATAAGATTCTCTTTTTATGATTCCGTATGAATGAAATTCATACATTTCTCCTGTCTTATGTTCTCCTAAATCATGCAGATAGGTTGATTCCTCAATATACTTTCCATAATATTCAACCACTATAGGTTTAAGAGAAATTGGGGAACAGAGCTCGGAAGCAAGAGCAGCTCTATACAAGTTTTCGTCTTTATAACGAGTAATCTTAACTATTTTCTCGCTATTACCTGTTCCTGAATATGTAATTACTTTTAATTTTTGTCCGTATTTATTCCTTTCAACAACTTCTTCTCGTGTGGTTTGACTGAATCCTAAATAGGAAAATAATAAGAATGTGAGAGTGATAATGGTTTTCATAGTAATGGATTTATCTATCAAAGATATTACATTCAAAAAACATTAAATTAGTGAGTTGTAATAAAACCTGATGTTTAGAATGAATCCAATATTTCTTGAATATCCAATACTTTTCCTCCAAAGAGCAACAAATTATGATGGAGGAGAAGATGGGGCGTCAATTCCTGAATTTTTCGGAGCTCTCGGTAGGATTTGGGTTCCTCTGATTGTATTAGTAATTATTATATGGGTAATTAAACAGGTATTTAATAATTCTTCTTCAGAAAATGATACAGAAGATTCATTTCATCCTCCAAAGTCAAAGAATGAAAAGAATCAAGAATACTATGACAAACTATTTGAAGAAGAGAAGAAGAAAAAAGAAGATAGTTGGAATTTTACTCGGAATTATTTTCTATACGAATATTCAAAGAGTATGGAGGAGTTTGATATTATTACACTTAAAAGTGTTAAGGGTGTTAAACCAACCATTAGCTTGGGTTTTACCTACACAAATTTTGATATTATGAATTTATCCCATTACTCAAAGCACTTGGATAGGATTGTATTAAGGAAAGATGAGAAAACAGGTCAAGTATTGAAGTTGAAGGAATGTTGGACATACGATGGAAGGTGGAGACAGGGTTATTGGACTTCCGATTACGATTATTCTGATAAAAATTGGAGAGAAAAAACAATGAACCAATTTATAGACACTACTAAAGGAGATATTCAACCATAGAGGATATTAATCATAACTATGATACTTTCAATTTCTGTAGAATAAACAGACCAATAACAAAAGGGAAAACAACGGAAACGAAAAAGGAGATTCCGAATTTTAACCAAAATAGGTATTCCTCATCCATCGTAAGTCCGACAAGATGATTTGAATGGGATACAGAATTTAAGTGCCAGAGGAATGGTAAGTTCTTTATGAAGAAGAACAATCCGAAAATACAAAATACATATCCTGTTGTCTTAAGTAATCTCGTTTCCATAGATATAGAACGAGAATGACTTATTCTTTATTTTTCAATTCGGGATGATTAACCATTCCTTTTCGTTTTCGTGCTTTCCAAATGAGTTCTCTAAAATTCTCATATTCTTTCTCTGTGAAATCTTCAATTGTAAAATAGTCATCGGGTTCTTCTAAAAAATCAAATACTCTTTTCCCATCTACAGATTCTGAAACAACAGGTTTCAGTGTCCCGACCCTATATTCATAAGCAACTTGTTTTTCCCTAAATGAAAATCCTGATTTATCATAAGATATTTTGGATAATCCCTGAATACTTAAATCAGATAATTCAGATATTCTAAATTGAGTCCAAATCAAATGTTCCTGTCTTTTTTCACTCCACTTTACGATGATAAATGAAATGAAACTTCTCACTATTCTTTGTTTCTCATCAAAACTAATTTCCTGTTTCTTCAAAGAACTAATTTGTTTCCTCAATGAATCAATTAGTCCCTTATGTGTATTTGACATTTCTAATTGTCTTTCTTTTTCTTCAAGATATTTTTTCCTCTCGTTTATCTCCAACCCTAAATTATCAATATTGCTTTTCAATGTTTCGTACAACAAATCATTCCTAACAAATAACTGAACCAGCTCGTTTTTTTTATTTTCAAGATTGGTTAATATTTTTTTTGATTTTTTTATCTCTTCATTTACATCTCCAACATACAATTCTTTTTTATCAAGAATTAGTGATTTCATTCTTTTGGGAAGTTCAAGAATACTATTCCATATTATTTTGTCAAGTTTATCAATATTTACTCCTCTATTACCGCAATATTCAGAATATCTTTGGGAACAACAGGTGTATTGATTATCCTTCAAATCTTTCCTTTTTCTCCCGTAAAAAAGGTTTTTACAAACAGGACAAAGAATTAATCCCTTGAGGAGATAAGAGTGTTTATTCGTGGTATTTACAAAGTGTTTTCTCTCCTTCAGTTTTTCTTGAACTAACTGAAATAGTGATTTATCAATTATTGCTGGGGAACTATAGATTTTCCCTTTGAACTTTCTTTCACCACAATAAATTGAGTTCGTGAGTATCTTGTATATGGTAGAATCCCTCCAAAGAAATTCCTCAATTATCTTTCCTCTAATTAACAATTTCCCTTTTGAGGTTTGACTTCTTTTGGTTGGAATGTTTAGGTTATTTAGTTCATTACATATTCTTTTTGTCCCGAAGTCCTTGAGAGACATATCGTAAATTTTTCTCACAACTTCAGCCTCATACTCATCAATGATTAACTTCTTGTCTTCTCCTTTACAATACCCATAATTCAAAACGGGTCCTCCTCCTGCCTTACCCTCAATAACAGACCTTTCCAATGACCTTTTTACCCTGTCCTTTAATTGAGAGAGTTCATACGAAGCCAATGAACCTTTAATATCTACTAACAAACTCGTTGTGCTGTCGTATAAATCTATGATTTGTCCTTTATCAAAAATCACGATTTTATTTTCGTAAAAATGTTGTTTGATTCTATGATATGCATTCGTTTCTCGTGATAATCTGTCAAAGTCAGTTATATATACTCCATCAAATTCAGGTTTTTCTAATACCTTTCCTTTTGAACTTTTTATTGACAAAGTTTTTTTCATTAACTCCATAAGGGATGGTCTTTCTTCTTCATTCTTTGAACCTGAAATACCAGCGTCTTCAAAAATCTCATATTCAAAACCCTTCTCAAGACAGAAGTCAATACCCCTCTGTTTTTGGTCTCTTAAGGAAACCCCTTTAGACACCTGTTCTTTAGAAGAAACACGGCAATAAATAGCAACTTTCATATTGTAGATTTATTCAAATATATGAATTTATACTTTAACACTACAAACGACGATATGGTGTTAAAGTGAAAGGTGTGTAAAACACGGATTGTCAATGAATTATCATTTGTTATTAAGATATTTATTTATGAGATGACATTAAATTCAGTATATAATATCAGATTTTCCTTTGAAATAGTCGGAAAGGAAACCCCTGACGAAGATTGGTTATATGTGAAAATCTCATATCAGGGAAAGGGATTAAAACACTCATACACTGACCCTTCATTTATGACTCAAGAAATCGGTGAGTTAATTGATTGGTTGGAAAGAATACTTATCAATCATAATACAGAACATAGATTCACTCCATTAGACCAAATGATTGATTTCAGATTTTTTGGTTATTCTGATGGAAGAGCAAAGGTTCAGATTCAACTTAACTATCAGTACAACAACACAGGTGATGACTTAAAACTTAACTTTCTGTTGAGTAAATCAGACATAATAAGATGGATAATTGAACTTCGTAAAGAGTTGATTTATTACTCTGTATAGTCCCTTCTCCCCTCATTTCTCCCCTGCCCCCTTTATCTCCTTGCTAGTATCCCCCCTACCCTAAAAGACACCCCTGTTCCAAATACCACCATCAATCACCTTTGAAAAACTTATATCATTTTTTATCAAAAAAGGAGGATACACCCTTTCTACCTCATTCCAATTTCACCTAAAATGACAGATACAGAAAGTGTGTCTATTTCTCATTTATAGAGTATTTATAGATAAAAGAAATATGACACACCCATTATTCCATTCAAACATAGAAACCCCAAATAAAGTACTTATGGAACTCTGCGAGGACACACAATGTCCCCTCTGCGTAAAGTCAGTTAAAAAAATGAACGAATTACGAAAAGACGATTACATAGAATCATCCAAAAGTGGCAAGGACATCCTCCGATTAGCATTTTCTATACCTCCTAACGAGTTTTTTATGGGTTTCCAAAACTTCAGTGGAGTTGAGGACATCGTCTATAAAATCTTCCAACGAATACCCCAAAAACATAGACAACACATAGAAAAATCCAATATACTCCTAACTACCAATGTAGAAAACTCCCCTTATTACACATTTCCTGTATTACATCTTGAATTGTGGTTTTCAGGTAAGTTTCTTAAAGATTTTGAGTTTGACTTGAATAAGGTTGGTACATTAACACTCCCTCTTTTATCTGGAGAATCAGGATGGGCGGAAAAGTTAGATAGTTTCAATCTACTCAATAAAGTTAAATCCTCCATTGACAGACAAGACGACTTCCCCGAACTCTTTATTTACTCACCATACAATCCATACGGAACGCAGAAACTCATAGAACAACTCAATTATCTATCTATTATCAATTTCCACGACATCTCCTCTGATTCTGTTTTTGATATTGTGTTTTCTATCCCGTCTTTTAGAGAATTTGAAAAAGTTAATTTGAATACATCAATATGACATTTCAGGATATTCTTAAAGACCCAAATACCTTGATAGTCAGGGTGAGGATGGATATATTCAAGTTCATTGAAAAATTCAGGTCTCCATCACACTATTTTAGAACACTGGCACATTCTAATTCATCCATCGGACGAAGAAAAAACAAAGAGTTTTTCAAGAAATACATAGAGGGAGGTTCGTACCGAACAGATTTAAGTGAAAATGAAATACTAACATTTACCATTGTTCTGAAATTAAAGGATAAGACAAGGACACCAACGATTGATACTTACATG
>Ga0315902_10007691_pt1 | contig 14678 bp, 11 predicted proteins | sample LakEriMetagenome_9_FD_203523 | JGI IMG/M metagenome (GOLD analysis project Ga0315902, IMG submission 203523) | Freshwater fungal communities from buoy surface, Lake Erie, Ohio, United States - Buoy 12 MA117 | ecosystem: Environmental > Aquatic > Freshwater > Lake > Lake biofilm | place: USA... | reverse complement strand
GGCCTCAGGGCCCCGCTCCGTCCCAGGGATCGGCCACGCGCGGCCAGAAGTTGGGGTCGCGGTGACGGAAGGGCAGCGCCGCGATGTCGGCAGTGAGCAAGCCCGGCGAATCGGCGTACAGCACTTCGCGCGCGAGCGGTGCGAAGGCGGCATGGAAGTGCTGCATGGACTTCACCACCACGGCGTGCTTGTCGTTCAAGTCGACGCCCAAGCCGGTGAACAGGTCGGTGCCGATGACCTGCTGGCAGCGCGAGATCAGCACCAGATCGATCCCCTCGGCCGTGCTCACCCAGGCCGAGGCGCCCAGGGAGCTGCGACTGCCGAAGGCCGTCTGCGCGTGGTCTTCCGCCAGCGACCGAACGGTGACGCGCAAGTCGATCGGGGACCCCGAAGTCGGGCCGGACTTGCCGGCCACGCGCAGGGACAGCGCCGACCCCAGGCCCGCCTCGAAGCACAGCTGCACGGCGCCTGGGTCCCACAGGCCGCCCAGTGCCACGTTCGGGATGCCGAGCGACAGCACGGCCTGCAGCGCGAAGCTGCTGTCGCCGCGGGCGCCACCGCCCGGGTTGTCGGCCATGTCTGCCACGACGATCGGTCCCGCCCCGGGCAGAGGCGGCAGCTCGGCCACGCGACGCATGGCGGCCGCCATGGGCAGCGGCGGCTGGTGGATTGCATCGCGCAGCGCCCACAGGCGCCGGCCGAGGTCGGCCGCCAGGCGCGTGGCCAATTCTTCGTCGCCGTCGGTGATCACCCAGAGGCGGGCGCCCGCCTCGGGCACGTCGCCAAACGCGAATCCATGCGCGTGAGAGACCGAGAGCACGCCGTTGCGGCCTTCCAGGGCCTGCAGTTCCCCGACAAAGCTCTGCAAGGGCTCGCGCGTGGTGGGCCAGCTGCCGGCCATGCGGCAGTCCCAGACCGCGGTGACGGGGCGGATGCGGCGCTCCGCGGCATCGAGCGTCAATTGCGCCACTTCGGCGGCGCGCTCGTCGATGTCGGTGTGCGGGTAGGCCTTGTACGCCACCATCAGCGTGGCATGCCGGGTCATGCGACGTGTGACGTGCCCGTGCAGGTCCAGCTCGACGCCAATGGGCACGTCGGGGCCCACGATGTTGCGCGCGCGTTCAAGCAGATCACCTTCGCAGTCCAGGCAGTCCTCGGCCGTCATCGCGCCGTGCAGCATCAGCATCACGGCCCGCACCGGCAGCGCGGCGCGCAAGTCGTCCAGCAGTTCGTCTCGCAACTGCTCGTACACCGGCTGTCGAATGGGGCCGAGCGGTACCGCGGCAGCGAACAGGCCCTCGACCATGTCCCATCCTCGCTTCGAGACCACGCGGCGCACGGTCTCGATGGCGCTCAGGTAGCCGCCCGGGTCGACGCCGCTCGCCGGTCCACGTCGGATGCCTTCGGTCTCGAAGGCTCCCAGCCCGGTGGGGATCGGAGAGTAGGAGTTGTTCTCGGCCAGCAGGCCGGCCAGGAAGAGTTTCATCGGTGACGGTGCCGGCAGGGTCGGCGGCGACGCAGCGGTTTAGCTTGACCGTTCTTTGTCGATGTGTCAAGCTTGTTTCCGAAATGGAAAAGTCATCAGAAGCATCTGCATCGCCTGCGGCGGTCGCACCCGTGCCGCGGGGCGTCGCCGAGCCGCCGTGGCCAAACGCCGCAGTGGCACAGGCGTTTGTGCTGGTGATGCTGGTGGCGGCGACGTTTTCGTTCGTGCATCGCTACGTGCCGTCCGTGCTGGTCGATCCCATCAAGAAGGAGATGGGCATCAGCGACCTGCAGTTCAGTTTGCTGCAGGGAACGGCCTTCGCGGTGCTCTACGGCGCGGCGTCGCTGGTGTGCGGGTTCCTGGCCGACCGTGTGCACCGCCGCAATCTGGTCGTGCTGGGCGTCGCGATCTGGACGGTTGGCACGGTTCTCTTTGGCTTGTCCACCAGCTTCACGGGCTTGCTCGCCAGTCGTGCCATGGTGGGCCTGGGAGAGGCCGCGTTGGGGCCCGCCAGCGTTTCGATGCTGTGCGACTACTTCCGCCCTGAGCGGCGCGGCAGGGCGATCGCGGTGTCGTTCTTCGGCGCGACGCTGGGCAGTGCACTGGCCTTTGCCGCGGGGGGGCACATGCTGGAGGCGGCGGCTGCCGGCCAGTACGCCGGCCTGCCGTGGGTGGGCGATCTCACGCCTTGGCGCCAGGTGGTGGTGTTGATGGGTGTGAGCGGGTTTCTGCTGGTGCCCGCCATCCTTGCCTTTCCCGAACCGCGGCGTCGCGCCACGGAAGTTGCCGAGCACGTGGGCAACCGGGCGCAGGAGCTGTGGGCCCTTCGCGACCGCATCGTGCCCGTGGTGCTGGCGGGTGCCACGGTGGCGTTGGCTGACTTCGGCTTCAGCATCTGGGCCACCGCGCTGCTGACGCGGACGCACGGCTTCAGCGTGGCCGAAGCGGGAACGGTGCTCGGCGTCTGCATGTTGGTCGCCGGCGTGGGCGGCGGCTGGCTGGGCGGCGTGTTGTGCGACCGCGCGCACGTTCGCTCACCACTCACTGGACGCATCGACACCGTCGTGCGTGCCGCGATCGCCATGCTGTTGTCGGCCTGCCTGCTGCTTCTGCCCGGTGGTTGGGCCGCAGTCGCGGCATTCGCCTGTTGGCAGGTGGCCGCCAACGCGGCCTATGTCGGCTGTGCTTCGACCTTGCAGGACCAGGTCAGCGGGCGCACCCGTGGCATTGCCGCGGCCTTGTCCTTGTGCATGTCGATCGGATTCGGCCTGGGCCTTGGCCCGACCTCGGTGGCCGCGCTGAACCAGCAGATCGGCGGTGGCGGCGACGCCCTGTCCTCCAGCTTGCTCATCGTCCTGCTCGCCGCAGGTTCCGCCACTCTGACTTGCGCCTGGTTGCTGCGGCGTCGTCTGGCCCTGCGGGGGTTGTCACCGGGCGATGCTTGAGGCAAGGGCCTGAAGTGGGAGTGCAATGATTTCCTGGAGTGTGCAGCCGTGAAGCTTGAGTGCGATGTATTGGTGGCCGGGTCGGGCGCAGCGGGCCTGGCGGCTGCGGTGACTGCAGCCCACCAGAGGCTGCGCGTGGTGGTGGTGGAGAAGGCGCCCGTGTTCGGTGGAACCTCGTGCTTCTCCGCGGGCCTGGTGTGGATCCCCGGCAGCCGCCAGGCGCGCGCCGCCGGCATTGAAGACGACCCGGCGCTCGCGTTGCAGTACCTGCGCGGTGAGGGCGGTGCCTACACCGACGAAGCCAAGGCCGAGGCCTATGTGCGCCAGGCGGCTGACATCTTTGCCTGGTTCGAGGACAACACCCATGTCAGCTACCACCTGTCACCCCTGTGGCCCGACTACCACCAGGGCGTGGCAGGCGCCTCCCGCGGGGGCCGGTCGCTGGGTGCCAACCCGTTCGACGCGCGGCGCCTGGGCGCGCGCATGCGCGACCTGCGCCCACCGCTGGTCAGCACCACCATCTTCGGCGGCATGATCGTGGGCCGTGAGGATTTGGTGCACTACTACGGCGTGTCCAGATCCTGGCAAAGCCGTGGCGTGGTAGGCCGCAGGTTCTTGCGCTACGTGATGGACCGCCTGGGGGGTCATGGGCGCAGCACGCGGCTTTCCAATGGCAATGCCCTGGTGGCGATGCTGGCACTCAGTGCTTTCGAGCGCGGTGTTGACCTGCGGCTGAACACGCCGGTCCAGCAACTGCGGGTGGAGGATGGCCGTGTCTCGGGCGCGCTGGTGCAGACGCCCGAAGGGCCGTGCGAAATCCGAGCGCGTGCGGGCGTCGTGCTCGCCTGCGGCGGGTTTCCGGCCAATCCTGAACTGCGCGCGCGCTACTACGCCCATGTCTCGGCGGGCAAGAACCACCGTACCGCTGCGCCGGCTGGCAACACCGGCGACGCGTTGCGCCTGGCCAGCCAGGCTGGCGTGGCGCTGAAGGAATCGCAGCATCACCCGGCGGCCTGGACGCCGATGTCGCTGGTGCCGCAACCCGATGGCACCGATGTGCCCTTTCCGCACTACAACGACCGCGGCAAGGCGGGCTACATCGCGGTGGACCGACGCGGGCGGCGCTTCATCAGCGAGTCGCTGTCGTACCACGACTTCGTGCCGGCCATGATCCAAGCCTGCCGCGACGACGCCGAGGTGTGCAGCTGGATCATCTGTGACAGCCGCGCCATCCGGCAGTACGGGCTCGGACGGGCGCCGCCCTGGCCCTTGCCCGTCGGGCCCTTCATTGGCAACGGCTACCTCAAGCGAGGGCAGACGCTGGATGAACTCGCTCAGGCCTGTGGCATCGATGCCGCCGGCCTTCGTCAGACGGTGGCGCGCCTGAATGCGGGTGCGGCGCGCGGCATTGACGAGGAGTTCAACAAAGGCGCTGATGTCTACGAACGCTTCAATGGCAGCCGCGGCCATCTTCCCAACCCGTGCGTGGCACCCATTGAGCAAGGGCCCTTCTACGCCGTCAAGGTGGTGCCGGGCGACATCGGCAGCTTCGTGGGTCTTCGGACCGACGAGCACGCCCGGGCGCTTGACGTGAACGGTCAGCCGATCGAAGGCCTGTACGTGGCCGGCAACGACGCGGCCAGTTTCATGGGCGGCACCTATCCCGGCGCCGGCATCACCCTGGGCCCGGCGATGATCTTCGGCCACATCGCGGCCCGGCACGCGGCACAGCGCCTGCCTGCAGCCTGAGCACCGCGGAGACCACCCTCATGCTCATCGTCCATGGCGCCGCCCACCGCTCGCACGACCCCAGCCCGGCCATGGCGCGCGCCGGCCAGCCGCCGAATTTCGACACGCCCGATCGCGTGGATGTGGTGCTGGACGCCTTGCGGGCCCAAGGAGCGCACCGGCTGCAGTCGGCCGGCGACGCCGGCCTGGCGCCCATCGCGCAGGTGCACCGGGCGGACTACCTGCACTTCCTGCAGACGGCCTGGGAACGCTGGCCGCGCGAGCGTGGTGCGGAACTGGCGCTGCCGCAGTTCTGGCCGGGGCCGGGCACCGCCGCTGGCGGCATGCCGGCGCGCTGCCCGGACTCGGTTGTGGCCCAGCTGGGCTGGTTTGCCGGCGATGCCATCGCGCCCTTGATGGCCGGCACCTGGGCCGCAGCCTATGGGTCCGCTCAGGTGGCGCTGTCGGCACAGCGCGCCGTGGCCGAGGGTGCGCGTTCGGCGCTCGCCCTGTGCCGCCCGCCCGGCCACCACGCGGGCGCGGCACGCCTGGCCGGTTATTGCTACTTGAACAACGCCGCGATTGCCGCGCAGGCCTTCATCGACGGCGGCATGCGCCGCGTGGCGGTACTGGACGTGGACTACCACCACGGCAACGGCACCCAGGAGATCTTCTACGAGCGGGCCGATGTGCTCGTGTGTTCCGTGCACGCCGACCCGGCCGAGGACTACCCTTACTTCGTCGGTCGTGCCGACGAGACGGGTGCCGGCGCTGGCGAAGGCTTCAACCTCAACTTCCCGCTGCCCGCCGGCAGCGACTGGGCGGCCTGGCGTGTGGCGTTGGAGACCTGCTGCCGGCGCATCGGCGCCTACGCGCCTGAGGCCCTGGTGGTGTCGCTGGGCGTGGACACGCACCGCGACGACCCTTCCGGCAGCTTCAAGCTGGACAGCAGCCACTACGTCCCGATGGGCCGTCGCCTGGCCGAACTGGGGTTGCCGACGCTGTTCGTCATGGAAGGCGGCTACGCGGTCGAGGTCCTGGGTGTCAACGTCGCGAACGTGCTGGCCGGTTTCGAGGGGGAAGGCTCATGATTCGCGACATCGAGGACAGCGCGGCGGAGTTCATGGCCATCCGCCGCGACCTGCACGCCCATCCGGAGCTGAGCTTTGCTGAAGAGCGCACGGCCTCCCGTGTGGCCGAGTTGCTGGAGGGCTGGGGTATCCCCGTCGTGCGCGGCGTCGGCCGCACCGGCGTTGTGGGCGTCCTGCAGCGGGGCCAGGGCAAGCGCGCCATCGGCCTGCGCGCCGACATGGATGCGCTGCTTGTGGAAGAGCACAACCGCTTCGCCCATGCCAGCCGTCACCCGGGGCGAATGCACGCTTGCGGCCACGACGGCCATACGGCGATGCTGCTGGCTGCGGCGCGGCACCTGGCCCTGCATGCCGAGTTCGACGGCACCATCGTGCTGATCTTCCAGCCCGCCGAGGAGGGCGGGACCGGTGCCCTGGCGATGATGGCCGACGGCCTGTTCGAGCGCTTTCCTGTCGACGCCGTCTTCGCGGCGCACAACTGGCCGGGCCTGCCTGTGGGCAGTTTTGCGGTCAGCCCCGGGCCGATGATGGCCTCATGCAACGAGTTCACCATCGTTGTGCATGGCAAAGGTGCGCACGCGGCGATGCCGGATCAAGGCATCGACGCCATCCAGGTGGCGTTCCAGATCGGCACGGCGCTGCAGACCATCGTGTCGCGCAATGTCAAGCCATCCGAGTCGGTGGTGCTGTCGATCACCCAGGTGCACGCCGGAGACGCGCTGAACGTGCTGCCCGACAGCTGCCAGTTGCGCGGAACGGTGCGCTGCTTCTCGGTGCAGGCGCGCGACTTCGTCGAAGCGCGGATGCGGCAGCTGGTGCAACACATCGGCGCGGCACACGGCGCGCGCTGCGAGATGGAATTCAAGTGCAACTGCCCACCCACCACCAACCATCCGGTGGAGACCGCCTTTCTGCGGGGCGTGCTGCGTGAACTCGTTGGTCCGGCCAACGTCCATCCGTTCGAGCCGACCATGAGTGCAGAGGACTTCAGCTTCATGCTGGAGGCCAAGGCCGGTTGCTACTTCATGATCGGGAACGGCGATGGCGACCACCGCCATGCGGGGCATGGCCTGGGCCCCTGCATGCTGCACAACCCGAGCTTCGACTTCAACGATGCCCTGATCCCCATCGGCGCATCGGCCTGGGTGAAGCTGGCTCAGGCCTGGCTCGCACAGGAGAGAATGTGAATTCGATGCGACCGTTTCCCAGACCGTTGTGCCCACCGTTGGTTCCAGACCCTCTGACCCAAGCACAGACATGAGCGACTCCGAGTCTGAGCTCCATGGCCTGCCCGCCAGGCCCGGGGCGGTGGTGCGGGCCGTGCGCGAGCAGCGTGGCTGGACACTGGCCGAAGTCAGCGAGCGCACGGGCTTGTCGGTTTCCACCTTGTCAAAGGTGGAAAACGACAAGATGTCGCTCACCTATGACAAGCTGTCGCGCATCAGCAAGGGGCTGTCCATCGACATCGGGCAGCTCTTCGCCGCGGGCTCGGCCCCCAACGGCGCAGCGCCTGCGCGGGTGTTCGGCTTCTCAGGGCGGCGCAGCGTGTCCCGCAGCGGCGAGGGCAGTGTCATCGACACGCCCAACTACGGACATGTGTACCCGGCCACCGATCTCCTCAACAAGCAGATGGTGCCCATCTTCGGCCAACCGAAGGCGCGCACGCTGGCGGAGTTCGGTGAGCTCCTGCGCCACAGTGGCGAGGAGTTCTCCGTGGTGCTGGAAGGCGCGGTGATGTTCCACACCGAGCTCTATGCGCCGGTGCTGCTGCAGGCCGGCGACTCGGTGTACTTCGACAGCAGCATGGCGCATGCCTACCTGCGTGTCGGCGATGAACCCTGCCGCGTGCTGACCGTCTGCTCGGACGGGCCTTCGTTGGCGGCAGCCGGCTATCCACCGCCGATGGCCGAGCCGCAGGTCGTGCGGGCACCCGTTCCGCTGGAAACGGCCGCTCGCGCTCCGGCGAAGCCCTCCCCCCGATCCAAGGCCCGCAAGCGCTGAGCTCCTCGGCGCCAGGGCATCGGGCGTCGGTGCTACAGGCTGACGGAGCCGCGCATCATCTCCACGCACTGGCCAGCCAGCCACACGCGCACGCCGTCGTCGCCGCGTTGGGCGCCGGCATGCAGCACGCTCGGGCGGCCGATCTCCGCACCCATCTGCATCACGAGCCGGTTGCTCGGCGCGCCATCTCGCTCCAGCAACAGGCCAGCCAGTGCGGCCGTCGCGCTGCCGCAAGCGGGGTCTTCGGTCACGCCGTACAGCGGGCCAAAGACGCGCGATCGCAGCTGGTCGCCGTCGCGGGCGTACAGGCACAGCATGAAGCGGCCCTGCGGCCCCAGCCAGCGGTCTGCCACCGCTCGAAAAGCCGAGGCATCGGGCGCGGCGCGTGCCAGGACCTCGACGGAGACCTCGGCGCACACAGCGTCGAGGCCGACCGAGGCCACGTCGGTGCGTCGGATGTCGCCCGCTTCCAGTTTGGCGCACGGCGCCAGGTCGGCCGCGCTGGGAGCGGCACCCAGCCTCAGGGCCTGAGGCGCCATGAGACGGCAGAAGCGCAACTCACCGCCCTCGCGCTCCACGCCGATCTCCACCAGCCCGCTGCCGCCTTCGAAGGTCAGCCGACCTTGGGTGTCGCGCCCCTGCGCCGCCAGCACCCAGGCGGTGCCGATGTTGGGGTGGCCGGCAAAGCCGATCTCGGCCGACGGCGTGAAGATGCGGACCTTGGCGGTGTGGCGTGGGTCATCGGGCGGCAAAACGAAGGTCGTCTCGCTGAGGTTGAACTCGCCGGCCAAGGCCTGCATCGTCGCCGTGTCCAGACCGCGGCCGTCGGGAAAGACGGCCAAAGGGTTGCCGCCGAAGCGGCGGTCGGTGAACACGTCCAGAGTGACGAACTCGTAGGGCCGGGCCATCACGCGGCTCCCCGGCGCTGGTCCGCGCTCAGCATCGCCGATGCACGTGCAATGGCCCGCTGCAGCATCTCGGCCACCTGATCGGCATCGCTGCGAGTGAGCATGAGCGGTGGCGAGAGGCCGACGATGTCGTTCACGGGCAGCGGCCTGGCGAGCAGGCCTTCTTCCATGGCCAAAGCAGCCACCTGGGCCGAGAACTTCAGCGTGGCGTCAAGCCGCCGCCGGGGCGGGCCCTCGGCCACGAACTCCACGGCCTGCAGCAGGCCTGCACCGCGCACGTCACCCACCAGCGGGTTGGAGGCCAGGCGCTCGCGCAACTGCGCAAGCAGATAGGCGCCCACCTCGGCGGCGTTCGAGCAAAGCCCTTCTTCTTCGATGATGCGGATGTTCGCCAGGGCGGCGGCGGCGCCCAGCGGGTGAGCCGAGTAGGTGTAGCCGTGCGCAAAGAAGCCGTGCGTCCGGGCGCCGTCCTGCAGTGCCTGCCAGACCTTGGGGCCGACCAGCGATGCCGACAGCGGGGCATAGCCACTGCTCAAGCCCTTGGCCAGCGTGATCAGGTCGGCCTCGATGCCATAACCGTCGACGGCCAGCATGTGGCCCACACGCCCGAACGCGGTGATCACCTCGTCGGCGATCAGCAACACCTCGTACTTGCGAAGCACGGCCTGGATCGCTTCCCAGTAGCCAGGCGGGGGCGGCAGGATGCCGCCGGAGCCGACGACGGGCTCGGCGATGAACGCGCCCACGGTGTCGGGACCTTCTTCCAGGATGAGCCGTTCCAGTTCGTCGGCGCAGCGTTGCGAGAACGCGCGCGGGTCGGCCTCGGGCGCCCAGAAGGCGTCGGGCGCGAGCGTGTGCTTCACCAGTGCAAAGGGAAGGTCGAAGCCGCTGTGATAGTTCGGCAGCCCCGTCAGGCTGGCCGTCATGGTGGTGGCGCCGTGGTACCCGCGCTGGCGCGCGATGATCTTCTTCTTCTGGGGCTTGCCAATGACGTTGTGGTAGTACCAGACCAGCTTGATCTGCGTCTCGTTGGCGTCTGAACCCGACAAGCCGAAGAAGACGCGCTTCATGCGCCCACCTGTGAGCGCGATCAGCTTCTCCGCCAGCAGGATGGCTTTCGGGTGCGAAGCGCCCGCGAAGATGTGGTAGTAGGGCAGCTCAGCCGCCTGCTCGGCAATGGCGTCGACGATGGCTTGTCGGCCGTAGCCCACATTCACGCAGTACATGCCCGACATGCCGTCGATGACTGAGCGTCCGCGGGCGTCGGTGACGCGAATGCCCGATGCGCTTTGCACGATGCGCTGCCCTGGAACGCGACCGGCAGCAAAGTCGTCGGCGCGGGTGAAGGGGTGCAGCAAGGAGTCGCGATCACGCTGTTCCAGCGACGGTGACGCTGCGTGGCTGTCATTGGCCATGTGGGTCTCCGATAGAAAACTTTTTCTGTTCTGGAAATGTAGCGCCAGAGACCGGCCCTGTCTACAGCAGGCGAGCATGCCCGCTGGCTCAGGTGCGCGCTCCCTCCTGGGTGTCCAGCCGCATCAGAGTTTTCCGCTACGGATATTCAGTTGACATGATGGAAATTTTTCGCCGAAACTGTCTCACCTACTGGAAAGGATGGACTCAATGACCCAGATCGCCCCCCGTCTGCGCCACTCTCCGGTGGTGCTTGCCATCGCCATGCTCGCCCCCTGGTCGGCGCATGCCCAGCAAAGTGCACCCGCGCAAGCGGGGTCGGACACTGGGCTGACGGCGCCGGACGCCACCATCACACAGAAGATTGAAGTCACGGCGCTGAAGACACGCCAGAGCCTGCAAGAGGTGCCGGCATCGGTCACTGCGCTGACGGCCGACGACCTGGCTCGATCCGGCCTCGTGAACGCGGCCGATCTTCAACAGAAGGTGCCAGGCCTGAGCCTGTCCTCCGGTGGGCGCGAGACGAACCTCGCCATCCGCGGCGTGTCCAACAACGTGCGCAGCATCGGCGCCGATCCCTCCAATGCCGTGCACCTTGACGGCGTCTACCTGCCGCGGTCGAGCATGGTGCTGACCGAACTGTTCGACCTTCAGCGTGTCGAGGTGCTGAAAGGGCCGGAGGGCACGCTGTACGGCCGCAATGCGACGGGTGGCGCCATCAACGTGGTGACGCGCGCGCCCACCGCCAGGCCCGGAGCTGAGGGCTTCCTGGGCTTCGGCTCGCTGGGCCTGCGTCGCACGCAACTGGCGGCAGGTGGCGGCACGGACGATGTGTCCGGGCGTATCGCGGTGGCCTACACCAAGGACGACGGCTACACGCGCAACCTGAGCACGGGCACAGGGTTGGACACCAACGACTTCAAGGCTTTCCGCGGCAAGTTGCGTGTGGCGCTGGGCGCGAAGGCAGATCTCACCCTGCTGGCCCAGGTGTCTGAGGACAAGGGCACGATCGGCTACGGCGTGTCCACCGACACCTCGATCACCGGGCCGCTGTACCCGTACTCGCTGGGTGATCCCGACTACCGCCTGACAGCGGCGGACCACCGCACGGACGCCCGCAATGTCCGCCTGGACTCCCCCGTCAGCAGCTCGCGCAAGACCCGCGTCCTGGCGGCCACCGTGAACTGGGACCTCGGCTCAGTCGGGTTCAAGTCCATCACCGGATTCACGAGCTTCAAGAGCGGCGACCAGAACGACGTCGACTGGACAGGCGCCAAGCTGGAAACGCAGGACACCACCACCGACGTCAAGTCCACTTCGCAGGAGTTCCAGCTCTACAGCCAGGGCGACGGGCCTTTGGATTGGACGGCGGGCGTCTACCTCTACCGCGACAAGGGTACCGAGACGCTGGACTGGCTGCTGCACGGCCCCGTCAACTGCGGCGCGCCGGGCAGTTGCGCCTTCGCACGCCAGACGGTGAAGAGCAGCGGTCGCTCAGAAGCGGTCTTCGGCCAGGTGACTTACCGATTCACGCCCGAGTGGTCTGGTCTGCTGGGTGCGCGCTACAGCCGGGACACCAAGGATGGCGATGCGACCAATCGGCGGTCGGGGGCGAACTTCAAGGGCGATGTCAGCTTCTCGTCGTTCACGCCGAAGGCGCAACTGCAATGGACGCCCTCGAAGGGGCTGATGGCCTACGCCGGCGTGTCCAAGGGCTTCAAGAGCGGCGGCTTCAACTTTGGCCGCGCCGGGATCGAGAAGTTCGAGCCTGAGAGCATCGTGGCGACCGAGGTCGGCGTGCGCAGCACCTTGATGGGCGGCGCACTGTCGCTGAATGCCTCCGCCTTCAAGTACGACTACAAGGACCTGCAGTTGCGCACGGCTGTGCTGGACGCCGTGTCGGGCAACTTCGTGGTCAGCGTCAACAACGCCTCCAAGGCCAAGGTTCAGGGCCTTGAGCTGAGCGCCGATCTGTCGCTGGGTGCTGGCTTCAGTGGTGGCCTGTCGGCCGCCTACATCGACAGTGAACTGCAGAACTACGTGTCCCCATCGACGCGCCGCGACCTCAGCGGTCTGCCCTTGCCGCTGACGCCCAAGACCAGTGGCTCGGTCTGGCTGGATCACAGCACCGCGGTGGCCGGGGGGCAGTTGCGCAGCCACCTTGAGTACAACCACCGCAGCAGCGTGGTTTTCCCGTTGACGCTGGACCAGACCAACAACAAAGGTGAGGCCTATGGCCTCGTCAATGCCTCGCTGCGCTGGACGGCCCCGAAGGACGCCTGGTACGTTCAGGCCGGCGTGCTGAACGCGACCGACAAGCTCTACCGCACGATGCGCGCCGACTACGCTTTCGGCGGCGTGGTGGAGAGCTTCGGTGCGCCGCGCACCTACGAGGTCCGGCTGGGCTTCAAGTACTGATTGCCCTCGCCACTCCATGTCAGGTCCAGGCGACCGCATGACCGCGCAGCTTCATGGAATCCAGCTGGATGCGGTGCCAGTGGATGCCGAGCAGGTGCGCGCGCTGCCGGGCGATCACATGCAGCGCCTGCTGGCCCCTCCCCAGACGGTGCTGATGAATGCCTATCCGGCGGGCGACACGAGTTGGCTGCGGATTGACTCCACCTACCCCGAGCAGATGAGGCAGCGCTTGGCGCTGCTGGTGGCACGGCTTACTTGGGTGGTCGACCGGCTGGATTCAATGACGGTCTTGCAGGCCGAGGTCGAGTTGCGTGACCGCGTCGTCCAGTGGCTCACGACGCAACATCCGCGTGCGTTCACCCAGCAAGGCGATCACGTCACTTGCCACCTGACAGGTGTGGTCGTCGACGTCGGGCCGCAAGGCGCGCAGCCGATGGTTGCCGTGGCGGCACTGGCCACCGAGGACTTCCTGCTCATGCTGCCGGCAGAAGCGGACCCGCAGGGCCAGGTTGGCTATCGCCTGATGAGCGGCGCACTGCTGTTTCCAAACGGCTGGTCGTTGCGCAGTTGCTTCGACCGGCCTGACCCGGGCCCGCAGGATGAGCAACTGCGCGCGCAGTGGGAACGGGACCGCCAGCTGAGTCGGGACAGGGCGCGGCTGGGCCGGTCGACGCGGGAGATCCACCAAGGCGCGGTGCCGCAATACGACGCTCACCTCGCAACATCGGTAGACCGTGCGTTTCACGCCATGCGGCCTGAACGGGTGGTCTGGAGACGAAACTGGGGCCCCCACCTGTCGCCAAGGCTGTTCCGTCATGCCGATGCGCTGGACCTTGTCCCACCGATGACGCCTGAACGGCTGCTGGAGCACGGCTTCATCCGCTCGGAGCACCAGACGCTGGTCAAGCTGCCGCGCAGTGCTGCGATCGCCTTCGGCCTGAAGACCTACCTGTGGCCCATGCGGGACATGTTGGCGGATCCGCAGGTCCGCAGCGCCCTTGAAGTCGCTGCACAGCGCACATGGCCCGAGACGCGCGAGTACATGTTGGGTCGCCATGAAGTCCTGATGGCCTTGCTGGATGCGCCAGCTCATGGCAATGCTCAGTCGAGCGCAGCCACGCCGTCCACCTCCAGCGAGGCGCCCGCCGGCAGCGGCAGATGATGGTTGTGCGCACTGACAACGGCGCTACAAGGTTGGTGTTGCAGACCCTGTTGAAGGCGGCGACGTCTTCGCTGGGTGCTAGAAAGGCATTGACCTTGACCCACTTCGACGAGCTGCTCCCGGAGCCCAGAAGCAGGCGGGTGACGGGGGCCTGCGGCCTCTGGCCCGACACATGCGCACCTCTTTCTGGGCTGCGCTGCGGCGAGTACGGAAAGGGCACGAGGCATGAGTGACCCCGGCCCAAGGTCCGTGCCCCTTGCCCATTCCTGGAAGCTGCTGCGGGCCAGCAGAACACAGAGCGCTCGAGGACGCACCACCGGCAGATAGGCATCCACGGAATCCTTTGGGTCGACAGCACGCCGAGGCCAACGAGACTGGCTTGCCGCAAAGCTGTCGTCGCTCGCGGCCCGGCTTCACAAGCAGGCCTGCCAAGGTGACATCGACGGGATCACGCCCCACGGGGTTGCAGCCACGCCCTTCGATCCCACGGGCATCGCTAACTCGGCACCCCATGAGCCGGCGGCACGTCGACCACGCGCCCCTTTTCGACCAGGGCGTCGATGCGGGCCATGATCCGCTGGCCATGGGCCGAATAGGGGTCGAACTCTGGCCACTCGATCCTGGTCTGCGGATCGACATCGGACAGGCTGACACGCGCCATCGACCACTGCGCGTAGCGCCGCTCGGCGACGGTCTCGCAATGGATCAACTCCAGGTCCTGGTGGCGGGGGTCGGCAAAGATCCGCGCGTACAGCCGCGTCACCTTGGCGCGCTCACCTTCCAGCACCTGAAGAAACACGCCCTGCCCTTCGCACAGCACGCCGGTGATGCCGTTTTCGGCATTCCAGACACGGGCCTTGCGGAGGATGGCCTCGGTCAACGCATGGGTCTGCGGATCGACGGCACGGCTCAGGTAGATCAGGCGAATCAACATGGCTTCGGCCCCGGCTCGGCTCAGGTGATCACGCTCGGCGTCTGCCGTCCGGTGCGCTCGCGGATGCCGGCCAGTCGGTCGGCCAGGCCCAC
>Ga0315902_10007690_pt1 | contig 14679 bp, 12 predicted proteins | sample LakEriMetagenome_9_FD_203523 | JGI IMG/M metagenome (GOLD analysis project Ga0315902, IMG submission 203523) | Freshwater fungal communities from buoy surface, Lake Erie, Ohio, United States - Buoy 12 MA117 | ecosystem: Environmental > Aquatic > Freshwater > Lake > Lake biofilm | place: USA... | reverse complement strand
AGCCGCGCAATAAGCGCTCGCCGCGATAGACGATCGCGGTTTCGACGCCGAGCCCAGAGAAGATGGTGGCGAATTCGAGCGCGATGAAACCGCCGCCGGCGATGACAATGCTCGAGGGCAGCCCTTCCAGCAGGAACGCATCTGTTGAGGTGATGCCGAGTTCTTGGCCGGGCGTTTCCTCGGGGCGATAGGTGTGGCCGCCAGTGGCGACGAGAATGCGTTGCGCCGTGAGATAACGGCCTTCTCGTGTGAGGCGGATGGTTTTTGGATCAATGAGCACGGCGCGATCTTCGATGATGCGCACGCCGGCGGCGTCGAGATTCTTAATGTAGAGGCCGGAGAGGCGGTTCACTTCCGATTGCACAGAATCGCGGAGCGTCGGCCAATCGAAGCGCGCCCAATCCACCGTCCAGCCGAAACCTTTGGCGTCGCGAAAGGCTTGAGAATATTCCGAAGCATAGACGAGGAATTTCTTCGGCACGCAGCCGCGCAGCACACACGTGCCGCCCACTTGCACCTGCTCGATGATGGCGACCTTAGCGCCGCTCTTGGCCGCCAGCCGCGCCGCGCGCACGCCCCCTGAGCCCGCGCCGATGACGATGAGGTCGTAGTCGTATTGGGTCATCAGCTATCCTCCCCATTCATGGGGAGGTCGCGAATGTCGTCGAGGGGGTCTTGCATAGCGCATCCTTGGACCGCCGGCTTCCAGCCTGCAATCAGCCTATCCATCGCGCGCCGTACACGCCATGCCGGCTGCAAGCCGGCGGTCCGCTCTTTAGCCCGCCTTCTTCATATAGGTGGGGAGCCAGCTTTCATGAGCGTGGCGGAGTTCGGCGATGTTGACGTGTTCGCGTTGGCCGCTGGCGCCGAGATAGGAAATCTCACGCCCACCGGCTTCGCCGACGATGAGATACTCGACGCCCGCCGCACGCGCGCGGCGGTCGAGATCGTCGATCTTTTGCGATGGCAGCGCGATCAGATAACGCGCTTGGTCCTCGGCGAAGAGGAATTGCGCGTCGGTGAGATCGCCCTGGTAGCCGAGCTGCACGCCGACATCGGCGCCGAGCGCCATTTCAGCCGCCGCAAGTGCGACGCCGCCGTCGGAGAGATCGTGCGCGGCGCGGACCGTGCCGTCGGCGATGAGGCCACGGACAAAATCGCCGTTCTTCTTCTCAAGCGCCAGATCGACGCGGGGCGCTGCGCCGCCGAGCTTGAAAAGATCGCGTGCGTAAATGCTCTGGCCGAGGTGGCCTTTGGTTTCGCCGATCAGCACGAGCGTGTCGCCGGCTTTCAGCGCATCGGCGGTGGCGCGGCGCTCGAGATTATCGATGATGCCGACACCGCCGATCGCGGGCGTAGGCAGAATGGCTTGGCCGTTGGTCTCGTTATAGAGCGAGACGTTGCCGCTGATGACGGGAAAAGCGAGTTCGCGACAAGCTTCGGCCATGCCTTCGATGGCGTGCACGATCTGGCCCATGATTTCCGGGCGCTGCGGGTTGCCGAAATTGAGATTGTCGGTGACGGCGAGCGGCCGCGCGCCGACGGCGCTCAGATTGCGCCAGGCTTCGGCCACGGCCTGCTTGCCGCCTTCGTAGGCGTCGGCTTCAACGTAACGCGGCGTGACATCGCACGTCATCGCGAGCGCGCGGCGTGAGCCATAGAGGCGCACGATGGCCGCGTCGCTGCCGCTATCGGCCAAGGTGTCGCCTTGGACGTGGCGATCATATTGCTCCCAAATCCAGCGCTTCGAGGCTTGATCGGGTTGCGAGAGCAGCGATGAAAGCGATGCGGCGAAGCCCGGATAATCTTCGCTCAGACGCTTTTGTTCGCCTTCGGTGAGCGGGATGGCTTTGAGCGGCTGCACGTACGGGCGCTCGTACTTCGGCGCTTCGTCGGCGAGCGGCCCAAGCGGAATATCGCAGACGATCTGGCCGCGCCACTTGAGCGTGAGATTGCCAGTGTCGGTGGTCTTGCCGATGACGGCGGCGTCGAGGCCCCATTTTTCGAAGATGCGCTTGGCCTCGACCTCGCGGCCGGGCTTCAGCGTCATCAGCATGCGCTCTTGGCTTTCCGAGAGCATGAATTCGTACGGCGTCATGCCCTCTTCGCGCGCGGGCACTTGGTCGAGATCAAGCTCGATGCCTGCTTCGCCCTTGGAAGCCATTTCGACGGACGACGACGTGAGGCCGGCGGCGCCCATGTCTTGAATGCCGATGATGGCGTCGGTGGCCATCAATTCGAGGCAAGCTTCGATCAGCAGCTTTTCGAGGAAGGGATCGCCGACTTGCACGGTGGGGCGCAGGCCGTCTTCGCCTTCAACGAACTCAGCGCTCGCCATCGTCGCGCCGTGGATGCCGTCGCGGCCCGTCTTAGCGCCGACATAGACGACAGGATTGTTCGCGCCTTTGGCGGCGCTCGTGAAAATCTTGTTCTTATCGGCAATGCCCAAGCAGAACACGTTGACGAGGATGTTGCCGTTGTAGCGCGCGTCGAAATTGGTCTCGCCGCCCACCGTGGGGATGCCGACGCAATTGCCGTAGAAGCTGATGCCGCTGACGACGCCGTCGACCAGCTTGCGTGTCTTGGGATGATCCGGCTCGCCGAAGCGCAGCGCGTTCATGATCGCGACGGGACGCGCGCCCATCGTGAACACGTCGCGCAGGATGCCGCCGACGCCGGTGGCCGCGCCCTGGAACGGCTCGATGAAGCTCGGGTGGTTGTGGCTCTCCATCTTGAAGATGGCGGCCAGCCCCTCCCCGATATCGATGGCGCCGGCGTTCTCGCCTGGCCCGTAGATCACGTGCGGCGCTTTGGTCGGGAATTTCGCCAAATGCACGCGGGTGGATTTGTAGGAGCAATGCTCGCTCCACATCACCGAGAAGATGCCGAGCTCGGTGACGTTCGGGGTACGGCCGAGTTTTTCCAGCACGAGGTCGTATTCGTCCCGGGAGAGACCGAATTCTTCGGCGAGAGCCAGTGTGCCTGGCGCGAGCGGGTCTAAAGACATGGGGGAGCGGATAACCTGTGTCGCCAAAGGGGGCAATTGGGGCGCTTGGCCTGGAGGGCCAAGGGCGGCTGCGACAGAAGCTGCACACCCCGACCGGGAGAACGAGACGGCAACTCGACAAGGCCCGCCCCCGGCTTTACCCATCGGCCCGACGAGGAGACGAACTTATGCGCGAAATGGCGTTGTCTGAATTGCCGGGTCTGGTGGGCCAGGAAGTCGGCGTGTCGGAATGGCTGGAGATCACCCAGGACCGGGTGAATCGTTTCGCTGACGCGACGGGCGACCATCAATGGATTCACATTGACGTTGAGCGCGCGACCAAGGAATTGGGCTCGCCGATCGCGCACGGCTATCTGGTGCTGTCGCTGATCCCGCTGCTGTCGAAGAACATCGTGACCTACACTGGCGTCAGCCGCGGCATCAATTACGGGTGCAACAAGGTGCGCTTCACCAACATGGTGCCGGTTGGCGCGCGGGTGCGGATGCGGGTGAAGCTCGAAACGTGCGAGATGCGCGCGGGCGCCTACCAGCTGATCAATCAATGCACGATCGAGGTTGAGGGCCAGGAACGCCCGGCCTGCGTCGCCGAGACGGTCTCGCTGCTTTACGCCGGCTGATGCTGACCTTCGTCGAAAGCATCTCGCTGGCGGGCGACCGCGCGAAGCAGAACGATGATGCGTGTGGCGCCTCGCGCATGTGGGGTTGGGTGATCGATGGCGCGACCGATCTGCATCAAACGCCAATCAATACGTACGCCTCTGATGCCGCTTGGATAGCGACAGCACTCAATGAGCGGCTCGCAGGTTCGGCGCGCTCTTCGGATTTGTACGGTGCGGAGTCCGATGTCCTTCGAGAGGAGGTCCGCACGGCAAGCGAAGCGCTTCGGACGGATTGGGCGTCTGACCTGCCGCTTGATGTGGAGCGATGGGAATTGCCGACCGCTTCGATGTTGCTTGTTTCTGATACAGCACTCGGCGTGCTGCACGGTATCGACTTAGGCGATTGCCGCTGTTTCGTGCTCGACGCTGAAGGCAACGCACACACGCTTGGCGGCTCGACGGAAAGCACCGCTTCCGAAGCAAGCGCCGCAGCAGACGCTGCCAAACGCACCGGCGGCGCTGACCTCTTACGCGATCAACGCACATTGCTTCAACTTCGCGAGAAGCGCGCGCTGCATAACACCGACCGCGGTTATTGGGTGTTTGGTCTGCAACCTGAGTGCGCCGATCACGCGCGACCCTGGACACTAAATGCTCCCCGCCCCGCCCACCTTGTGCTCTGCACCGACGGCTTCTCTGCGCTGGTTGATCGCTATCAAGTCTATGACGCAGCCGGCCTCGTGCGTGCGGCGTTGGATAAGGGTCTGCAGGAACTTGGGCGCGAACTGCGCGCGATCGAAGCTCAGGATTCGGGCGGGACGCTGCATCCACGGTTTAAGAAAAGCGATGATGCGACAGCGTTGCTGCTGCGTTTGTCGTAATATTCTTGACGCCGCCGCTAGGCTTCCCCGAACTGGCGGACATGAATAGACGTACACTGCTCCAAGCCAGCGCCGCCCTGCCGGCCCTCGCTCTCCTTCCCGCCTGCGCTTCAACGGATGCCGCAATGAGCCTTACGCCACCAATCGCCCGTCGCGACCCCAAGCGCATCGAACAATTGGGGCGCGTGCGCACCGATGACTACGCCTGGATGAAGGACGACAATTGGCAAGAGGTGATGCGCGATCCCTCTATCCTGCGCGCCGACATTCGCGAACATCTCGATGCGGAGAACGCGTATCGCGAACAGGTGATGGCGCCCACGGCAGCGCTGCAGGAGCGGCTCTATCAAGAGATGCGCGGGCGGGTGAAGGAAGACGATTCCACCGTGCCGGCCGCCGATGGTCCGTGGGAGTATTATCGCCGCTTCGAGACGGGCGCGCAGCACCCGATTCATGCGCGGCGTCCGCGTGGGACTGAAGGCCCGGAGCAGATTCTCATCAATGTGGATGAGCAAGCGCGCGGCAAGACGTTCTACAAAGTGATTGCGGGCGAGCATTCGCCGGATCACGCGCTCTATGCGTACGCCGTCGATGAACAAGGCTCGGAAATTTACACGGTGTTCGTGAAGGATCTGGCGACGGGCGAAACGCTCGCGGGGCCGATCACCAATTGCACCGGCGATTTCAGCTGGTCGCCGGATTCGCGCTTCGTCTTCTGGACCTTCCGCGATGATAACGGGCGCCCCGCCCGCATCTTCCGTCGCCCCGCGCGCGGCGGCGAAGATACGCTTGTCTATGACGAGCCGGATGACGGCTTCTTCCTGAGCGTCGGCAATACCGAGAGTAGTGAATTCATCGTGCTCTATGCCGGCAATGGCAGCCAATCGGAAATCTACACGATCCCGGCTTCGAGCCCGACAGCTGCGCCGACCTTGTTCGCCGCGCGCGAGGACGACCACCTCTACACGCCGACGCACTGGAATGGACGTTGGTACGTGTTGACGAATGCCGATGGCGCGGTGGATTTCAAGGTCATGATTGCCGAGCCTGGCGCTACGGCCCGCGCGCAATGGCGCGATTTCATTCCGCATCAGGAAGGCCGCTACATTCTGGGCCTGGGCGCGACGAAGGATTATCTTGTCCGCGCGGAACGCACCAACGCGCTGCCGCGTATCGTTGTGCGCCATCGCAGCGGCGACGAGCACACGATCGCGATGGAGGAAGAGGCTTACAATCTCGAGCTCGTCGGCGGCTATGAGTTCGACACGACCAGTCAACGCTTCGTCTATGATTCACCGACGACGCCGCTGCAAACCTACGATTACGATCTCGCTGCGCGCACGCGCGTGTTGCGGAAGACGCAGGAAATTCCGAGCGGTCACGATTCGGCGGCGTATGAAGCGCGGCGCTTCTTCGCCACCGCCAGCGACGGCAGGCGCGTGCCGATCACGGTGCTGATGAAGCGCGGCGCCCCGCTCGACGGCTCGGCCCCGCTCTATCTTTACGGCTACGGCTCGTACGGGATCTCGATGGACGCGGATTTCTCGATCCGGCGCCTCAGCTTGGTCGACCGTGGTTGGGTCTATGCGATCGCGCACGTGCGCGGCGGTTCGGAAATGGGCTTCGGCTGGTTCCAGGATGGGCGCCGCTTCACCAAGCGCAACACGTTCACGGATTTCGTGTCATGCGCGGAGGAGTTGATTTCACGCGGCTACGGGCGCGCGGGCAATATCGTGTGCGAAGGCCGTTCGGCCGGCGGCTTGCTGATGGGCGCGATCAACAATCTGCGGCCTGATCTCTGGGCTGGCGTGATTGGCGGCGTGCCGTTCGTGGATGTCGTCAACACGATGAGTGATACGTCGTTGCCGCTGACGCCGCCGGAATGGCCCGAATGGGGCAATCCGCTGGAGAGCACGGAAGCGTACGATTACATCGCCTCCTACTGTCCTTACACGAACGTGGACGCGAAGGCGTATCCGGCCGTGTTGGCGACGGGCGGTTTGACCGATCCACGCGTCACCTATTGGGAGCCGATGAAGTGGGTGGCCAAGCTGCGGCCGCACACGACAAGCGGCCGGCCTGTGCTGCTGAAAATGAACATGGGCGCTGGCCACGCAGGCTCGGCGGGTCGGTTCGAATTCTTGCGTGAGCTCGCACACGATTACGCTTTCGCGATCAAAGCGATTGGCGCGGATGAGGCAGGCGGCGGATTTTGATGCTCCCCACTTAGTGGGGAGCTGTCGAGCACGCAGCGCGGGACTGAGGGGCAAGTGATCAACAAGCCAAACGCGCCCCTGCGCTTTGCTGCGCTCAGCACCTCCCCGCGATGCGGGGAGGATATAGCGCCTAGGCGTTACGAATCCCGAACCAGCGGGCGCGGTGGTAGTCGCCGAGATTGTCCTCGTAGCCGGTGAGGTCGGGGTGCACGAGATTGGTCGAGTTGATGAAGACGCTCATGCAAATGGGCGCTTGATCAAGCGCCAATTGTTCGGCTTGCGCCATGATCTCGCCGCGGCGCGCCGCATCCATCTCGAAATCAGATTGGCGCACGAGACGATCAAATTCCGGGTTGGAATAGCCGGGGTAATTTTGATAGCCGGTGCGCGTTTCCAGCAGATAGAGATAGATTTTCGCGTCGTTGTAATCGGCGATCCAGCCGCCGTCGCCGACATCGAAATTCTTGGCGCGCAGATTGGCGTAGTGCACCTGGGTTTCGACGCCGCGTAATTCCACCGTCACCCACGGCGCAATCTCGCGCCAATTACTTTGCACGATGACTGCGACACGCGGGTTGTCGCTGGTGTTGCGATGCGAAAACTCGAAGCGCAATGGATTATTGGGGCCATAGCCGGCCTCGGTGAGCAGACGGCGCGCTTCTTCTCGGCGCTGCTCGATTGGTTGATCGGCCCAGCGATAGCGCGCTGTGCCCGGATAATTGGCGATCCCTGGCGGCACGAATTTGTAGGCCGCCCGCTCGCCGGTGCGATAAATGTTATTGGCGACCCAATCACGGTCGTACGCCATCGCCAACGCCTGACGCACGCGCATGTCGTTGAACGGCGGCTTTGTCATGTTGAACGAGAAATAATTACACGTGAGGTAGGGCGCGACGCGCACAAAGCCTGGCAGCGCGCGCCGCAATTCTTCAACCTGGTTGGACGGGAAGCGCGTTGACCACCCCGCCTCGCCGCTCATCACCTTGCGCGCGGAGGCGCTGACATCGTTGCCCGGATAGAAATAGAGATTTTCCATCACGACGTTTTCGGCGTCGAAGAACGCCGGGTTGCGCTCGAGGTGGACGATGTAATTCGACCACCATTTGACCAGCTTAAAGGCGCCGTTGACGGCGATGTGGTTGGGCTGCACCCAATCATCGCCGTAACGCTCTACGACGTGCTTCGGCACCGGATACGAGGTGTAGTGCATCAGCATTTCCGGCAGATATGACGCCGGGTGCTCGAGCTGAATTTCGAGCGTCAGATCATCGATCGCGCGCACGCCGACTTGATCGGGCGACATCTCGCCGGAATTCACCTTCTCGGCGTTCTTGATCGGATAAAGTATCGAGGCGTACTCAGCCAAATTCTCTGGGTTGAGGATACGCTTGTAGGCGAACTCGAAATCGTGTGCGTCGCACGGCTCGCCATCGGACCATGTCGCCTGGCGCAGGAAGAACGTCCAAGTGCGGCCGTCCTCACTGACTTCCCAACGCTCGGCCATGCCGGGAATCGGTTCGGCCTTTGCGTTCTCGGTGGTGAGGCCGACGAACATATTGCCGATGATGTTGTTCTCCCACTGGCCGGAGGCCTTGTGGGGATCGAGCGACAACGGCTCGCCCTGGTTACAGATGTCGAGCGTGCGTGTCGCCTTGTCGAAGCCGATGACGCGCGTGGCGCCGCAAGCGCTGAGCGAGGCTGCCGCCGTTAGACCGCCAGCGCTGGCCAGAAGCGAGCGGCGGCTGGTCCAGAAGGGTTTGGAAGTCATCTCACCGCTCCTTTGGATCGAGCGCGTCGCGCAGGCCGTCGCCCAGGAAATTGAGCGCCAGCAGCGTGATCAGCATGGTCGCCGATGGCGCGATCAGCATCCAGGGCGCCTGCATCTGGCCGGTGCCGCGCGCGAGCAGACTGCCGAGCGAGCTCAGCGGCTCCTGCACGCCAAGGCCGATGAAGGACAAAAAGCTCTCGGCCAGGATGATCACTGGAATATTGAGCGTGGCGAACACGACCACGGGGCCGAGCACGTTCGGCACAATATGGCGCAGCACGATCTGGAGCGGCTTGGCGCCCGAGGCGCGCGCTGCTTCCACGAATTCCTTGCGGCGCAGTGCAATCGTCTGACCACGCACGATTCGCGACATGGTCAGCCACTCCACCGCGCCAATGGCGCAGAAAACGAGCACAAGGTTCAGAACTGGACTGTCGAACTGCACCACTGTCATCAGCACGATGACAAAGAACACGAAAGGAATCGAATACATCACGTCGACAAAGCGCATCATCAGATCATCGATCAGCCCGCCGGCGAAACCGGCGATGGCGCCGTAGAGCACGCCGATGGTAAGCGCCACCGCGGTTGCGGCAAACCCGACCAGCAAAGAGATGCGTAGTCCAAACATCACGCGCGCAACCATGTCGCGGCCTTCGGTATCGGTGCCGAAGAGGTGCATGTTCTCGAACGTCGGCGCGATGCCGACGCTGTCACGGAAAATCTGATCGTACTTATGCACCCACAAGAACGGGCCAAAGATAGCGATCATAACCAGCAGTGCGACGACATAGAGGCTCACCACAGCCGCTGGATTGCGCATGAGGCGACGTCGCGCGTCTTCCCAAAGCGACCGCCCTTTCAGCGCGCGAGGCGCTGGCGCCTCTTCGACAAGGAAATCGGTCATGAGCGGGACCTCGGATCGAGCACGCGGTAAAGCAGGTCAGCAGCCAGATTCAGCACGATGATCAGGAACGAGTAGATGAGCACCACGCCCATCACCATCGTGTAGTCGCGCTGCTGGGCGGCGATGACGAATTGCTTACCGATGCCCGGCAGCTGGAAAACGGTTTCGATCACGAACGAACCGGCCATCACGCCGGCGAGCGCTGGGCCAGCGTAAGAGACGATCGGCAAAAGCGCGATCGGCAGCGCGTGCTTTAGAATGACCTGCACTTCCGGCAGGCCCTTGGCGCGGGCGGTGCGGATGGCGTTGGAGCGCAACGCCTCGATCATGGAGGCGCGCATCAGGCGCGAGATCACCGCGATCAGCGGCAGCGACAGCGTGAACACCGGCAGGAAGAGGTATTGGATGGCGTATTGGTCACGATAGAGGCCCGCGGTCGGCAGCCATTGCAGCTGCACGCCGAGCACCAATTGCAGCACGGGACCGACCACAAGAGGCGGCAAACAGACCCCGCCGATGGCGATCGCCATGACGGCGTAATCCTGCACCTTGTTTTGCCTCAGCGCCGCCAACACGCCCAACGAACCACCGACAAACAGCGCCAGGAACATGGCGCTGAAGCCGAGCAGCGCGCTCATCGGAGCGCCTTCAGCGATGATGTCGATGACGTCCTTGTCCTTGTAGGCCATCGAAGGGCCGAGATCGCCTTGCGCGAGCCCGGCGATGTAAAGCCCCAATTGTTCGTGGATCGGCTTATCGAGATTGTATTCGGCCAACAAACGCCGCTCGATCTCGGGCGGCATCTGCCTTTCTTTCGTGAACGGGCCGCCCGGCGCCAGGTGCATCAATGTGAACGCCGCGGCGATGATGACGAGAAGCGTGGGGATCGCGAACAGAAGGCGCCTGACGGCTTGTGCGAGCATCCCAAGGTCCTGACAGCGCCGAAGCAGCGGCTAAGTGAAGTGAGCGAAACCTTGCTTCCCGGGCAAGCCATGTCAACGTGTGTGCGACATGACAGACTTCCACCGCGTTACACCCCACTTCGCCGTCGCCGGACAGGTGACTTTGGACGATATCGCCCGCGCCGGCGCCGAAGGGTACAAGGTGCTGGTGATCAATCGGCCCGAGGGCGAGGATCCTGATCAACCTAAGCTGGCGGAGATTCGGGCGGCGGCCGAGGCGGCTGGCCTTCAATTCCACGCCCTGCCCTTTACTGGCCCGCCCCCGCCTGCCGCCGTTGGGGAAACCGCCCAAATCCTGGAACAGGCCCCCGGCCCTGTGCTGGCCTATTGCCGAACCGGCCGCCGCTCAATAATGGCGTGGTCGATGGCGGAGGCCCTGGCCGGGAACATGAGCCCGGACGAGATCATCGCCGCAGCGACAAAGGCAGGATACGATTTGGCTGGGGCGCGGGGGGCGCTTGATACACTAGCGCCGAAACCTTAGGCCGGCGGCGGCGTAAGCATTACCCAGGCAAGTTTCATCAATACGATCAGGGACAGGGCGAGCAGCACAGTGCGCACGCGATCCAACGCGAACAGGCAAAGGGCGATGGCGGCTTCCATGGCGCTTTCCAAAGCAAAGCACGGGCCGCGCTCGTGACGGACGCCACGCCACGCGTCTTCCAGACCTCGGGAAAGGTTTGGCTGAAGGATTTCGAGTTCGGGTTAACCGGCTTGAAAGTGCGCAAGACTGGCGCGCTCGTGCCCTATTCACCATCGGTGATCGCCCAGGTCACAGCGTGGTTTCGCTATTTCTTTGCGGCCCAAAACATCGAACCGATGCAGCCGCATTTCAAAATCACCTTCGCGCCGGAGCGTGCGCGGCCCTGGTATTTGATTTGGGCCGTCTCGCGCGCGGCCGGCGCCAAGTACGTGAAGGACGCCGCTGACGCCGATGTCGTGATGCACTTTGAGGACGCGACCTATAGCCCCAACGATCCGCCCACGAAATTGAAGCCAGGCGCGAAATTGGTGAATTTCACCTGCCGCGATGTGTCGAAAACGAACGTCTCGCGCGCGTGCGCTGCAGCGTTTGGCAACGTACTCGCCGTCGATCCTGTGACATTTACTGGATTGGCGGTGGAGAAATCCGAGATCAACGCCGCCCATGACGGCCGCATCGTGCAATGCCCGACCCCACCCGTACCGGGTCGCGTTTACCAGCGCGTGGTGGATAACCGCGTGCCGTCAGACCTTAATCTGGTCGAGGACCTGCGCACCTCCACCGTTGGCGGAAAACCCGTTGTCGTGTTCATCAAGCGCCGCGAAGTAACCAAGCGCTTCCTCAATACGAATGTGGACGTGCAGCTACGCACACCAGAGGAGATGTTCACAGCCGAAGAAATCGCACAGATTTCCGCGTTCACGCGCGAGATCGGTTTGCAATGGGGCGGCGTGGACGTGCTCCGCGACCGCAACGACGGCAAGCTCTATATCGTCGATGCCAACAAGACGGATATGGGCCCGCCGATTGGCTTGAACTTGGCCGACAAGATCGTAGCTACTCGTAGGTTATCGAAGGCGTTCCGCGATTTCGCGCGGGGCGCTGGCAATTGAGGTAATGCATACATGGCGGCCAAGATCCCTTTTGTCCGCGAGATGGAATTCACCTACGAGGAAGCGCAGCAAGTCAGCCCGCTGATCCGGCGCCTGGTTGCGAAAAATCCCGGCCCCTTCACCTATTTCGGCACCGGCGTTTACATCATCGGCCGCGGCGATGTGGCGGTCATCGATCCAGGGCCAGACAATCCCGAACATATCGAAGCGTTGCTGCGCGCCGTTGAGGGCGAGCGCGTGACGCACATCTTCGTCACGCATCGCCACATGGATCATAGCCCAGCGGCACACCCGCTGGCGCGCGCAACGGGCGCTAAGGTCTATGCGAGCAGCGAAATGCCGCTGCCGAGTGATTGTGATGAGTTGCGCTTGGAAGCTGGCGACGATCACATCTTCATGCCCGACATGGACGTGAAAGATGGTGAGCGTTTCAGCGGCCCAGGCTGGACGATCGAAGCCGTCTCGACGCCAGGCCACACGTCCAACCACATGGCGTATGCGCTGATCGAAGAGAACGCGCTCTTCCCTGGCGATCACATTATGGGCTGGTCAACCACCGTGATCGGCCCGCCGGACGGCGACATGAGCGCCTATTTTGCCAGCATCGAGAAAGTACGCGCTCGCAATTACGATACGCTCTGGCCCACGCACGGCCCGCCCGTGCGCGAAGTGCGGCCGTTTGTCGAAGCGTATCTGGCGCACCGTTTAGCGCGCGAGGCGCAGGTGGTCGCGCAGCTTGAGGGCGGCAAGCGACTGATCAAGGATATGGTCACTGAAATGTACGCCGACGTGGACAAGCGGCTGCATCCGGCGGCGTGCCACTCGGTACTGGCGCATATGATCCGTCTGGTGGAAATGGGCCGCGTCGGTGTTAAGGGCCCGCCGTGCGTCGATAGCGAATATTGGCTGACGCGCGCTTAGTTTACGCGCTGCATCGCGCCGTCGAACAGCTCAACACTGACGATGCGGCCGTTCTTGTCGAGGTCGCGGATCTGCCAGGCGCGGGCGCCGAGAGCGGCTTGGGCTTGGGCGGACCAGGCTTGGGCTTGGAACTCGGCGATGCGCAGATCGCGAGCGCCCGGCTCGCGCGTGAGGCACACGGATTCTTCGTCGCAGGGCCGGTGGAGAAACTCGATCTGGTAGCGCATTGCAGCCTCCCTGCTGCAAAACATGCGCCACGTCCAAAATGTCGAAAATCGCCAAGGCGCGCTCGGCGAAAAGGCGTAGCAACTTTCATTTTTCTCGGGAACGAAAACGCGCCTCGTCCGTTGACTTCGGACCTAAGCAGAAAGCAGCAATGCCAGACGCAAGGGTAAGAAACGGCTCCGAGCAATCGGAGCCGTTTTTGCCGCCTATGCAGCGCCGGCGTCCTCGCCCGCGATTTGCGCCTTGGATTGTAAAAGAGAACGCGGGCGAGGACGCCCGCGCTCCATTCTTATTCCGCCGCCTGTGCGCCGGGCAATTTGTAATCCTTGAAGGTTTCGCGCAGCGCAAGCTTGTTGATCTTGCCGGTGGCGCCGAGCGGGATTTTCTCGACGAACACGACATCGTCCGGCGTCCACCATTTGGCGATCTTGCATTCGAGGAACGCGAGCAATTGTTTGCGTGTCGGCGCTGCGCCGGGCTTCGGCTCAATGATGAGCAGCGGGCGCTCATCCCATTTGGGGTGCAGCACGCCGATAACGGCCGCGTTGGCGACGCCTTCGGCGCCGACAGCGATGTTTTCGATGTCGATCGAGCTGATCCATTCGCCGCCAGATTTGATGACGTCCTTGGCGCGATCGGTGATCTGCATGATGCCGAGTTCATCAATGGTGGCGACATCGCCCGTATCGAAGAAACCGCACGGCTCCAGGCATTCACCCTTCTCGTTCTTGGCGCCGGCGTTCTTAAAATAGGCGCGCGCGATCGAAGGCCCGCGCACTAGCAATCGACCGAAGGTCTGGCCATCGTGCGGGCGCACTACGCCGGCATCGTCCACCACCTTCATCTCGACCGTGAACGGCGTGCGGCCTTGCTTCAATTTGGTTTTGATCTGCGCTTCATGGTCCATCGCAGCGTGATCAGGCAGCAATTTGCCGACCGTGCCCATGGGGCTCATCTCGGTCATGCCCCAGCCGTGCAGCACTTCGATGCCGTAATCTTCCTCGAACGCGCGCAACACCGCTTCCGGCACGGCCGAGCCGCCGATGACGACGCGCTTCAACGTCGTTGGCTTCAGATTGTTCTCGCGCAGGAAGGCGAGCAGGCCGAGCCACACGGTGGGCACGGCGGCGGTGAAGGTAACGCCCTCAGTCTCCAGCAATTCATAGACGCTCGGACCATCAAGCTTAGCGCCCGGCATCACGAGCTTGGCGCCGCACATCGGGCCGACGAATGAGATCGCCCAAGCATTGGCGTGGAACATCGGCACGATCGGCATGACGACGTCGCTGGCGCCGCAGCCGAACACGTCGGTGGAATTGGCGGCCATCGCGTGCAGCACGTTGGAGCGGTGCGAATAGAGCACGCCCTTAGGGTCGCCCGTCGTGCCGGAGGTGTAGCAAAGGCCGGCGGCGGTGTTCTCGTCGAAGCCGCCCCACGTCGCGTCTTGCGCATGGCCGTGGATGAAATCCTCGTAAGCGACGAAATGGGTCACTGACGATTTTGGCGTGTGCTCGCGGTCGGTGAAGGCGACATAGGTCTGCACCGTCTTCAAGAGCGGCGCGATCTTCTCAACGAGCGGCGCAAACGTGGTGTCGAA
>Ga0315902_10007689_pt1 | contig 14679 bp, 16 predicted proteins | sample LakEriMetagenome_9_FD_203523 | JGI IMG/M metagenome (GOLD analysis project Ga0315902, IMG submission 203523) | Freshwater fungal communities from buoy surface, Lake Erie, Ohio, United States - Buoy 12 MA117 | ecosystem: Environmental > Aquatic > Freshwater > Lake > Lake biofilm | place: USA... | reverse complement strand
TCATCAGTGATGATGTCATCAAAATCATCAATTTCAGCAAAGAGGTCCGTAGCAGAAATAGAGCCTTCGCGCTTTTCATCTTCAATAAAACTTGAATCTTCTTCTTCCTCTTCTCCGGATAGGTCATTCCAGATCATAAAGCAAAAGAATTCATCCAACTCTTCAGCCAGATCTTCATCGGAATCAGTAGAAACCGATTCCCCAGGAAATAGCGAATTCAATGAAACAGGTGTGTTCTCAGGAGCAGTTTTGCCCAAATAGGTCATAAAAAACTTGCCGCTCTGTGTACTCTCATCATCACTCTACCGTACGTGGTGTGTGGTACCGATCGTGTTGCGAAATCAGATTTAAACACAATGAGTGCAGAGAGGTGGGTGTGGCTTCCCCATGAGGAGCTGGCGTGGCAGGCCGCCAAGGTCATGGGCTCAGATGGAGGACTCATTCTATTCCAGGGCCAGGATGGATCTACTTTCTCACAGGCAGTCAAAGCCCTTGATACACTCGAACCAGTCCAGCTGAGTTCTCTAGGCGAAGACTTCCCCAATCTCGTCTCCATGGAGGAATTCACTGAAGGAGCCATCATTTCTCAGCTTAGAAAGCGCTACGAGAAGAACAAGATCTACACCAATATCGGTACGATTCTCGTCTCGATCAATCCCTTCAAGATGCTCGACATCTATACTCAAAACACTCTTGCTCAGTATCGAGCGAGGAAAGTCGGTCAGGAAATCGAACCTCATGTCTTCTCGATCGCTGGAGATGCCTACTGGGGTTTGGTCAACGAAGGTGTCAATCAATCTGTCATTATCTCTGGAGAGTCTGGAGCAGGCAAAACTGAAGCGACCAAACTGATTCTGCAGTACTTGTCGGATGTCGCTGGCTCGTCCGATGGTGTTGAGCAGCTGATCATGTTGTCCAATCCTATCCTTGAAGCTTTTGGAAATTGCAAAACGCTTCGAAACAACAACTCCTCAAGATTTGGCAAATACATGGAAGTACGTTTTGGAAAGGCTGGCATCATTTCTGGAGCTGTGATTACCAACTATCTTCTTGAGAAGTCGAGAGTCATTAAGCAGTTTGTTGGTGAAAGAAACTATCACGTGATGTATCAGCTCTGTCGAGCTGCACCTCTGGACATCAAGTCGAAATTTCATCTCAAATCGCCGTCAGATTTTGATTTCCTCAACAAGAGCGAATGTTATGACATTTCTGGTGTCGACGATGTTGAACAGTTTTACCACACTTTGAAAGCTCTAAGGGAGCTTCACTTTTCTGAAGACAACATCACGAATATTTGGAGACTGGTTTCTGGAATTCTCCATCTCGGTAACCTTCTCTTCAGTGGAAAGGAAGATGGATCTTGTGTCAAGAATCGCCCAGAGCTCGAAACTGCTGCATCTGTGCTGCAAATTCCTCCAGATGTCCTCGAAGATGCGCTTTGTTTCAGAACAGTCAAAATTCGAACGGATGTTCAAAAGATTGCACAGAAGCCAGATCTCGCTTCGATTTCAAGAGACACTGCTGCAAAAGCAATCTATGGAAGCATGTTTGACTGGCTTGTCGTAAAGATTACTGAGTTTTTGAGTCGAGAAGAAGGAGAACACACCATTGGGATTCTCGACATCTTTGGGTTTGAAGTTTTCGAAAACAACTCTTTCGAACAGTTCTGTATCAACTTTGCGAATGAAAAGCTGCAACAGTTTTTCAATCAGTTCATCTTTAAGATGGAGCAGAATGAGTATAGAGAAGAAGGAATTGATTTCCAGACCGTGGCGTTTGTCGATAACCAGGACTGCATCACTCTAATTGAAAAGAATCCCGGTGTTCTTGCCTTCCTTGATGAAGAAGTCTCTCTTCCGAAGGGAAGTGATAAGGGATTGATTGAGAAGATGCACAAAGTTTTCGCAGAAGAAACGAAACACAAGTGCTATGAAAGAAAACGACAAACTCCTGAGTTTTTCTCAATTGTTCACTATGCTGGAGCTGTGACATACAACATTGACAGCTTTGTTGAAAAGAATCGAGACAATGTCTACGAATCGCTTCTTAATACTCTAATGTCCTCCAAGTGCGAACTTCTTGGGCAGATCTTCTGCGTATCCGCTGCTGTTCCAGAAGAGAATCTTTCTCCCAAAAGTGACAAAAAAGTAGCTCTTGCTTCAAAGAAGGACAAGACTCTTGGCTCGAAGTTCAAATCTCAGTTACTCTCCTTGATGAGCACTCTCGGATCTACAAATCCTCAATTCATCCGGTGTATCAAGCCAAATCAAGAGAAAGTCTGTGATGTCTTTGATTCCAAGATGATTCTCAGACAGATGAAATACTCAGGACTTTTCGAGGCTATTCGAGTTCGAGCTTCTGGGTTTGCATATCGAAGATTTCATGATGTGTTTTATCGTCGTTACCGTGTTCTTCTTACTCCTACTGAACGTAAGGCTTTTGAGGCTGCATCTGACCACAAGGGAGGCTGTGAGTCTATTTCCAAATGTCTCAAAGATGACATCAAGTCTAATGACATTCAGATTGGAAAAACGAAAGTGTTCTATAGAGCTGCAGTTCTTCAAGCTCTTGAGACAAAAAGAGATGCTGCTATGATGAAGTTTACTATCTTCATGCAAAGTGCTGCTAGAGGAATCATTGCCAGAAGAATTCATCGTAAACTGAAACAAGTTTTGGTCAAAGCCAGAGCCGCGATTGCTGGTGCTGAAATCAAGGATATGGAGGAAGCCATTCATTTTGCATCCAACATGAATGTAGAAATATTCATTCTGAGGGAACTCAACGAATCGTATGCATTCGCTAAAGAAGAAATCAGGGTAACCACCCTGCTTGAGGATGCGATCTCGCTCAAGGACCTGAATCAGCTAGATGGAGCCTTGATTCAAGCTCATGAAGCTGGAATCGATAAGTGGAGTAAGAAAGAACACGTTCTTAAGGTCCTTGCAGAAGCCAATTCTCTTAAGGAGTTCCTCTTGAAGGTCAAAGCCGCAAAGAAAGCCCTGAAGGATGCAATTCAAGAAGAAAACATTCCTCAGCTAAAAGATGCGATTTCAGCGGCTATTTCCCTCAAAGTCCCTTCAGAAGCTATTCAGCATGCCCAAGAAGTTCTTCTTCGTTTGGAAAAGGAGCAGGCAGCCTTTGACGCCCTAGCTGCTGCTGTGGCGAAACGAGATCCAGATCTAATTGAGGAAACTGCAGCGGCCACAAAGGGAATGCAGCTTGATTCTGCTCGAAGAGAGTTGCTTCTGAACTCTCGTGCTACAATCCTTGACATCTATCGAACTATACTGGAAAGCAAAATCCAGGGCAACTTGGAAGAAGAAGTCAAGCAATCGATTATTCTTATTGCTAACAAGGGACTTGCTAAGGATCTCAAAGACACAATCACTTCTGCAGAGGAATATCTTGCCCGTCAAGAATTCTTGCGTGAGGAGGAACGACGTCGTAAGGAAGAAGAGGAACGTCGTCGCAAAGAGGAAGAAGAACGTAAGCGACGAGAGGAAGAAGAACGGAAACGTCGTGAGGAAGAAGAGCGAATTCGAAAAGAGGCGGAAGAAAGAAAGCGCAAAGAAGAAGAAGAGCGAAAAAGAAGGGAAGAAGAGGAACGGCTTCGAAAGGAAGAGGAAGAAAGAAAGCGTCGAGAAGAAGAAGATCGCATTCGGATGGAGAAAATGAAAGAAGAAGAGAGGCAAGCTCTGGAAGAGCAACGAAAGCGTGAAGAAGAAGCCCGTATTGCTGCGGAACTTCAGCGCAAACAAGAGGAAGAACGAATCGCTGCTGAGGAAAAAAGAAAAGAAGAAGAGCGCAAGCGTAAAGAGGAAGAGCATCGTAAGGAGAAAGAAGAGGAGGAACGCCGCAAAAGGGAAGAAGAAGAGCGTCTCAGACGTGAAGAAGAAGAAAGAAAGGCTAAAGAAGAAGAGGACAAGAGAAGAAAAGAATTTGAAGCTGCACTCGCTGCAAGAAAAGCTGCTGCTGAAGCTGCTGCGGCCGGAAAGATTCTTGAGGAGAGTGAGGATACCCCAGTCAAAGAAGATGGTCTTACTGGCATTCGTGCAATTGATGAAACTATTGGAGCCATTGCTCCAATGATCGATGAGAAGGCCTCCTCTCTGGATTGGATGATTGTCCCCAGAAAGGTCAGTGAAAGCGTAACACCTCCTGCGTCGTCAGATTCTGACTCCAAGATCGCCACACCTTCCTCTTCAACTCCCTCTTCTCAATCTACTTCTAGTAGTTCAGAAAGCGATTCATCGTCTCAAGATGTCTCGAAGATGTCAAAAACTGTGAGTCCACTTCTGATGTTTGTTGCTGAGTTCTGAGGTTAAACTTGGCAAAGCCATGGTGGACAAAATTAACAGAACTCGTATCATTGGCATTAACCTCAAAAAAGCTGTTAACGATTTGGACAGAGCAGCTCTTCAATCCCTTTTGAGACAGGTTGATGAACTGGACATGGAAGAAGACGCTGTTATCAAAGAAGCGAAGAGATTATGCTTTGGTATCAACGAAGAACAGCTTCGATCACTCCAGATGGAGCGAGCGATCGAGTCCAAGGACGAGAAGAGAGTGCAAGATCTTATCAAGATCTGCATTGCCTTGAAAACTAGTAATCCTCGGCAAATCATTCGTTTTCTCAAATTGAATTAGATCCCACTGATGTCCAAAAAGGACGGTCGTTTCTTTCCGGTGGAACTAGCAGTAGAGCTGCTTCTGGAACTGTATTCAAAACTTCCGAAGTCCGAGACCTCTCTGAAGAATTCAATCGCCTCAAAGGCTTGTATCCAATCTCCGAATTCAAACATCTTCGTCCATCGGATAACTATGCCAAGAAATCCTACTTTGGAAAGAAAGAGAAACTCGTTAATTCAATGCTTTGTTGGGAAAAGGAACCCATTCCTCGATCTCTCTTTAAGCTTTCAACGGCTTACTGTGGTAGCAAACAGAAATCAATCAATTTGAAGAATGAGGCTAAGGAACTGTTCAAGAACGTTTTGGGCTACATGAGAGATAGATATCATCCTTACCCCGTGACTCTGGCTCATGAAATCATTTGCAGAGGAGTGGAGGAACCATTGCTTCGCGATGAAATTTTCTGTCAGCTGATCAAGCAAACTACGGACAATCCTTCTGTTGAAAGCAATATTTTGGGATGGAAGTTGATGTATCTCTGTCTGTGTTGCTTCACGCCTCTCACTCCTGATCTGGAGAATTGTCTCTTCACACATATTGCTGAGGTGGCCAACCCCAAGATCACAGCATTCATCCCTTTTGACAGTATCGAAAACGTCGCTACTAACTGCTTCATGGCTTTAAGAAGGACTCAGCAGGAAGGGCCTCGTCGAGACATCCCCGGGGTACTGGAGATCCAGGCTCTGACTGTCAGTTGTTTCCTTGGGGACTTCGATCTGATTTTGTCTGTAGGACTTCAAGTTGGTTAAGCTTGTAGTTTTTCTGGATGAAGAACACAAAGTGGAAATCCCCGTTGGAGCTACGAACCGAGACCTCACTGCTCGAGGTGCGTTGAATTTGATTGCTCATCAGACTCAGAAGAAGGGAGACTTTTACCTAGCTGTTGTGAAGGAAAACCTCGCGACGATGCTCAAAGGTCAGTTTGTTGATGGTGATCTGGTTAAATAGAATAGACGAGTTTGTTGTAGATGATTCTGAAACTGTGTCCAACCTGGTGTCTTACTGGCTTGCAGAATCAAGGAAGTCCAAGCACATTGTTTTCAAGTTCTACTTCCGCGCAGGGGTCCCTCCTGCTCCAATGACATCTGATGTTGACTCTTCGAAGAGAGCGAAGCCTGACGCTCGTTCTGAGGAGAAGAGCTGGAAGGACTCGTTTCCTGTTCATGCGGCTGCATGTGAGGGACGTGCTGCTGATCTCCGAGAGATGCTCACAGAAGATAAGTCTCAGGCTCGACTCTTGGATGACGATGGTTGGGAACCCATCCACTACGCTGCTTGGTATGATCAGGTAGCTGCTGTCCAAGTGCTCCTTCAGTTTGATCCAGAAGTGGTGAACCATACGACTGTGGAAACTCTCAGTACCCCACTTCATTATGCAGCTGGGACTGGTCATACTGCTGTGTGTCGAATCTTGATTGAACGTGGAGCCAAAGTAGATCCACTTGACAAGGAAAAGAACACGCCTCTTGTTCTTGCCAGGACTCTCAAAGAGAATGACTGGGAGGGAGTCGTCAACCTGTTGGGAACATCAGGAAGATTCACTATAGGCAAGAAGAAATGATTTTCAACGGTAAAAGTCCCATTATCTACAAATCTTCAAACTTTTGATGTCAGAAAGATGTCGCATAGTAGGCCGTCCATGAGGACAATTCCAAGGTCTATCTAGATCGGCAAGATTCCTCACAATTTCTTCCATTTTCTTTGTAGTCAAGCAATCACCAATCATTACAGCACTTCTACAAGCTCTGGACGCCCATAGACTCTGAAACTTGGGAAGATGCACGTCATTCGCAGAAGGATGAGCAAGAATTTCGTGCAAGAGAGCAAGAACATCTAGATCCTGAGTATCAACACCATAAATGGCTTACCATTTTCTTGAAACACGTATCCAGGAACAGCAGGACAGCTGAGAATCATAATCCTCTCGTCTACTTCAAGGACATCCAAACCATTGTTGACAAAGATCTGCTTGTGTTCCATGATTGAGAGGCGCTGACTTGGCGTTGTTTCAACTGGCAAAGGACTCAAGAATGAGGAATAGGAGTTCAATCTGCTTACTGAATCAAAGGCTGAGATGATATTCGAGTTTGCTTCTGAAGTTTTTCAAATCTATGCTTCTCATCCGCAGCGTGCTGGTCTATAATGAATAGATCATCAGCAAGTCGTACAATTATGAATCTTTGCAAATCATTTCAAAAAAAAACGCGAGCACAGACCCTCGATTGAACTGCCCAAGGACCTGCATTTCGAGGAAATGATGTTTGAGCACTGTTCGAGTCATCGCTTCTTCTGGGTCACCAGAAAGAATTCTACAGTCTCCGCCGAGTTGATTCAACAGTTTCTCGTTCGATGACCTCGTATCATAGCAAATCTCATCATCCATCATAGGGTGAGAGTATCTCGAAACTATGGATGCAAACCTTTCCTTGAGCACTCCAAAGTCTACAGTTCAAGAAATACACGATGATAAGTCTTACCCAAAGAAACCTTGGGACCTTCTTGTTTAACTTCAACGGATGAATCATTATCAATAACAGTGGAGGGAAGACAGAAATCTGATATCAACTCAGCGTCCTCAAGAGGAGTAGAAGGGATGAAAAAGGTTTGCAATTTGGCAGGTTTTGACACACTCCGGGGCATTGTTTCGCTCGTGAAACTCGATCGATCAGCTTTTTCGGAATTCTTCACGGATTCGAGAGTTTGAAACTGATTTTTTAGATCACTGACGAACTTCTTCCCGGAAGATACTTGTTTGTTCTCAGAACTCTTCTGAACTCTTTTTTTGGATAAATCAATCCTGGACGCGGAGAACGATTCGATTCCAGGAGAATCCTGAGAATTGGTAACTCGTGGATTGGAAAGTCCACATGAAAGGTTGAATTCCGATACAAGGGGTTCCAAGGTTTTCTCAAGGAGAATGCGAAGTTTTTCTACAAGAAGCTTCTCATCAACGATGAAGTGAGTTCTTTTGTCAGGAGTCAAGTTAAAATCAACAGTGCTTTGAGGAATTAGAAAATTGAGAAAGAAAACTGGGAATTTGACACTACAAGCCCATCTGCTGCTTAAGTTCTTGAAAACTGAGTTGACGCATCGTGAAATTCTGGACGACTCAAAGGGACGAGAGTTAACATAAGTGAATTGTCTATCTCCAGAGGTTCTGCCACACGAAGAATCGGGTTTCGAGATGAATCCTTCAACTTTCCATTCTCTGGCATTATCTAATACACCTTGCACGTCCGTCATTGATTTGACTTGAGAGTCTCCAAAGATGTGAATGATATTGTCTCGAATCTTTTTGGTTCCTAGAGTTCTGACCAAGGTTGTTTTGGATCTCGAAACAGAAAGCTTCTCACACAAAATTGCACAATCTAAAGCCATCAAGGCATAGGTTTCAACAACTCTTGTCGCTTTAGAAACTTCCTTCGACAGATTTGATGAGAGTTGTTTGCTTCTCACTGGAAGATCATAGAACAACTTCTCCACCAGGACAGTAGTTCCAGGTTCTCGAGCACATGAAATCACTTCAAGTGGCACTCCGTTGTGAGAAAACGTTGCACAGACTCCAGTCAGAGATGAACGATGTCTGGTTGTGATCTTCACTTCAGCACTGGAGCAAATCGAGTTCAATGCCTCTCCTCGAAACCCAAAAGACCTCAGACTTCTCAAATCATCCAGTCGTTCTAATTTCGAAGTAGAATGAGGCAAACACATAGAATCAAAGTCTTCAGGTATTACACCGCTCCCATTATCACTAACCTGGACGGCGATGGGGTCTTGTCTATTAGATCAGTCAATGAACAGGTTCGACCTACGTGGAGTCTTTCAGCAGCAGTGAAACGCCCACTTGTCGGGCACCTGCATCCAAAGCGTTTTCGAGCAGTTCCTTGACAATGCTGGACAAATCAGTGGCGAGCTGTCCCGCGTGCAGTTTGGTCGTTGTGTGTGTCTCTAACCGCCGCATACCACCTCCTCCTCCTCCACACTGGTTTCACAAATGATTTCACAATCCCAGGCACAAGTCAGGTGCCTCAACCAGTGCCTTCTGCTTCAGCTCTGGTCATGGAGTCGAGTGCGCGGAGCATCTTGGAAGGCAAAGCCAAGCCTCCTCAGAGTTTGGGGCTACTGGAAGACTGGGCGGTCCAGCTTGCAGTGCTTCAGAAGACGTTAACGCCTCGAATCCAGAAAGGAACTCTGCTCGTCGTCTGTGCAGACCATGGAGTCGTCCAGAACCGAGTCGCTGGCGTTGATAGCGTCTCTGCGTATCCCGCTCGAGTTTCTGCTGTCGTGTACAGAGCTCTGAAGGACGGGAAAGCTGCGGGAGCAGTCCTAGCGCATTCCATTGGACTTGAACTCGTTCTAAGGGACGTAGGGATCAATTGGAATCCAGAATCTGATCCAGAGCCTCGGGTGTTTGCTGGAACCAGAGACTTTACTGTTGAGCCTGCAATGGATCCTGAAGCATGCAAGATTGCCATGAATGCAGGACGAGAAGAAGTTGCCAAGCTGGAACACTCGCAAGTGGTCTGCATTGGTGAAGTAGGCATTGGAAATACCACGTCTGCTTCAGCATTGATTTGTGCTCTTACTAGTGCTCCTGCTGCTCAGGTTTGTGGACGTGGGACTGGATTGGACGATTTGGGAATACTTCGCAAGATAGCTGCTGTAGAGAAAGCAATCGATCTACATCGAGCAGCTTTGACTGATCCTGTCAGGACTTTGGAATGTCTTGGAGGACTTGAAATCGCTGCAATGGTGGGAGCAATCTTGGAAGCTTATGAGCGAAGGATTGCTGTGATTGTTGATGGATTCATATCCTGTGCTGCTGCGTTAACAGCGTTCAAAATCAATCCCGAATGCAAACAAGCAATGTTCTTCTCTCACAAGAGTGTAGAATCAGGTGTTGTCTTCGTGTTCAGGGAACTGAATGTCAAATCTGTGTTGGATCTTGAGTTTCGACTGGGTGAAGGAACTGGAGCTGTGCTTGCATACCCAATTTTGAAGGCTGCCGGAGATATGATGTGTGACATGATATCGCTTCAAGAAGCTCTGGAAACATACGGCTAACTTGTCTGACTCGCTAAACAACAATGTTTTGGGACAGGCAAGAAGAGCATTCACTGGAGACAGACTGACTACTTCTTACACTTGGCATAGAGTGCTTCCCAATCAACACTGGCTTTGGTTCCTCCGTCGTACTTGACGGCAAGACAAGCCTTGATCAGACTCTGAGCAATGTTCTCCTTGTCGAATGTCACATCAGCCAGCAATCTGCCATACTTCTCCATCTCAATATTGGAAAGCGTTACAACCTTGTCCATGATCTTTCCAGCGACGAAATCTCTTGCAATTGCAGCAATCTTCTTCTCTCCTTCAGTCTGGCCTTTTATTTCAGGGGTGTCGATTCCATTCAAACGAACAGAAAACCTGTACAAGTTTCCAGTGTTTCCAATCCTCCCAGCAATCGTAATCGTGTCCCCATCATAGACCTTGAGGACTTTCCCAATCGGAACCATAGCAATGAATTCGGGCGTATTGGAGAAGGTAGCAGCCAGCAACTGCTGGTCAGGTTTCTGACCTTGAGCCACTCCCCACAACAGCAGCACCACACTCACCACTCCAACCATTTTTCGGAAATGAATCGTTTCATGGAGTGTGTCACGAGAGGATGTTTTTAGTCTTCTCACCATACTTACCCTACCTCGCTACGCAGGTTTAAATCGTATTGCTTGTTCTTTGATTTTCTTGATGTACTCATCACGGTTCTCTCGATAGAGACGAATGGCAGGCTCTTGCGCTGGATCCTTATCGTTGGGCTCATCGAGGAGATCTTGGATTCCTAATAGGATCTAAGGAGAAGTCAACGCAAGAAGACACAAGCCATGCACCTGCTTCAGAGTGATGTTGGGTCTCCAGTCCTTGTTCTCGTTGAGGATGCTTAGACAGACACTTCCAGAGGGAAAGATGTTGGGATGGAACAAACAAGGTTGGAATTGACCTGGAAAGAGTTAAACTTGCCATTCACGAGATTTCGACATTTTGGAGGTTTGCTGGGGTAATCCTCGGTGAATGTGATCGTGATCGTGTAGACGCCTCCTTCCCAAGGAGTCTGAGAGTGAGGATTGAGTATCTAGAGACTTACTCCTTGTTTCCCTGGGATTCCACAGGACCACTGGAGTAGATTCATCGATCCGTCGGGATTACGCTGAGGACGAGCGAAGAAGCCCTATAACTCTCAGTCAGACTCTCCGAGTAAGGATCTACGTGAGGATGTGACTTGCGCCAGTCCTTGCGTTCTCGTTCCAGTCTCTGTCGAGCCAATGACATTGTCTCCGCACTCTGCAACAATGACTCTACGTCAAGTACGTCCTGTACGAGAACCACGAAACTCTCTAGAACCTCGCTTCTCGATCCTGTAGGGCTCTGGCTCATGCAGCGCAGCGGTTCCCCTGAGTTTTCGAGATGACAGAGATTCGTCCTTGTCAGGGCAATCGAGGTGAGGATGGCAGTACAGTGAATGATTTACAGGGCTATTTTCTGGTTCGAACCCATCGGTCTTCGTTGTAGTCCCAGACCTCCATGCATCGAGGACGAATCGTTCGTTCAGAGAGATTCAAGCCAGCAAACTCTTGATATGCTTCCATAGAACGAGCAGTGCCCAGACCCAGATCATCAAGCTCTCGATCAAACACCGGATAATCTGTAGTCATCTTCAAAATGTATCTGGCTCTATCTCGAGATTGAGCAGCAATGTCAGGCCATTTGGGATTGGATTTAAACACAGAATGATTACTGACAAGTCAGAAAGAAGAAAAGCAAGACTTACCGATGACCATAAATGTGACTGATGATGTTCTGCAAAGGAACAAAGAAATCATAGCCCCGCGTCCACAAACGAGCAGCGATGAGAAATTCTTCACCATGAAAGAAAAATGGCAGATATGGATCATAGGGCACATCAATCATCCACGTTGAATATGCGAGAAAGAATCCAGCTCCAATGAACGGAGTCTTGTTAGGTTTCCCTCCCCAACGGAGTGGATGATACCAATAAGAGGTTTGCGAGAACAGTCCATTCAGATAGTCTAGGAAAGTTGCATTGCAAATCCAAGGCACTCCCGCGCTGGAGAGCTGAGAGACCGTGGAAACTGGATAATGAGAGATGACAGGATTTCTCGAAGGCATCTTGTGGAGCATGTCAACGATCTTGATATCCCAATCCTTGATAAAGAAAGAATGCGCATCGACCTGAAGAAAGAACTCTTCGCCTCTCCAGAGCTTGGAAACAAGGAATCGTGCCCACGTCGGTCCTTTGGCTTGATGATCATGAAGATGAATCACTCTCATCTGCTTCCTTCGCTCGTAAGGCCCAATACAAGGAACATCCGATCTCTCGGAGCGACATTCTTTATCCAAGCATTCATATTCTGACTCTGGAATCAAAATCTGATCACATAATCCCACGACGATTCTATCGCATAATCTACACTTGGAGAAGATCTCGTGGAGCGTATTATCACACCAAACATCTCGATAATGAGCTAACTGTACAAAGATGTACCCAGGACGCATCTGGTATTGCTTCGCTCTCGAAACAAATTCCTTGACAGATTCGTTTCGATAAGGAAACGAATCCAAAATGTACTCTTCTTCGAATTCTCCACGAGCAAACTCTCGAGGGAGTTTGGCAGTGGGTTCCAGAGATAAAGGAGAGGGTTTGTAGAGAATAGGGACGAGCGGGACAGTTTCTGCGACAAGTTGTTCAGATGCAGAGGCAAAGGGAAGCCCGAGAATGATGAATCCAGAGAGGATCAGGAACAGTCCCAGCAGGAACCAGAGCTTCATTGCAAGTGTCCACGCAGGCTTTCTTTCTTTAGATTCTTCTTGTTCTGGGAGTTGTGTGTCGATTGGACATTTGGTTCTTTGAGTCAGAGTCGAGGTGCCCAACATGCTCGATACACCGTAGTCAACAGACAGCAACGTTTATTCAGAACTCACCAAAGCCCTCTCGAGGCATGAGTCTTCTGATTCGACAATCGTTGCTTCTGGTGATGATGAAGCGGAATTCTTTAGATTTCTCCTTCCAAGTCGGGTGAATCTAGCGGCAAGGAATACAGCGCAAGAAAGAACGACCGAGAGAAATGTCCAATAAACTCCGAGTCCTGGGATCGGAACGAATTCCGGCAGGCGGTTCACAGCAGGAATTAGAGTTCCCAAGAAGAAGACAGAGAGCATGCAGATTCCATGAGAAACGGGGTCTTTCCTCCAACGAATGAAGATGACAGCCAGGACAAAGTACATGAGCTGGGAGAGTCCTCCCATGGCAAAGGCCATCAGGGCTGGGATCGGAAGATCATGCCAGCGCTCTGAGAGGACTACGCAACCAGAGATGAACAGCGACACGAGAAACGCAGCGGTGAGCCAGCCCAGCACGCGGTGAGTGGTTCTGAGCCACAAGATGCTTGCAGGCGTCAGGAGAAGGTTGAGTACGCAGAGACCTGCAGCGATGAAGCCAGTCATGATATGGATCTGGAGAGCTAAGGTTCCTCGAGGCAATAAAGGCACTCCCCTTTCGAAGAGCCAAAAGAATATGTAGAGCGTGGCAAGCAGCCACACAGAATAGAAGGTAAAAGTCTTGACGGAAGAAGAGTCCCGCCACAACCACGCACTCATGCAATCCAAATCACGCAACTCCCTCAGGCATGTTCTTCCGTCGTGCGATTCTAGCAGCAGAAAATGAGGGACGAGCGTCCAGTAGAATGCGTGTCATGACGTTGGGGAGACCTCCACAGAAGCTTCTGTAAGATACAGAGTCCTTCACAGATGTTAATCAACTGGGCTAAGCCGCCATTGAAAACCCCATTAGAGCAGCCGTGGGAACATCATTCCATCGCTCGGCGACGAGAACGCAGCCTGATAGAAACGGCGTGCGGAAGACTGAAGATGTCCAGCCAAGGACGCAAAGGGCGGTCATGATCCACTGCGCAGCCTAGTCAACGTCTGGGCTATCCGAATTAATCATGCTTTGAGTTCGCCAGATCGGATTCGGATGGTGTAAGGAGAGCGAGTCGTGCAACAGCGCAGAAGCTGAAGCGATTTCCAAGTTTCTCAAAGCATTCCTTCAATAACAGTTCAATTTTGCTGATTTGGATTCCCAATTGTCACCAGAAGAACAGATTATGACGTTCTTCACGGTTTTCTGTGTTGAAAACGGCCTCTTGGCAGAAATCTGCGAGTAGGGAGTATGAGTTGACACAACAGCAGATAAACTGAGTGATGAAAAACTTACTCCGCCGCAGAGTTTCTAATGATTTCCTCCAGAGAAAGGGAATGGGAGCCAGCAACGAACTCCAAAGAGAAGTGAAATGACCCATGAGGGAATTGAGGGAATACATCAATCTCACAAAGCCTGAGAATCAATCAATCTTGAGACACAAAAACGCAAACCAAATGTGGAATCGATTTTCAACCAAGGATGACGTCCTGAAGGATTGGTAGACACCACCAGATGGGTGAAAAAAGAGACAGAATGCCCTATTCCCGGATCGTTTTCCTTGTTGAAAAATTTCGTTTTGACGCTGCCAATTCATCTGCTGAGTATCAAGAGTGTGCGCGTATGCGTTTTGATGTGTTGCACAACGGACTGAAACTACGAAGAGACACAAGGCCGTCTGCTTTTTTCAGTACAGGAAATGACAGGAACCGCATGATCTTCAAGGCTTTCTTATGAGCAAAAGTTTTATTGTAAGTAATGCATAATGAGTGGCTGATTCAATGACCAGTATCTGAGACTTGAGATTGTCTAATAATGCGGTAATGCTGCTTCATCAGGAGTATCTCGCAGCGTTCAGTGCATTGTAGAATATGTGTTTCAAGACAGCAAAGAGCCATCTACAGTCTCTGGTGCTTGAAAGATAGACTGTGCCGCCTTTGTATACAGTCCAGTTAAGTTGTTGGCGTTGTTTTTGTCAACACTTGCGGACTTGCGAGGAT
>Ga0315902_10007688_pt1 | contig 14681 bp, 13 predicted proteins | sample LakEriMetagenome_9_FD_203523 | JGI IMG/M metagenome (GOLD analysis project Ga0315902, IMG submission 203523) | Freshwater fungal communities from buoy surface, Lake Erie, Ohio, United States - Buoy 12 MA117 | ecosystem: Environmental > Aquatic > Freshwater > Lake > Lake biofilm | place: USA... | reverse complement strand
TTGGGTTTTCCCAACGATACAACCGCTTGGGACAGTAGGAATTGCCCTTGGCAACAATTCTCCTAGCGCAAATCGCGTCATTTTAGGGCTGCAAGACATAAGCGCCACGCAATATAAAACTTACGTTCAGACTCAAGCGAATTCATCAACTTCCACGGCTACCGCCACGGGAATTAATGAGTGGAGGCACATTGCTGGCGTTTTCGGAACAAGCACCGCTGAACCATTTTTAAATGGGACAGGAGGAACGACACATTCGACCTCGGTATTCCCAGTTGTTTCGGAGACTTTGGTTGGCGTTCGCCGCAATAATACTTTAGCTTTTTACTTCCAAGGCAGAATAGCCGAAGTCGGCATCTGGAACGCCGCCCTCACCGCCGCCGAAATCGCCTCCCTCGCCAAAGGCATGACCTGCGACAAGGTGCGCCCGCAGTCGCTCGTATTCTATGCCCCACTCGTCCGCGAACTCATTGACCAAAAAGGCGGATTGACCATCACAAACAACAACTCGGCAACCGTCGCCAACCATACAAGAGTCTATGCCTAATTATTACAATCGAACAAATCCTTCTGATCTTCGTGATTTAGCACAATCTTTGATCGACACTTGGGAGGAATCAAATAATCCTAAACTACAAGAATGGATTATAGCTCCACCTAAACCATCACCAGATGCAATTTGGGATAATGGACAATGGGTAATTCCACCTTTGCCTACCTATACAGCAGAGCAATGGTTAACTAAAGAAGGCTACGGAGCTACACAGTTAGTCACATTATTGGATTTATACGCAACACTTACTGAAGCGGGTAAAACATCACCAAAACTAAATACAGTAAAAGCGTGGACAAATGCAATTCTTGGAGAGTATGTGCAAAACAGTCAACCCAAAGAAGACTGGGGAACAGCCCCATTCACATTTAATGAAACAGTTGTTGAAGCATATCAAGAACTAGGAATTAAAATACTTGACTAAACCTAAACTATCGTTAACGATAAATATATTATGAGTTGCGGAAATTCCAGAAGTTCTAAATGTAATCCATGCGGCCCAAGTGAGGCAGCAATGAATGCGATTGCAGATCGTGCAGCTTACTACGCTCGTATCGCAGTTGAGGCGTCTGGAGGCTCAACGGGCGGCAAAGCTCCAGTAGGTGGAAATACCTTCGGAGTATTCTACGAGAATGATTCAGTAATGGTAACTGACTACACGATCACAACTGGACGCAACGCAATGTCAGCAGGCCCAATCACAGTAAACCCCGGAGTCACTTTAACAGTGCCATCAGGAAGCACATATACAATCGTATGAGTCTAATCAAAGCAAACGCAGTCCAAGTTGGACAATCACCGACAGCAACTCAGAACTTTACTCTGGCAGTGCCATCGTCACCAGACGGCACGATTAAGCTGGCACGGGGCAATGCAGGCGCAACTACGCAGGATGTGATTAGTGTAGATGCAAGCGGGAATATCAATGGTCTTGTTAAGACTACTGGTAGCACAACCGCTCGCTCGTTGGCAAATAGGTTTGCTGATGTGGTGAATGTGAAAGACTTTGGAGCAGTTGGTGATGGAGTTACGAATGATACTGCTGCAATTCAAGCTGCGATCAATAGTGGAGCAAAATCTATTTTTATTCCAAAAGGAAAATACATTTGTAATAGCAAAATAACATATACATTTTCGCCTTCCGCAACAGGCCCATCCAACAATAAAAATTCAATTGATAATATTAAGATTTTTGGAGATGGGAAAAACTCATCTATTCTACATTTTCCAAACACTGATGGACTAGAATTTGTTGCGTGTTCATTTCAGCATACTGTCCACCTTGAACAATTTACTGTAACAACAGGTATAACAAATGGTGGAATTGGAATTCATTTAAGAAATACATTTGCGTTCTTTGGAAGTTTCACTGCTCAACACATTATTAGAAGTGTATCGGTTCGTGGTGGAGATGGGTATGGCGCAGTGTTTTATTGGACTACTGGAATCAAAGTCTTTAATATGACTGCCGTCAGCTTTGACGATGTTGAGTTGTATGGGCCTGTTCTTTCTACGACTGCAAATACTTATGGAACTGGTGTATATATAGAAAGCACACGGACACCCGGAACAGGAACATCAACGGAACCGGGATGCGGAACAAGTTACAATTTTGTTAATTGCAATATCGTATTCCAAGGACAAGGAATTGTTCTTGGAAACTTGTGCCAAGCACTCAAGGTTGGAACAGGAACAGCAATCTTAAACGGATACGATGGAATTGTAGTCCCAGCAGGTCTTGAAGAAGTCAGGCAAATCTGTGTTACTGGTGCTGAAATTTCAGTCAATGGGACAGCAATTTTGGTAAAAACAGGAACATCTGGATGTGATATTACAGGAAACTATATTGCAGTTGCTTCTGGTAAAAATGGAATCCAACTTGAAACTGACACAGGCGCACCCAATGGTGGCGGAACAACTATTGTCGGAAATACATTTAATGGGATATCTGGAGGAGCCGGTGATGGAGTGTATATCAATACATCATTCAATCCAATAACTATTTCTGGTAATGTATTTAATGGATTATCGACTGGAATTGAATTGGTATTAAGTGCAGGAAATGTTAAAATTTCTGGAAACAAGTATACCAATTGCACAAATACAATTGTAAATGGAAGCACAAGTTTAACAAATGATATTGGATTGGATGAAGCGTATCCTTGGATAGCTTATACACCAACATTAACTTCAGGAACAGGAACATTAACTACAGCTACAGCATCAGGAAGATATAGAAGGAATGGCAATACATTATTTATTAGAATCGGAATTACAATAACAACAAATGGAACTGCCGCACAAAATCTTCAAGTAACTCTCCCAAATTCTTGGACATCAGCAACATCAACTGCGCTGGCTTCCCGTGAAAGCGGAGTTACAGGTTTTTCTGGATCAGCAATAACATCAGGTAATGTTATTTTTATTACAAAGTATGATGGAACGTACCTTGGAGGAAACAGCTACAGCATCAGTGTTGCTGGAGTAATCGAATTATAATAAACTATGAGCGCAAACATTAAAGCATCAGTAGACGGAACACAGGCAATCATCGGCGTAGGAGGCGTTGACCAGATGACGGTCAGCAACGCTGGCGTAGTGACGGCAAACAGCTTTGTAGGGTCAGCATCGAGTGCTACGGCTCTTGCAACAGGATCGACTACGGCAAGGACATTGGCAAATCGCTTTGCTGATGTGGTGAATGTAAAAGACTTTGGAGCAGTTGGTGACGGGGTTGCTGATGATACCGCTGCGATTCAAGCTGCGATTAATTCACTCTCTGGAACAATTTATTTTCCTGATGGCGTTTATGTCACTTCATCTACTATAAATCTTAATAATTTAGCACAACAAATAATTGGGTCTTCAAGAACTAAAGCGACAATTACTGCAAGTCACATGAATGGGCCTGTTTTAACAATAACTGCCCCTCGTTGCAGCGTTAATAATATAGGAATAGACAGTCTAAGTGGAAGTATTAGACGAGCGGCATCACCAGTTGGAAAAACAACACCAGATGCTACAGTTGCTGGCGTTTCAAATAATCATGGCATAATGGTTCTTAACACTGGCGTTTCACAGCTTACTCATATTCAAATAAAAAATGTTGATGTGTCTGCTCAACCGGGGTGTGGAATTTATAGAGGAGGAGTAGGAAGCGAAACAATTATTGAATCTGTTAGCATAACAAGCTGTGGAGGTCACGGCATTCTTATTGACGATGGCTCATATGGAGCGGGGACTATAGGAAGGGCTGGAATAGGAGAAATTAGTTTTTGTATTATTCAAGATTGTTGGGGACATGGAATATTTTTTGGTGGTTCTTTTACAGTTTTTAGGTATACAATAAAAAATTGTGATGTATTTAATGTAGCAAGAGGTGATAATGGAGTTAATCAACCTGCTTTATTAAATGGATATGCGAGTGCTATGGCAATTCGAGGACAAAATTGTCGTATTATTGATTGTGCTGCAGCAGTTAGTAATAATTTACTTCCAAAAGTATCACTCTATTTTACTGTATCAAGTTTAATTTTTGTTCAAAATTTTAGGTGTATTCTAACACAAGATTATGGAATGTATATTACAGGAAGTAATGAAAATATAAAAATAGAAGGAGTTTTGTTTGATCCTCAACCTACTATTAAGGGTTTTCGTATTCAATCTGGAGCAGTAAATTGTGAGTTATCGTTTATAGATAATGCAACTTTCCCTCTTTTTTCAGATATTATTGATTGTGATATAGATGGAATTCCTGTAAATTTTAATGGGAACAATACTATAACTGTAAATGGAACAAGCGATTTATTTCATTTAAATGGAATAAAAAATTTAACAATTGCTTCTGGAATTTTAAATGTAGATAGCGGGTTAGTATTAGTAGGTGGAGAAGGTGGAGTTGCAGATACTGTTAGTAGATTCAGGTTTACAACCACCACAGAAGTTCCAAACGGAACAAAATTTACAATATTGAATCCTAACCCATATAGTATCACAATCGCAGATTCTGTTCAAAATATCAGAACTAAAACAGGATCAGATATTATTCTTGCACAATATCAAGCCGCTTCATTTACAACAAATAATATTTCGGCCACTGCCATTTATTTTGAATCATAAACTATACAATTTAACATGACAACCGAACAAGCTAAAGAAATCCTTGCTAAAAACAAAGTTACCAAGGAAGAATACGAGGCCGCACAAAAAGAAGGAAGGATCACTCGTTATTGAAAAACTATCTTAACATTTCTCATATTCTAATCTGCCTTGCACTACAAGGAGTCGGATATGCTCTGACAAAAGACCCTTTTATCGGTGCTATTGCAGGGGTTTTCTTCTTTGCTGGCAGGGAGATCACTCAAACTGAGTATCGGAACATCGAAGCATCTGTAAGTAAATTACGGAAAGATATGAGTGTGTTTGGTGGGTTCAATCCTAAATACTGGACGCTGAAATCATTGATTGCAGACTTGACAATCCCTTCGTTACTAGTAATAACAATAGCAATAATTCTACAAATACTATGAGCCTCTGCACACCTTGTACTCCCTGCCCACCTTGCGATTCCGAATATCCATTGCTTTGTGAGCCACTAGAAACAACTGCTAATGGTAAACGATTGGTAGTAGAAGACTCTGCTGCTTGCCAGAAGACGATTCAGACTCCAGTTGCCCAACAAGTCTTGAAGACTGATGGTGCTAGTAATCTGACTTGGACTAACGGAGCTAACAATACTGTCCTAGCTAAATCATCTACTGGGATTGTTGAGTTTGATCAAGTGCAAACGGCCTACATTGCAGATAGCGCAGTTACTACGGCAAAGATAAATGATTTGGCGGTTGTTGATGCAAAGATAGCAAACGCTACAATTTCATACGGAAAACTTAATCTTGCTGATGGATCAATACCCGGAACAAAGATTGCTGATAAGGCAATAACGAATGCCAAGCTGAGAGATTCAGCGGCATTGTCCGTTATCGGAAGAAGCGCAAATTCAACTGGAGTACCAGCCGATATTGTTGCTGGAACAAGTGGACATTTCCTTCGCAGGAGTGGAACAGAACTTGGATTCGGTGCTATTGTGGCAGATGATCTTCCTGCTGGAACTGTACTGAATGCAAAGTTCTACGAGTCATCTACGGAATTTTCTATAACGCAAATCATCCCGATTGATAATACAATTCCACAAAATGGAGAAGGTCAGCAGATTATTTCTGGAACTATTACTCCAACTAAAACTACATCTAAAATCATTGGATTTGTATCATTGAATGGACAAACTGATACAAATGGAACTCCAACTGTGGTTGCTGCATTTAGAGATTTCGTAGCAAATGCAATATCATCAACATGGATCGCTAATATTTATTACTCCTCTTTAGTTTCATTTAATTTTATTGATACACCAGCAACAACATCTTCTGTTACATACACAATTAGATGTGGGCCGGGTAGTGCTGATACATTATTTGTGAATAAAAGTAATCAATATGGATCAGTTCTTGGCGGTTCAAATAAAATCACGCTAACGCTACTTGAAATTAATCCTAGCTAATGCCAGCAGATGGATCAGTTTTTGATGGGTTTACAAGTATCGTAGCGCAAGACGCAGATACTCATCCATCGTATTTGCCTCCATCAATGGTGGCAGAGTCTGTTAATAGGACATTCCGAGGCGGGATTAACAGAACAAGACCGAGCATCCGTAACATCCCAATCGTAGCAGGGGAAGGCCAAGATGAGATTATCGTTAACGATATTCAGAATGGCAGCTTCCAAGGTTCATTCCCATATCGGGCAACTAACTTAAATACCAACGATGGGATTCTTCTATCGGTATCTGGGGTGATCTACTTTCTAAAGGTAGTAAACAACATAGCCTACGCTTATAAGATCATCGAAGGGAATGACCCCGGCATGATGCACACATTCTTCGTGCAAGCTGAAGATCGGGTGTACATCCAGAACGGATACCAGAATGCTATTGCGTGGGACGGAGACTTGAGTGTACCAGCGTATAGACTGAACCCATATCTGAAGAAGATGCCGATTGGTACTATCATGGAGTATGCCTTCGGGCGAGTATTCGTAACTGATAGGCTTAACCAAATCTACGCTTCAGATATTATCTACGGAAACGGATTCACCGACACCAAGAATACTGAGAACTTCACAGAGATCGGATACTGGGCAGAGGGCGGGGCTTTCTCCACTCCATCCATGATGGGGAATATCACAGGCATGAAAGTAATGCCACAGATTGGAACTAACCTCCGCGCCCAAGGTGCATTGGTCATCCTAACTGCTAACGGAGCATTCGCAATGGATGTGAGTATCCCAAGAGCGCAGTGGGCAACAACCAATATGCAGACGATCAGTTTGCTTGGACGGGGATGCACATCACCATATACAGCTTTAGCTAACTCTGAGCTTTGGTTCAGATCACACGATGGTTGGGCGTTCTATTCCAATAGCCAATCTGAATTTGCCAGATACTTCTCGCTTCGTAAACTATCTAGGGAAGTGAACAAGTGGGTATCAAATGATACTCCTTGGTTGAAGCAGTTCGCTTCTACGATGTTCTTCGATAACTATCTGATCAGTACGGTAGCACCAGAAACCTATCGGGCGGCAGGGGTAGAAGGACTGAATAGGTATCATAGGGGAATGGTAGTGCTTGACCTAGACCAATCATCTTCACCATCACCTGACGCACAGCTTTCTTTTCGCTGGAATGGCATCTGGACGGGCTTTAGACCAACTCAACTGCTATCTGCATTGATCGCTGGTCAGAAGCGTGGATTTGGATTCTCATTCGATAACGACAACAAGAATAGATTGTATGAGTTCACTAACTCTACTGGAAGTGATTTCGGTGCTAATGGAACTAAAGCAATTGAATCGTTCTTCACATCGGGAAGGTATGACTTCGCGCAAAGCGGGGCATCGAATAAGTTCTTGAGGAAGCGAATCACTGGTGGAGAAATGTGGCTATCTGAAATCAAAGGAGAGGTAACAAGCAAAGCTGAGTTCAGACCAGACTCCTATCCATGTTGGAGCGAGCTTAAAGTTCCAACGACCTATGGGTGTAACCCATGTTCACCCGTTCTAAAAACGCCATGCAATCCACGCAGGGGTGGAGACTCCTACAAGAGATACAAGTTTAACTCACCCGATCCATCTGAATGTAATTACATTTCTGACATTCCAGTAATCGAAGGAAGTGAATTCCAATTAAAGATTAACTTGACAGGGACAGCAACAGTGGACAGAGTAAGAATAATGGCAAACATTAAGAATTTGGAAGACTCTCCGATTGGTGACTGCCCAGAAAACGATCAAGAGTGTCCAGACATTAACTGCTGCCCAGAACGATATTACGACTACTCAATCAATGGATAATCAAGATTCCAGTCCAGCCTTAACATTTCCAAATGTTCCAATTGATTTCTGCCCTACAGGAAACTGGTCAGAAATCTTGCAAGAATTTATTGACGTTGTTCTAGTCAACGGAACAATCAACGTACCCGGCTTAGGTGACGTAACGCCAGAACAGATCGCTCAGATTGAAGAAGATTTAGCTGACCAACAGAATCAGATTGATGCGTTAGAAGCAGAAGGAACAGCACTTGATCTACGCATTGATGCGTTGGAGGCTAACCCAGTAGTTAAAGTAAGATACGGAACTATCTCAAGTATCCCCACTGGTGACTCAATTCAAACGGTCTCGTTCACAGGACTACCAACAGCGACCTACGGAGTATCTATTACTCCTATCTGTGGTGCTACTATTTCAGCACAACCAACTCCACTATTCTCCCTGAGTACAGGGAGTAAAACAACAACAGGATTTTCAATCCGCATTGAGAATAACATTGCGGAAATAACAAGTGTAGACTGGATGGCGGTTCACACTTCGTAAGTAATAAGCCATAAGAAAACCAAATATATGACACCACTAAAAGGAACTGATCCTAAGCTCGTCTCTGGCGGCGCACCAACTCGCGGTAAGATTGGCGAAGGTATGGGCAATATGCCAAACCTTGGAGCCAAAAAGCCTAGCGTCTACACGACTGCTGGCACTCCACGTCAAGGCTACCAGAAGTAATTATCGTTAACGATAATGGGTGATACCCTCAAAGAGATGGCAGAACTCGTTAAGGGTTTTGTCGGAGATAGTGGCGTATGTTCTGATGAGAGAGCTTTCAAAGCAATCAATCAGGCTAGACGCTTGCTATGGAATAAACGGGCATGGACTTCTCAAGAAGAGTACGTCCAAATTTGTTGCGTTAACGACTGCTTCACTCTACCTAACCGCTATGAGCAAATCAAGCTGGCGTGGGTAGGGAATGAATCAGTATCGTTAGCTGACGAATGGTTCAATGCTACCAATGCTTTTGCGTTGAACGCCGACCAATCCTGCCATCGTTTGATTACAGAGATAGGGGGAAAGCACGTTCTCTTCAGAGACTACACTACTCACCCTTATCGTCTGGGAGTGATGTTAGAAAGCGCAGAAGACATCGGCGTGACTCTAACATTTGAGGTACAAGACCAGTATGATACCTATCATACAATCAAAGTAACTGGGGTTAATCCCCCAACACTAGCTCAATCTGATCTATTGATCAAAGGAGTAAGGTCAGTATCTAAACCGGCAACCAAAGGAAGAGTAAGAATATATGCGTACGATACCGCGCTGGAAGCAAAAACATTAATCTCAGTCTACCAACCTAATGATGTTAACCCATCATTCCGTAGGTTCAAAGCACCAAGAACGTGCGAGTGTATTACTCTGTATGCTTCTAAGAGATACTTTGATCTGGTAGACGAACAAGAGCTAGTTGAGTTCATCCCAGACGCAATGATCTACGCTATCCTTGCTCTGAACTCCAGAGACAATAGGAAAGCGCAAGAGTTCTTGATGAACCTAGACCTTGCTATTAAAGAGCAAGAGAAGGAAATGGAGAACGAAGAGATACCAACTGCCGCTCCGATTCGATTTGCTAACTATAGCAGAGCAGAAAACCTAATCGGTTCTGACCTACTATCACCATCAGCTAACGATTACTTTCTATATCGGTAATGACTGCATATGAGATCGCAAACAAATGGCAATTACAATATGGAGATGAATCTTTACAAGAAAGAATCGACTGGCATAAAGAATTTGGGCTTGTATTTATTACAAAGAAACTATTTATTCTAGCAACAGAAGTTTACTATAATACTGAAGAAGAAGATTTGGATATGTTTACACTATACCCTAACGCATGGTTTATCGAGCTTGCCGCAAGTTCAGATAAGATGACTCCGATTAAAGAGGTCATGCGTGTGCTTCCAACTAAACGTGAATGGGTTCTCTGGTGCAGGGATGGAATTAATAAATTACATTCCTATAACTGGGATAAACTAGCAAGAAAGGTAGGGTTATAATTATGGGAGGAATGTTTAGTAAACCCAAGAAGCAAGACACAGCACAATTTGTAGAGCGTCCCGGAGTTGCATTACTTCAAGATTTACCTCAATATACAGAGGCAGCAAACAAAGCTACCGCAGCTAGGTTAGCAGAGATTGAGAGAGTCATGCCGGGGGCTACCGCCCAACGCCAGCAAGCCAGTGACATTACAGCAGCATGGATGCGCGGAGAACTCCCTAAAGATGTACAAGAACAAACCATGCGAAGCATTGCAGAGTATGGTGGAGCAGGATTTAATCCAGCAACGGCGGGTAGGGCTGGTGGATTCCAGATGGCGCAAGGTATGGTTCCAAGACAATTCGGTTTACAATCTCAACAACTCCAAGAGAAAGGTATGAGTACCGCCGCAGGATGGCAACAACTAGCTGACGCATTTGCCTATGATCCATTTGAGGCTGCTCAATTTGCTGGGCCATCACAAAGATTTGGTGAATCTAAATCAGCGGCAGCAGCTAAAGATGAAGCTACATACCAACAAGCAGTAGCTACCCAACAAAAGAATATCATGGGTGCTGTAACGGGATTAGCATCAATCGCAGCAGCACCACTTGTTGCGCCAGCATTATTTGGTGGACTTGCATCAGGTGCGGCTGGGTTAGGTCTTGGAACTACAGCGCAAGCTGGATTCGGTTCAATCGGAACGGGTCTAGCTGGTGGACTGCAATCATTTGGAAGATCGCTTGGTGGTCAAGCGGCAGCACAACAAGCATTATCAAGGTCAGCTTATTTTGGAGGAGGATATTAAGATATGGAAGTATCAGATCAATTAGCTAATCTAGGTGCAATGATTGCGGGTGGGATTGAAAAGAATGTCCAACAAACTCAATTCAATAATGCACTGCCCGGAATACAGCAAGCCTTCCAATCTGCTATGGCAGACTTTGATGCTGGCAGAAGCGGAGCAGGGTTTAGCAAGATCATGGCAGTAGCTATGGAGAACCCTAACAATCCATACATCCAGAACATTAGCCAGATGGCATTCAAGGCTGGTCAGTTTGCTTCTGATGATTACTTTAAGAGTCAGCAGATTAATGTAATGAAGTCTAGGTATGGTGGTAGCGGTGAAGCTCAAGTCACCGCAGATGATATTATATCTGGATTAAATGCAGGAGATGGAATAACGCCAGACACAACAGAAGAAGGAATGGTTGACCAAGGTGTAGCCGAATCAATGTCGGCTGGAGCTAGAGGGCTTCCAATTCGTCAATCAATATTGGCAAACCAGCAAAGAATACAGCAGCAAAGAATACAGCAGCCAACATTGACTCCATACCAAGGAACTGCACAGCAACAGTCAATGCAAGCTCAAGAAGATCAATTAGCTGCACAAGGTGATCTTAAAACACCAGTTGAAGTTCCTCTACCGGGAGAAGAAGTAGCAACATCCCTCGCATTTAAACAAGAGAAACCACAAGAGCAACCAAGCCCACTTGAGATGCGTTTCCAAAAGAAATTTGAAGACTGGTCATCCATGCCATTAGATCAACAAAAGGTACAAGATGAAGCTACATCTATATCATTTGGTAATGAAAAAGATTTAACTACTCATGTAAGCAAACTTCCTAAAGGACAAAAATTTGTCCCTGCTGATCCATCTTTACAATCTGTTCTTCCCGGAGTAACTGGATTTATTCTTCCAGAAAAGTTCTCTCAATGGACTAAAAAGGGAGTGACTATTGGTAAATCAATTAGTCAAACAATTGGCAAAGAAGAAAAGTTGGGAGATGAATCTAAGAAATCTGCTGAATGGTTCGATGCTTTTAGAGATGCAGCCGTGAGTGTAGACTCCAACCCAAGGTTGCGTAATCTACTTAAAGAAGCTGGTGGTGTAGCTGCTATTGAATATCAACCAGTAGACAGAGCAGCGTCAGATCAAGAAATTGATGAAGGACTAGCTGACTCAAGAGGAAGAGTTAAAACATATCAAGCCGCTATTCGTGGAAGCAATATACCTCCAATTGAAATCACAAAGGATGAGATTCAAGACCTTGAAACATTAAAAACAAAAACTGCTGCTATGCAAACAATGGGTGCGAAAGCAGTTATTAACAGATCATCTATAAAGAAACAAGAATCTAAGCTAGAAGCACCAGCACAACCAACTCCAAATAAAATAAAAGTTGAAGTCTTCACTGATGCAAAGGGAAGATATTACTTGAATAAACAAGGCCAAAAGGTTTATAAATAATCATGGCTAAAGAATTCATCGAAATCTCCGAAGAAGAATATCTTGGGGGAGGAAAGGATTTTATTGAGGTAAGTGAAGAGGAATTTAATACTCCACTTCCCAAGATAGAAAGTGCTACGAACACGATGGAGGTTACAGCCCGTGAACTTGAAACAGGGGTAGCTAGGGCTGGGCTAGGGTTTGCTCAAGGTATAGCTGGTGGAGTAAGAGGGTTTACAGATTTATTTGGCGCTGACAATGCTGTATCTAAAAAGATTGCTGGATATGAGAAGGATATGGATCAGCTTATTACTGCTGAAGCCAAAAAAGATACAGAGGAAGTAACACGTTTATTTAAAGAAGTAGAAGGGAAGGGGATTCTTCCACAAGTTGTTGCTGGTTTTGAGGCGTTTAAAACCATGCCAACTGAGACTATATCAGGCGCGGCTGGGTATATGATTCCCAATATAGCTTTAGGATTAGTTGGAAAGGCTGCTCAACTTGGCAGGGCTGGCATGATTGGACTGCAAGCTGGGGCTGGTGCTGCTCAAGGTGCAGGAATAATGAAGGGTCAAATCTATTCTGCCGTTAAGGATGAGCTAAGGCAACAAGGCGTAGCAGAAGATAAGGTCGATGAGATCGCATCAAAGGCTCAAGCCTATGGTGGTAAGAACCTAGATCAAATCTTACTTGGTGCTGGGCTTAATGCTTTGGCTGCATCTACTGGTGCAGAAGCAATCTTGACTCGCGTATTGAGCGGGACTGGCAAGGCATCTAGCGGAGTAATTAAAGGGGTATTGAAGGGTGGACTAGCAGAAGCTCCAGTAGAATTTATACAAGGTGGACAAGAACAAGTTGCCCAGAACCTCGCATTGCAACGCGAAGGTGTAGATGTCCCAACAATGCAGGGTGTAATTCCGGCAGCAACAATGGAAGCTACTGCTGGATTACTAATTGGCGGTGCTGCTGGAGGAATTGAGTCTCTTAGTCCAGAGCAGAAAGCAGAGATAGAGATTACCAAAGAAGCCAATCGTAAGGCGCGTGACCTAGAAGCACCCGATACAGCAACGCAAGCTATAGCAGCAGCGATTACTAACCTTGAGCGAGGCATTGATAATAAAAGAAAAGACCTAGATGTTTTAGAATCAACCTCACCAGAGGCAGCTAAACTACGCTTAGACATTGCCGCTGACCAAAAGATTTTAGCTCAATCCAAAGAGCAAGCTAACAAATTAGGATTATCGGAAACGATAACCGAAGCAGAGAAGCAACAGATTGAGTTAGCTAAACAGATAGCTGCACCCGAAGTTGTCGCAGTCGCAGAAACTGCAACACCCGTACCAGTAGAACAAGTAGTCACGCCACCAGTAGTAGAAGGGTTACAAGCAGTATCAGAGAACACAGCAACACCAGAACAACTTACTCAGCTATCTGAATCTGGTCTGGTAGATATAGTCAAAGGTGAACCCGTCATCAATGAAGAAGGACAAGCGGTATTGACAGAGGCTCAAGCTCCGCTACCTATACTAACGCCAGAAGAAAGACGAGCAGAGATTGAAGCTGCCCCCGTAGCCGAGACTCCTGCTGTAACAGAAACCACGCCTACGGCTGAAAGTCTTGTTCCTCCAGCGGCACTTGAGAACATAAAGAAAAACCCTGATCTTTATGAAGCAGTTAGAAAAGATGCCCTCAGCGGATCGAGGGTAGTTCCATATATTTCAAATAGCGTATCATCTAGGAATCTACCTAAAGCATTTTCGCAATCGCTAATTGCTAAAGTAAAAAAACAAGTAGGAGACAACCCTTCCATATCCGCAATTGAAGATGCAATCGAAACTCAAGTTGAAAAAACTGTATACAGCAAAGAAAAGAAGAAGGCTGACGAGGTAAAACTTGAAACCGCGCTACAAAGGACAGGTGAAACATATGAGCTTGATACCGCAATTCAAGACTACAGAAATAAACAAATAGAACTTGAGCGAGCGCAAAAATCCATGCTCATAACTCCAGCTTTAAGGCAGGCGGAAAGAGTTGGAGCCAAGAACAATTTGGAAAAATCAAAGCAAAAGCTCATAGAAATTGCAAATAAACCCACCCCCGCAGTATCGGAAACGATAACACCCGCCGCAGAACCCGCAGCTAAACCAAAACTTGGCGAGAAAGGTGGCGTTCTAATCCCATCAAGAGAAGACTTCATCCAAGCAGGACAGAACATCTACGAGGCTGGCATGGAGTTTGGTGCTTGGGCTAAACAGATGATCCAGAGATTCGGTGATGCCGTGAGAGAGTTCCTTGGGGAAGTGTGGCAAGCGGTGAGTGGTGCGCCAGCGAAGTTAAATGAACTGATGGGTTACTTGCCGGGTAAAGGTGAGGCTGGTGCTGTTAATATTGGAAAACCAACTGAAATAACAGAACCCGCTCCTGCCCCAATAGAACCAGAAGCAGAGACAATCACCGAAGCAATGGGTCAAGGTCTGGAT
>Ga0315902_10007687_pt1 | contig 14682 bp, 17 predicted proteins | sample LakEriMetagenome_9_FD_203523 | JGI IMG/M metagenome (GOLD analysis project Ga0315902, IMG submission 203523) | Freshwater fungal communities from buoy surface, Lake Erie, Ohio, United States - Buoy 12 MA117 | ecosystem: Environmental > Aquatic > Freshwater > Lake > Lake biofilm | place: USA... | reverse complement strand
GTTTTAGTATAGTACAAAAATTATACAACTGTAATTTTCAGGAAGCTCTTAAAATTATTTCTAATGATTTTAAATTAAAAGATATTAGTACTAATGCTACTAGAATGTTATTTAATTCTAGTGATAGTATTAAGTTATCTGTTAAGAAGAATATCATTACAATAGAAAGTCAAGATTATACACTTGTAGATAAAGAATATTGGGGTCAATATTACATTGATATTGATACTTTAAAACTATTTAATGTGTATAGTTGTAAATATGTATGGTTAAATGGTAGTTTATGTCGCATATACAATAGAAATAATCCTGTATATGCATATGAATTCAATCAATCATACAAAATCTATTGTCCTTTAACTAAAAACAAGAAAACTAAATGGCTGTTTTCTGGTAGTCAAAATGATATAGAGGGATATAACTATTTTAAAACCAAGTGTTTTTTAGATCCTAGTAAGAAGTTTACTTCTGAAAACATCCTAATCATAACCAAGAGTTTAAAAGATGTTATGTGTCTATATAAATTGGGTTACCAAAGTATAAGTTTACAGGGTGAAATGAATTCATTATCTAACAAGATTTATGAAGAGCTAAAACAAAATGGTATTGAACATATATATTCTTTATATGATAATGATAAAAGTGGTAAGCAGGGTACTGCTCACCTTACAAATACATATAAAGATATAATACCTAAGTTTATTCCTGATGAATATGGTGTAAAAGATATTAGCGACTTTATTAGAGTATATGGGTTAAATGATGCTCAAATGTTGATAGATAGCTTACTATAACACATTTAATATAGATTATTGTGGGATACAGAATAGAAGAGAAAGATATAATCTATCAGGTAAGTATTGAGGACTACATAGAATATGTAACTCTTAGTAACAAAAGAAGACCTGTTTATTATAAGAAGACAGATAAGATACCTAAGAAGTATCAAAATAATAAGCATAGTTTTAATAAAGCAGGTGAACTTATAAATATTGAAACAAATGAAAAAATATTAAAAAATATCCGTAGTGTAGGTAAACCAAGATATAAAAAAATATCTGGACAAAACATATGGGTAGGTCTTAATCATAATCTTAGAAATAAAATTGCTTATGAAATTAAAAAGTTCTTTTATAAACATCTAAAAGATTTAAAAGTAATACCTAGACAATTATTTCCAATAGGTGTTGATATAAAATTTATTAAACCAATAGGGAGTAACAATTGGGATTTAGATAATCTAGCTTTAATATATCGTAAGGTATTATTAGATTGTTTAAAAACTATAATAGGTGCTGACGATTCTATTGAGTTTATTAGAGAAATACCTACTAGATATAGTCCTAGTCCAGATGAAAGTCAAAAACTCATTATAACAATTTATACTATAAATGATAAATAACTATGCTGAAAAAGCAATTAAAAGTGTTGAAGTCACTTTAAATTCATTAACAATAGCTCAAGATTTAGCTGATATCTTTATAAAAGATAAGTATAAGTCTTCTAAAGAAATATTTGATTATGATGAAACAAATGATTGTTACATATATAAAGAAGATATTCAACTTGAATATGAATCTATTGTTGATAATTTAAATGACTATTTAATTAATCAATATAGTAATATTAGTGTATATGATAAATACAAAAGACAAGAATAGAATTTTTTATTCTGAGAAACTTTTAAATGCTGTTGAACTTAAATTTGGAATACATTCAAATGAATATGAAGCAGCAATTAATGGCGATTATGCTTTAGGTAGTATGATTGAAGAATACTGTTATCCTGATCAAATTCCTGCTGATCAGTTTATAATTGCTTATGAACAAGGTGATAACGAATTATGGCGTTATTATCAAATGTTTATACAAAATCAAGATTATAGAAAAATCTATAATATGTGGTTAGAAGCAATGCATACTGAAGATGTAGAAAACTACACAGAAGTTATTGAATATGCAGAATAACACAAAAATTAATGTTAATAGTCAGCTAAGGAGTTCCTTAGTTGACTATATTAACAATATAAAAATTATACAAAAAGGTGACTATAAAGTGGCTGTTATAGATGCTGATAGTATAATTTTTGCAACAGCTGTTGATAAAAAACAGTCTGATGAACAAATAGAACAATATGGTAATCAAGCTGAAAGAACTTTAGATGATATAATAAATGAATTTAATATTCATTTTACTAATATCTTAATTAACTCAGGTTGTATATATTATGTAGCTCTATTAACAGGTGGCTCTTATAGATATAGTTTATATCCAGAGTATAAAGCTAATAGAAAGAAATTAGAAAAGCCTAAATATCTTAAAGAATTAACTAACTATTGTATAGATAATTGGAATTTTATTAAGATAGAAGGATTTGAAGCTGATGATTTAGTTAATGTGGCTAATAACTATTTCAAAACTCAAAAGATTTCTACAGTATTAGCTCATACAGATAAGGATTTAAATCAAATTGAAGGTAGCCATTTTAATTACAAAACTAATGATTTTTATGAAGTCGATGATAGTGAAGCATCCTATAGTTTATGGACACAAGTTATAGTTGGTGATTCTACTGATAATATTAAAGGATTAAAAGGTAAGGGTATAGCATTTGCTTATAAATTATTACTTAATTTAGATGATAATGCATCTATGAGAACAGTAGTTCTTGATGCTTATACTGATGTGTTAGGTGAACAAATAGGCATTACTGAATTTGCTTTAAACTACAATTTAATTAAATTATTAGATAATATCAAAGATTGTGAAACTTTTATTCCTAATAAGATAGAAGAAATCATTAATTTTGAAGTTAGTTTAAATATATAATAATTAATAAATTAAGGATGATTGTTGTGGAGAATGAGGAAACTAATAATAAAAAATCTAACTTTGATTACGATAAGTTAACAAAAGCTAGAGTTTTTATTAGGTGTATGTTAAGTTATCCTTTTGATTTTTATGGTGAAGATTTTCACAATTGCTACATAGGTAAAACAGATCCTGTAATGTATCTTGTATTTAAAAAACCTATTAAAGATTTTTATAACTTTAATAAGATTAATGATACTTTAAATACAGATGAATATTATTGTGGAACTAAATCTACAAATAATTGGCACATTATTAAGATGAATATACCTCAGCAATATGTGAATGATTATTATAAATTTATAGAAGGTAAGTATTCTAAGATGTCTGAAGACTATAAAGAAAATCTACTAAACACTTTGTTAAAGTATGATATTACTAAAATAGTTTATAAGAAAATTAAAGAATGCTTATATCCTACTAAAGAAGCTAGAAAAAAACTTGAAGATGAACTTAATGAGAAATTAAGTGTTGATGCAGAAATTATGAGTATACCAAATTTAGACATTGAAATTTATAAAGATGAACACTTTAAAGACTAATGAGATGGCTACAAAGTTTGATAAAGGTAAACCTAGTTTTACTAGTATACCTCAAAAAGCTTTATTAGAAGTAGCAAAAGGTTTTACGGTTGGATTAAATAAATATGGACAATTTAATTATTCTAAACCAATGCCTGTAACTAGATATTTAGATGCATTACATAGACATTTAAATCAATATCTAACTAATGTTGATAAAGATGATATAGATGAATCTAATGTACATCATTTAGCTTTAGTGGCTTGTAATGCAATGATGGCTTTAGATGGTATTTTAACTGGTACTGTAATTGATGATAGAAATATTAGTTACAAAATAAGTAGTAATAAACAAACAGAATTAATATTTGAATAAAATGAATGAAGAAGAAACAATAAAGTATGCAGAAGACATTAAAACTAATTATGTTTATGTTAAATTAAAAAAGTTACATCCTGATGCTAAGATGCCATCATATGCTAATTTTAGTGATGCTGGAGCAGATTTAACAGCAGTTAGTGTAACTCATGTACCAGCTACACCTGAAGAAGCTGCATATTATGAATATGGTACTGGACTTGCTGTAAAGATTCCTGAAGGTTACGCAGGTTTTATTTATCCTAGAAGTAGTATTTCTAAGAAAGATTTGTATCTTAGTAATGCTGTTGGTGTAGTAGATTCAGGATATGTAGGAGAACTTAAACTACGTTTTAAGTATAAAACTAATCCTAAGATTTATAATGTAGGAGATAAGATAGGTCAATTAATTGTAATGCCTGTACCTACTATTCATTTTAGTGAAGTACATGAATTACCTATAACTGATAGAGGACATGGAGGATTTGGAAGTTCAGGAAACTAATGAAACTGGTGGCTTTATAGAAGTCACAGCTCATTTATTAGGTATAAAATCTGATCAAGTTATGACTCTTTATAATAGTTGTAGTGAGGAAGAGAAATCTATTATTAAAGAATATTTAATAACTGATCCTGATAAAGGTAAACCTAATATTGAAGGAATTATTAATAAATATTTAAAGAATGAAAGTAACTGATAAGAGAGTTAATAAGATCAAAAGATTATACTTTGATATAGAAACTAGTTATAATATTGTAAAATCCTGGAGGATTGGTTATGATATTAAGCTAGATCCTAGTAGTATAATTAAAGAAAGAGCCATAATTTGTATCTGTTACAAGTGGGAAGGTGATAAAAATGTTAAATGTTTAACATGGAATAGAGGTGATGATAGTAGCATGATTCTTAAGTTCTCAGAGATCTTAAATTCAGCTGATGAAGTGGTAACTCATAATGGTGATAAATTTGACGTCAAGTGGTTTAGAACTAGATGTTTATACCATGGAATAGCATTAACTCCTTATATTCAATCTATTGATACCTTAAAAGAAGCTAAGAAATTATTCTTATTTAATTCTAATAAATTAGATTATATAAGTAAGTTTATAGGTCTTGCTGGTAAAATAGAAACAGGTGGATTAGAGTTATGGGATGATATTATTTTAAGAAATAACAGACACTCTTTGTACAAAATGGTACAATATTGTAAAAACGATGTTATTTTATTAGAAAAAGTATTCTTAAAACTTAATCCTTATTTAAAGAACAAAATTACAAAAACTGTACGTATAGAAGGTAACGGTATTCATTGTGTAGAATGTAACTCAACTAATATTAGAAAAGTTAAACTACGTATAAGTGCTGCTGGTAGATATACTCAACAGTATAGATGTAATGATTGTGGTAAGTATCATTCAATTTCAATTAAAAATCCTAATAAAAAGTAATATGTATCCAAATTATTTAAGTCAATATCTTAATAAGATGTTATCAAATAGATCATTAGAAGAATCTATTAAATCAGAACTTAATGAATCTGAAATGACTAAAAAAGTATATGAAAAAGATGGTGTTGTTGTAACAGAAATTAGTGGTAGAACTGCTAATGGAGGTTTTTATTCAGAAACTACTTATAGTTATAAGAATAATAATACTGATAATACTAGACTTATTAAAGAAAAGTCAAATGAGCTGAATGAAGCTATAAAAAATCAAGATTTTGAAAGAGCTGCTATATTAAGAGATACTATTCAAGCTCTTAAACAAAATAAGTAATTACTATTCTATATATTATTAGAATAAGTTGGGAATGAAGAATGTGGGGGATAAATTGTATCCCCCTATTCAATTAAGTGTAGGAATTAAATAATATATATGATAGAAAACAAACAAAAAGAATTAAACAAAACTCCTTGGGGAGAAATTGGATACATTACATTTAAAAGAACTTATGCTAGAAGATTAAATGAAGAAGATATAAATTCTCCTACAGAAGAATTTTATGATGTTATTGAAAGAGAATTAAAAGCATGTAAAACTCAATTAAATGTAGGATTTACTTTTGAAGAAGAAGAACTTTATAGAAAAACTAGATCTGCTCTTAAATGGAGTGTGGCTGGTAGATTTATGTGGCAATTAGGTACAACAACTGTAGATAAATTAGGATTACCTAGTTTACAAAATTGTGCTGGTGTTGTAGTAGATAGTCCTATAAGACCTTTTACTTGGACTTTTGAAAGTTTAATGTTAGGTGTTGGTGTTGGTTTTAATATTCAAAAAGAATATGTAAATAAAATACCTATTTTAAAAAATAAACTTGAAGTTAAACGATTAGATACAGCAGATGCTGATTATATTGTACCAGATACTCGTGAAGGTTGGGTAAAACTTTTAGGTAAAGTTCTTAAAGCTCATTTTTATTCAGGTGAAAGTTTTACTTACAGTACACAACTTATAAGAAGTAAAGGTGCTCCTATTAAAGGATTTGGAGGTACAGCTAGCGGACCAGAAGAATTATGTTGGGGTATTAATGAAATTAATAATATTTTAAATAATAGAGCAAATAATAATCTTAGACCTATAGATTGTTTAGATATTATGAATATTATTGGTTTTATTGTAGTAGCTGGAAATGTACGTAGAAGTGCTCAAATAAGTATAGGTGATTATGATGATATAGAATATTTACAAGCTAAAAGATGGGATTTAGGTTCTATTCCTAATTGGAGATCTATGAGTAATAATTCAGTTGCTTGTGATGATGTATCTAAATTACCTGAAGCTTTTTGGGAAACTTATAATCAAGGTGAACCTTATGGATTTATAAATTTAGAATTATCTAGAAAAATAGGAAGAACAGGAGATACTAATTATCCTGATAAAAATGTAGTTGTATACAATCCTTGTGCAGAACAATCTTTAAATAATTTTGAAACTTGTTGTTTATCTGAAGTTTATTTACCTAATATTACTTCATATGATGAATTAATTAGTATTTTAGGATTAACTTATAGAGTTAATAAACATTCTTTAGCATTACATTGTAGTCTTAAAGAAACAGAAGCTATTGTAAATACTAATATGAGAATGGGTATAGGTATGACTGGTATTCTCCAAGCTACTGAAGAACAAAGATCTTGGTTGAAAGATGCATATGTTTGGTTGAGAAAATATGATAAAAAATATTCTGAAAATAAAGGATTTCCTTACAGTATTAAATTAACAACTGTTAAACCTTCAGGAACATTAAGTTTATTAGCAGGAGTTACACCTGGTGTACATCCTAATCCAGCTGGTCCTTATTATATAAGACGTATAAGAATAGCATCATCATCACCTTTATTACAAGTTTGTAAATCTCACGGTTATCATATTGAACCTCAAATCAATTTTGATGGTTCAGATGATAGTTCTACAATGGTTGTAGAATTTCCTTGCAAATTACCTGAAACTACTCCTGTAGCAGATAATTATACTTGGAAAGAACAACTTGAAATGGTAAGAAAAATGCAAGCAGAATGGAGCGATAACTCAGTTAGTTGTACTGTATATTACAATAAAGAAGATTTACCTGAAATTAAAGAATATTTAAAAACTTATTATAAAGATAATTTTAAAACTTTATCTTTTTTATTAAAATATGGACATGGATTTAAACAAGCTCCTTATGAAAAAATAAGTAAAGAAAAATATTATGAATTATCTAAAAAAATAATATCTATAACTTCAGTTCAAATAAAAGAATCTGATTTTGATATTCAAGATTGTGATAATGGTAGTTGTCCTATAAAATAATAATTATGATTTTAAAAATAGAAGATTCAATAAAATTTGAAAAAATAGGTTTAAAAAAATATTATTATTTTAATTGTACTAATTGTAATAAAGAATTTAAAGTTGAAATTAATAATTTATATAGACGTAAAACAACATGTTGTCAATATTGTTCATCAGCAGTAGGGTTAAAAAAAATAAATATAAAACACCCTTATCAAGCTATTTATACTAAATTATTAAATTCTGCTAAAAAGAAAAATATTTTTTGCAATTTAACATTTGAACAATTTTTAAAATTTACAGATATTACTAATTGTACTTATTGTAATACTACAATTAATTGGAAAGCAAGTAATAATAGATATAATCTTGATAGAAAAGATAATACTAAAAATTATGTTTATGATAATTTAACTGTTTGTTGTTGGTTATGTAATAATACAAAATCAAATAGATTTACACATGATGAGTTTATATTATTAGCTGATGCTTTAAAATTAATACAATTTAAAAGGAGTAATGAAAACACCAAATAGACCAAGAAAAAATGAAATTAAAGCTATCAATGCTATTCAGTTAAATGAAGAACAAAAGAAAGCTAAACAATTAATAATAGACAATCAAATAGTTATAGTGACTGGTAGAGCAGGATCAGGTAAATCCTTGGTCTGTGCTCAAACAGCACTAGACTTCTTAAAAAAGAAACAAGTAGATTGCATTTGGAATACAAGAGCAGCTATTGAAGTAGGTAAATCATTAGGTTTTTTACCTGGTGAGTTAAATGAAAAGTTTGATCCTTATATGGAAGCTTTCTTAGATAACCTTAATAAGTGTTGTACTAATAAAGAAGAAATTGATACTCTATTGAAGAGTGAAAAGATTAAAGCTTTACCTATTCAGTTTATTAGAGGTAAAACTATTGATGATATATTAATTGTTGAGGAGGCACAAAACACTACTAAAGCTGAAATGTTAGCTGTACTTACAAGATTAGGAAAAACTGGTAAGATAATTATTAATGGTGATAATGAGCAGAAAGACATAAAGGATGAGTTTAACGGACTTTCTTATGCTATTGAACTGTCTAAGTCAATAGATGGAATTAAGTGGATTAAACTTAAAGAAAATCACAGATCTGATCTAGTAGGTAAGATATTAGATTATGAATATAATGGTAAGTAATAACAATTTTAAATTAAAGATTATGAAGAAAGGTAAAGGAACTACAAAAGGTAAAATTAAATGTGTAACTACTAAAACTATTAAAGGTAAGCGTGTTACAAATACAGGTGAAACACTTCCTAAAGGAATCTATGTTTCTAACAATAACCCTGATAATGTAACTTATATGGCACGTCCTACTATTAATGGTACTAGAGTATACCTAGGTAGTTTTAAATCAATTGATCGAGCTAAAAAGGCTATTAAACAAGCTAATAAGGCATAATAAGAAAGGGGAGCTAATAACTCCCCTTTTATTTTATTGTCTTTGTTTATCTTTTTCAAAAATATCAAGCCATTTAAATAATTTATAACCAGGCATCCAAGTCCAAGTATAATAAAAAGCAGGTGTCATATCTTTTTTCTTACCTTTTTTACCAAACCACTTAATTACAGATCTACCTTCAGCTTCACCAAAAGTAACATCCATACCTGTATCAAAAGTATTATTTATAGTTTTTAATGTTTTATTACCTAATGACATAATAGGTAGTGGATCTCTAAACATACTATTCCAGTCATTAGGATTAATTATACCAACAAGTTCTCTACGGTATCTATTAAGAACTCTATAAAGAGTGCGCGTTGCTAGATTTTTTTTAGCAAACTTTTCATCATCATCATCAAAACCTCCACCAAGAGCCATAAGTAATAGTATTACTGAAATCATAAATTGTAACTCAATTGATAAAGCTTTAATTTGACCTTGCTTATATTCTAAAAAATCTTCAAAAGTATAAGTACCATTTGCAACAGCAGGTAAATCTTTATTTAATTCTAAAAACTTTTCAAAAGCCATTTTAGCTCTATCCTCATTAACTTTATATCTTAAAGGTGATACAGTATTAAAAAATCCACCAAATGTAATTACATCAAGACTAAGTTTACCAATAGAATAAGCAACTGTTCCAACTAAGTTTAGTAATGCTTTATCTTCAGTATTCATATCACTAAAAAAAGCAGTATATCTACCTTCAATAACTGTATTAGTAACAGGATTTATTCTTAAAGATGATCTACTACTACTCCATACATCAGTAATACCTCTAAATCTTTCATCAGCAAGATCAGGTAACCAGTTTCTAAAAGTCATTAACATTTTACCACTCATACTAAGATTAATAGCATTCATATCTTCACTATTAAGACCTCCTTTAATAGTAGCAATTGTATTTAATACAGTATTTCTAAATTGAGTATATACTTGTTCATCAACTTTACCATTAGCATCAAGTAATCCTTCAATAATAAGATTACCTTCAGAATCAACAGAACTACTATCTAACAAGCTTTTATAAGTACCAGCATTTCTATCTTTTTCAGTAAGTCTTTTTAATTTACCATCAACAATAGTATAGTTTTGTAACATACTATTAAGTACTTGTTCATCAATATGTTCATCACCTAATCTAAAACCAACAAATAAGTTATCATAACTAAATTTTTTAGCAATCTTATTACCTTTAAATTCTTTTGCTATTTCATCTACACGTTTATTAGCATATGGTTGAAAAAAATGTGCTAAAGCTTTATATCTTTCAGTATCTCTAAATCTATTATCTAATGCTTTATTATACATTGATCTAGTATAAAAATAACCTTTAACACCTTGAAACAAAGCATTAGTTCTAGCACCCATTAAGTTAACTGTTGATGATATAGGATCTAAAGCTAATGTAGTAAGTTGTTGATAAGATCTTAATTTTTGAAGACCTTGTGTTGCTTTACTAGGTTTTTCTTTATAATAAGCACCATATAATTGAGAATTAATAAGATCTTCTAATAATTTAAATTCAGCAGATCTTTTACCAATTTCAGAATTAGGTAATGTTTTACCTTCAGCAGTAGTTTGTACTACACCTAATCTAGCAAGAACTTCTTTAAGAGCTTCGATAGTATTTTCATGTTCTTTAAGATTGTTATAATTATAAGCCATACCAGCAAATATCATTAAACTTGAAGATAAATCAAAAGATTTTAAACTACTATCTATTTCTCCTTGTTGATTAATTAAAGGATTAATAAAGTATCTAGGTATTTCTCTTTTAGGTAAACCAGTGTCAGGATCTATTTCACTTTTTAATTCAATATAACCTTCTCTAAACACAAGTTCATTATTTTCTTGAATACTCATAATGTTTTTAAAACTATCTAAAGATATATTAATCCCATTATTCATAAACTGTTCTACAGTATTAGCTTTAATCCAAGGTATAAAATTTCTAGGTATTTTATCACCACTAAGATCAAGATACTCTCTAAAGGTTTCCATACTATTTGTCCAGAAATTATAATAATCTAATAAAGCTTGATTACTTTTAATCTTTACAAAATCAGGATTAAAATATTCATTAGGAATAGCATCTTCATTTATTTCATAATAAGTAAACCAATAGTTAGAATATTTACTGTTAGAACTAGGTTTAGATGGATCATTTTCAGATTCCCATTTAATATAAGCATCATTTTTATTTAAATCACTCTCTACTAAAGAGTTTTTAAACATATAATCAAGTTTGCGTTTTTCAAATATTTCTTGAGCATCTTCACGAAGTTTAAGATATTTATTTAAAAAAGCATCATCTCTAGTTTTTCTAGCTTCAGATAACTCATCATAAAATTTACTAAGGTATTTAGTATGTAAATTACCTGTTTTTTTATTTACAAATAGTTCATATACTTTCATACCTGAAAGTCCTACAGAGTTACCGTAAGCTTGTACCGCCTGATCTATTTTTTTTAGCTGGCTCTCAAAGTTTCTAATATCTAATCTAGTTCTTGTATTAGCTAAATCTAATAGTTGTTTAACTTTTTGAAAAATAGTATTATTAATATTACTAAATCTTCTAAATAACTTATCAAACCAAGTTAAGCTTTTATCATTCTTAGCAGCTTGATATTCATCAGTAGTTAAGTTTAAATCAATAAGTCTTTGCGCTAAACTATTTTTTAAAAAAGTTGTTTTACCTAGTATTTCATTCAAAGCACTTAAATATGATTCAGGAGTAAAATCACCTAATTCAAGTGAATCAATAAAGTCAGGAGTAGAACTAGCAATAGCTTCAAATATACTTAAGTCATCAAGTAAATCTTTAATTTTTTGATTATTTAAAAATAAAGAATTATTAGGATCTCTTGTTTCTGCCATTAAAGAATTACCTTTCATATATCTATTAACAAGTTCTCTATATTGGTTAAACATAAAGTTAATATCTTTATTAAGCATAATTTCATTAATACTTTTATTTAGTTTTTTAATTCTAAATACTAATTTATTATACTCAGCACTATCCTCTTTATATTTTTTTAATCTTTTATTAAGATTATTTTTAAGAGTAATTGCTTCTTTAATAGCTCTATCTAAAGATTCATTACCAGTTTCTTCTACTATAATAGGTATTTGAGTTAAATATTCATCAAACTGTTCACCCATTTTAACAGTAACAAATTTATCAGTTAATCTAGCTCCTTCTGTATTAGTAGTATCGGTTTTAGCTTTAGGAGCTAAACTAATTTGAATAGGTACAATTCTAGCATGTCTAAATTTAGTAATACCTATTTTTCTATACATATCTATTAAAGTAGATATTTGAGTATTAAACTCATCTATTTTATAATCAGCAATCCAATTAGGATCTTTAATTTTATAATTCCCATCTGTTAAAGGACTCATGGTTTTATAATCAAATAAACCACCACTTTTATCTGAGTAAACTATAAGTAAATCTGCAGTACCACCTTTATCAAATGTTGTAAAATCTAACATAAAAGTTTCAGGATTTATCCAAAACTTTCCATTAGGATCAATTTGTTTTTGTGTACTTATAACAGTACTCCATATTTCAGAAAATGCTTCTTTTAAATTTAAAAAAACTTTATCTGAAACACCTAATTCATTTTTTATTTGATCCTCATCAACATCAGGTATTTTAGATAAATCATTAGCAACTAAACCAGACTTATCATCTTTTATAAACCAAAAAGCAAGTTTTTCTAATGCTTTATGTACTTTAGTACCAGCATCACGTTTTATAACATTATCAGGTAAACTAGATAATTCTTCAGCAGCTTTAACACCTTTTCTTTTAACAAATTTAGCTTTATTAATATCAGTTACCCTACCACTAAAAGCTAGTTCTTTAGTATCTAACCATACAAAACGCATAGTCTTACCACTAGGATCTAAATGATACCCTTTAACTAGCTGTGTATTATCTACTAATTCAGTAGTTACTTTATTTTGTAAAGCTTGTATTTTTTTAATAACATCAGAAGCAGCATCATCTTTATTAGGTTTAAATTCACTAAATTCTTTACGCCTAACAAGATCTCTAACTTCACCAACTGTTATTTTATCTGGATCTATTGAACAACTCATTTTATATATTCTGATTTATTTAATTTATTTATTTTATTTCTAGATTTAGTTCTATTAACACAAAATCTAACTCTTCTATTATCAAGTATCCATATCTCACCATTATCTAAAGCAACAGTAAAATAAAGATAATCTTCTTCATGTGTTTCATTAACTAAAAATGCATATCCCTCAGCATCAAATTCAGGAATATATACAGGTATTGTTGGGTTTAATTGTAATAACATTATTCACATTTAATTGATATTGTACCATCATTTACTAAACTGTTAAAAGCTTTAGCTTCATCACTAGACATATCTAACCCAATATCAGTAGCTACATCTTCAACATTGCCTACAAACTCTTTAAATCCTTCTATATCTTGTTTAGAACCTAGTATATGAATTTGTTCTTCTGTTTTAGGTACAAATAAGTTTTTACCATTGCTGATAAAACCATCTGAACCAGATTCATCTAACTTATCATACAAATCTTCATAAGACTGATTTGATAAATTACCTCCATCTTCGTAATACGGTTTATTTATTTCTATTAAAACAGGGTATAAGTTTTTACCATAACCTTTAGCTATTTCTTTTGTACCAAAATAGTTAAGATTGTCTTCTAAAAATCCATCAAACGTAGTATCACTACCATGATAAACAATATCTTTTACTTTACTATCAGGAAATACACTATCAAGATATTGAGAGTATAGTTGTAAAGCTTGTTGTTTATTTTTTAATTGTATTTCAAAATAAGAACCTTTATCAACAGCATAACCTTTATTTAATAAAGACTTCCAAACTCTATTAGCAGATTTATTAATATCTTCTTTACCAAAAGCTTCTGATTTTAAAGTTTTACCTTCTTTAGCTAATTGTTCAGCTAAAGCAATATATACTTTAGTTCCATAACCTTTACCTTGAAATTCTTTTTCAAGTTCTACACCAGCCATACCTATAGAAGATGATATATAACCATCTTTATCTACAGACACTACTCCTGCATATTCACCATTTATCTTAACAGAATATGAAATTGCCTCATAATTATCAGGATTAAATTTTGGTCCATCTAATTGTATTTCAGAAGTATTAATTAATCCTAAAGCTTCATATACAGCATTAGCTAATTCAGGATTAGATTCAAATAGTTCTTGTACTCCTGGTTTAATACTATCCATAGCAGTAATACCCAACTCTTGTAAAGTCGGGTACCTATCATATACTTCATTCTCAGTCATCCATTTAGAAACCATCATAGCAAATACGCCTTGTTTCTCTCCACTTTCAGCTAATAGCTTTTGGAATTCAGGATTACTAGTTGTTATACAAAATATAGCCATTAGTGTAGATTTTCAAGTTTATATGCGGCATGAGCAAATTGTTCAAGTATATTATCAACTATTTGTTGTATATAACCTTCAGTAATTTTAGTTCTCATAGACTCAATCTTAGCCATTTCTTTCTTAATATAAGAAATAGGTTCTACATTATTAGTAATATTCATATTAGTGTAGTTCATCATAAGACCAGTCTTAACAAAACTCTTTTCTACTAAATCATCATT